>Ga0299906_10001092_pt1 | contig 23575 bp, 26 predicted proteins | sample RVTome_14_FD_200259 | JGI IMG/M metagenome (GOLD analysis project Ga0299906, IMG submission 200259) | Soil microbial communities from uranium-contaminated site in the Upper Colorado River Basin, Wyoming, United States - RVT145D125 (version 2) ...
CAATAACAAATCCTCAACCGGGAGAAGAACACACTCAAGAGATGATTCCGCTTCCGCCTTAGCAAATGCCAGGGCCTGGGCGTTTGCGTCTGCCTGACTAACGAGACTGATTATAGTCCCTGCGGGAATGGTTACAGTTACGTCTGGCCCAAATGTCATTAAATAATCTCCCCAAGAAAAACCGATATACCTGCCCGAACTGGGTAAGGAACTCCGGGGCAATTGCCGTCTAGTCTAAATTGCCAATTTTTATCCACCCCGAATATGTGGATAGGCTCGTTGGTCCCGATAGGATTAGAAGGATCATATTGCTTGACTACGACGCCGTTGACAAACAATTTCGCGCTCCCCAGGGTTCCCCCGGTATGGAACCCGGATACAGTAATAAAACAGTCCACTACTCCCGCGATGAAAACGGAACTGGAGAAAAGCCGAGGACATGCCCACGCATTAGGTCCCACCGTCAGGGAAGCGTTAGCACCGGTGCCGGACCCAGAAAACCCGGTAGGCCCACATGGGCCTTGGTCTAGGGTCCACGTTAACTCGTTAAACGCTTCGTTACATACGACGGGCTCGGGCTCGGGCTCGGGCTCGGGCTCGGGCTCGGGCTCGGGCTCAGGTCCCGGCTCAGATCCCGGAGCAGGACCCCCCGGACAACTCGCTGTGTAGCTCTGTTCTGTGTTTACGTAGTAAACCGGTTTATCCCCGTCCGGAATTACCAGCGGCTCAAGTCGAATCGCCGACAAGTCAATCAATACCGGCGGCGACGCCTGGACCGGAGCGGGAGTAAAGCCCTCATCGCCCGAGTTATCGGGAATGAGAGCCGGGTCCCCGCAAGGACGGTAAAGTGGTATATCGCGCCCGGGCATTACGTGATGGGATTTATGAGCGTCCAGTCCAGGGCACACTGCCCGGAAAGCGCCTCGGCATCATTTGCGTTCGTAACGGCATGCACCACCAACGTAGTAGCCGCCACGACTGTCAACCTTTGAATCAGTGTCCCGGTTGCGGTATTACTAACCGAGCCAGCCAGGGGGATATACAAATTCCGACCCACGAGAGTAGAACCGTTGTGCAACCGAGCCGTAACAAATTTCGGAGCGGTGGCCGCGTCCGCAAGCACGGACAGGGACAGGGTTACCATGTAGGTCCCCGCCGCCGGCAGCACGATAGTCAACGGCGTGGTGTCAAAAACAATTTCCCCGATGGAGTTGTCAATAACCGGATCACTGGTGCCCGAAGCCACGACTGTGGCAGCCGCGACAACCGGGGAAACCCCCGCAGCTATGACAATTGCCCCCGCGAGGATGTTCGCAGCCGGAGACGCGTTCGTGGCCGCGATACCAAGATTACGCAACGTCAACGAGCCGGGAGCGACCGCGGCTATCGTATAGTAGCCCCCACTGACGACATAGACCTGCATCCCGCCGACGAAGAAGGAAGAATCCCCCACCGTAACCACCACTGTGCTACCCACCGCCGGTTGAACGTATGTGCCAGTAGTATTTGTTTGGGCTGCCGCGCCATCCGCGCCATCCGCGCCCGAAGAGCCCACACTTCCCTTGTCCCCCTTAACGCCCTTTTCCCCCGTTTGACCCCGAATCCCCTGTGGACCCTCCGGGCCGGTAAGGCCGACAATCGCGCCAGCGGCGATAACAGCGCCGGATGCGACAACCGCTTCGATCAACTGAAGCATGAGGATGTTGCCCGTCTTGCTTACCACGGAAAACCACCCGGCCCCCGCGATGAAAATATAGACCCCCTCTGGGATCACGGTGGCGTCTTCTACTTCCACCTGGGCCACCGGACACTCCGCGGGCGGTATTGTCAGAACGGAAGCGGTGTATGTGAATCCCGACAGTCCGTCATCCCCCTGAGCGCCCGGGTCGCCCGTTGCGCCGGTAAGCCCGATAATTCCGTCGGCGAACAAGCGGAGAAAGTAGCACGCTAGCCCCTCGTTTTCGTTTCGCGGATTGTCGGGCAGACCGGTCCCGAGGTTGCACGGTAGCGTCCATGCAACCTTCCCGTTCACAATCGTCTTGGTCACTGACCCAAAAAACTGGACCGTGAAGTTGTCGAGCGCGGACGGCAACGACTCGCATTCCGCGGTGCTGCTAGTGCATGGATTGCACGGCCCACACGTAGAGTTGGAGTTCGGATTATCCGCATCAAATTCGTTGCATCCGCAGCCCATATTATTTATCTCCTTCGATCATCTCGCCGGGATCGACTTTCCCGTTGTTATTCAAGTCAACCCACTTCCTCAAGGTCTCCACTTCCCCGCTCTTTCGCCCGTAGCGATGAATAAACAGGTAAGCAAGCGCGGCCCCGATACAGCCGAGCAAAATCAAAACTTCGTTCCCCACGATCATAACCGGTATCACGATGAGCCCCAGGCCGGACACGGCGATAATCACGGATGTGGTAACCGATCCGATGATCAAACGCAGCGGGGGATATGCGAAGGACGCAACCCCGAACAGGAACACCACGATCCCGACCCCCTGAATCCACCGAACACTTTTGAGCTTCGCCAGCATCTTACTAACGCTCATGTCAGCGGCCCCAAGCTTGCTGTTCACCTTCGCGGTGGTCGCGGAGCGCACGGGCATCGGCGTGGAAATCTGAAACGTGACGTTAGACCGGGTTACCGGATCAAACTGGGTCACGGTAGAGCCCGCCGGCAACACATATTCCACCACTTTCTCGCTTTCCGTAGCAAGGGACGTGGAGTCCTTGGGGTTGTATGGCTGAGTTTGAGTAGCCAAGTCCGTCGTAACGGAGCCGGGCTTTACGTGAGTCGCACACCCAAACCCAAAAATCACCGCGGCCACTAGCAATATCCCGAGGACTGCCTTCCTGCGGCGGGCTTTTTTCTTCGGGACTTCTTTCTTCTTTGCCTCGTAGTATTCCTGCTTTCGATCCACTTCCCGGACCTTCTTATACAGGAACCACGCCGTAAGCGCGGCTACGGACACCTGAAGCAAAAGCAGCGCGAAAGAGAGCAGGGGGCTAACCTTCTCTAGGGCTGCCTGCACCCCGACGAGTCCCACGTTCGCCCCGACCGCGGCCAGTGTTACATGCTCGCTCATTACACGGCCCTCCCAAGTGCGGTTTGAAACGTAATCACCGCCGCCATCAAATCATCCTTCTGCCCCACCGATATCCCGTCTCCGATAGCTGCGAACCTAACATGGTCTTGATAAAAATTGATTGGAGTTCCCCCGTTATTGCGGGCCGCAACATAATGTTCCACAGTAGTCATTGTCGTGACGGGCGTAATTAACTCGGCGCTTTCATCTATGTCTGTATAAAACTTTTGAGAAACTCCACTACTACGAACTACGATTAAATTTCCCCCGGCCCCGGCCACACTCAGACTATTGATTATCCCGTTGAACAGCCCGTTGAACGTAAAAATCCCGGCGGATGACCGGAACAAAGATGCCCTGCCGCCGGTAAGCGCCCCGAAAGGACACAAATTAGCAGTAACGGAACCATTACTACCGACGTAAGCGTGCAGAAAAGCACTATTTATGCTGGTAATATGATCGTTGGCGATGAACCCTGTTCTGCCATATCCGGTGCTACCATCACTCAATATCCCGTCTGCGTCATGAGTCACCGATCCAACCCAGGTAATGGGGAAATCGCTCGATTTCAGATTCTGCGAATGGGCCAGAGCGGTGCCCCCGACGAACGGGTATAACACCAGCGATTGACCCCATACCCCGGACAATTTAAGGGTCTCGACAAGATCCGATACCGCCGAGATGTGGATCTCTTCGGTAAGCCCGGCCCGGGTAACAAAAGAAACAACGTCTGGATCTAGCGGCTCGGGCTCGGGTTCAGGTTCTGGCTCTGGGGTTGGAGTAGTGCCCGCGGCAGCAAGGGCCTGCTTGATTACTTCGCGCCGAAGAAAGTCGTTTCCCTCGATTACGAACCCCGTCCGCATACCGAACTTGTAGAACAACACCTGCAAAGTATCATGCCTCGCGGGAATCACACTAAATTGCCGGCGGTGTGCAGCTACGTTTACATAATTGACCGCGCTGCCCAACGTCCAGGACTGATCCCGAAGAATCCGGAACATCGTGTTGTAAACACTGTCGCCCTGCAACACCGGCACTCCCAGCTTTTGCGACAGCTTTCGCAGCAACACCGGTATGGTGTCGTGTCGCTCTGCGGCAGTTGTTTGATAGACGATTTGAGACATTGCGCGTTACAAGGCTTCCCGGTAGCCGATATTGCCAAGCATATCTACGTTGTTGTTTCCGGCTCGAACACCCAACACTAAGGTATCCGGCACCCCCAGAATCGACAACCCCAATTGGTTCTCCGGGTTAGTGGAAATGTTAACCACTGGACGCGTCTGGGTTGTTCCGATCATATACCCCGACTGGAACGGGGTGCCCGTTATTGTGGTTGCATTAGTGGTAGTAGAAAACGCCTCCGTGGCGATGCTGTTCGCGGCCCACACGGGCGCGTCCCCAACAAAAGCAGGGCTACGAAACAGGCCCCACTCCACGATATTGGCGGTGCCGTTGGTAATTGCAGCCTCGGCAGAATGGGGCCTAACAGCAGCGTAAGAGCCGGTCGCCGGAATCAATCGAATACCGCACAGAGGAAACCAGGGGCCTACTGAGTTGATATTAAGCGCCGTAGTGCCCCGGGATACGATCTTGTCTCTCCCGATGTTGTCTTGCCCGCCCTCACTCTTAACGGTTCCGCAGATGGCCTGAAATGAAAACCCGTCGCCGTTCCCTTCCTGCACCGTCGCAGAATACCGCAAGGGCAGCGTCAGGGAAGTCATATACGTCCCCGCGGTGGTCGTAACGACGTTGTTCCACTCGAACGTATGGCAGTGAATTCTTTGCCCGCCCAAGATGAACCCGCAGCGAAGGATGCCCACCCCCAGCCATTCCCCATCGAACCACGCGAGTTGCGGTGCGGTCATGTCCAGAACAATACCCGAGGGTCCGGTCCCGTCCAGTTTATCTACGCTCCAGTTCGCCCGGGTAACATACTGCGCCCCCGCTGCGGGAATGGTTCGGACAAACCACAGATCATCCAGACCAACCGGATTACCGTTTCCCCCGACCGCAATGCCAATAGTCCCGTCTCCCGCCCCCGCGGACCACTCCACCAAATCCCGGTTTTCGAGAGACGTTCGGGCGCTCAAATTGAAGGTCACTTCGACCAACTGGCTCTTGCCGGCCTGATAATACGCCCGGCGAAAAGTCTGGTGGATAAAAGAACCGGGAACGTCAGCCGCAATTGAAAAAGTCCGAACGGAGTTTACTATCTCATCCGACGCGATAAAACCGACCAAGTTATCGTCCCACACCTGCGGATCGGTCCCACCGATATGCTTCGCCTCAAGGACCGTCGTTGGATTGGAAACTCGAAGACGCCCGAAAGAGTCCAGAAGGCTGGCCCGGGCCACCTGATCAAGGAAAGAACCCTCGGAAGCGGTAGAGATAACCGACTGGGTGGCCCCGCCGGTAAGGGCCTGAAGGATCTTTCGCAGGATGTCATACTGCGAATCCCGTAGTCTGAACTCCACCGGCATAATATCTTCCTAGCAGAACGGGGGACTCTAGTTGTCTAGAGCCCCCCGGTGAACGTTTCGTTACGTGGCTTACAGCGACTCGCAGCTAGTCACCGTGCATTCCTCCAGACCCAGGTCCGCCTTGCAGCGCTTGTAGAGGATCGGGATGATGTGATGCGGGCGTTGAGGCTGGTATGCACGGGTAATCTGATAGATGTGCCATCCGAAGTCGCCCCAGATGTTACAATCATTGTCCCGGACATAGTGCCACTCCAACTCGCCCATGTGCAACTGCGGCGCGAATTTGAAGCTGCCTTCGCCGACATACTTCTCCGGAACCAACCGCTTGAAGGTCATCGGCGCCACGAGGAATGCAACCTCGTATTCCGCGGCCAGCCAATCAGGATTGGTCTTGGAGTATGCCCTGTTATTGGCGGCATCGGTAACCGTCAGGCGAGGGTTAACCAACGCGAGCGAACCATCGGGATTGAACCCGGTAGCACGAAGCGGAGTCTGATCCACACCGAAGGCAATACCACGATAAGCCGGAGCAGTTTCCCACGAATAGCCGGCGAGACTCGCCTCACCGAGCTTGTAACTACCAGCGGCCAGCGCCAACATAACCCGTTCGACACCCACCTCATTACGAAGTGACTCCACAATGTCGGAACTGCCGATAAAACGGAAGTGCATCTGGGCCTTGCCGCCGGCTTCCCACATGTCCGCCCAAAGCACCTCTTTCAAATGCCGGGCAAGATAATGAACGGCCTTGAAGGTCACCGGGCCAGTCGGAAGCACATTGGCGAACTGAACACCCACATCCGGGAAATCGCCCCCGGTGAACAGGTCCTCGAAACAGTAGCCGGCTGCGGCCACAAACTTCGAGCCCGAGTTCAAATACAACTGGGCGCGCACATCAGCATTGATGTATTGCGTAACGAGCTTGTTCAAGCTGTCCTCAGCGGCGCTGTAGGACGACTTGAAAGCGGAGTATCCTTGCTTGACGCAGATACGAGGCCCGAAGGATCGTTTCGTTTTGAGCCTGTAAATGTAGTTGATGGCGTCAGCCAGGTCCTGGCTACCAGTTGTGCCACACACCGCGGTGTCGTTCACAAACGTAGGAATTGCCAGGCTATCGCCAGGCGCGGCGGGCATCTGAACAGCGGTTCGTTGCTCATCGCTAACGCCGGACGGGAAAGTCCCGCCGTCGAGCAGGTTGATGAAGGGTGAATTTGCCGCCAGGCTTCTGGCGACGGAGCCCACAAGACGTTGAGTGTCTTTCTGGGCGATATCGGAGATTTCGGATGGTGTAATGCAGTCTGCCATAAATCCTCTTTGGATTATTCGTGTGAATAGACACAAACCGTGTGTCCTTCGGTCGGGTTTCCCCGAGACTACACCAGACCAGCGGTGCTAAGGTCGCTTCCCCGGGAGCCGCGAGGCAAGTTAGGCTCCATCATGAAGAAAGATAGCCAACGCTTTTGAAAGCGTCAACCTAGTCGGCCAGATCCTGTAAGATTGTGCTTCGCCCACCGAATCGCACTGCCGTCCTTTACCCCGTGGAGCATCTTTACTCCGGCGCTGACATACTGTTCCAGAAGGTTGGGCTGTGCGGTGCGAGTTCCCCAGATCGACCGTATCTCCGGTATATCGGCCCACCCCCACCACCGGAATCGGTCCGCCAGAAAGTAATCCCATCCCACCTTCGGTAGCTTCCGGATTCCAAGAATGAAATCCATGAACTCTGGAGCCGTAGTGAAGAGGCAGTTTCCGTTTACGTGATGTTTAGGGTAAGGGACCACGTTCCCCACTACGGCCATATTCATGGAACTGAAAGACTCGTCCAGGCGGTCAAGCCAGTCCCGGGTAAGGGGGCAGTCGTCATTCTCCAGAGTAAGGACCCACTTATACCGGGGAAGTTCCCCGGACTTTATGCGGCGATATATCGCGTGCATGGACTCCAGCCAAAGGTAGTTGCACCCAAGCGGCCAACCAGACGCATGTGTCTTGGTCTTGCACGTAAACACGTTGAACTTGCAGGAAACATCCCTAATCGTGTTTGCGTGATGCTCCGCGTCCCACCGAGCACTGAACATGAAGTCATACTCGTCCCGGTGTCTCGGCTCAATGTTGGCGATAAGCCGGGCAACGTCCATAGCCTGCGCCCTATCCCCAGACCAGAACTGAAGATTGATGATGCCTTTCTTGCTCATCTCGGGACGGTGTTATGCGGGCCATACGCGACTCCCCCAACATGTGCGCAAACAACCCCAAGATCTATGTGCGGCTGGTGCCCGGCAGCCGCGGCCCGAATACTAAACTGAACATCCTCTCCGTAACCCAGCTTGCTATTCGCATTGGTCTTGTCCATCGCACTACGAAGCAGCCCAACTATCTCGTTCCCCGGGAGATTCCCGGCCTTGAGGATTTCGTCAACATCATGTCTCAGATCATGCTCGGAACTGGTGAACCAGTTGTTGTCGAGATGAGGAAACTTTTTCGACATGTCCACGAAAACCTGTCGATGAATCAGCAAACAGCCGGTGGCTACCCATCGCGTCGGCTTAATCACATTCACTGGAGCGGTCCGAGCGAAAGCGGCTTCCCTTGGATCGTTCGCGCCCTCGGCATACATGGGTTTGCCTTCCTCCGAACGCCCAAAGTAAAGGCCCCCGACAAGAGACTTTCCGTGAGATAGAAGCCGGTTAACCGTGTGAACACCCGCGAACTTATCGGGCATCCAGTTCCACCGGGTTTTCCGCTGAAACCAGCCCGCGTTACCACACGGCGGAATCACGTCATCGTCAATCCACAGTGACCACTCCACGCCGGACTTCAAGAAGTCAACGGCTATGGCATTCCTCGCGTGCGCGACAAAAGCATCCCCCGACCGGGTAAGAGCGCCCATGCTGGACCGGTCCCACATGGACATCAGGCTCCACACGGTCATCGGGTGAACCTGCTTATACCACGGCAGACACAACATCATCTTCTTGCCGCTCCATTGCGCCTCCTGAAGCTGCGTCTGGAATAGATCCGGGCTAAACACCCGCTCTACCGCAGAAAGGGAGATAGGCTTGGAACCATTCTCCCATTGAGCAACCCGTAGATCGGTTACCTCGAAGAACTCCGCGGCCTCCGCCCGACCAAGCTCCTTGATCTTCTGGACGACCAGGTTCTCTAGAAAGGTCCGCATCATACGGTTAGCGGTTCATGTAGGGAGCCGCCAGTTCGTCGAGAGCCTCCCCGCTCGACTTGATCGTGCCGTCATCCCGGGTGAACGACGATCCGGGACGAACCGGGGCGGGCGTTGCATTGCCCGAACGGCGACCGGCACCGCCAGCCTTCTTCACCCGCTCGAACTTCTCGTTAGTCGTCTCCAGTTCTTTCTCAAGCACCGCGATTCGTTGCTGGGCCGCTTGAAAATCTCGCTTGATCTTGTATGCCATGACGCTTCCGAATAGCAACTCGGCCCGCATGTTGGGATCGTCCAGATTCTTCTTCCACTGGTCGATACTGTCCCGCATCGTCTTGGCAAACTCATTGTCCGCCGCCAGGGCTTTTTTCGTATCCGCGTCCGCGTCCGCCGGTATCTCAACCTGCTTCAGAAAGGAGAACGGCTTGGCGTTACTGAACTGCTCTACCGCGGATTCTGTCTGTTGAACCTTCTGCTGAACCTCCTGCTCCTGCGCCTGCTGGCGTTGCTTCAGGAATTCCTCTCCGCGGCTCTTCAGCCCTGCGTAGGTTGTCGCCCGCTCTTCTGACAGATTCACATGCTGAACAAGCTTGGCGTCCACAAACTGTCGAAGCTGGCTGCTCATGTGGGGCTTCAGTTCATCCCAGTCAACCTTGTCGATACCGATCTTGCGAATATCCTGGATCTGCTTGTCCACCATGCCGGCCTCTTTGAGCTTGGTCAGAAGAGTGTCGGAATTCGCGGTAAGCTTGGTGTCCAAAGATACCAACTCCGGGGCGGTATCAACTTCCTTGGCTGCCCGCCACTTACGGAGTTCGGCAATCTCGGCCTCCTGCTCCGGAGTCGGTGCCTTGTTGGCCTTCTCTTCAAGCTCCTTCACGCGGGCTTCAAGCTTCGCCTTCTCGTCAGCGACGGCCTTCGCCCGACCCTCCGCGAGGGTTATCTCTTCCCGGGCTTTGGCCTTGAACGCGTCCCACGCTTCCGCCGTCTTCGGCGACGTTCCCGCGGGGGGCTTGATTGCGTCAAGAGGGTCTTCTTCTTTTCCGGGTTCGTTGTCAGTTTCAGGAATAGCTGGAGTCCGCTTCGGATCGACTTTATCATCTTCACCAGCAACGGGAGCCTTGATATCTTCAGTCCCAGCAGCAGGGTCTCCACTGTCTCCTTCTCCGCCGGGCTTAATATCGGCCTTCGGCTCCTTGTCTTTAATGCTCTGCTCATGAAGCTTGTCGAGGGCGGCGCCCCCGTCGCCCAAAATATCCAGCGAGTTCGTTGGGTCCTTCCGCGGGGCCGCTGGGTCCGGAACAGAAGGGGTAGGGGCTTTGGCCTGGCCCTCGGGCAGTGCGCTGCCTACGAGGTCCGTGTCGCTGTTGGGGTCAATATAGTCTGCCATAAATTATGTCTTTCGTTTAGTCAGATTCTCGATGTCCGCCTGAGATTCCAAAACCTCTGGCTCCGATTCCGCCGGTTTCTGAAGGCCAGCTTCCCAGCCCTCGTCCCCGTCCAGATCCGGATAGTTCACGGGTTCGATTACTTCCTGAGTGGGCTTCAACAACCCCGCCCGGAGAACTAGTTCCACACACTGCTCCCATCCGGAAACCACTTTGCCTTCCAGGGCCGCGGCTTCCACATTGGTGGCGCCTAGCCCGGGTCGAAGTTGGGCCAGCATGCCAAGAAACTTGCTGCCGGTTACGGTTCGCAAGAAGCCACGAAGGTTAGAAGCATCCTCGCTTGTCCAGCCGGGATGCGGTGAGTTATTCGTTATGTGTTGCTCTGCCATAGGGGACTACGTTAGTTGTTACGCCGTTGGTATAGCCGGCGGAGCCGGAAGCCCCGACGCCGCGTCCATCGCCTGAACCGCAGCGACTCCGGTATTCGCGACCACGTCCGGGGAAGCGCCCGCTGCCGCAGCTTCCGCCAAAGCCTGTTCGTGTTCAGTAAGCCGCCTCAAAGCGATTTCCTGTTCCCGCCAATACGCCGCTGGGCCGGTCATATTTGCCATCTTATCCATGGATGATGCGATAGACACATGATCCTTCGCGTGCTTAACAACCGCGGATGCTACTGGAAGCATGCTCTGGGGGTCTTCCGCCAGGATAGGCTTGAAATTCTGCTCGTAGAGACCTTGGAGAAACTCCAAATGGATCTCGTGATTGTCCCGGGGCGACACCTCAACAGGCATGCCGGACTGTTCCATCAGCATCAATTCCACCTTCTGCTGCCGTATCTGTTCCGTGAATTCTGTCGGATCATTGTCCGGTAACAAAACTGCCTTTGCGAAATCAGAACCCACCTGCGCCGTAAGCTTCCGAATCTGAAGCTCCTTCTGGTTATACAGCGGATTGCCGGCATTCTCCGTAGCTATGATGGAGACTTGTTGCCTTTCCAGGTCCGTGTAATCTCGAACCACATCCGCCGATGGAGTGCTGGCAAGCTGGTCCAGTTCATCACGGGTCATAACCTTAAGCAGCCGCTTCTGCATATCCTTGCAAACCTGATCCGTGACATCCGGGGAACACATGCGCTTCTGCATCCCGGTAATCAGAACAGAAAACTGCGTAAGAAACCGGGACAACACGATATCCTTGGTTTCCTCTTCCCTCGCGGCAAACAGATCAACCTGCGCCCGGGTCACCCGCTCTCCCTCCAGGTGACGAGGGCTCACGTTTCCGACGATCTGATCCATCAACTGCTGGATGTATGTATCCAGACTGATGAAGGGCTCCACGGCCCCGTCGATCCGCTGGGTCGCGATAGTGAATCCGGACGGGATATAGATTACCCCGCCAAGCACTGACATCCGGAATCGATTTACGTCCCGCTCGTTGCCCTGGACGATGACCTTGCCAGACAGATGTAGCCGGTCAACGACTTCATTGCGAGAACGGTCCAGCACGCTGGCTAGGTTGTAAACCTCGCGCCCGATTCCCTTGGAGCCGTGCATGGTGCCGTTGCCGTGCTGAAACGAGAAGAACACCACCGCCTCCCGCATGGAATCGAACGCGTCCTCAAGTTCAAACAGAGGCTTGTAGGTTCGCCCGTCGATACGCCAGTGAGAGACTTTTCCCGTATGCTCCCGGACCAGCAACGAATAGCTCAATACCACCTTGGCCCCCGAGTAGAACGAATACGCCGTGCTAGACTCACGGCTCAGATCCTCGTAAATGCGAGCCCAATCACTGTATTGAGAGCGCACTTGCGTAGGCATGGCATTGTTAATTGCCTCCACGCAATTCTCGATATTCCAGCCTACGGTTGTGGCTGCCTCTTTGTCTTCGATCAACTCAAATAGTTCGTGCGGCAAAAACGTCTCCCGCAACACGACGATCTGCGCGTTGTCCGGATATTGTTTTGTGCCGGTGGGGACGAAGAACGAATCCTGTCGGAAATGCTTCGGCATCCAATCCCAGCGGGTTACCCACGCGCCAGAGGTGAATCCAAACAATGCGTTTTCCTGAGCCACGTCCTCGATGAAGGTCCGCCACTCCGGGTTGCGGCGGATTACCCCCGTGACTTCTCGCTGAAACTCATCCGTCTTCTCAGATGCGCGGGGAGTATCCGCGGGCAAAGCGGAACTGGTGAATGACTTCAACGCGTCGAGGGCGGTGCTAAAGCGGGGGGAAACCCGGTCAATGAGAGTTCCCAGAGGTTTGGTCGAAAAGTTGGCCTTCCAGCCAAGCCCCTCGGCACGAAGCTCTCCTGGACGGTATGGCCGCTCGGAGTTATACTTCGCCATGATCCGAGCGTTCTTGAGGTTACGATCCCGGTTCTCGTATTCGAGCCGACGAACGATATTCGCGGCCTGGAGTGGGTCGGTTATAGCCCTCTTACCGCCCTTCAGGGACGTAGTGAGTTCGGGGTCGTTGACGATACCGATGCCAGCGGCGCCTTTATCGCCAATCGGCATCTGAGTCCCCATTCCTATCGGATCATAATCTGGCATATCTTACTTCCACTTGTCTAGGGGACAGTGCTCGGTATTCAAAAGGGTTTTCAGTCGGATGGAGCAGGTGCAAACGAGGCACTGCCCGCGGTCGTTTTTATCACACGGTCCGCAAATTTCCCTGCGGACCCCGACGGTAGGCAAGTCCGCCAGGACACTATTCCCGCCCGCCACTGCCTTTATCACCCGGCCCGCGGCCTTAGCCGCGTTCCCTAAGTTGGGTGCTATCAAGCTCGCCTCCAACAGCCTGTGGGGAGATTGCTTGACGCCACCTTCTGCTCATCGAGAAAAATCGAAACCCGGGGGTCTTCTCCCAGCACTCCGCACCCGTTCAGCTTTTCGGCATCGTCAAACCGGATTCCCATCGGCCCTAATGGAGCTTTAATCTCCGTCTCTAAGCGAGCAACTTCGGCCCGGCAAGCCGCGCAAGACGATGCCCAATGCTGTGCCCGGGGGCAAGATGAGCAAATTTTGAACCGCCTCTCTACCTCCAATCGGCTGCGAATGAATCTCAGCCTGCCGATCAAATACTTTTCAGCGATGCTAGCAGCCCAGTCAAGAATTCGCTTGTTCAGTTCTCCCTTGGTCTGGGCCTTCTGCCTGGGCCGTGGGGCGCTGGCCGGCCACTTGCAGAGGGTGGGCTGGCGGTTACAAAGTTGCTCAATCACATCCTTGGTGGCGGACCCTGCCTCTATGCCCTGCCGCTTCCGGTATGCCGCTACCTTGCCGATCAAAAGAGCGACCGAAGCCGCCTCGTGAGTAGTCCCATCGCTTTCCTCGAAAATGGGCTTAACGTAAAGGTTAGGATTTAACTGTGGACTCGCCATGCTAAGTTTAGCCTCGTGAATAAAGTAGGGGGTTCACGACATCCAGTCAAGCTCTTCGGGATACGGCCCGGAACCCTGCTTTATGTCCAAATCGTCTAACAAATCCGTGTAGGAAACCAGCACCGGCATGGTCCGCTGGTTAATCATGTCAACGTCGGAAGCGGAGGCCGTGGTCCTTTCGGTATCCATGGAGGGGATAACCGCCCACCGGACGCGAACCAGATGCAGTAGGAGGGTGATGGCGTCCGCTCTGTTCGGAGACTGCCCCCCGTTGCGGTGCTTGTAATCCTGCTTAGACTCCACTTTCTTCAGTCCCTTACCCGTGGGCTTCGCCATACGGGACGTGAATTCGGTCTGGACCCCCGCAAAGTCTTCCAGGTCCGGGGCAAAAATCACAAACTGGAACTCCAGCCATCGCCGAAACACATACCAAAGCTCCGAGTAAACCCGGTAATACATGTCGTAGCAGGTGTCCTCGTCCTCCTGCATCACCTTGGTCTTCGTCGCCGACTCTGAATAGTTCAACCCGAACACCTCGGGCGCCCACGTCTCCTTCAAAAGGTCGTGAACCCCCGCCCCGTTGCCGGTCCGGTCAATAATCATGCGGTCCGGGGGTATCCCCAACGCCTGGGCCATCACCTTGATCTGCTCCGACATCTTCACTGTGTTGCTGTTTTCAAGGGTGAACAGCTTCGATACATGCAGCGCCGGTCGAAGCGCCGGTCGGCCACTGCCCTGCTTAAAAATCACCTTGCGGCCCTGCGGGTGCTCCATTGACGGCGGAAGAACGATGCCCGAGGCCATGCCAAACCGACCAAGCGCCAAAACTGGCGGGTCCGTGCCCTCCAGCGATGAATCAACCGCACCGAGAACCTGCGGATCGTCATACCAAATGAATTCCCCACGGCAAGACCCGAACATGCCGACCGGAATAATGCTGAGGGTAGAACCCTGAATAGGGTAAAGCGCACGCCCGAAAGTGAAATAGCCGGCGGAATCCACTCCCCCGCTGGATTTCGCAAGGATATCCAGGCCCCTCTTGGTCTGGAGCCCCGGGTAAATCTCTTTCCCCTCGATTACGTTCTCGCAACGGTGGGCGTCCAGCCGGACCACATACCAGCCTTTCTTGGACTCCCATTCGTGGTCCTTGTCCGGGTCGAGGGCAGCCCAGCCCTGCGGCGGCTCTGCGTGCTGATACGTCTGGCTGCCCACCATTTCCGGATTGAAGGCGCAGGCGATCTTCAGACCGTCCTCGTAAGAGCCGATGTTAGACGACAGGTTTCGGAAGTCCTTCCAGATACCGTCCGGGACCTTCTCAATTTCATCCACCAGCACCCGCAATCGAAACTGCGGGCCAAACACCGGATGCGCATGGCCCCGAGGATAACGCTTCACCCCCTGCAACCGCCCGGCTCCCGCGGCCCGTCCAAGAGGGATAGTTAGCCCCTTAATCGCGGACTTCTGATCCCGGGGGTCTAGCCCGATAAACAACGCGCCGACCTGTCCGGGGACGGGCAGCGCACAAGACCGGTGTAACGTAACAAGGTGGGAGAATAGGTTCGACTCCAGATGAGACTCCCCGGGGCCAACTACGCGGATCGTCGTATGCTCCGGATCTCGCAGCCAGTCCAGGTAGTAAAACACGCCGCAGCCGAATGTCTTCGACATGGACGACGCGCCCATCAACAAAACCTGGTGATACCGCCGGATCGTATCCCACACCATGCGGGTAGCCCAGGGCTTCGCACTGAACAACTGCTCCGACCACAGAAGAGACGCGGCAAGCTCGTAGTTGTCCGTATCCAGACAATGCTTTAGCGTAGCGAGCAGCACTTCATCCGCGAATGCAATGCTCTTGGCGTGCCGTTGCTTTTTCTTGGTGATGTCCTCGGTAAATTCAACGATCAGGTTCGCTGCGTCGATCTTACGATCTTCGTGGATCAACTCCCCCGCCCGCAGGATAACGTCCTTCTGGTCCGGGTTTATGTGCTGTGGCCGCATCATGGCACGGGTCGCAATTTCTGGATAACGCTCGGGCGATCAGCCGGGCTTCGGCCCAGACGAAGTATGCCGCCGTTGTGCCAATGCACACAGGGAGCCTGTCTCCAACCATCCAGTCCCACGTTGGGACAACAATTTACCCCGAGGGCTCGGACCGCCCGCCGAAAGAAATAATACATGTCCGAGGTGTGGGGTCTTCCATATATCGTATCTCGGGGGATCTCGGCGTGCAGGAAATCATGGAGCATGCTGCGGATACCCGCCTGATTCGCCACAAACAGCCCGGGATTCGGGTGCCCCGCGTGCGAGATGGCTATGATCTTTGGATCTCCCTCGGGCACCCGCGGGACATCTTCCGGCTTCAGGGAATAATTGATGGTGTCGAAATCCGAGAATACGCCGGGCGCCCGGGTATCGAACGCGAGCCACCGAAGGTAACACTGATCCTCGTAGTTCCGGTCGTTGACGGTCGGGAGTTTGGCCACCCGCTCCCGCAACCGGCGCAACATCGGATGCGACTCGTAGTAAACCGGGGTCAGCACCACCGGACTCCACCCGTTGTTCTTCCAGGACCTGACCCACAGCCCCAATGTCCCCGCCGCGGAAGGGCTGCCTGGGTAAAAGAAGGTGTAAACCCGACGCATCAACTTTTCTTCCAGAGGAAGTTCGGGATGCGCGGGTTTCTTACCCGTCTCGGGCGCTTTTGCTTTTTTACAGCCGCAGGCCATACAAGCGATCAGCGTTTGGAGTATCGCTCCACAGCGTTTGCCGCGATAGCACTCAACTCATCCGCCGGTCGCGCCGTTGACCCCGCGATCAGAGACAGGGCCACCAGAAGCTCTTTGATCGTATGCTTCTGCCGGGATAGGGCATCCCCGAGATTGGTCTCCCGCTGAACATGGCACTCTGCGTGTTCTGAGAAGGCGGCGGGCGGAAGCCGCTTCGGCGACTCTGGCAACCGCTCCACGGCAACATCAGCCGCCACTTCTTTGGGCTTCTCGATAGACGCCCGGATTTCCTGGTCAGTAACCAGTCCTCGTTTCGTCGGGGGAACTGCGGGAGCCGCGTCATCCACGAACGTATCATTCAGGTCTTTGCTCATAAATCATTCAACAATCTGCCACGGAGCCAACAAGGTTGGCGGGTGCGTCGGCCTCACCGACCGATGAAAGAAAAACTCTGTCCTCGGACCAAAGTATCCGTTTGCCCACATAGATTCAACGAGACTAAGAATCGAAGAGTCGATGCAGTGAATCTCCCGCGCCTGGGACAAAGGCTTCATCCATGCGAAAACCGTCTTACCCGGCAGGGGCGTAATGCGCCTCGCATTCGGTAGCGCTATGCGGTGCTCGGGCTCGTCATGAACCAGAATCGCATCTTCGGGGGTAGAATCCCCATACAGGCCGGGCAGCCTAGAACCCCGCCACCGCGTAATGAAAGGAACTCCGGCCTGCCGATAAAACTCCCGGTCCCAGGTCTTAGGGTCGAACGTCTGCACCCCGATCCCGGGGAGTCTTCGGCCATGTTTCTGAAATTCCTCCGAGAAATACCCCAACCACAGCACCTGGTTAGCCCCCCGCGGCACCTTATCCGGACGCACCGGATAACTTTTTTGCGTAAAAATCGGCTCCACGTTTTTCAGAGGGTGGAACAGTTCCTTTGCATCGGCAACATACTGAGTATTGAATGTAACCTTGGTAGCAAAAGAGAAGTGACGAATCAACCCTTCGAGAACCAGCAAATCCCCGAGTTCTGTATGCGTCCCGAGGTGGTAATGGGTATTGCTCATGGAATCAAGATCCGAACTTGCTCCCGAAAGTCATCCAGGTAGTCAAAATCAGCGTTTAACGCCGCCGCCACGTCGGACCGGTATTTCTCGTCATCCCACACAGCGAAAGCCGCCGCAAGGCCGCTTACCTCGTCGAACCGGGGCAGCCTGCACGGCAATCCGGTATCAAAACGACTGGAAAAGGGCCGAAACAACGCCACCCGGCAGCCCATGCGAAGGCTCCACAGCGCTCCGTGGTATGAATTCGTCACGACGTGCCGATAGTGGCCAAGATTCACCGCTACAGACGCCAAATCCGCGCCCGGCGACCATGTATTGGTGAAAATCCCGCAGCCACTCCCCGGCAAGCCGAACTCCCGGGCCAGGGGACGGTCGAAATGCTCGAACAGGAGTAAATCCTGGTCGTGGGTCGCCTCGCTCGCGAGTTGGCGCCAGTCAATAGCCCCCGTAGTAGGGCACGGACAGTAGGCGAAGCGAGAATGGTTTAGCACAACGCGCTTGTCCCGCAGCCCGACCAGCAAGCACGGCCACAATTTAGACTGCCAGTCTGCCATCTTGACCCCGTAGTGGTAGTTTATTCCAACACCAAACACGACGACGGGCCGCTTCCGGGCCTGTGCGTCTATCCAACGGTCAACCCCGGGGTGTAACATCCCCCCGCCGCCCACTATGAGTAGCCCGCTACCCCCCGGAACCGCCCGAAAATCATAGACCGGGGCGTCTGATAGCTCCGGAAACACGCTTTTCGCGCTACACAGCATGTCCCCGAGATTGTGCTGGTCCCGGATATTTGCAAATACGGGCGTCACTTTTTGGTGCTCCACTTCACCACGTCAACGATCTTTCCGTCCTTGACGATATAGTGCCCGCTTTCCAGGGAGCCGTCCTCTCCCCGCCGCAGGAAAACTCCCACGACTTCTCCCTCCTTGGTCGCTGCCCAATCCCGATTGGGCAGCGACCGATCTTCAATCTTTGCTGGCATGAATTTTCAATTGTGACAGTCGTTTCTTGCACTTCGCCCGGGCACCAGGTAGTTAAAACACCCATTTTGAGTAGTTTATGCATCCCCGATACCGTAGCCATCCGACCCAGCGCCAACTCCCGTTACCCCAGGAAAGAGTTCAAGTTTCCCTCGCTATATGCGCCGTCAACACCGGCCTGCTGCTTTGCGCAGGCTAGGATACCTTCCGGGGCTTCCGTGCGGCCCTCTGCTCGACTCCTGTAGGCTTTCATCTCCACCAGCGCCGCCTCAATCATTCCCTGTATCGTCTGGCCGACGGACCGAAGCTCGTGGGCAGTTTCATCAAAAGACGTAACAAACCTCTCGCCGGCCCGGGTATGAACCAACGATTTGCAAGCGTGCAGCCCTTCGAGCAGGCCCATAAGATACGAGGACCGCTTCTCCCGGTTGATATTGGCTATGATATCGTCAATCTTCGGCTGCAACGGGGACGGGGGAAGTTTACAGTTCCAGGGAGTCTCCGCCGGGCCGGTATTAGAGATCCGGGCTCGCTCGTCGCGACAAATGCCATCGTCCGGGCGTGCTTCACTTGTTGCTAACTGCATACAGTGTGTAATACTCCTGTCGCATGCCGTTTCGTCAATTTTCATAGTTTCTTCGAGCTTTTGGTCCACCGGGTAACCTTGACCCGGAACGGAACCTTTGAACACTTTCATCGTTTGTTTCCTCTCAAGAAAAACCACAACCACAAGACCGCGGATATGGCCGTCAACACGATACAGTAAAACGCCAACAACGCAACAGCAACCGCCAGATTAATGGCAGCCTGAACACATGACCACAGACGAATAATAACATCGTGCATTTTCATAGAGTAACACAGCCGATCAGCCGGCGCAAGCGCTTTTTATTCCGTCGGCATCGTAGAGGCCGCTTCCGGAGGTAGGACCGACATCGCCGCACGGTCCGGGTCCGGGGTTGACACGCCCTGCGATAGGGCGCCGAGAATCGACAGGGCCACGGAGCCCTTGGCGCTATCGCCCTCTTCAAGCGTCTTGCGCCCCGGTATATCCCCCAGCGCGGTGTAGGTCATGCGGTGAACCGCTTCGCAACACCGAATAACGTCCAGGAGAGATTTCGCGGAGGCGTTGCTGGTGTCCTTGGTGTTAGCAGTTAGGAAGTTATCAAGGCCGTCCGGGGTGCCCATGATTTTCTTCAGCACCTCGTCCATGATTGACCGCAGCCGGACCGCCTGAACGAAATTCACCACCCGATTCAGTTCCCGGAGAAACTCGTCCGGCCCCATGTCCGACTGGACCTGCCGCAAATGCTTGACCTTCTTGTCCCAGCCCTCGAACCTCGCCGCCTCGGCAACCCGTGCAGGATCTGCCATCAAAGCCGCCGCGGTCCGCTCCACGTCCCCCATGAAGGCCAGGTAAGTCAGGAACATCGCGCTCCTGTCTATCACGTCCTTGGAAGTAGGAGCCACGATAGCGGGGTTCGCCTCAACGGCCTCCCGAACGAGGGGCAATTTGATAGGCTCGGAGTCGGCGGTAAGCTGGTCCGTAGTGGACGCTTGTTTTACCCGGAATCGTTTTGGGGACATATGCGAGGCTTACCTCAAAAAATTCATCACTTCTTCCGGTGACCGAAGTCCCGGGGGCATATCCTGCCTATCTCTGAACGACCGGCGGTCCTGCTGCCTCCGGAAAGCCTTCGCCCGGCGGTAAACGTCGCGAACGTGTTCGGGCATGGTTCTATAAAGCTCGTCGCCGGGGTCGAGGGCGGTCAACTTGGGTTCTCCGTTCATGCTGATAAGGTATGCGGGCCGGACAGTCAGATCAATCCGGCCTGACAGGAACGCCGGCCTTCCGAAGCTCCCGGACCACCCGGGCCATCAAAAACCCGTGCAACATAGCGCCCTGTTCGTGGTGTTCTTCGTCAAAGTTGGACGAGGACCACTCCAAGATCCGGTGAGTCAAGTGGAAAACCTCGTGAGACACCAACTCCAGGCTGATCTCCCGCCGGTCAAAAACCAGGGCAAAGGTGCTCCGCCGGTTCCACAGGCACCACCCGGAATATGAGTCATCGTCTGGGGGAGCGCCGAACAGGTTTACCCATCGAGCTTTGAGCAGTTCGTCCCGCACTGTTTTCGTCGATATAAGCCATACCTTGGCCCCGTAAACGGGGACTTCAAACCGGCTGACCTTCGATTCTGCTGATTTAGTAGCCATTAGGTCCTCTATTAGGATAATAGTGCTCCGACTTATCGACTGTATCACCGAATTCGCAGCCTGTTACTCTCGAAAACCACCTCTTTTCCGGTCCGAAGATCCGTCGCTACCAGAAACCCGCTAAGGGTAGGATGATGCTTCGGCTCAGACAGGGGCACGTCGCCCAAAAAGTAGTGCGAATGGAGGGTGGTCGGTGGGCGATCAGCCGCGTTATTATTCATCACATGGCTAAGATAGCTATGAAGCCCGTAGGGGTCAACTTTTTTATAGCGCGGGGAGGACTGAGCCAAAACCGCCGGCGGTAGTCCCCCCGTAGGGGTCCCGCCCGGCACAATTCCTGCTCCGGCTGTCCGCCAGACCGCCTTTATGTTCGCACAATGTCAGTTATATGCGGTAGCAAGTCCCTGGGACTCAACGAAAATGGGCCAAACTGGGTATTGATTCCGTGAATGAGCGGTGAATCAGCCGATCAGCCGGTGAAATCCAGGAGCATGCGGGATTTCCGTAGTCCAGCGGACTCTCGTGAATTTCGCTCAGTCCCGGTGACTACCTTGTATTCCGAGGTAGTGACGATTTAGTAGGACACCTTGCGCTGCTAGGCATGGTTCAGGGATACCTTGCTCTGCTATGCTTGAGCGCGACTACGTAGTCACACCAGGCATCCGTAATTGCCGCCGATGCACGGAACTTTCAACACATGGCACGATTCCTAAGCCTCACTGGCGAATCCTGTCGGAAATTGGCGAATTTCGTAAAACACTGAATATCAGTATCTTGTTACCGTCGAAATCAAAATCGAAGGCACCATAGCCAAACGAGGGTCTGACGCGACAGGAGCGAAGCCAGACGCCTTAGCAGCGATTCGCAGTAAATGCCTGATGCTTAACAAGTAGCGAAGAATTCACGCCGTATTCACAAAAACGATTTGACTTGCTGGAAGCATGCTGTATGTTTGAGGCATGAAAACCGCAGTGACATTCCACCAAGTTCAAATCATCATAACCGTAGGCATCGGCTACGACCGCAACCACAACCCGATTCCGGATCATGTCGCCCGGAAACAATGTCAAGCAATCGCGAACCGAGTAAGCCGCGTATGCGGGGGAGTAACCCTCCGAGAAGTGGTAGGAAGTTACCAGCATGACGACGGGACAGTTGTTGTAGAACCCTCCATTGAATTCGTTGCGATGGCTTCAAATGACGAGCGCACGATTGCCACCATGCGCGGGATCTGCCAATTCGCGAAGGATCAATTGAATCAAGAGTCTGTCCTCTTCGCACGCACGCCAGCGAACTGGGAACTAGTCAACGACTGAACATTCTCCGGCTGTCCTCCTGGACGGCTGACTCAACGCCCTGCGGGTAACCGTGGGGCGATTTTGTTTCCGTCCTCTCCCGGCTGTCCTACTGACTCCCTGGATGACTCTCGACTGACTCCCTTCGCCACCTACACAATCAATTCCGAAGGTGGCTTTTTACCGTCCTCGAAATCAATATCGAAGGTGGCTTTTCACCCTGAGAAAGGCTCTCGCGGTAGCGAAAAACAGCCTCGAAACCCTGTCCCCTGTTAGAAACCCTGTTCACTTAAATACTTCTTACTATAACTCTAGACAGGGTTACAGGGTAATACAGGGTCAAGTTCAAGTTGTAGTATAGATAGTATCCCATAGCGGGGAATCCCGCCGCGCTGCTGGCCCACCACGCCGCTAACGCCCCGCTCCCCGACAAATTTGAAGTGATACCTTATTCCCTTAATATCGCAGCTATGTGCCCTGTTTTCAACGTTCCGCGCGGTGAACACCCTTACCATAATACCCCTGCCAATTTTCTCGTTTGACGGGACTCCTTTTGTCCTGTATTCTTCCCGCATGAATGAAGAACCGTGTTCCCAAAACAGCCCGCAAAACCTTTTGGGCCAGTTACCCAGTTCGCAGCGCGCCCGATATGCGTTCGTTATTCCCCAACAAGGTGTAGAAGCGGTTTACCGCTCACCCGACGGTGGCCTGTTCGTATTTTGCTTTCCTCTTGGCCGCGCCGGGCTTGTGGCCTGCGTCACTTTCGCCCGCCGCACACTCGACAGCCAGAGACGCAAAACCGACGAGTGGGCCGTGTCAGGCGTTATCACTTCCCCGACGGGGCGAGCCGTCGCAGTGTCCGGGGATCAAGTCCACGTCTCTCTGTGTTCTTATCTCACTAACAGCAACTGGTGGCGCGAACGGCGGCAAAAACGCGACGTAGCGTTCAACGTCAGTCCTCGCCTTTCCCTTTCGGACCGGCTCGCCTTGTATAAGGCCAATGCGCCCGTTGTCGAACGGGGCCGAAAGATCGTTCGCATCCACCGAAAAGCGCCTTGAAATTGCCTGTCGGCGAAATTGAATTTGACAACAAGCCAGCCGGTGGTAGGTTACCAGTATGAAGAAGATCAATCTTGAATGGGTGTCGAATCTCCCGGAAGTCGGCATGCCGGTTGTTCAGGCCGCGAACGATGTCGTGTGGCAGTATGAAAAAGCTGCCCGTATGCTCGCAGACGCTAAGCGCATGCACAAGGATTTTGAGCGCGGACTATTGATTCACTGGACTGCGGAGGAAATCGCGGACACCAAGCGCGGTATCGTAATCAAGATGCGCCCGGTTAACGTGCCGCGCCATCGTCACGAATGGGAAACTGTGTTGAGTCACGGCGCCGCTGGGCAAGTTGCCCGTTGCAAGGTTTGCGGGAAAACAGAAACCTTTACTTGCGAAAGCTAAGGATGAACAAGAACATTGAGATCAAGAATCTGGACGGAAAGGTTATTCACGTAGTTCAGTCAGATACCCTTCGCGAGGCAAACCTTCGCTGGGCGGACCTTTCCGGGGCGAATTTTCGTGGGGCGAACCTTTACGAGGCGAACTTTTTCAGGGCGAACCTTTACGGGGCGAACCTTTACGGGGCGAACCTTTACGGGGCGGACCTTTACGGGGCGGACCTTCGTGGGGCGGACCTTCGTGGGGCGGACCTTCGTGGGGCGGACCTTTCCAGGGCGGACCTTTCCAGGGCGGACCTTCGCGGGGCGGACCTTTGCGGGGCGGACCTTTC
>Ga0299906_10001094_pt1 | contig 23554 bp, 17 predicted proteins | sample RVTome_14_FD_200259 | JGI IMG/M metagenome (GOLD analysis project Ga0299906, IMG submission 200259) | Soil microbial communities from uranium-contaminated site in the Upper Colorado River Basin, Wyoming, United States - RVT145D125 (version 2) ...
GTACCGACACCTGGGCGGCGCCGGCCCTGGGCGTCACCGGCGCGATATTCATCCTGGCGACGGGCATGCTGTACCTGCAATGGCAACGGCGCCGGGCCGCCGCGGCCGGTGAGGGCTACGGCAGTGGACACATCCTGGAGCCTGAATCGCCGGTCCTCGCACGTGAGTGCGGTGCGCTCGTGGCCGTCCTGCCGCTCGTGATCGTGGGGTTTGCGAACCTGGCGCTGACGCGGCTGATCCCGCGCTGGTACGACGCGACGATCACGACCGAGCTGCCGGGTCTTGCGCAGCCGCTGGTTACACAAGTCTCGTCCGTCACGGCCATCTGGGCCGTGCAGGGCGCGTTGCTGGCCGGGATCGCCACGGTACTCCTGTTCGCGTTCCGGCCGGTGATGCAGCGCTTCGTCGACGGCACGAAAGCCGCCGTCGGCGGCGCAATGCTCGCCGCGCTCAACACGGCCTCGGAGTACGGATTCGGTGCCGTGATCGCCGCGTTGCCCGGGTTCCTGTTCGTCAAGGAAGCGTTGATGGCGATTCCGAACCCGCTGGTGAACGAGGCGATCACCGTGACCACGCTGGCGGGCATCACGGGATCGGCATCGGGCGGAATGAGCATCGCGCTGGCCGCGATGTCGGAGCAGTTCATCACGGCCGCGAACAGCGCAGGAATCCCCGCCGAAGTGCTGCATCGCGTGGCATCCATGTCGAGCGGCGGCATGGATACACTCCCGCACAATGGAGCCGTGATCACGCTGTTGGCCGTGACCGGACTGACTCACCGCCAGTCGTATCGGGATATTTTTGCCATCACCTGCATCAAGACGCTCGCGGTATTTGTGGTGATCGCGACGTATTACGCGACCGGCCTGGTCTGAAGTTCTCGAAAACGTCGTGATTGCCCTGGTTCGGGTGCAGTAGTAGGCTCTCAGTCAAATTGATTAGGAGTGATTGCCTTCATGAGCACGAGAGTCGTGACTGCCCACCTGCCGAAGGAACTGGCCAGGAAACTGGATGGTCTGGCGGAGCGGCTCGACCGACCGCGCGGCTGGCTGGTCAAGGAAGCGGTGGAGGCGTACGTGGGTCTTGCCGAAGAGCGTCAACTCGAGACGCAGGCTGCGCTCAAGGAAGTGGACGCCGGCCGCGTGGTGGACCATACCGAGGTTGAGCGGTGGGCCGCGAGCCTTGGGCGACCGAAGAGGGCGAAGACGCGCGTGAGACGCGCGGGCTGAACTCGTGGCGCTCCGCTGGACACGGTCGGCCTACGCCGACCTGCAACGGATCCACGCTTTCCTGGAACCGGTCAATCCAGCAGCCGCGGCGCGGTCGGTCCGTGCGGTCGTCGCCCGGGTGCGGCGCATTCCGGCGCGACCGCGGTTGGGAGAGCGGCTGTTGGCCTTCGGTGATCGCGAAGTACGCCGCGTGCTGGTTCAGACGTACGAGGTCCGATACGAACTGTCGGGCGCGGACATTTACGTCCTGCGGGTTTTCCACACGCGGGAGGATCGGTAGGTCGGGTGGCAACGGAGGTAGTCCGACCAACGGGGCGCGCGGCGTGTCGCCCGGGCGGACGGCCTGGGCGAACAGCACGTCATCCCAGGCGACACCGCCCCCGCGATCTGGTGGTCCAGCTGGGGCCAGATCGCCATCGTGTAGATCCCGGACGACACCAGCTCGCCCAAATGCGACTGCTTGGCGGCCTCCGGGTCCGCATAGAAGTATTGGGATCATACTGGCGGGCAAACGACAGCAGTTCCTCGAGCGGCACGGAGCGCGTGCCCGTTTCTTCGACCTGGCCGGGAACGAGATCCTCGAAATAGCGCATGCGAACACCGCCTGGCACACCTCCGCGAATTCCATGGCTGGCGCGACTGCTGCTGCTCGCGCTGGTCGGCCTGGGTCTGGCGTCGCTCGCCGGCGCGCTGGCGCCCATCGGCTGGCCGTTCGAGCTGTTCGTGCACTTTCGCACCCAGTACGGCGTCGCCGCGGCGATGCTCGCAGCAGGGCTGTTACTCGCCCGGCGACCCGCCGCCGCGGCTTTGGCGGCCGTGCTCGCCTTCGCGCAATTCTGGTCGGTGGTACCCCGCCTGCAGGCCAGCGAGACCGCCGCTCGCTGCGACGGCGATCCCTTCACGGTCGTGATCGCCAACCTCGCATTCGACAACGAGGATCGGCAGTCCTTGCTTGCGTGGATCGCGCGGCACCCGGCTGACCTCATCCTGCTGCAGGAATTGACGCCCGAATGGGCCACCGCGTTCCAGGGCCTGCCAGACTATCCGCACCGGCAACAGATCGCGCGCACCGATCCCTACGGCATCGCCGTGCTTTCCCGCTGGCCGCTGCATGAGCTGACTGCACGGGACTTCGCGGGCGACGGCTTGCCCTTGCTGGTCGGTTACGTCGATGCCGGGCACACGCGACTGCATGTCGCCGCGGTGCACACGCACTGGCCGCTGCTGCCCGAGCTGATGCGCAAGCGCAATCTCGTGCTCGACCGGCTTGCAGCCGAGGTTCGGGCCGGCTCCGGGCCCGCGATCGTTGCAGGCGATTTCAACCTGACGCCGCACTCGCCTGCCTACCGACGCCTGCTCGACCAGTCGGGCCTGCGCGAGACGCTGCCGGCCGGCGCCTGGAGACCCACCTGGCACGCAGGCTTCTGGCCGCTGGCGCTGCGCATCGACCACGTGCTCGTGTCGCCCGGCGTGTGCGTCGAGTCCGCCGCCGTCGGCCCCGAGTTCGGCTCGGATCACCGGCCGGTTCGCGTCCGCCTGCGTCTGCCGGTGGCCGGCTGACTCAGTCGGCCGGCAGCATCTCGCCGGTCGGCGGGGCGAATGCGCGGCAGCAGTCGGCCAGCCAGGCGCGAAACCGCACGACCTTGGGCAGCGCGAAGCTCTCCGGTGGCGCCGCAAGAAACCAGGCGTTGCGCTGGTGCACGCTCAACTCCATGGGGCGGATCAGCCGGCCGGCGGCGAGGTCGGAGGCCACCAGCGACCAGCGTGCCAGCGCCACGCCCTTGCCTTGCTCCACCGCGGCGATCGTCGTCGCGGCATCCTCGACGCGCGGTGCGTGGTCGGCGCGGGTCGTGTCGCCGCCCGCGTGGCGTAGCCAATCGGCCCAGGACTCGGTGTGGCTGTGGATCAAGGGGTAGCGCGCGAAATCGGCCACGGTCTCGATCGGTCCCAGCTGCGCGAACAGCGCGGGGCTGCCCACCGGAAACACCCACTCGTCGAGCAGGCGCTCCGTCTTGATGCCCGGCCAGCTACCCGAGCCGTAGAGGATCGCGGCATGGAAATCGTCGCGGCTGAAATCGAGCGTCGGCCGACCGGGGCCGAAGCGCACTTCCACCTCCGGATGCTGCCGCGTGAACTCCGACAGGCGCGGCAGCAGCCAGCGCTGCAGGAATTCGTTCGGCACACTCAGGTTCAGCAGGCCACCCACGCGTTCGCGGCGGATGCGATCGACGGCGCGGCGCAATTCATCGAGCCCGCGGCTGACGCCGGGCAGCAGCTCCGCGCCGTCCTGGGTCAGCGCCACGGCACGCGTGTGACGCCGGAAGAGCGGCACGCCGATTTCGCTTTCGAGCGCCTTGACCTGCGCGCTGACGGCCGCGGTCGTGACACCGAGCTCGCGCGCCGCAGCCGTGAAGCTGAGATGGGTCGCGACGGCCTCGAAGACCTTCAGTGCATTCAGCGGCAGGCGCTCGAGGTCCGCAGGCATGTACGGCTCGTGTATAAATTCCGTTGACAATACGGAGAGTCGGCGCATGGCGCAAGGCCTCGAGCGAAAGGCTCTTTCGAGGGAAACTGAAGAAAGCGCCCACGGGGCGCGCACGTCCGCGACGAGCTGCCGCGCATGCGCCGCGCATCCGCTGCGCCCGCGCCGATTACGCTGCAGGCCGCGAGCCGGCTTCGGTAGGATGTCGGCAGGCTGCGGACGGTACAGCGGCCATGCCGGGCAAAAGGAGAAGCAAAATGTCTATCGCAAAGGTCAGCGAGATCACGTCGACCTCGAAGAAAAGCTTTGACGATGCCATCCAGAACGGTCTCAACCGCGCCTCGAAGACGCTGCGTGGGATCCAGAGCGCCTGGGTCGCGGACCAGGAGGTGTACGTCAAGGGCGGCAAGGTGACGGAGTACCGCGTGCGGCTGAAGCTGACTTTCCTGATGGACGAGTGAGGACCGGGCAGCGCGGAGACGGATCTCAGCGGTTCAGGGCCTGATCGAGGTCACCCGTGAGGTCGTCGACGTGCTCGAGCCCCACGGACAAACGGATCAGGTTCGCGGGCGTCGGGCTCATCGGCCCCTCCATCGACGCGCGGTGCTCGATCAGGCTTTCGACGCCTCCCAGGCTGGTCGCGCGCGTGAACAGCCGCGCGCGACCCACGACGTCCATCGCCTGCTTGGTGCTGCCGGGCACCGTGAAGGAAATGACTGCGCCGTAACCGTCGCGCATCTGCCGCGCCGCAAGCGCGTGGCCCGGATGGTCGGCCAGCCCCGGGTAGTGCACCTGCTCGACGGCCGCGTGCGCGGCGAGAAAGTTTGCTATGGCGAGCGCGGTCGCGGACTGCGCGCGCACGCGCAGCGGCAGCGTGGACAGGCTGCGCAGCACCAGCCAGCAATCGAAGGGTGCGGGCACGCCGCCGCCGGTACCCTGGAACTCCTGCAGCCTCGCGAGCTGCGGGCCCGCTTCGCGGCTCACGATCACGCCGCCGAGCAGGTCGCTGTGCCCGCCCAGGTACTTGGTGCTGCTGTGCATGACCAGGTCGGCGCCGAGCGCCAGGGGTTGCTGCAGGACCGGGCTGGCGAAGGTGTTGTCGCAACCGAGCAGGGCGCCGTTCGCATGCGCGAGCGCGGCTAAGGCTGCGATGTCGCTGACCCGGAGCAGCGGGTTGGACGGCGACTCGACCCAGAGCAAGCTCGTGCGTGTCGCCAGTGCGCGGGCCACGGCCGCCAGATCGGTCGTGTCCACGAACTCCACGTCCACGCCCCATCGGGGCAGCAGTTCGCGCAGTTGGCGCAGCGAGCCGTGGTAGCTGTCGCCGGCGCAGACGATCCGCCCGCCCGGTGTCGCGAGCGAGAAGGCCGCGAGCGTGGCCGCGGACCCGGACGCAAAGGCCACGGCTGCGGCGCCGCCCTCGAGCGCGGCGACCGCTGCCTCGAGCGCGGCACGGTTCGGGTTGCCGGCCCGGGTGTAGCTGTAGCCGTGCGGATAACCGCCGTCGGCTGCGCGCTCGAACGTCGTCGAGAGATGGATCGGTTCGCGCACCGCGCCCGTGCCCTGGTCGGGTGCGCGCCCCGCGTGTATGGCCAGAGTTTCGAATCTCATCCGGGAGCCTCATATTCCTGGAGTCCGACGACCAGCATGCCCGGGCCGCCGTGCGCGCCGAGCGCGCTGCCGAGCGGTACGACCCGGCCGGAGACGACATTGTCGCCGCGCAGGCGCTCGAGCAGCCACTGCCCGTCGGCTTCGCAGTTCGCGTGCCCGATGAGCAGCCGGTAGCCGAGATCGTCGGACATCCTGCGCCGCACGTAGCGCGCAAACTTCTCGCGCAGCCTGCGTCGGCCAAACAGCACGCCGCCGGGGCGGATGCGGCCCGCGCGGTCGTTCTCGAGTACGGGCATCAGCTGCAGCGCGTCCGCAAGGTTCTTGACCCAGCGGGATACCCGCCCGCCGCGCACGGCATACTCGAGCGAGCCGACCAGGCCGAAGGTACGCGTCCGGGGCAGGATCGCGCGGGTCGCGGCCACGACCTCCGCCAGGCTCCGGCCGGCTTGGGCGCACTCCGCGGCGTAGAGCACCACCAGCCCTTCACCGGTCGAGGCGTTCAGGCTGTCTAAGACCCGCACCTGACCGTGCGTGCTGGTGCGGGCCGCGGCGGTTTCCGCCGCCGCGCAGGTGCCGCTCACCCGGCGGGTCAGGTTGATCGACAGGACCGACTCGTAGTGCGAGGCGAGGAACTCGAACCGCCGCCTGAAGTCCCCCGGGGGTGGTTGCGAAGTCTTGGGATGGTCGGGGCCGCGCTCGAGCTTGTCGAAGAATTCCTCCGCCGTGATGCCGACCTTGTCGAGGTAGCCGTGCTCGCCGAAATGCACCCGTGCGGGCACCATGTGGATGTCGAGCCGGTCCATTTCGTCCTCGGGAATGTCGGCGGCGGAGTCCGTGACGATCGCGACGCGCCGGCCCCGCGCGTGCGCCGAGCGCTGCTGACGCTGCATGTCGTCGGCCTTTTCAGCGGACACCTGCCCGAACCCGGCGGCGATGCGGAAGACCGCGGCGGGGTCGTTGACGTGGATGTGCACGCGCGCCTTGTGCGCGAGCCCTGCGACAACGAGGCTGGCGCCTGCGGTCGCGAGCGCCTCCTGCAGGCGACGCCGGTCGACGGCGTCACCGCTCACGATGCACTCGGTGCACCAGCGATACGCGAGGTCCTGCTCCGCGCCCGCGGTTTCCAGCGCGCTCGCATCGGCGACTGTCAGGGAGCGCAGGTCGGGCTCGGCCTCGCTGCCACTTACGATGTATTCGGAGAGCCCGGTGACGAGCTCGACGAAGCCCTGCGCGCCGGCATCGACCACGTTGGCCTTGCGCAGCGCCTCGAGCTGCGAGGTCGTGCGCTCGAGGGAGGCCTGCGCCGCGCGCAGCGCCCGCTGCAGCAGCGGCTGGAACGCGTGCGGGTCGTCCGCGCGCGCGGCCTGCGCTTCCCGCGCGTACTCCGTCAGCACGGAGAGAATCGTGCCTTCGCGGGGCTCGCTCAGGCTTTCGCGGGCATACGCGGCGCCGCCGTGCACGCCCTCGGCAAGATCGGCCGGGCTCAGGCGGCCCAGGTGCCCGAGGCGATCGCATACGCCGAGAAGGAACTGCGCCAGGATCGCCCCGGAATTGCCGCGTGCGCTGTCGAGCGCGACGTCGGCGACCCGGGTCAGCGTATTTCCGGCGTGCGCGTCCGGCCAGCGTTGCAGCGCGCCCAGCACGGCGCCCATCGTGATCGCCAGGTTGGTCCCTGTGTCGCCGTCGGGCACCGGGAAAACGTTGATCTTGTTGAGGTGTTCCTGTCGCGACAGCAGCCGCAGGATGCCGGCCTTGAACGCGCGGTTAAGGCGCAGGCCGTCGAGACTTTCGGCGGGGGCGGGGGTCGCTGCGGCGCTCAATGCGCGGGTCTTGGCCGGATCCGTACGGGCCTACTGGCGTGGCAGGATGAAGCGGCGGCCGTGCTGGTTCAACACGACGCCATCGCGCGTGATCTGCTCCACGAGCGGGCCTTCCTGCAGCGTCTCGCCCTCGCGGTACTTGCGCTTGTTCACGAACACGAAGCGGTCCTGGGCATTGCTCGAGAACACGTGCAGGTCGAGGTGCATTTCCGGAAATCCGCCCTGTGCCGCGACGTCGTCAATCGTCGGCAGCCCGGACGAAGCGTCGGGCGAACTGCCCGTTCCCGGGGCCGTCTCGTAGACCACCGAGCCCGACCGGGTCCCATACTCCGTCACTGCAGGCGGGCCCGCCGGTACCGACGCGCCACGTTCCGCGAGGACCGGGTCCAGAGGCGTCGCGCCGCCGGCCATTTCCAGTTCGAGCGGGTTGCGCGTGACGGATGTCGGGGCCGGCGCATCCGCGGGCTGCAGCATGGGTGGTATCCCCGTCGTGCTCGCGGGCGCCGGCACGTCGGCTTGTGCCGTCGCGGGCGCAGTCGCCGTGATTGATGTCGGTTGCGCGCTGCTCGCGGCCGGCGCGCGATCCGCGGCCGGCCGGGCCTGCGGGGCGGCGACCGTTGCAGCATCGGCCGCGACCGGTGCGTTCGCACGGCGCCACAGCACCACGCCGACGGCCAGCAGGTTCACGACCAGCAGCGCCACGGCGGCCGTGGCCCAGACGTTGCCCTTCGGCCGCGGGGCGGCAACGGCGACTTCGGCCAGCCCCGGGCCGCCATGCCGCTGCCGCTCGTGCTCCGACTTGCGCAGCGCATCCAGAATGAAGGACATCCTCAGCCTCCCGAAATCTGCGAGACGATCGTGGGCGAGCCCGTCGCATTCACCACGGTGTCGAGGACGATCTGCGTCTGCACGCCGGCCACACCGTCGATGTTGAGGCGATGCTGGCGCTGGAAATCCTGGACCAGCCGCGCGAGATCGTCGTCATACACATCGCTGCCGGCGGGCGCGGCGGGCAGGCCCTGCGCGACGCGGAGGCTTTCGCGCAGCCAGCGCACGTCGGCGCCGCGCATCCCGGGCGACAGGGCCTTCGCGACCGCCAGCGGCGGTCGCCACAGCAGCAGGAAATCGCCGAACCAGTAACGCGATATGCCGGCGATCGACACGTCCCGCGATTGGCCGCCGAGATCGATCGTCGTGGTTTCGTCGCTGAGCGCGGTCAATAGGACCTGGTGCGTGCGGCCGATGTCGTCGGTGAGCGTCAGGATGGCCGGCCGATTGAGCGTGCGCAGCTGCGCCCAGGAACCCTTCTGAAACAGGCATTCCAGGCCCTGTCGCGTGGCCTGGTCGCAGCCGCGGCCACCACTCGGGTCGTACGTCATCCCCCAGGATGCGAAGAGTTTGCCGAGCGCAGACTCGGTGGTCGTGTCATTGCCGTGCCGCACCAGCAACTCGTCGAACGACGGCGTGGCGGGCGACGGCGTGCTGGCCGCAATCGGGTCGGCATGCGCCAGCTGGCTCGCGACGGCGGCGGGCTCGGTTTGCGTCGCGGCCGCGTCGACGGGAGCCGCGGGGCGCCCGGCGAGCAGGGACCAGAGACCGGCGACGATCAAGGCGAGGGCGGCGGCAATCGCGCCGCCGATCGCCCATTTGAGCCAGGGCGCCGGCACCGGGCGGCCGTAAACCTCCGAGGCGGCCTGGCGGACCAGCGCGGAGCTCACGCGGTGATCCTCCTGCGTGAACGCACCGAGCAGGGCGCGGTCGCAGATCACGTTGATGATGCGCGGCACGCCGCCGCTCAGGCGATGCGCTTCCCGCAGCGCCGAAGGCGTGAAGGCCTCGGCCGTAGCGCCGGCCACGCGCATGCGGTGCTTGATGTAGCCCCCCGTCTCGTCGATCGACAGCGGGTTCAGGTGATAGCGGCCCGTGACCCGTTGCGCGAGCTGGCGCAATTCCGGCCGCGCGAGCAGGTCGCGCAGCTCCGGCTGGCCGATCAGGATGATCTGCAGCAGTTTCGCCGTCGCCGTCTCGAGGTTGGTGAGCAGCCGCACCTGCTCGAGCGTGTGGGCGCTCAGGTTCTGCGCCTCGTCGACGATCAGGACGACGCGCCGCCCACGTGCGTGCGTGTCGAGCAGGCGCCGCCCAAGCAGGTCCATCAGCAGCTTGACGCTGCCGCGGCCGGGCTCCGGCACCGGCACGCGCAGCTCCTCGCAGATCGTGAGCAGGAATTCCGCGGGCGTGACGCGCGGGTTCAGGATCAGTGCGACGTCGGCGTGCGCCGGCAACTGCTCGAGCAGGCTGCGGATGATCGTGGTCTTGCCGGTGCCCACCTCGCCGGTGAGCTGGATGAACCCACCGGCCTCGTTGATGCCGTACAGCAGGTGCGCGAGCGCCTCCGCATGCCGCTCGCTCAGGTAGAGGTAGCGGGGGTCGGGAGTGATCGCGAACGGCTTTTCCTGAAGCCCGAAAAAGCTTGTGTACATGCGGAGTTACGGCCGCCTGCGGCGCCACGGTGGCCGACAATCATGCCTGCCCCGCGACGGGCTGGCTAGCGCCACGACAAGGCGCCGCAGTCCCGCTCGTCTAACGCCGCCGGTCCGGGCCATCACCGATCATCGACGTGGCCATCGTCATCCTCCCCGCGCTCCAGCGAGCTCGCGCGGGTCAGCGCCGACGCGCCGAACCGGTCGCGGATCTGGTCCACGGCCCGGTCGAGGTGGCGGTTCTTCGCAGACTCCGGCGCGGTGAACAAGGCAAGCTGCATGGCCGGCGCGAGCCGGCTCACGCCGACACCAAGCAGCCGCAACGCCGCCGTCGGCTGTGTCGCGAGCCAGCCGTCGAGCAATTCGCTCGCGACCCGTGAAATGACACGCGTCTCCTGCGTCGCCGGCTCGATGTGGCGCTGCCGCGTGTAGGTCGTGAAGTCGCCGCGGCGGATCTTGACCGTGACGCAGCCCGCGACCAGCTCCTTCGCGCGCAGCCGGGCGCCGCTGCGATCTGCGAGCCGCGCAAGCTCTGATAGCAGCCGCGCGTGATCGGCGATGTCGATGTCGAAGGTCTCCTCGGTGCTGATCTGCAGCTCCTCGAGGTCCGCGACCACGGGGCGATCGTCGATGCCCGCGGCGCGCTGCTGCACGCGCTCGGTGTAGCGGCCGAAGATCGGCCGCAGCATCGCGGGCTTCACCTGTCGCAGCTCGCCCAGCGTCGCGATGCCTAGCGCCTCGACCCTGGGCGCGGTCTTCGGGCCCAGCCCGAACAAGCGCCGCACCGGCAATGGATCGAGCAGGGCGGCAACCTGACCCGGCCGGACCACGACGAGGCCATCGGGTTTCTCGAGTTCCGATGCGATCTTGGCGACCAGCTTGTTGGGCGCCACCCCGACCGACGCCGTCAGTCCCGTGCGTTCGCGTATCCGCCGCTTGATCTCGACGGCGATGGACTCGGCCCGGCCGAACGCCGCGATGCTCGCGGTGACGTCGAGGAACGCCTCATCCAGCGACAGACCCTGGACCAGCGGCGTGAACTCGCTGAACACGGCAAAGATCTGCCGCGACACCGACTGGTAATGCGACATGCGCGGGCGGATGCAGACCGCGTCCGGGCAGCGTCGCAGCGCTTCGCGCATCGGCATGGCCGAGCGCACCCCGAAGGCCCGGACCTCGTAGCTCGCCGCCGCGACCACGCCGCGCGGTCCGATGCCGCCGACGATGACCGGCCTGCCGCGGATGGACGGGTCGTCGCGCTGCTCGACCGACGCGTAGAACGCGTCCATGTCGACGTGGAGGACCCAGCGTGTGGCGGCCGGCTGCACGGCGCAGGTCTCTCGTAAACCCTTACAGGGTGAGCGCGGTGTAGAACAGCAACCCGACGCCGGTGAGCGTCAGGCAGACGAGATAGGCGATCACGAGCGCGAAGTACTTGGTGATCGTCCAGAACCGGCCCTGGCCGTAGACACGCCGCATCGCAAGGTACAGGTACAGCGGCACGTAGATGAACAGCACGGTGCCCAGGACCCCCTCGGCCGCCGTGACGAACCCCGACGCGGCGCCGGTTGCCCGTTCGCCGATCCAGTCGAGCAGCAGTACCCCTATGCCGGCGAGGAAGAAGAACGCGTGGTAATGCACGAAGAACAACAGGTGCTCGACGTAGTAGCGGCCGGAGCCCAGGTAGAGGAAGGCCATCACCAGCGCGATCAACGGCAGGAAGATGAACATCATCTTGGGGAGGTTCTCGAACAGCGCGCGGCCGAAGGATTGCTGGTCCGCAACGATCCGTGAGCAGGCCCGCCGTAGCCGCGGCTCGTACTGCTTGAGGAAGTCGACGTCGAGCTTGAAGTTCTCCTCGCTACAGGGGTCCGCGATGACCTCGTTGACGCGCTCCAGCTGCGCAGGGGAGACCTGCCCGAGTTCCTTGTCGAGTTCCTTCTTGAGTTCGGCGCGCACTTCCGCGCGCTCGGTTTCCGGAAGGCGTTTGACGATACCTTCGACGAGCCGCTCCCGAGCGGCCTCGACCCGATCCGGTGTGACAGCGTCGGCGGTGGCCGCCGGCGTGCTCGTATCGGGCGCTGCGGCAGGGGTGCCCTGCGCGGCGTCGCTGCCGGGTGCCGGGGTCGTGGCCGGCGCCGCGGGCGTGGCAGGGTTCGTCGCGTTCCCGCGCTTTGTGTCGGGGCCGGCTTCGCGGGCGGCGTCTTCGTCGATCACGAGGCCGGTGCCTTGCTCGTCCGTCCTGAAGGCGATGTCCTTGCCCGGGTCGAAAATCGAGGCGATCAGGAAGAAGACGACGCTCAGGATCAGATACATCCGGAACGGCGGGGTGTAGTGCGCGCGCCGCCCGAGCAGGTATTCGCGGGTCAGCAGCCCGGGACGGAACGCCAGCGGCCGCAACGTGCGCCAGACGCGCGAGTCCCAGTCGAACATGTCGCCCAGAAGGTCCCTGACGAGCCCCCACAGCGAGATCACCCGGACCTTCGCGTGTTGCCCGCAATGCGCGCAGTGCTGACCGGTGAGCACCTCGCCGCAGTTCAGACAGTTCTCCGTGGAGACGGCGCCGGAGATGAAATCCTCGCGGTGCGCGAGCACGCGCCGCTCCGCCGTGTACCGGTTGCCGAAACGCTCGACGCCCTTCGCACGCATCTGCGGCGCGTGGACGCGCAGGTAATCGTCGAGTGCCGCCTGGTCGCGCAGCCGGTACTGGACGGTCCGACACAGCTTGTCGGCTGGTGCTGCTGTGTCGCCCAGGATCTCGGCCGCAAGAAACCCGGGGAACTGCAGCATGTCCGCGATGTGATCGCGCAGCCAGGTGTCGAACGCCGCTTGGATCTCGGCGTCCGCCTCGAGGTTGACCTCGTAGATGACGCCTTCGTTCTCGGTGAGCCGGACCACGGCGGCAAGCGTACCGTCTGGTTCCGGTCACCGTAAGGGCTTCAGGTGTCCCTCAGGCGATGTGACGCCAGGACGGGGCCGCCGCCGATGGCTGCGAGCCCGCTGCGAGCTCCGCCGGGTCGAAGTCGTCGACGTCGATCAGGTCCATCACCTTGTGGTCGTAATCCCGGAGCAGGCTCGCTTCGCTGGCGCTCAGGAGCCCGAGCGCGAGCGCCTGCTCGACCTGCGCGGGAAAATCCGCGGCCGTGATCCGCCCGGTCTTGACGCCCTCGACGCGGATGCGCTTCTCGAGAGGCTCGGCGCTCTGCGCGAGCACCAGTGCCTCCTGCAGCAGCCCGATCGGGTTTGCGGCCTCGACGGTCTTGTAGATCCCGTCGGCCAGCCGCTCGCGGGCCTCGCCCGGCATCATCATGTGCTCGACGATCTGGTGGCCGAGCCGGTCGCTGGCGGCGAAATAGGTGCGCCCGCGCGGGAAGATCACGACCCGCATCAGCGCCGCAACCCATCGGTTCGGGAAGTTGCGCAGGAAGCCGTGCATCTGCTCCTGCGCGTTGTACAGCAGCGTCCGGCAACACCACTCGACCAGCGGCAGGTCCGCTTCGGGTCGGCCGTGGTTCTCGTAGTGCTTGAGCACCATCGACGCCAGATACAGCGCCGACAGCACGTCGCCCAGCCGCGCCGAGAGGTGCTCCTTCTGCTTCAGGTAACCGCCCAGCGACAGCATCGCCATGTCCGTCGCGAACGCGAACTGTGCGCTGAACTTATTGATGTGCTGGTAGTAGCGTCGGGTCGCGCCCGACTCCGGCGTCGAGGAGAACCGCGCCAGGGTCGAAGCCATGACGAAGGAACGCGCCGCGTTCGACAGCGTGTAGCCGATGTGGCCGAACAGCGCGTCGTCGAACTCGAGCAGGCTTTTCGCCTTGTCCTTTTCCTTCGCGGCATTCATCTCGCGCAGCACGAACGGATGGCAGCGGATCGCCCCCTGGCCGAAGATGATCAGGCTGCGGGTCAGGATGTTGGCGCCTTCCACGGTGATGGCCACCGGCACGAGCTGGTAGCCGCGGCCGAGATAGTTCTTCGGGCCGAGCATGATCCCCTTGCCGCCGTGCACGTCCATCGCGTCGTTCGCGACCTGCCGGCCGAGCTCCGTGCAGTGGTACTTCAAAATGGCCGCGGGCACCGAAGGCCGCGCGCCGCCGTCGATCGCGCCGGCCGTCACGGAGCGTGCGGCATCCATGATGTAGGTCGACCCGGTCATGCGCGCGAGCGCGGCCTCGACGCCCTCGAACCGCCCGACCGGCTGGTTGAACTGCCGGCGGATGCGCGCATACGCGCTCGAGGCATAGACCCCCGCCTTGGCGCCGCCCGTCGAGTTCGACGGCAGCGAGATGCAGCGACCCACCGAGAGCTGCTCGACCAGCATGCGCCAGCCCTGGCCGGCCATCTTCGGGCCGCCGATGATGCAATCGAGCGGCACGAACACGTCCTTGCCGGACAGGGGTCCGTTCTGGAAGGGCACGTTGAGCGGGAAATGCCGCCGCCCGATCGTGACACCGGGCGTCGCGCGCGGGATCAGTGCGCAGGTGATGCCGTAGTCCGTCTGCTCGCCGCCGAGCAGTTTCTCCGGATCGTGCAGCTTGAACGCCAGCCCGATCACGGTCGCGATGGGCGCGAGCGTGATGTAGCGCTTCGAGAAATTGAGCTTGAGCCCGATGATTTCGCGGCCTTCGAAGTTGCCACGGCACACCACCCCCGTATCCGGGATGGATGCGGCATCGGAGCCCGCGCGCGGGCCCGTCAGCGCGAAACAGGGGACGTCCTCGCCGCGGGCGAGCCGCGGCAGGTAGTGATTCTTCTGTTCCTCGGTGCCGTAGTGCAGCAGCAGTTCCGCCGGGCCGAGCGAGTTCGGCACCGCCACGGTGGAGGAGACCGTGCCGCTGCGGCTCCCGATCTTCACCAGCACGCAGGAATGCGCGTAGGCCGAGAACTCGAGCCCGCCATACTTCTTCGGGATGATCATCGCGAAGAAGCCCTTCTTCTTCACGAACTCCCAGACCTGCGGCGGCAGGTCGGCCCGACGATGGGTGATGTCCCAGTCGTCGATCATCCGGCACAGCTCCTCGCAGGGTCCGTCGATGAAGGCCTGCTCCTCCGCCGAAAGCCGCGGCGCCGGCGCGCTCTGCAGCTTCGACCAGTTCGGCTCACCGGTGAAGAGTTCGCCGTCCCACCACACCGTCCCCGCCTCGAGCGCCTCGCGCTCGGTGTCCGACATGGACGGCAGCATCCGGCGGTAGGCTTTCAGGAACGGCCGGGTGACGTAACGCTTGCGCAGCGTCTCGATGTTGAGCGCGACCAGCCCGGCGAAGCCAAGCCACAGCAGGAGCATCCACGGTAGGGGTCCGCTGCCCCACAGGCTGTAGGCGGCCAGTGCCGCACCGGCGGCGATCGTTGCCGTCCGGAGCGATATCCGCTGGTAGGCGATATAGAGCGCGCCGCCGACAAAGAACAGGAACCACAAGAGGCTGAGCATCACAATTCCTCCCGGCCCCGGCCGGCATGGACGGCTCCGACTATGCGCAATTTTGCTGCGCTGCCGCAAGCTCAAAATGTACAATTACATCAACAGCTTACTCGAAAACTCGCAGGGTGAGGACCAGCGTGGCCGGTCATTCGCCTCTTGCAGCCTCTTGCAGCGCCGTAAATGATTGATCTGGGCTTGATGCGTCAGCGTCAGAGCTTGACGGGCAGGACGATCAATTCGGCCCCGACCGCGTGCAGCCGCCTCTGCATCGTGAACGAGGTCTGGTTGTGCAGCCAGCGGTTCCACCAGTGCTCGCGGTCGAACATCAGGCGGCTGGAAAAAAACACGCTGTTCGGATACTCCCGGCGCGCGGTTTCGCAGAGCTCGTTCAGCTGCGCGATCCGGTCGGTGCCGTATTCGTCGTACCACCGTGCCGGGATTCCATCGTGGTGCAGATAGTTCGCCAGGTACTCGAGCGTGCCCCGATTCACGTACTGCAGTTCTCGCAGCGCCGCATCGCTGCCGAAGCTGCCGGTGTCGACAGTGCCTGTGCTGAGCAGCACGAAGTTGCGGAAGTGCCCAGGGAACAGCTTTCGTATCCGCTCGAGCATGTACATGGCGACGCCACGATTCGCGCTCACGAGCAGCACGGCGGTCGGCGCCTGCCGCGACGCCTGCGGCGGATCCGCCACCGGTTGCAGGTACGGAAGTTTGTAACGCAGCTCGAGCGCGTGCGTCGGCGCGCGGACACGATCGTAATGACGATGGATCAGGTAACCGACCGTCGCGACGGCTGCGGTAATCGAAAGCGCCGCCAGCGCACCGGAAAGAAACCGCTGCACGACGGTTACGACCAAGATTCCTCCGGTGACCGTGAATCCTGCGAGCGACAGCGCGAGACGCCAGCCGCGACGACAGGGAGCTGAAGACGTTCGGTGCCCAGCGGTCCGCGGCGAGGTTGGCAAGCACGGCAGGTCCGCCGAGGAAGCCGGTGTTCGCCGCGACGAACAGCAGCGCCCCCTCGAACAGCAGCGTGACAGTCAGCAAGGTCTGCGACCAGGTCGTGTCGAGCCCGAGCTGCGCGATCACTCGCTCGAACGCGACCGCGTTCAGCGTTCGGTCCCCGTGCTGCGGCGGCACGTCCCAGATCAGGTACAACAGCATGATGCCGCCGGCGCCAGCGACACCGCCATCAGGAACATCGTCCACTAGCCCGTTCGCACGCGCGGCTCTTTCAGCGTGTTGACATTATTCGACACGGCTTCGAGGCCGGTATAGGTGCCGCCGCCCATCGCGTAAGCAGACAGGAATACGATCGCGACCGCCCAAGCGCCCTGCTGCGCGGCGAAATCGCGCGTCTCGCGCACCGTCGCGGTGACCACGGTCTCGAGCTCGCCGCCGTGCATGCCGATCCCGTACACAAGCATCGCGACGTGCGTGATCAGGAAGCCGGCGAAGATCGGAGTCAGGACGGCGATGGATTCGCGCATGCCCCTCAGGTTCAGGTAGCAGAGGAAGGCGACCAGCCCGGCCTGCACCTCCAGTCTCGCGAGCTGGCCTGGGCCCGGAAGGAAGCTGAAAATCGCCTCGACGCCGCTCGCGACCGAGATCGCGATCGTCAGCACGTAATCGACGATCAGGGCAGAGCCTGCAACGAGGCCCGTGTGCGGACCGATCAGCTTGGTCGCGACCTTGTAGCCGCCGCCGCTGCTCGGAAACAGCTCGATCACCTGGTTGTAGGCGAGGGCGACCAGGAACACCGTGAACGCAGAGGCGATCGCCAGATAGAGCGCCAGCGCGCTGTGCTCGCCGAGCGCCAGGTAGGACTCGGCCGGCCCGTACGCGGATGACGACAGACCGTCCGCGCCGAGGCCGATCCACGCGAACAGCGCCGCCGTCGCTCAGCCGTCATGGATCCCGCTCCGCGGGCCGCTCAGATCAGGCCCTTGACCCCGTCGCGCTCTTCGGTCAGCTCCCGATAGCTTGCCTCCATGCGGCTGCGGCTAAACTCGTTGACCGCGAGGCCCTGGACGATCTGGTAGGCGCCGTTGCGGCAAGTCACCGGGTAGCCGTAGATCACGCCCGCCGGCACGCCATAGCTGCCGTCCGACGGCACGGCCATGCTGACCCAGTCGCCCTCGGCAGTGCCGGCCACCCAGTCGCGCACGTGATCGATCGCGGCGGAGGCCGCTGACGCCGCGGACGATGCACCGCGCGCCTTGATGATGGCGGCGCCGCGCTGCTGCACGACCGGAATGAACTCGTCGCGGTACCAGCCCTCGTTCACCAGGGACAGCGCGGGCTTGCCGTCGACGGTGGCGTGATGCAGGTCGGGATACTGGGTGGAGGAGTGGTTGCCCCAGATCGTCATGCGCGCGATCTGCGTCACGTGGGTGCCGGTTTTTTCCGCGAGCTGGGACAGCGCGCGGTTGTGATCGAGCCGGACCATCGCGGTGAAATTGCCGGGGGCGAGATCGGGGGCGTTTTTCATCGCGATCAGCGAATTGGTGTTCGCGGGATTGCCCACGACCAGCACGCGGACCCTGCGGTCTGCGACGGCATCCAGGGCTTTGCCCTGCGCCGAGAAGATCTGGGCATTCGCGAGCAGCAGGTCCTTGCGCTCCATGCCCGGGCCACGTGGGCGCGCGCCGACGAGCAGTGCGGCGTGGCAGTCCTTGAACGCCACCCTGGCATCGTCCGTCGCGACCACGCGGTTCAAGGTCGGAAACGCGCAGTCGTTGAGTTCCATGACCACCCCCTGCAGGGCGCCGAGCGCCGGCGTGATCTCGAGCAGATGCAGGTTTACGGGCTGCTCGGGGCCCAGCATCTGGCCCGAGGCCACGCGAAACGCGAGCGCATAGCCGATCTGGCCCGCCGCACCGGTAATGGCGACGTTGACTGGGGTCTTCATGTTTTTCTCCGAGGGTCAGGGGTCCCCGGTCCGCAAGGTCCGCCAGGCGGCCGGGCGAACCGCTGATACTAGCAGCGACGCGGCCGGCCACCGTGGCCGGCTGATCGTCCCGGCCAGACCCGCGGCCGGGCGGCGGACCGGGCGGGACCCCCTCCGCTGCTCCGTTTCGGGACACGGGTCACAAAAGAGATCTTGCATTTGATATGGTGTTGTAGTTAACTATAACACTGATAGTGGCACATGGAGACTTGATCGGAGGGCACGACGATGCGCTCGGCAAGCAAGATCGCGGCAGTAGCCTTGGCCTGGTCCATCTGGGTTCTCGCTGGGTTGATGGTCGCATCGGAGTCGTTGGCGCCGCAGGCCATCACGCCAACGGCTTTCGATGCGACCGTCGCGTCCTGCACGCCTTAGCCCGGACCCGTCAGGCGGGTCCGGGTGTTCTGCTACAGTACAGCACCGCAGCACCGGAGCGGCCGGCCGCATGGATCCGATCTGGAACGACAGCCAGCCCATCTACCGCCAGCTCCGGGACAAGGTGGTCACGATGATCCTGGACGGCGTGCTCGCCGACGGCGATGCACTCCCGTCGGTACGCAGCGTGGCCGCGGAATTCACACTCAACCCGTTGACCGTGCTCAAGGGATACCAGCAGCTGGTCGATGAGGGCCTGGTCGAGAAACGACGGGGCCGGGGCATGTTCGTGACCGAGGGCAGCCGCGTGCAGCTGATGCGTGGCGAGCGGCAGCGCTTCCTCGAGCAGGAGTGGCCGCGGGTGCTGTCGAGCATCGAGCGGCTCGGGCTCGACCCCGCTGACCTGTTGAAAGCGGCCTCACAGCGCCGCAAGTCGAGCGCCTGAAGCCGCGCGACTTCAGGCCTGCAGCGCGTCCGGCGGCGGCGGCTTCTGCACCACGCCCGGCGGGAGCATCCGGTACATCACCGGCGTCACCAACCGGCCCACGAGGGTCGACGAGATGAGCCCGCCGATGATCACGATCGCGAGCGGCGAGTAAAGCCCGGAACCCTGGACCGCGAGCGGCAGCAGGCCGCCGATCGCCGTGGCGGAGGTGAGCAGGATCGGCAGGAAACGCACTTCGCCCGCGCGCGTGATCGACTCCTCGAGACCCACGCCCTGTTCGCGAAGCTGGTTCGTGAAATCGACCAGCAGGATGGAGTTCTTGATCTCGATGCCGATCAAGGCGACGAAACCGACCGTGGCGGTGAAGGACAGCGTGTAGCCGGAGATCGCGAGCGCGATCAGCCCTCCCGCAACCCCGAGCGGGATCACGCCCGCGACGATGAGCATGGAGCGGAAGCTGCCGAACTCGAGCACCAGGACCGCCAGGATGCCGAACACGGCCACCAGCACGGCCGTGCCGATGCCGCCGAACGCTTCCTGGCTGGCGAGCAGTTCACCACCCACCCGGTAGGCGTAGCCGGCCGGGAGCGCAACACTCTCGAGGCGCTCGAGCACGGATCGGGTCACCTCGCCCGTGTTGTAACCGGTCTTCGTGTACGCGGTCACCGTCGCTTCGCGCATCCGATCGTGGCGGCGGATCAGGCTCGTGGCGCCTGCGAACTCGAGCGTGGCCAGCTGCCGCAGCGGCACCTGCCGACCCGAGGCGCCTGCGACCTCGATGACATCGAGCGCCGCGAGCGTCGGGCGGCCCTGCATCGGCAGGCGCAGGGTCATGTCGAACTCGTCGCCGTCCGGCTCGCGGAAACTGCCCAGGTTGAGGCCCGCGACCGCGGCGCGCACGGTGCGGTCGATCTCGACCGGCGCTACGCCCGAGAGCGCCGCCTTGTGCGGGTCGATGCCGAGGTCGAGGTCAGTGCGTTGTCGTCGGACCGGGTTGTCCACGTCGCGCGTGCCTGGCGTGGCCTCGACCGCAGCCTCGACCCGGGCCGCCAACTGGCGCAGCTGATCGAGGTCCGGCCCCTGCACGGCCACTTCGATCGGGGCCTCGATCGGCGGTCCGTTCTGGTAGGCATCGACCAGAATGCGGGCGCCGGGATACTCGGCAAAGCTCGCACGCAGGCCTTCCAGCAGCTCCGGGGTGTGTCGCGGGTCGTAGCGGTCGAGCTCCACGAACAGGTCGGCGACGTTGGCGTTGGTCTCCTCGGGGAAGATGTTGTAGTAGACCCGCGGGTTGCCGCGCCCGAGGTTGGCGAACACGTGGCGTACCTCTTCGTGCCGCGCGAGTTCCGCCTCGACGAAACGCAATGCGCGATCGGTGTCGTTGATGCTGGCGCCGTCGGGCGTTTCGATCGCGATGCGAAACTGGGGAATGTCCGCCGACGGGAACACGCTGGTGCCCATCACCGGCACCAGGGCGAACGCGGCGATGGTGAAGGCGAGCGCAGCGAGCAGCGTGCGTTTCGGGTGTGCCAGCGCGACGCGCAGCGCCGGCGCGTAAATGCGGTGTATGCCCGTCATCAGCGCCCGTAGCGCGCGATTGCCGTGCTCGCCGTCGCGCTCGGCCCGCAGCATCCGGCTCGCCAGGAACGGGATCACGGTCAGCGCGACGAGCAGCGAGGCGAGCACGGTGTACAGCACGGCCGCCGGGAGCGAGCGGATGAAGATCCCCGCGCCTTCCGGCAGGAACAGCAGCGGCAGGAAGGCGAACAGCAGGGTCGCGGTGCAGCCGAGCACCGCCAGCGCGATCTGGTCCGTCGCGGCGATCGCGGCATCGACGCGCGAGTAACCGGCGCGCAGGAAACGCGAGATGTTCTCGACGACGACGATCGAGTCGTCCACCAGCAGGCCCAGTGCCAGCACGAACCCGGCGATCGACAGCTGGTTGAGCGAGAAGCCCGAGAAATGCAGCAGCGCCAGGCCGATCGCGAGCGACAGCGGAATCGAGATCATCACCACCAGCGAAGCCCGCAGGCCCAGCGGCACGAGCGTCAGCAGCACCAGCCCGATGGCGATCGCGAAGTCCCCCCCGAGCCGCGACAACCGACGGTGCACGTTGCGCGTCTGGTCGAACCCGCGCTCGAGCGTGATCCCCGCGGGCAGCTCCTGCTCGAACGCTGCGACACGCTCGTAGATCGCATCGCGCACCGCGAAGACATCGACCCGGTCCTTCGCGTTCGCGGTGACGAACACGGCGCGGCGGCCGTTGTAGCGGCCGGTGTAACTTTCCTCGGCCGAGTCCCAGTCGATCTCGGCGACGTCGCGCAGCTTGACCAGCCGCCCGCCGTGGCTCGCGACCACCGTCTGCGCGATTTCGTCCAGGCTGTCGTAGCTGCCCGAGGTCTTGAGGTTGAACTTGCGCAACCCGACGTCCACGGCGCCGCCCGGGATCGCGGCGTTCTCGCCGCGCACGGCGGCCTCCAGCTGGCCGAGCGTCACGCCGGCGCGGCCCATCCGCTCCAGGTCGACCGCGATGCGCACTTCCGGCTGTGGAAACGCCCAGGTCTCGCTGCGGCGGACGCCCGGCGCCGTCTCGATTGAATCGCTCAGGTCCTCGGCGAGCTCCTTGAGTTCGCGGTAGCTCGCGTCCTCGCTGACGAGCGCCATCTGCACGATGTTGACCAGCCCCGAGCCGGCCTTGCGCACCTCGAGCGAGGCCAGGTCCGCTGGCAGCTCGGCGCGGATCCGGTTCACCTCGCGAACCACTTCGTCGTACTTCTCGTCCGCATCGGTGTGCCAGTGGAACTCGATCTGGATCACTCCGACGCCATCCATGGAGCGACTTTCCAAGCGCTTGATGTCGTCGAGTTCGTTGACCGCATCCTCGATCGGGTCGACCACCAGCCGCTCGATGTCGACCGGGTCGGCGCCCGGATAGACCGCGACCACGGTCGGAACGGGCGCATGGAACTCCGGATCCTCGGATCGCGGGATGGTGAGGTAGGCGTTGACGCCGACCGCGATCAAGAGTCCGAACAGCAGCAGCGTGAACTGCCAGCGCCGGACGCTGAAGGCCCAGATGCGCATACGGGACCTCAGCCGTGCTCGTCTATGACCCGCACGGGCGAGCCGTCGCGCAGCCAGGCCGCGCCGTCGGTGACCACCTGTTCACCGGGCTCGAGCCCACTCAGCACCACGATGCGCTCGCCGATGATCGGGCCGACCTCGACGGGCCGGCGCCGGGCCACGCCGGCCCCGGCGTCGACCACGTACACCGTCGCCGCCGGGCCGTCCGCCTCCACGAGCGCCGTCACCGGCACGACGGTGCCTGGGACTGCGCCGCCGGCATCCGAGAGCGACAGCTCGACTTTTGCCACCAGCCCCCGGGCAAAGCGCGCCCCGTCCGGCGCCACGTCGATCTCGATCTCGAACGTGCCGGTCTGCGGATCCGCCGACCCCGCGATGCGGCTTACCCGGCCCTGGAAACTGCGGCCTGGAAACGCGTCGAACGCGAGCCGCGCCATGTCCCCGGCGTTCACGCGCACGGCATCGCGGTCGGCGAGCGCGACACGCACGATCCAGCCTTCACCGGTCGCGCCGATCACCAGCACGGGCTGGCCGCCCTGCACCAGCTCGTTCTCCTCCACAAGCCGCTGCAGCACGACACCGTCGGCGGGCGAGTCGATGTGCGCGAACCGCGCGTTGAATCGCGCCGTATCGAGGTTGGCGCGCGCGAGCTGGTAGGCCGTTGTGAAGTCCTCGACCTGCTCCTCGGTTGCGACCTCGTCCGCGCGCAACTCGCGCGCGCGATCGAGATCGCGGCGTGCCTTCTCGAGCGAGGCGCTGGCCTGCTCCACCGCTGCGCCCACCTCGGTGTGCTTGAGCGAGGCGAGGCGCTGACCCTTCCGCACACGGTCCCCGGTCTCCACGCCCACGGTGTCCACCACGCCGCCGGTCTTGAATGCGAGTCGTACCTCGTCGCGCGGCGCGAGCAGGCCTGCACCGCGCACCGTGTTGACGACGTCCATGGTCTCGACACGCGCGGCGCGGACCGGCGACGCGATCCCAGGATCCGTGGCGCCGTCACCGCTCGTGCCCGCACCGCAACCTGCGAGCAGCAACGTCGCCGACAGCAGGGCTGGAATGACCCGTCTCACGTGTAGGGCTCCTGGCTGAGCGAGCGCGTGTCGCCGACGGCGTACTCGAGCTCGGCGAGCCGCGCGAGGAATTCCGCGCGTACCCGCGTCAGGTTCAAGCGCGCATCGGTGAGCGCACGGCGCGAATCGATGAACTCCGCCTGGTTGATCTGCCCCAGGTCCCGCTTGCGGCTGGCGATGCGGAAGGCGCCTTCGGCGGCCTCGGTCCGCTTGAATGCGGTCTCGAGCGAAGCCTCCGCCACCTCGACGTCCTCGAGCGCGCGTTGCACGTCGAGCCGCACCTGCTGGGCGGCGAGATCACGCGTCGCACGCAGCTCCTCGGTCAGGGCCCGCGCCTCGCGCAGCGCCGCGCGGTCGGCGCCGCCCCGGAACGCGTTCCAGCGCAGGATCACCGAGGCCAGCACGTAGCGCTCGTCGTCGCCCATGCCGTACTCCTCGCCCTGGATCCCGGCCTCCGCGCCGAACGCGAGCCTGGGTTTGAAGGCGGCGCGTGCCAGGTCCTGCCGTGCTTCGCCCACGGCGATGGCCGCGTCGAGCCCGGTCAGTTCGGCGCGTCCTTCGGCGGCGAGCGCCTGCAGCAACTCGAGGT
>Ga0299906_10001095_pt1 | contig 23544 bp, 18 predicted proteins | sample RVTome_14_FD_200259 | JGI IMG/M metagenome (GOLD analysis project Ga0299906, IMG submission 200259) | Soil microbial communities from uranium-contaminated site in the Upper Colorado River Basin, Wyoming, United States - RVT145D125 (version 2) ...
CGGCGCGCCGGCCGTCGGGGTCGCCCACGCCTGCGCAGCCCGGTACTGTCCGGCCCCGCCGCTCCACCGGCTCGGCACCACCGGCGCGTAGGCCTGCGGGAGCGACAGGGTGGCGCCGGGCGAGCCCTGCCGCGCGCCAGGCGCGGGCTCGACGGCCGGCACGATGCCTGGTACGGCACTCCGCCCGAGGGCGTCGCCGATCGCGTACCGGACGAACTGGTGCACGTGCGATTGATCGCGGAAGCGGACCTCCGCCTTCGTGGGGTGCACGTTGACGTCCACACGTTCGGGCGGCAGCTCCAGGAACAGGTGCACCTCCGGGCTGCGCTCTCTGATCGAGGCGACGCTGTACGCCTCGCCGATCGCGTGCGCGATCGTCCGATCCTTGACGATGCGCCGGTTGACGAAGACGTTCTGCGGCCCCCGGTGCGGCCCCTGTTCGGCCAGCGCGGCGACCCACCCGTGCATGGTGACGTCTCCGCCCTCGCGCCGGACCTCCACGAGGTCCACCCGCTCGCCGTAGAGCTGGAACAGCCGGTCCCGTACCGTCGCGACCGGCGGGCACCGCAGGACCGTGCGTCCGGCGCTCGTCAGCGAGAAGCCGACCTCCGGATAGCCGAGCGCCATCTGCGTGACCAGCCGCGAGACCTGTCCGGACTCGGCCGCATCGGACTTGAGGAACTTGCGGCGAGCCGGCAGGTTGAAGAACAGGTCGGCCACCTCCGTGACCGTTCCCGACGGCATCCCCACCTCGGCCACGTCGACGGGCACACCGGCCTCGACGCGAATCCGCGTCCCCACGAAGGCGTCACGCGCGCGGGTCCGAAGCTCGAACCGCGACACCGAGGCCACCGCCGGCAGCGCCTCTCCGCGAAAGCCGAGAGTCTCGATGCGTGAGAGCGCGTCGGCGTCCCGCAGCTTGCTCGTCGCGTGACGCTCCAGCGCCGCCTGCGCGTCGTCGGGGGCCATCCCCTCGCCGTCGTCCTCGACACGGATCCGCCTCTTGCCGCCGAGCTCCACCATGACGGCAATCCGCCGCGCACCCGCGTCGATGGCGTTCTCGACCAGCTCCTTGACGACCGACGCCGGCCGCTCCACCACCTCGCCGGCCGCGATCTGGTTGGCCAGCTCGGGCGGCAGCCGCTGGACCTTTCCCAGCTCAGTCTCCTACCTGCACCTGCAGCGCCGCCTGCGCGGCGGCCAGCCGTGCCACCGGCACACGATACGGGGAACAGCTCACGTAGTCGAGTCCCACGCTCTCGAAGAAGTGCACCGACGACGGATCGCCGCCGTGCTCGCCGCAGACGCCAAGCTTGATGTCCGGTCGCGTCCTCCGTCCGAGCGTCACGGCCGTCTGCACGATCGGCCCGACGCCGTCGACGTCGAAGGTGGCGAAGGGATCCTTGTCGAGGATCTTCTTCTCCTGGTAGATCCGGAGGAACTTGCCGATGTCGTCGCGCGAGAACCCGAAGGTGAGCTGCGTGAGATCGTTGGTGCCGAAGGAGAAGAACTGCGCCTCCTCGGCCACGGCGTCGGCCGTCATCGCCCCACGCGGCACCTCGATCATCGTCCCCACGAGGTACTTCACCTTGACTCCCCGCTCCCTGATCACCTCGGCCGCGATGCGGTCGACCACGGCCTTCTGATCGCGGAGCTCATTCACGTGGCCCACGAGCGGAATCATGATCTCGGGCACTACCTTGAGGCCTTCCTTCGCGAGCTGACACGCGGCCTCGATGATCGCGCGCGTCTGCATCTCGGTGATCTCCGGATACGTCACCCCGAGTCGAACGCCGCGGTGCCCCAGCATCGGATTGAACTCGTGGAGCTGCTCCACCCGGTGCAGCAGCTTCCGCTTCTCGTCCAGCTCCGCGCCGGACGTGCCCCGCTCCTCCAGCCTGGCGATCTCCACCATCAGCTCCTCCCGCTTCGGCAGGAACTCGTGGAGCGGCGGGTCGATCGTCCGGATCGTCACCGGCTCGCCCTTCATCGCCTTGAAGACGCCGTAGAAATCGTCGCGCTGCATCGGCAGGAGCTCGGCGAGTGCCGCACGGCGATCCGCCTCGGAGGTCGCCAGGATCATCCGCTGCACGATCGGGATCCGGCCCTCGCCGAAGAACATGTGCTCGGTGCGGCACAGCCCGATGCCCCGTGCCCCGAACGCATAGGCGAGCTCGGCCTGGTCGGGCTGGTCTGCGTTGGCCCGGATGCCGAGCCGGCGGAAGGCGTCGGACCACGTCAGGATCTGCTTGAAGCGCCGGTAGATGTCCGAGTCCTGCTCCCGCATCTCGCCGTGCAGCACCTGCAGGATCTCGCTCGGCCTCGACGCCACCTTCGCCAGCTTCACCTCGCCGGCCAGACCATCGAAGGAGACGAAGTCGCCCTCGCGCACCGTCCGGCCACCCACCTGGAACTGACGGGTCGACTCGTTGATCTCGAGCTCGCCGGCGCCCACGACCGAGGGCTTGCCCATCTGGCGGCCGACGACCGCCGCGTGGGACGTCATCCCGCCGGTCGCGGTCACGATGCCCTGTGCGACGAACATGCCGTGGATGTCGTCCGGCACCGTCTCGCGACGCACCAGGATCACGGGCTTCCCCTCGTCGGCCCACCTCACGGCGTCGTCGGCATGGAAGACGACGTGCCCGCTCGCGGCGCCAGGCGAGGCCGGCAGCCCCGTGGTGGCCACCGGAATCGCGTTCCACTCCGCGGCGTCGAAGCCCGGGGCCAGGAGCTGCGACAGCGCCTCGGGATCGATCTGCAGAATCGCGTCCTTCGGCTTGATCAGCTTCTCGGCCACGAGATCCGTGGCGATCACCACGGCCGCGTACCCGGTGCGCTTTCCGTTGCGCGTCTGCAGCATGTAGAGGTGATCGTCCTGGACGGTGAACTCGAAGTCCTGGATGTCCCGGTAGTGCCGCTCGAGCCGCGACGTGATCCGGCGCAGCTCCTTGAACGCCCGGGGCATGACCGTCTCGAGGGCCGCGATCGGCTGCGGCGTGCGGATGCCCGCCACCACGTCCTCACCCTGTGCGTTGATCAGGAACTCGCCGTAGAACTCGTTGGCGCCCGTCGCGGGGTTGCGCGTGAACCCGACGCCGGTCGCGCACCGGTCGCCCATGTTGCCGAAGACCATCATCTGGACGTTGACGGCCGTGCCGATGTGATCCGGGATGTTGTAGATCCGGCGGTACTCCCTTGCTCGCGGATTCATCCAGGACCGGAAGACCGCGTCCCGGGCCATGGCGAGCTGCCGGCGCGGATCCTGCGGGAAATCGCGCCCCGACTTCGCCTTCACCACGGCCTTGAAGCGCGTCACGACCTCGCGCAGCGCCGCCTCGTCCAGATCGGTGTCGAGCGTCGCCCCGGTCTGGCGCTTGACGTCCTCGAACTCGTGCTCGAACACGTCCTTCCTGATCTCGAGCACGACGTTACCGAACATCTGGATGAAGCGCCGGTAGCTGTCGTAGGCGAAGCGACCATTCTCGGTCCGGGCCTTCAGGCCCTCGACCGCGCGATCGTTGAGCCCGAGGTTGAGGATCGTGTCCATCATCCCCGGCATCGAGAACTTGGCGCCGGACCGCACCGACACCAGCAGCGGATTGCCGGGCGCGCCGAGCGTCGTCCCCGCCGCCTTCTCCAGCTTCTGGAGGTTCTGCCGGATCTCGGCGTCGATCGAGGCCGGAATCCGCCCCTTCTCCTTGTAGTAGATGCTGCAGACGTCGGTCGAGATCGTGAAGCCGGCCGGCACCGGCAGGCCCGCGTTGGTCATCTCCGCCAGGTTGGCGCCCTTGCCGCCGAGCGTGTCGCGCATCGTGCGATCGCCATCCGCCTTCCCCTGCCCGAAGAAGTAGACGTGCTTCACCGCCCGCTTCCCGGCCGCGCGCCTGGCCGCGGGCGTGCGGGCACGCCTGGCGGGCGTCGCCGTCCTCGTCCGCGCCGCCTTCGTGGCCTTCGCCGCCTTCGGTCTGGCAGGGGCCGCCGCTCGGCGGGGTGCTCGTCGAGTCGTCTTCTTCGCCATGGAATCCCGTCTCCCTCTCCTACTCGGTCGCCATCTCGGAAATGTCGGCGATCTCCAGAATGAGATCGCGCAGCAGTGCCACGAGCCCCAGCCGGGCGGCACGGACCTCCGCCTCCTCGGCCATCACGAGGACATCGTCGAAAAAGCTCGCCACCGGGGCCTGGAGCGCCGCCACGCCGGTGAACGCTCCGCGGTAGTCGCCGGCCGCGGCCGCCTGCCGGATCGCCCCCGCCCGCTCGTCGAGCACGGCGGCCAGGGCCACCTCGGCCGGCTCACGCAGGTGTGCTCTCACCTCATCCACCGACGCAGGGGCGGCAACGTCGGTCGAGATGTTCTTCACCCGCTTGAGCAGCGCCCCCACGCCCAGCAGCGCCTCGGACCCGGCCATCCGGGCCAGGGCCTCGAGCTTTCGCCGCGTCTCGAGCGGACTGGCGGCCTCGGGTCCGGCGTGCGTCACCGCGCGGACATTTCGCACGTCGAAGCCGCGCTGCTCCAGCAGGTAGGTGAGTCGATCGGCCATGAACGCGAGCAGCGGCGCCTTCCACTCGCCGTATCCGCCGAACAGCCCGGCCGCCTTCTGCAGCAGATCGCCGAGCCGCAGTCTCCGGTCGATGCCGGTGACCTCGGGCAGGTCGGCCAGAATCTTCACGATGCCCTGTGCCTGCCGCCGCAGCCCGAGCGGGTCGCGCGACCCGGTGGGGCGCTCTCCGGCCGAGAACATCCCAACCACCGAGTCGAGCTTGTCGGCCAGCGCCACCGCCGCCCAGGTGACCGCTCCCGATGCCAGCTCCTCGCGGGAGGGCGCCGCCTCGGCCTCCACGCCGATCGGCAGGTAGTGGAAGTAGATCGCCTTCCAGACCGGCTCGGCCAGTCCTTCCTCCCGCGCGTAGATGCCGCCCATCGTGCCCTGCAGCTCGGTCAGCTCGCGCACCATGTCGGTGGCCAGGTCGGCCTTGGCCAGCCGGCCGGCCTGCTCGGCGGCCGGCGACTGCTCCGGGCACCCGAGCGCCTCACGGGCGATCCACCCGGCCAGCCGCGCGACGCGGTCCGCCTTCTCCCGGTAGCTGCCGAGCGCCCTGTGAAACTGGATGGCCGAGAGCCGCTCGACGCGCGAGTCGAGCGTGGCCTCGCGGTCCGCGTCCCAGAAGAACCGCGCGTCCCGCAGTCTGGCGACCAGCACGCGCTCGGCGTTGCGCGCGATGATCTCGGGCCGCTCGGCCTGCAGGTTGATGACCGCCAGAAACGCCGGCTTCAGGACGCCCGCGTCATCCACCACCGGAAAGTAGTGCTGGTGGTGGATCATCGTGGTCGTCAGCACTTCCTCGGGCAACTCCAGGAACTCCACGGGGAAGTGCCCGGCCACGACAGACGGGTACTCCACCAGGTCCGGCACCTCGTGCAGCAGCGAGGACTGCTGGCTCGCCGCGTGGCTGACGCGTGCTCCGAGCTTGCGCGCGTGCGTCTCGAGCTCGCGGCGGATCCGTTGCTCGCGCTCGGCCCGCTCCAGGATCACGAAGTTCTCGAGCAGCCGCGTTCGATAGTCCTCGAACGTCTTGACCTTGATAGCTCGACCGGCACGCCCGCTGGTCGTCAGGAAGCGATGGCCATGGGTGCTCGACCCGGTACGGATGTCCTGGACGGTCGGGCCTCCGGCGAGCTCCGTGCGCCGGATCACGAGCGGCACCACGCGGCCGCCGTAGAGCAGCACCAGCCACCGGATGGGCCTGGCGAAGACGAGATCCCCCTTGCCGTCCTCCAGGTAGGCGTCCCACCGCATCGCCTTCGGAAAGCTCATGTCCCGCAGGACGTGTGTCACCACCTCGGCCAGCACGTCGGCCGTGGCCTTGCCGCGGTGCTGCACGCGGTGCGCCAGGTACTCGCCCCTGGCCGTCTCGCGACGCTCCAGGGCGGCCACCTCCACGCTGTGCTTCCGGGCGAAGCCGGCGGCGGCCGGAGTCGGCGAGCCGTCAGCCGTGAAGGCGGCCGACACGGGCGGCCCGGTCACCAGCTCCTCGAAATCCGTCTGCCGCTCCGACAGACGCTCGACGCGGGCCATCAGCCGCCGCGGCGTGCTGTAGGCCTCGACCGGCGCGTCGCTGGTGAGACGAAACTCCCTGAGCCTCGTGTCCATGTGCTGCGCGAGCTGCGCCGTCAGGCCTGGCAGCCACGACGCCGGAATCTCTTCCGATCCGATCTCGAGCAGCAGCTCGCGGCCCATGCTAGGCGTCGCCCGCCTCGATCGGCTCGCCGGCCTCGCGCGCGGCCTGCGCCCGCGCGATGCGCACGGCCAGTTGCCTGATGCGCAACACGTACGCCGTGCGCTCGGTCACGCCGATACTGCCGCTCGAATCCAGGATGTTGAACAGGTGGGAGCACTTCAGGCAATGCTCGAGCGCCGGAAGCACGAGCCCGGAATCGAGCAGCGTGCCGGCGAAGGCGAACGTGCGGTCGAACAGGTCCCGGTGCAGCGCCGCGAACGCCCCGGGCGGCATGTCCACCTGCCCGAACGCGTACTTCGACTGCTCCACCTCCTCCTGGAGACGCACCTCCGCATACCTGACGCCTCCACCCCACTCGAGATCGAACACGTTGTCCACGCGCTGCAGAAACATCGCGATCCGCTCGAGGCCGTAGGTGATCTCGCAGGAGATCGGGGCCAGGTCGATGCCGCCCACCTGCTGAAAATAGGTGAACTGCGTGATCTCGAGCCCGTCGAGCAGCACCTGCCAGCCGATGCCCCACGCGCCGAGGGTGGGCGACTCCCAGTTGTCCTCCTCGAACCGGATGTCGTGATGCCGCGGGTTGATCCCGCAGGCCTCGAGGCTCTCGAGGTAGTGCTGCTGCGCCTCGTCCGGTGAGGGCTTGAGAATCACCTGGTACTGGTGGTGCTTGAAGAGGCGGTTCGGGTTCTGGCCGAAGCGGCCGTCGTCCGGCCGCCTCGAGGGCTGGACGTAGGCAACGCTCCACGGCTTTGGCCCGAGGACGCGGAAGAGCGTCTCCGGATGGGAGGTGCCGGCCCCGACCTCGAGATCGAGCGGCTGCTGCAGCAGGCAGCCCTGTGAGGCCCAGAAGGCCGACAGCTTGAGAATGAGATCCTGCAATGTCACGCGCGTCCCGCTACGCCTGCCGGTGCAGGTCGCGCAGGACCCGATCCGATTTCAGCGTCTTCTCCAACTGCATCGCTATCGCGGCACGGTGCACACGCGCCAGCTCCTCCAGCGCAGCCGGCGCCACGGACACCGTCCCGAGCTGCCGTGGCGCTACGGTCCGCGCCGCGGTCAGAAAGGCGGCCGCATCCGCCGACAGTCGCTCCTGCGACTCCGGGTAGACTCCCTGCAGCCGCAGCAGCCAGTACTCGAAGTACCGTGCCAGCGGCTCGACCGGCGCGCCGGCCTCGAGCGCCTCCAGCATCGACGCTCCCAGCCGGTACAGCCTCTCGTCGGCATCGGCTTCCTGCGCCCACTCGTCCAGGAGCTCGGCGAAGTAGCCGACGTGCCCGAGCGCGTCCTCGCAGCCGAGACCAAGCGGAGACCGGCACGACTCCGCGTAGTTCAGCGCCACCAGCTCCCGCCGCTCCCACTCGAAGTAGGCCACACGCACCTCGGTGAGCGGCTCGAGCGCGCCCTGGAACGCCGACCGGGGACGGCGGGCTCCCCTGGCGACGCCGCGCTTCTTCCCGCGGTCGCGTGTCAGGAAGACGACGATCCGGTCCGATTCACCGAGCTTGTAGGTGCGGAGGATCAGCGCGTCAGCGGTATGGAGCGGCACGAACGCCGTCTATTCTATGTCGCGAGCGCCGAACCTGAACACGAACCCTGAACTTCCAGCGTCAGGCCAGGACCAGGTATTCGGCAAACAGTGCCACCAGCCCGAGGAACGACAGAAACCCGAACACGTCGGTCATCGTGGTGATGAAGACCGACGAGGCCAGGGCGGGATCGATGTTGGCCGCGCGCAGCCCGAGAGGGATGAGCGTCCCCGTGGCTGCCGCCACGAAGAGGTTGATCACCATCGCCAGGCCGAGCACCAGGCCGAGCATGGGACTTCCCCAGGGGAGCGCCCAGACGACGGCGGCGCCGAGCGCGCCGAGCACGACGCCGTTGCCGATTCCGACGAGCACCTCCTTGAGCAGCGCCTTCCGGGAATTGCTCCACGTCAGCTCGCCCAGGGCGATGCCGCGCACGACGACCGTGAGGGTCTGTGTGCCGGCGTTGCCGCCCATGCTCGCCACCACTCCCATGAAGACCGCGACGATCGGCAGCGCCTCGATCGTGTCCTCGAAGATCGCGATCACCGCGGCGGCTCCGAACGCCGTGACCAGGTTGATGCCGAGCCACGGCAGCCGCTTCCGGAACGACTCGCGGGCTGGCGTGAAGGCATGCTCGTCGCTCGCCACACCGGCCAGCCGGTAGATGTCCTCGGTGGCCTCGTCCTTGATGACGTCGATCACGTCGTCCACCGTGATGACGCCCACCAGCTTGTTCTCCTCGTCCACGACCGGAATGGCCAGGAGGTTGTAGGCGGCCACCTGCCGGGCCACCTCCTCCTGATCCATCTCCACTCTCACGCTGATCAGGTCCGCCGTCATGATCCGCTTGAGCGGCGTCTCCGGCGAGACGAGCAGGAGCCGCCGCAGCGAGACCACGCCGACGAGGTGGCGGCGCTCGTCCACCACGTAGAGATAGAAGACCATCTCCACGTCCCGGTTGCTCTGGAGCTCCGTGATGGCCTCGCCGACCGTCATGTCCTCGCTGAGCGCGAAGACGTTCGGGTTCATGATGCGGCCGGCGGTCTGCTCGTCGTACTCGAGCAGGTTCTCGACGACGCCGGACTCCTTGGGCCGCATCATCTGGAGCACGGCCTCGGACAGCTCTTCCGGCAGATGGTCGATCAGCGCCGCGGCGTCGTCGGAGGGGATCTCCGGCGCGAGCCTGGCGATCTCTTCCGCCGGCCGGCTGGCCAGCAGCAGTGCACCGGCCTCGGGACCGAGCTCGGCGGCCGCCTCCATCGCGAGCCGGCCGTTGCGTTCGACGAGCAGGCTGAAGGCGGCCTCCCGATCGCGATCGGACAGCTCGCCGAAGATCTGGGCGAGGTCGGCGGGGTACTGCTTCTGCAGCAGGTTCAGGAGGTTTGCGGTCGCACCAATGCGCAGCAGTCGCTTGACCGAGCCGAGGACGAGATCGATTCTGCGCTGGGCCGCCATGGTGAAGAGTCTGACATCCGCAAACTCCTCAATTTACCACGTCCCGGCAGTACAATCGACTGATGGATGCGCGTGCCGTACGCGAGTTCCTCGGGCGGGACTGGGCCAAGGTCGCCGACGCCAGGCGCGATCACTGGGCGGCGCTCTTCGAACGGGACCCACGCGCTCTCTGGGACGCGGCGCAGGGCCTGCTGGCACACGCGCGCAACCTTCGGCCCGACTTTCCCTGGGACGAGGCACGGGAAGCCGACCTCCAGGCCCACGCGGCTCTGCGGTCGCAGCTCGACGCCGCCGCCCATGCGTTCACCGGTCGCTGACCTCCTGGCCGACCTGGCCGCAGCCCTCCGGCCAAGACGGGTGCGGCAGCCGACTGAGCCGACCAATTAAACGGTACGCCGTTGAGCAGGACTTGGCGTTAGGATCGCGGCGATCGTGGCGCTAACCCCGGGTACCAGAATCGGTTCCTACGAGATTGCCGCCCAGATCGGCGTCGGTGGCATGGGTGAGGTGTATCGGGCGACGGACACGAAGCTCGGTCGCCAGGTTGCCATCAAGGTATTGCCGGACGCTGTGGCATCGGACGCCGACCGGCTCGCGCGGTTCGATAGGGAAGCGAGAACCCTCGCCGTCCTGAATCACCCGAACATCGCCGCTGTCCACGGGCTGGAGGATGCGGACGGCTTCAAGGCGATCGTGATGGAGCTGGTCGAGGGCCCGACGCTCGCCGACCGCATCACGCGGGGTCCGATTCCTGTGGACGAGGTCTTAGCCATCGCGACGCAGATGGCCGAGGCGCTGGAGGCCGCACACGAGCAGGGGATCGTCCATCGCGATCTGAAGCCAGCCAACGTCAAGGTGCGCCCCGACGGTGCGGTGAAGGTGCTGGACTTCGGGCTCGCCAAGGCGATGGAGCTAACCGGAGCGATGTCGGCGAGTCCCTCGATGTCGCCCACCATCACGACGCCCGCGATGACGCAGGCCGGGCTCATCCTCGGCACGGCCGCCTACATGTCACCGGAACAGGCCCGCGGCGTCGCCGTCGACCGACGCGCCGATATCTGGGCGCTCGGCTGCGTTCTCTACGAGATGCTCACCGGCCAGCAGGCGTTCGGTGGCGAGCTGATTTCCGACGTGATGGCGTCGGTCTTGAAGGCGGAGCCCGACTACGGCCGACTGCCTCCGCACAACCCGCGGCGCCTGCGGGCGCTCGTCGTACGCTGTCTCGAAAAGGATCCGAAGCGCCGGTGGCGGGACGTGGGCGACGTGCGCGTGGAGCTCGAGCAGATCCGCGACGCTCCGACCGACACCCTCACGGATGAGCCACAGCGACTCCGGCGCGGCGAGCGGGCCATCTGGGCTGCGGCCGTCCTGATGGCCCTCGCCGCCATCTGGTTGGTGAGCACTCGCGTCGGCTCGACGCCGGATGAGGGCGGAAGGGGGTACGACGAGCCGCTCGCCTTCCAGTTCTCGCCCCCCGAAGGCGCATCCTTCTATCCGCACGTCTGGAGGATCCCGTTCGCCCTGTCGCCCGACGGCCAATGGCTGGCATACGCGGCAACCGTGGACGGAGGCCCGAGCCGTCTCTGGATCCGGGAGATGTCCTCCCTGGCCGCGCAGGCAATCACCGGGACGGAGGGCGCCGTTGAGCCGTTCTGGTCTCCGGACAGCCGCTGGGTGGGGTTCACCGCATCGGACGTGTTGTATCGGGTTCGTATCCCTGGTGGCACGCCTCAGCTCATCGCGCGCACGGTCGCCCGGTTCCCGGCGTGGAGTCCAGGCGGCGAGATTCTCTTCACAAACGTGCAACGCGGTCTCTCCCGTGTGCCGGTGGAGGGTGGAAGCACGTCTCCCGTGACCACCGCGAACTCGGAGTTTATCCATCGCTGGCCGCAGTTCGTGGATGAGAGTCGTTTCCTCTACGCGGCCGGCAGTGGACCGACTCGCATCTACGCCGCCTCGATCGGCAGCAACCTACGCCAACTCGTGATGGAGATACCCGCGGTGGGTTCGACGATTGCGCACGTGCCTGGATACCTGTTGTACGTCCAGGACGGAGTGCTATGGGCGCAGCCTATCGACGACGTATCGCTCGCCGTCGATGGAGCTCGCCGTCGGATCGCGAGGGGCATACCTATTGGCGGCGGCGGTGCGGCGCCGTTTTCGGTGTCACCCGCTGGCGTGCTGGCCTACTGGACCCAGTCCCTTATCCAGCGGGCGCAGCTTCAGTGGATGGAGCGCGACGGTACCGTGCTGACACGGGTTGGCCAACCGGCCGTCTACGATGGCTTCGACCTGTCGCCCGACGATACCCTGGTCGCTGCGGCCCAGGTGGAGGAGCTCGGGAACGACATCTGGGTTTACGATCTAGAAAGCGGGGGTGCCTTTTCTGCCGCGTTCAACACCGAGACTCGAGGCGACACCGTCCCTGTCTGGACACGTGACGGCGCCGAGCTCACCTTCCTCGCTCCTGGTGTCGCTGAGGGGAGTGCCCTCAAGCGCGCCGGCGCCAACTCCAGCGCCGATCCGGTGACGCTCGTAGCGTCGGGTTCCAACAAGCTCGCCGGGAGCTGGAATGCCGCCGGAGACCAACTCGTTTTCGAGGACTTCACCTTCGACAACGGAGTCGATCTGGTCGTCTTCCACGCCGACGACGGACGGATCGAGCCGTTGCCCTGGAACACGCGGTCGGACGAGATCGCCGGCCGGCTGTCACCGGACGATCAGTGGGTCGCCTACGTCACGAACCAGTCGGGACAGAACGAGGTGTGGGTAGCGGCGTATCCATCCGGGCAGCCACGCCGGCAGGTTTCACCGGCCGGTGGGACGCATCCGGATTGGAGTGGCGACGGGACGGAGCTCTTCTTCATCTCCGCGGACAGATGGCTCGTCTCGGTCGCGCTCCGGGAAGGCGATGGATCGAGCTTCGTGACCGGTCCGCTCACGAAGCTCTTCCAGATGCCCGGACCCATCGACATCGTGGCCGGCAGCCACAACATGTTCAAGGCGGCTTCGGACGGCCAGAGATTCCTCGTGGCCGCGAAGGTCGAGGCCACCGACGTGCCGCCATTGAACATCGTCGTCAACTGGCGCGCACTCCTGGAAGGGGAATGACGCGACGACACCACGGCGCGTGCGCGCTGGAGCCCTTGCGCCGCGTGCATTGCCTTCCGCTGGTGTTTCGACAACTGCGTGCTACTCATGGTGGCCACCGAGATCGCAGGCAGCCGGCGAGGCCCTAGCAGCTCGTGGTGGAAGTCCCGCCTGGTCGCGTGCTTGTCTACTTGGCGGCCGGCGCCCCCTTCCCCTGCCACCTTCGCGCACGCAAGGCCCGACCCGCCCTCTTCTGAACCAGGCACGCCGGTGTCCCGGTGCACCGGCGCCTACGCAAGGGCGAGCTCGCCGCGAAGCCGGAACGTGGCCGCAGCGAGTCTTCCCGCGCGTCTTCCCGGCAGTGCGTTCGAGTTGCGGCGAGGTACCGGAGGCGTTTTGAGCCGCCTGGCACATGTTGCAGCGAGGCAGCCGTTAGACGCGCGGCGAGCGCCCCGTCGTGGCTCGCGCAAGCGAGCGCCGGCGGGGCGAGCAGGGAGCGGAGGACGCGTTCCCGACCGCAGCGTCGGCGACGGCGCACCGGGACACGGGCGTGCCTGGTTCAGGGGGGACGGGCGTCGCGAATCGAAGGACCTACTGGCTGCGATTCTGCGCCCGGAGCTCGTCGAGCAGCCGCTCGTCGTCGCGCCACTCGCTCTTCACCTTGACGTGCAGGTCCAGGTAGACGCGCCGGCCGAAGTGCGCCTCGAGCTCGACGCGGGCGCCGGTCCCGATCTGCCGGATCATCGCGCCGCCCTTCCCCACCACGATCGGCTTCTGCGACTCGCGCTCGACCAGGATCGTGCAGTACAACCGGAGCATGCCCGGATCGCTCTCGTCGAACCGGTCCACGACCACCGCCGTCGAGAACGGCAGCTCGTCCCGCGTGAGCTGCAGCACCTGCTCGCGCACGAGCTCGGAGACGAAGAACCGCTCCGACTGGTCCGTCAGGTAGTCGGACGGATACAGCGGCTCGCCTTCGGGCAGGTACTGCAGGAACTGCCGCTCGAGCGTGTCCACGTTCGTGCCGTCCACCGCCGACACCGGCACGAGCTCGACGAACGAATGGAGGTCCCTGTAGCGCGCGAGCATCGGGAGGAGGTCCGGCTTGCGCACCAGATCCACCTTGTTCAGGACGAGCACCGCCGGCGTCTCGACACGCTCGAGCAGGCCCATGAGATGTCGATCGCCGGGCCCCGGCTTCACCGCGGCATCCACGACCACCGCCAGCAGGTCCACGTCCCGCATGGCCTCGACCGCCAGATCCACCATGCGCACGTTCATCCGGTGCGTCGGCTTGTGCACCCCCGGCGTGTCCACGAAGACGACCTGCCCCTCGGGATAGTGCTTCACGCCCACCACGCGCGTCCGCGTCGTCTGCGGCTTGTCGGAGACGATGGCCAGCTTCTGCCCGACGATCCGGTTCAGCAGGGTCGACTTGCCCGCGTTGGGCCGGCCGATGAAGGAGACGAAGCCGGACTTCATGCTGCTGGGGCCACGCCCGGGCCGGCTACTGCCCCGTCGACTGCTGGGCCCGTTCCCTGCGGCGCGCCCGCACCTTCGTGATCCGGCGCCGTTCCACCTCGAGCACCTCGAAGGCGAGGTCGTCCACCTCCACCGCCTCGCCCACGTACGGCATGCGACCCAGATGCGACAGCACGTACCCCCCCACGGTCTCGAAGCCTTCGCGCTCGATCTCGACGTCGAGGCGGTCCCGCACCTCGTCCACGGCGACCTTGCCGCTGAAGACGAAGGTGCCTCCGCCCTCGTCGGTCACCGTGTCGCTCTCCTCGTCGTACTCGTCGCGGATCTCGCCGACGATCTCCTCGAGCAGATCCTCCACCGAGACGAGGCCGGCCGTGCCGCCGTACTCGTCGACCACGATCGCCACCTGCGCCTGCCGGCGCTGCATCTCCTTCAGCAGCTCCGATACGCGCTTGCTCTCGGGCACGAAGAGGGCGGGCCGCATCAGCGTCGTCATCGGCGGCTCGGCACCGGGCGGCAGCGCCACCAGGTCCTTCACGAAGACGATGCCGATGATGTTGTCCAGGTCCTCCCGGTAGACCGGCATCCGCGAGTACTGCTCCTCGCGAAACAGCGTCCGGAGATCCTGCAGCGTCGCGTCGGCCTCGATGGCCACGATGTCGGGGCGCGGCGTCATCACCTCGCGCACGACGGTCTCGGTGAAGTCGACGATGGACTGCAACAGCTCCCGTCCCTCCTGCTGCGAGATGTCACCTTCGTCATCCTCGTGCTCGCCGTCACCGGCCGGTGTGGAGGGCGAGGCCGCCCCGGCGGCCGGCTCGCGATCCCGGCGCGCGCCGATCAGGCCCAGCAGCCCGGCCGTGACCGGCGCCAGCGGCCGGACGGCGGTGTGGAAGACCGGCAGGAGCAGATCGAGCGCCGCCTCCGGATCGCGCCGCACGATGAGCATCGGAATCATGAGCTGGCACACGGCGACGAAGGCCAGCATCGAGAGGACGAACGTCACGGCCTGGCGCGCGTCGCCCACCCCGGTCAGCCGCGCGATCAGCACGGCTGCCAGCACGGTGCACAGGCCCATCAGGATCCGCACGGGCACGAAGAGCTGGAGCGGATCGTCGAGGTAGTAGCCGAGCCGGTCGCCGCGTCCGCCCCGCTCGGCCATCAGCCGCAGCGACAGCCGCATCAGGACGCTGAAGGCCGCCTGCACCGCCCCCAGGAACACTGCAAAGCAGCCTAACAGGAACAGCGCCAGGGGCGTCACCGCCCACCTCGCTCGATCAGGCCCGCGCGCAAGCCGCCCTTCCGGCGGAGCCGCCGCTCCACCTGGGCCATCCGGCCGTCATCCCGCTCGTGATCATAGCCAAGAAGGTGCAGCAGCCCGTGCAACGCCAGGACGCGCAACTCGGTCTGGAGGCCATGGCCGGCGCAGACCGCCTGGCGCCGTGCCACTCCACGCGCGATCACGATGTCGCCGAGCTGACCGGGCTCGCCCGCCGGAAACGACAGCACGTCGGTGCTGGCGTCGGTTCGACGATAGCGCCGGTTGAGGGCCCGCACACGGGCATCGGGCAGGAGGACCACCACCAGGGAGCCGCGCGCGCGGGCCGGCGCCACCGACTCCAGCCACCGCGCCAGACCGGGAGCCCTGGCCCCTCTCCCGGTGACCACCTCGACCGACAGCGCGGCCGATCTAGCCGCCATCACTGCTGCCGCGGGGGAACTCGTCGTATGCCTTCACGATCTGCTGGACCAGCCGATGCCGGACCACGTCCTTGTCGTCGAAATAGACGAAGCCGATGCCCTCGATGTCCTTGACGATCTTGAGCGCCGCCACGAGACCCGAGGTTCGCGGCGCCGGCAGGTCGATCTGCGTGATGTCGCCGGTGACCACCGCCTTCGAGCCGAACCCGAGCCGCGTGAGGAACATCTTCATCTGCTCGGAGGTGGTGTTCTGCGCCTCGTCCAGGATCACGAATGCGTCGTTCAGCGTCCGACCGCGCATGAACGCCAGCGGCGCTACCTCGATGGTCCCGCGCTCCAGCATCCGGCTCGCCCGCTCCGTGTCCATCATGTCGTACAGGGCGTCGTACAGCGGCCGCAGGTAGGGATTCACCTTCTCCTGCAGGTCCCCCGGGAGGAACCCCAGCTTCTCGCCCGCCTCGACGGCCGGCCGCGCCAGAACGATGCGGGTCACCTTCTTGGCCAGCAGGTAGCTCACCGCCTGCGCCATGGCCAGGTACGTCTTCCCCGTGCCGGCCGGCCCCACGCCGAACACGATGTCGCACTGCTCGATGGCGTCGAGATACCGACGCTGGTTCGGGCTCTTCGGCTTCACCCGTCGCCGCGTGCCCTCCGGTTGCTTCTGGCCCTCGCGCAGGAAGTAGTCGCGCAGGTCGATGGTGCCGTCGCTGGCGGCAAGCTGCGCGGCCGTCCGCACATCTCCGTTCCGCAGGGGATAGCCCTCGGCCATCAGCGCGATGACCTGGCCGAAGATGCCCTCGACTCGCTGCTCGGCCGCCGCGTCACCTTCGATCGTGAGCTCGTCACCCTGGGTGCAGAGACGGACGCCGAAGAGCTGCTCGATGTGCTTCAGGTTGCCGTCGTGCGCTCCGTAGAGCGTCTCGAGGCCCTCGTGCGGCAGCGCAATTTTCCTCATGCGTGCTAGGGCGCCCTGCGGATCTGGAGGTGCAGCTCGCGGAGCTGCTTCGACTCGACCGTCGACGGCGCCTCGCACATCAGATCCACGGCCGTGGCCGTCTTCGGAAACGCGATCACTTCGCGTATGGAGCCCTCGCCCGCCAGCAGCGCGACGATCCGATCCAGACCGAGCGCGATGCCCCCGTGTGGCGGTGTCCCGTATTCGAGGGCCTCCAGGAAGAAGCCGAAGCGCTGCTTCGCCTCCTCGGCGCCGATGTTCAGCAGCGAGAAGATCCGCCGCTGCACGTCCGCGTCGTGGATGCGGACGCTGCCCCCGCCGATCTCGCTGCCGTTCAGCACGAGGTCGTAGGCCTTGGCCCGCGCCCTGCCCGGGTCGGAGGCCAGCAGCGCCAGATCCTCGTCATGCGGGGAGGTGAACGGATGGTGCATGGCGACGTACCGCCGATCCTCCGCGTCCCACATCAGCAGCGGGAAATCCACGACCCAGGTGAAGGCGAACGTGTCGCTGCGGAGCAGCCCGTCCTTCCGGGCCAGCACCAGCCGGAGCTGCCCGAGAAGCCGCGATGTCGCATCCGGCTCTCCGGCCGCAATCAGCAGCAGGCCGCCGGGGCCGGTGCCCGCGACGTCGAGCACCTGCCGGACCGAGTCCTCGCCGAGCGCCTTCATCACCGAGCTGGTGATCGTCCCGTCCTGCAGCCGCCGGGCCCAGACCAGGCCGGTCGCCCCGAGCGCCTTGGCCTGATCGACGAGCCCGTCGACCTCGCTGCGCGAGTACTGGCCCGCCTGCTCCACGACGAAGCCCCGCACGGTCCCGCCGCCCTCGACGATCTCCCGAAAGACGCGGAAGGGCGACTCCCGGAAGGTCTCCCGGAGATCCTGAATCGGCATCCCGCAGCGGAGGTCCGGCTTGTCGGAGCCGTACCGCGCGATGGCCTCGACATACGGCAGACGGGCGAAGGGCGTCTCGATCTCCCGCCCGATGACGCGGAACACGTCCCGCATCAGCGGCTCGATGACGTCGAAGATCGTCTCGGGCCGGGCGAACGACATCTCGACGTCGACCTGTGTGAACTCGGGCTGGCGGTCTGCCCGCAGGTCCTCGTCCCGGAAGCACTTGCAGATCTGCACGTAGCGTTCGAGACCCGCGATCATCAGGATCTGCTTGAAGAGCTGCGGCGACTGCGGCAGCGCGAAGAACTCCCCGGCGTGCACGCGGCTCGGGACGAGATAGTCCCGCGCCCCCTCGGGCGTCGACCGCGTCAGGATGGGGGTCTCGATCTCGAGAAAGCCCTGCGCGTCGAAGAAGCGACGGACCGCCGCGGTGACACGGTGGCGCAGGATGAGGTTCTGCTGCAGCCGCGGCCGCCGCAGGTCCAGATACCGGTAGCGCAACCGGACGTCCTCGGACACGGGGGTCTCGTCGGCGATCGGAAACGGGGGCGTCCTGGCCTCGTTCAGAACCGCCAGCCGCTCGACGACGACCTCCACCTGGCCGGTCGGAATCTTCTCGTTGACCGTGTCTGTCGAGCGGCGGCGCACGGTGCCGGTGACGCCGACGACGAACTCGGACCGCAGGCGCTTGGCCCTGGCCATCATCGCAGCGTCGTCCGGGTGGAAGACGACCTGCGTGACGCCCTCCCGGTCGCGGAGGTCGATGAAGAGCAGTCCGCCCAGGTCGCGCACGCGGTGCACCCAGCCGAGCAGGACCACCGCGGCCCCGACGTGGTCGGCGCGGAGGGCCCCGCAGGTGTGCGTGCGCGTCAGTTCACCGAGCGGCTCAGCCACGTTGCCCCTGTTTCACGCCCGCGAGAATCGCCGCCCCGGCCGCCTCGTGCGGCACTGTCTCCTGCGTCTGCGCCACCAGGTTCTTCACGGTCACGGTCCCGGCCTCGATCTCGGTCTGGCCCAGGATCGCCACGACGGAAATCCCGAGGGAGTCAGCGTACTTGATCTGCTTGCCGATCCTGTCGGCGTCCGGGTAGACGAGCACGCGAAGGCCTTCGTCCCGCAGCCGTGCCGCCAGCCGCACCGCGTGAGGAGCGTCGGCCGCGTCGAAGACCGCCACCATCACGTCCGCGGGGGCCGAGGCGAGCGAGGGCGGAAACATCCCGCGTTCGGCCATCACCACGAGAATGCGTTCCAGCCCCAGCGAGAACCCGCACGCGGGAATCGACTGTCCCGAGAACATCCCGACGAGGTCGTCGTAGCGGCCGCCCCCGCCGAGGCTCCCGGCCAGGTCTGGCACGGCAATCTCCATGATGGCGCCCGTGTAGTACGAGAGGCCGCGCGCGAGACCCGGATCGACGCGCACCCTGCCGCTGGCAGAGGTGCCCTCGAGAAGCGCCAGAATGGCCGCGACGTTCTGCCACGCCGCCGCGCCCGCCTCACCGACGTCGAGCCCGAGCCTGGTGCCGCCGGCTCGGGCGGTCTCGAAGACCTCGAGCAGCCGTGCCGCCGACTTGCCCTCGATCCCGCGCGCCTCCATGTCGGTCCTGACGCCGTCGGGGCCGATCTTGTCGAGCTTGTCGATGGCGACGAGGGCCCCACTGTGATGCTCCCGCGCGATCCCGGCCGCCTCGAGCAGCGAGGTGAGCAGCGCGCGGTGGTTCAGCCGGACCACGAAGTCGTCGAACCCCAGACCGGTCAGCGCGTCGGACACGGCCGCGCACAACTCCGCCTCGACGAGCGGCGAGACCGAGCCCAGCGAGTCGACGTCGCACTGGTAGAACTCGCGAAACCGTCCCCGCGCGGGACGGTCGGCGCGCCAGACGGGCTGAATCTGATAGCGCTTGAACAGCCGCGGGAGCTTCGCCCGGTGGTGTGCCATCACCCGCGCGAGCGGCACCGTCAGGTCGTAGCGCAGGGCCAGGTCGGCCTGCCCGCTCGCCTCGTGCTCCCCACGCTTGAGGATCTTGAAGACGAGCTGGTTGCCCTCCTCGCCGTACTTCCCCAGGAGGGTCTCGATGTTCTCGACGGCCGGTGTCTCCAGCGGCTCGAAGCCGTAGCGCTCGTACACCCGCCTGATGACGCCGACGACGTACTCACGACGTCGCACGTCCTCCGGCAGGAAATCGCGCGTGCCGCGCGCCGGCTCGGTGCGCTGCGTGGACACCTTCCTTCTCAGAGCCTCGGCAGCGTCAGCCCCTGCTGTCTCTGATACTTCCCCTTGCGATCGGCGTAGGACACCTCGCACGGCTCGTCGCTCTGGAAGAACAGCGCCTGCGAGATCCCCTCGTTGGCGTGGATCGTCGCCGGCAACGGCGTCATTCCGGGCGGGGCATCCCGCCTCGCTGCGTTGCTCATCGCTTGCGGTGGTTACCTCCTGGCCACGAGCGAGAGCACCAGCGTGAGGACGACGCTGGCCAGGACCGCCGTGGCCAGCGGAAAGTAGAACGTCACGCTGCCGCGCCGGATGGTGAAGTCGCCCGGCAGCCGGCCGATCGGCGCCCCGAGCTGCATCAGCAGGCCGACGGCGGCAATCACGAGCCCCACGACGATCAGCGTCCGCCCCATGTCCTACCTCGGCGTCACGCAGCGAACCAGCCCCTCGCACTCCGAACACCTGGAGCCCGGAGCCTGGAGCCTGGAGCCCACCTCACAGCAGCTCCATGCCTCGAAAAAAGTACCCCAGCTCGAACGCAGCCGTGTCGGGCGCATCAGACCCATGCGTCGCGTTGCGCTCGATGGAGGTGCCGAAATCCTTCCGGAGCGTGCCGACCTCGGCCTTGGCCGGGTCGGTCGCGCCCATCGTGGCCCGCCAGCGGGCAATCCCGTCCGGCGCCTCGAGCGCGAGCAGCACGCACGGCCCCGAGGACATGAAGTCGGTGAGCGACCCGAAGAACGGCCGCTCCCGGTGCACGGCATAGAAGCCCTCGGCTTCGCGCCTGGTCAGATGGTGCAGTCGCATGGCGCGCACCGTGAAGCCGGCCGCCTCGATACGGGCCAGGATCTGACCGGCCAGCCCGCGCTCCACGGCGTCGGGCTTGATGATGGCACACGTCCGTTGCATGACCTTGTCCGTCCTCGTCGCGCCTAGCGGCCGAGCGCCTCGCGCATCTTCGTCCCCATGTCCGCCGGGCTCTTCACCACGTGAACGCCCGCCCTCGACAGCGCGTCCATCTTCTCGGCGGCCGTCCCCTGGCCGCCGGCGATGATCGCGCCGGCGTGCCCCATGCGTCGTCCCGGGGGCGCCGTCTGCCCGGCGATGAAGCCCACCACGGGCTTCGAGAAGCCGCTGGCGATGAACTCGGCGGCCTCCTGTTCTGCCGTGCCCCCGATCTCGCCGATCAGGACCACGGCCTCGGTTTCCGGGTCCGACTCGAACAGGCGCAGCGCGTCGATGAAGCTCGTGCCGATGAGCGGATCCCCCCCGATGCCTATGCAGGTCGTCTGCCCGAGCCCCTCCCGCGTCAGCTGGTGAATCGCCTCGTAGGTGAGCGTGCCGCTTTTGGACACGAGTCCCACCTGGCCTTCCCGGCAGATGTGCCCCGGGATGATCCCCGCCTTGGCCTGCCCCGCCGTGATGATGCCTGGACAGTTCGGACCGACCAGACGCGTCGACCCGGCCTCCAGGACGGTCATCACCTTCAGCATGTCGACGGTCGGGATGCCCTCGGTGATGCACACGCAGAGCGCCACACCGGCGTCGGCGGCTTCCATGATGGCATCGGCGGCAAAGGGCGGCGGCACGAAGATCACCGAGGCCGTCGCGCCGGTCTCCCGCACCGCCTCCTCCACCGTGTTGAAGATGGGCCACGCTTGGTGGGTAATGCCCCCCTTCCCTGGCGTGACGCCTCCCACCACCTGCGTGCCGTAGGCGGCAGCCGCCCTGGCGTGAAACGTGCCCTCGCGCCCCGTGAGACCCTGGACCAGCAGCCGGCTGTCGCGGTCGAGCAGGATCGCCATGCTAGGCGCTCTCCGCCAGCGCAACCACGCGGTTCGCCGCCTCGCCCATCGAGTCCGCCGTGGTGAAGTTCAGGCCGCTCTCGGCGAGCAGCCGCTTCCCTTCCTCGACGTTGGTGCCCTCCATGCGGATCACGATCGGCACCCGCACGCCGAGGTCGCTCACCGCCGCGATGACGCCCTGCGCGAGTACGTCGCAGCGGAGGATGCCGCCGAAGATGTTGATGAGCACCGCCTCGACGTTTCTGTCGGCCATCAGGATCCGGAACGCGTTCCGGATCTGCTCGGCGTTGGCACCGCCGCCCACGTCGAGGAAATTCGCCGGCTCTCCTCCCGCCAGCTTGATGATGTCCATCGTGGCCATGGCCAGGCCCGCGCCATTGACCATGCAGCCGATCGTGCCGTCGAGGCGAATGTAGTTCAGCGAGTACTTCGAGGCCTCGACCTCGAGCGGATCCTCCTCGGCCAGGTCCCGGAGCTCGCGCAGGTCGGCGTGCCGGTACAGCGCGCTGTCGTCGAAGCTGACCTTGGCGTCGAGCGCCGCCAGGTCTCCGGACCTGGTGAGAATGAGGGGATTGATCTCGATCATCGAGGCGTCGGTCTCGATGAAGGCCCGGTAGAGCGCGCCGAGCAGCCCCACCAGCTTGCCGGCCGCGGCTGCGGGCAGCCCCATCCCGAAGGCCAGCTTCCGGGCCTGGAAGGGGAGGATACCGGTCCCGGGGTGAACGCCCTCGCGCAGGATCTTCTCCGGCTCCCGCGCGGCCACCTCCTCGATGTCCATGCCGCCGGCCGCGCTCGCGATCACCACCGGTCGCGCCGAGCTGCGATCGATCACGAGGCTCAGGTACAGCTCGCGCTCGATGTCGAGACCTTCCTCGATGAGGACCCGACCGACTTTCCGGCCCTCGGGACCAGTCTGGTGCGTGACCAGCGTCATGCCGAGCATCTGCCCGGCGAGACGCTCGACGTCCTCGGGCGACCGGGCGATCTTCACACCGCCGCCCTTGCCGCGACCGCCGGCGTGGATCTGGGCCTTCACGACGGTGATCGCGCCGCCCAGGCGCCTCGCGATCCCGGCCGCCTCGGCCGAGGTCGAGGCCACGTCCCCGCGCGGTACGGCCACGCCGAACCGCGAGAGGACCGACTTGGCCTGGTATTCGTGGATTTTCACGGACGCGTGCGGGCGAAGCGCGTGGTCAGGAGCGGCAAGGGGTCCTCATCGTACCCAGCGGCCACGCGGACGGTCAAGCCACATCCAGGCTACATCCCGATGACGTCGACCAGCTCCTTGACCGCCGCGGCCGACTTCTGAAGCGCGGCCGACTCGTCGGCCGTCAGGGTGATCTCGACGATCTGCTCCACGCCGTTGCGCCCCAGCTTGACCGGCACGCCCACGAACAGGTCCCTGATGCCGTATTCGCCCTGGAGGAACACCGAGCACGGGAGGATCTTCTTCTTGTCCTTGAGGATGGCCTCGCACATCTCGGCAGCGGCCTGTCCGGGCGCGTACCAGGCGCTCGTACCCACGAGCTTCGTGATCTCGGCACCGCCGTTTGCCGTGCGGGTGGCAATGGCGTCGATCCGGTCCTTCGGCAGCAGGTCCGTCAGCGGAATGCCGGCCACCGTCGAGTAGCGCGGCAGCGGCACCATCGTGTCGCCATGACCGCCGAGCACGAACGAATGGACGTTCTCCACCGAGACGTCCAGCTCCATGGCCACGAAGGCGCTCATCCGCGCCGAATCGAGCACGCCGGCCATGCCGATGACCCGCTCGCGCGGGAACTTCGTGAGGCGGAAGAGGGCCTGGCACATCGCGTCGAGGGGATTGGCCACCGGCACGATGATCGCGTCCGGGCAATGCTGCACGACGTTGGGCGCGATTGCCTGCATGATGGCGAAGTTGTCGCGCACGAGGTCGTCCCGGCTCATGCCCGGCTTCCGGGGCTTGCCCGAGGTGATGACGACGATGTCCGAGCCGGCGGCCGCGCTCCAGTCGGCGCCGCCGACCAGCCGGGCGTCGGAGCCGATAATCGGACAGGTCTGATAGATGTCGAGCGCGACCCCGGCGGCCTTGCTCTCGGCGATGTCGACGATCACGACATCAGCCAGCTCCTTCTCGGCAATCGCCCGGGCCACGGTCATCCCCACGTTGCCGGCGCCGCCGACCACTGTGACTTTGCGGTTCATC
>Ga0299906_10001096_pt1 | contig 23536 bp, 11 predicted proteins | sample RVTome_14_FD_200259 | JGI IMG/M metagenome (GOLD analysis project Ga0299906, IMG submission 200259) | Soil microbial communities from uranium-contaminated site in the Upper Colorado River Basin, Wyoming, United States - RVT145D125 (version 2) ...
GACCAGAACTACCTGTACGACCTCACGCGGGGCCGCCGCATCCGAATTCCCGACAGGTCCGACGCCGTCGCCACTCCCGATGGACGGTACGTGACGGTGCCGTCGCACTACACCGCGAACAAGACCGTGAACTTCTACGAGGCGGCGGCGCTGCTCGCCCGGCTCGAGGAGGGGAAAGACGCGGTCGACGTGGCGCCGGTCTTCGCCCACGACGATCCAGACGTCGCCGACGTCTACTATCAGTCGGTGGGGGTCGTCTCGCACCGAAGCGACGCTGCGGAGACGGTTACCGTCTATCGAATGATGTTCTCCGGCTCGAACGTGAAGCCCGCTCCCGGGTTTCGCATCGTGGACTATACGTTCACCTTCGCCGGAGGACGTCTTTCGGTCTCGGCGACGAAGGCCATGCGCCTCTGCCCGCAGATCACGCGCGACCTCGCGACCCCGTTTCTTTCCAAGGACGGCCGCCACGTGGCGGCGCACGACGGCGGCTCCGACGACCAGCCCGGCTCGCTCAAGATCTTCGAGATCACCGGGGTCGATCCCGAAGGGCAGACCACGTCGTGCGAGCTCCGCGTCGATTTCGGCTTTGCCGCCGGCAAGGCCGACTTCAGCTTCGACGGCCGGCGCCTCACGTTTCACATCAGCAAGCACGATTACCTGACCCCCTTCGTCAACGGCGGCATCAACGCTCCGGCGATTACCGACGTCGTCGTCGCCGACCTCCTGCAGGACGACCAGGGGCGATTCACCGGCCACGGAGGCCTCGCGCGGGTGACGACTTCGACGAGGGAGGGTGTCGGAAGCTACTTCCCGGCGTTCTTCCCCGATGGCCGCGTGTTTTACATCGCCAATACCGCTCCGAAGAACAGCGACGATCCGAAGCGCTTCCGCTTCGCGGTGGTGGATCCGGATCGCGAGGTCTATTTCGCGAACCTCTTCGCCGATCCCGGGCGCCGCGATGCGGCCGAGTCGATCGGCGAGCTCTGGCTCGCGAGCTGCGCGCCGGGGCTGAAGCCGTTCAAGACCGGAGAGGCTCCCTGGGTTTTCATGAGCCTCTCGAGCGCGCAATGCGACGAGCTGGTGCAGAAGCGATGGACCGGCGATGCCGCGACGAAGAGCGCGCTCCTCGCGGCCTGCGCGGACATGCGAGGGCGCTAGCTCAAGGGCGCTCGCCGAGCACGCGCTCGATCGAAAGACGAAACCCCTCTCGGTCGCGATAGCCGGGGACGACCGGTCCGGCGAAACGCCCTTCCGCGAACACCTGGATGCTCGGCGCGTGCGTCGTGATCCCTCGAAAGACGAGCTCGATGCCGCCGAGCGGGCGAAGTGCTCCCGAGGGCATCCGCCGCTCGAGGGCAACGGTGCGGGCGTAGGCGGTGTCGGAGGCGGGATCGAGCATGGCGACGAGACCGATTCCCATTTCCTCGGTCAGGTTCTGGAGGACTTCGTAGGCATCGACCGAGAGAGGCATGTGCGGCGACCAGAGCAGGATCACTCCGGTGTCGCCGAGGCGGAGTCTCTCGGCGAGCGCGGCATCGGTCCAGGAGTCCTCGGAAATCGACCGCTCCTCGCGGCCGGCCGGAAAAGCCTCGCAGCCTGGGCGGAAACGCCGGCCCTCGACGAGGGCGGCCGTGACGCGCTCCACCAGCGCCTCGCCTCGCGGATCCACGGTGAGGCGCACCCAGACGCCGAGCTCCCGGGTGGGCAGAAGAGCCGTTCGGACGCCGATCGGATCGCCGGCACCGGGAAAAACAGCATCCACGCGAGCGCCCCAGGCCTCGAGCTCCCGGCGGAGCTCCTTCTCGCAGCGCGCGCCGGAGAGGAGCGCCGCGAGCGTCAGGGCGTGAATCGGCGACATCGCCTTCCACCTATATCACACGTGTTTTGCAGGGCGGCACGAACTTTGCTAAAGAAAGGGGCATGCCATCGCGCCGGGTTTTGATCCTGGGAGCGGCTGGACGGGATTTCCACGATTTCAATACCTACTTTCGGGACAACGGGCGATACGAGGTCGTGGGATTCACCGCCGCGCAGATTCCCAACATCGAGAACCGGCGCTATCCGCCCGAGCTCAGCGGCCCTCTTTATCCCCAGGGAATTCCCATCCATCCGGAGTCCGAGCTCGAGGATCTCGTCAGGAGTCTCGGGGTTCATCAGGTCGTGCTTTCGTACAGCGACCTCAAGCACGAGACCGTCATGTCGCTCGCGAGCCGCGCTCAGGCGGCGGGGGCGGGCTTTCGTCTCCTTGGGCCCGGCGACACGATGCTGAGCTCGTCGCTCCCGGTGATTGCAGTCTGCGCCGTGCGGACCGGCTGCGGCAAGAGCCAGACCTGCCGCTACGTGGCGAGGGTTCTGCGGGCGAAGGGGATGCGCCCGGTCGTGATGCGCCATCCGATGCCCTACGGGAATCTGATTCACCAGCGCGTGCAGCGGTTCGCCTCCACCCGGGACCTCGATGCGGAAGGCGGCAACATCACCATCGAGGAGCGCGAAGAGTACGAGCCCCACGTCGCCGAGGGCACCGTCGTTTTCGCGGGAGTGGACTACGGCGACATCCTCGCCGCCGCCGAGAAGGAGGGGGACGTCGTCCTATGGGACGGCGGCAACAACGATCTGCCGTTCCTTCGGCCGAACCTCTGGATCACGCTCGCCGATCCTCACCGCGCCGGACACGAGCTTCGCTACCATCCCGGGGAATCGAACTTCCGCTCGGCCGACGTAATCCTCATCAACAAGGCGGACACCGCACCCGAAGGAGCCATCGCGCAGATACGAGCGAACGCCGCCCGGGTGAACCCGAGCGCCCGAGTGCTGGTCGCCGCTTCCGAGGTGACCGCCGAGGCTCCGGAGAGGATTCGCGGAAAGCGCGTGCTGCTGGTGGAAGACGGACCGACGCTCACCCACGGCGAGATGCCGTTCGGGGCGGGGCAGGTCGCGGCGACCAAGTACGGGGCCGCCGCCGTGGTGGACCCGCGGCCCTTCGCCAGAGGCTCGCTGCGTGCGGTCTACGACGCCTTCCCGCATCTGGGGAAGCTCATTCCCGCGATGGGCTACTATCCGGAACAGGTAAAGGATCTCCAGGAGACCATCGCCGCCGCCGACTGCGATACGGTGGTGATCGCGACCCCCATCGATCTTCGCCACCTCGTCGCGATTCAGCAGCCGAGCTCCCGCGTGCGCTACGAGCTCGTCGACATGGAGGGCGGCACCCTCGAACAGGAAGTCGCGGGCTTCGTCGCCCGGCACCGTGGATGAGGGGACGGGCGCGAGGGGAGAGCGTTCTCATCACCGCGCCCGAGCGGCTGGCGTACGCGCTCGCGGAAAATGCGGGGACCTGGATCGTACCGTGACTCATCCTCTCGCCGAGACGGGGCAGGTGCTGAGGCCCAGCATTCGATAGAGCGGGCAGAAGCCGATGAGCCCGGTCACGAGCGGGACCACGCCGACGATCCCCCACGGCGTCTGCGGCCCGACGAACACCAGGGACAAAAGCCCGAATCCCAGGACGACCCGAATCATTCGATCCCAGATGGCTTCATTGAGCTTCATGACGTCTTGCTCCTTGTTATGGGAGGCGCTCGATCACCCGCGCGAGCTTCTGCCGCAGAGTTTCGGCCAGAGCCGAGAGCTTGGGGTTTCCCGCCGCGGCGACGGTTTTCGCGGGGTCGACGGCGACGACGACGGTCTTGCCCGCGTCGCTTTCGTAAACGACGACGTTACACGGCATCGAGAGCCCCGCTTCGAGATCCGCCTGAAGGGCCTCGTGGGCGAACGGCGGGTTGCAGGCGCCGAGGATCCGATAGCGCCGGAAGTCGACCCCGAGCTTCTTCTTCAAGGTGTCCCGGACGTCGATCTCCGTGAGGACTCCGAAACCCTCGCTCTTGAGGATCTCCGCTACGTTCGCGAGCGTCTCGTCATAAGTCGAGCTCAGCTCGCGTCTGAGCCCGAGAGTGTTGGCGGTGTTCATTTTTCTCCTCCACTACGTAAGAGCCAGATTGCGGCGAAAGGGTTCGAGAACGGCTAAAATCCCGATCCCGGAAGAAACTCGATGCCGCTGCTGCCGACCGACCAAGCCCTGCTGGATGCGGCTCGCCGGGGAGACCGGAGTGCTACCGAGGCGCTCCTCGCGAGGCACCAGGCCCGTATCTATCGATTCGGCATGAAGATGTGCGGGAATCCGGAGGACGCTCGAGACGTCCTCCAGGAGACGCTCCTCGCGATGGCCCGCACCCTTCGGGACTTTCGAGAGGAATCCTCGATCTCCACCTGGCTCTACGCCATCGCCCGCAGCTTCTGCGTCAAGAAGCGCCGCAAGAGCAAGTTCGCGCCTGATCGACTGGGGTCGCTCGAAACCGACCTTCCCGTGGAGGCGAACCGGATCGTGGATCCGGCACGCCGGCCGGACCAGGCGCTCGCGGACAAAGAGCTTCACGAGGCCCTGGAGAGATCGATCGCCTCGCTGGACCCGGCGTATCGGGAAGTCCTGCTGCTGCGGGACATCGAGGGCTTGACCTCGCCCGAGGTCGCCGAAGTGCTCGGGGTGAGCGTCGAGGCGGTCAAGAGCAGGCTCCATCGGGCGCGCCTCGCGGTCCGCACGGCGATGGCGCCGCTCCTCAACCTCCCGGGGGAAGAGGACAGACCCGCCCCCGCCGGCGGTTGTCCCGACGTCCTTCTGCTCTACTCCCGGCATCTGGAGGGGGAGATCGACGCCGCGGTCTGCGCGGAGATGGAAAAGCACATCGCGGCTTGCGCTGGATGCCGCGCCGCCTGCCAGACACTGAAGCAGGTGGTCGCGCTCTGCGGGGCGAATCCGTCCGAGCCCGTGCCCGGGCCGGTTCAGGAATCGGTGCGAGCCGCGCTCCGCAAGGTCCTTCCCTCGAGCCCTTGAAGCGGCTCACGGAGGGTTCCTAAGGTCCGCGAGGGCGATTTTCGAACGACTTTCCGTCGTCCGGGTTACACTTGCCTGCACTCAACTCACCGGAGTTGATTCGCGAGGCCGTGCGGGTTCGAAGGATGGGGCCGCTTCACCTATTAAAGATGACGCGCGATACCCCTGCCCTTCCGGAGGAGGTGGCCGGATGAATGAAAGTGCTCATGGTCCAGCGGTTGAGTCATCTACTCTGGCCGAGCTCCTCCGCGAGAGGGCGATTCACCAACCCGAGGGGCGGGCCTATACCTTTCTGATCGACGGAGAAGAAGAGGAAGCCCACGTTACCTACGCGGAGTTGGACCGTCAGGCCCGGGCCGTTGGCGCCTTGCTCCAGAGTTACGGGACCGGTGGCGAACGCGCCTTGCTGCTCTATCCTCCAGGACTGGAATTCATCGCCGCGTTTTTCGGATGTCTTTATGCGGCGGTCGTTGGGATCCCTGCGCCGCTACCCCGCCTGGGTCGATCGGACCGGGTCCTGTCCCGGCTGCGGTCTATCGCCAACGACGCTCAGCCGATGGTGGCGCTGACCACGTCACCGGTTCTGGCCGCGGTCAAGGACCTGTTCGCCCAGGTTCCGGAGTTGTCGGCAACGCGTTGGCTCACGACGGACAACGTCGCGAGCGATCTCATGGAGGAATGGTGGGCTCCGCGGGTGGACCGGAGCACGCTCGCCTATCTTCAGTACACCTCGGGTTCCACGGCGGCTCCCAAAGGGGTCATGGTGAGCCACGGGAATCTTTGGCAGAGTCAGCAAATGATCCGAGGCGCCTTTGGGCACTCGAAAGACTCGGTCTTCGTCGGCTGGTTACCCCATTACCATGACATGGGTCTCGTCGGAAATATTCTCCAACCTCTTTATTTGGGCTGTCGATGCGTTCTCATGTCGCCGCTGCTTTTCTTGCAGAGGCCTTTTCGATGGCTCGAGGCCATCTCTCGATACCAGGCCACCACGAGTGGGGGGCCCAACTTCGCCTACGACCTGTGCGTGCAGAAGATTCCCCCCGCAGAGCGGTCCCGCCTCCATCTGAGGAGTTGGCGGGTGGCGTTCAACGGCTCCGAGCCGGTACGCCCCGATACCTTGGAGAGGTTCTCCGCCGCTTTCGCGCCCTGTGGGTTGGATCCGTTGGCGCTCCAACCGGTCTATGGATTGGCCGAGGCGACGCTCCTCGCCTCGGGCGGGCGCAATGGATCGGGCCCTGTCCGGACCCAGGTCGTCGACGCCGCCGGAGAGCAGGAAGAAACTTCACGTGTCGTCGGTTGCGGTCAACCGGCGCCGGGGCAGGAGATCGTCATTGCCGAGCCCGATACCGCCATGAGGCGACCCCCGGGTGGGATCGGAGAGGTCTGGTTGTCGGGCGCGAACGTCGCCGAAGGCTACTGGAACCAGCCCGAAGAAACGAAGCGCGTCTTCCAGGCCCACCTGGCGGACACGGGGGAGGGTCCGTTTCTCCGGACCGGAGATCTTGGATTCTTGAGGGACGGGGAGCTCTTCGTCACCGGTCGCCTCAAGGATCTGATCATTATCCGGGGGCAAAATTACTATCCCCAGGACATCGAATGGACGGTGCAAGAGAGTCACCCGTCGTTACGGCCCTGGTGCTCCGCTGCGTTCTCGATTCTCGTCGACGGGGAAGAGCGGCTTGCGATCGTGGCTGAAGTGGAAGCTCACGCGCCGCTCGAGGTCGAGGCAGTGGTCGGGGCCATTCGGAAAGCGGTATCGGAACAATACGGTCTCCACGCTCATGCCGTGCGTCTGGTCGAAGCGGCGACGATTCCCAAGACTTCCAGCGGCAAGATCCAACGTCAGGCTTGCCGCGCGGCATTTCAGTCGGGAGCCTTGAGCGTGGTGGAAACCTGAGCGATGACCAGGAAATCTGCCGGAAGTAGAAAGCCGCCCCCGGCGGGTCCGGAGAATTCCGTGGTCGACCCCATCGCGATCATCGGCATTGCCTGTCGCTTTCCCGGCGCCAGGAACAAGGAGGCCTTCTGGCAGCTCCTGCGGGAAGGGGTGGACGCAATCACCGAGGTTCCGAAGGACCGCTGGAACGTCGACGCCTTCTACGATCCAACCCCCGGAGTGCCGGGCAAAATGATTACGCGCTGGGGAGGCTTCCTGGAGCGAATCGACGAATTCGATTCACAGTTTTTCGGAATCTCTCCTCGGGAAGCGGTGCGCATGGATCCCCAGCAGCGGCTCTTGCTGGAAGTCGCCTGGGACGCGCTCGAGGACGCCGGACAGGTCGTCGAGCGACTGGCAGGCACGCGGACGGGAGTGTTCATCGGAATCTCGGGCAACGACTACGGTCGTATGCAGATGTTTCCCGGCTTGAGCGATGCCTACATGGGGACGGGAAACGCCAACAGCATCGCCGCCAACCGCATCTCGTACGTCTCCAATTTTCAGGGTCCGAGTCTGACGGTCGATACCGCATGCTCTTCCTCGCTGGTGGCGGTCCACCTCGCTTGCCGCAGCCTGTGGAGCGGGGAATCTACGCTCGCCCTGGCCGGGGGCGTGAGCGCCATTCTTTCCCCGACGATCACCATCAATTTCTCTCTGGCAGGGATGCTCTCTCCCGACGGCCGCTGCAAGACGTTCGATGCTGGAGCGAACGGCTACGTGCGCGGTGAAGGCGCGGGCGTCGTCGTTCTGAAGCCTCTGGCGAAAGCCCTCGCCGACGGGGATCCGATCTATGCGCTGATCCGCGGCAGCGCCGTGAACCAGGACGGCCGCAGCAACGGGCTCACCGTCCCCAGCCAGCAGGCCCAGGAGAGCGTCATGGCGGCGGCCTGTCGCATGGCCGGCGTCCTTCCGGGTGACATCGATTACGTCGAGGCCCACGGAACGGGCACGGCGGTGGGCGATCCCATCGAAGCGAAGGCTCTGGGGAAAGTGCTCGCCATCGATCGCCGCCCCGGACTCCCGTGCGCCGTGGGCTCGGTCAAGACGAACATCGGACACCTGGAGGCCGCCTCGGGCATCGCCGGGCTGATCAAAGTCGCTCTCTCCCTGAAACACCGGGAGATTCCACCGAGCCTGCATTTCCGAGAGCCCAATCCCCAGATTCCATTTCACGAGCTTCCGCTGCGAGTTCAGACCACCCTCGGCCCGTGGCCCCACGAGCCCGGCGCGACCCTGGCGGGTGTGAACTCCTTTGGTTTCGGCGGCACAAACGCTCACCTCGTCCTGGCGGGAATCGACGACAGAAGTTCGAAGGCTGCGATTCTCGATCCCCGTTCGTCGTATCTGTTGCCCTTGTCGGCGCACGGTCCCGAGGCTCTCCGCTCCCTCGCCAAGACCTATCGGGACTCATTTCCAAACCAGGGGCCTGAGGCCCCCTCGGCGCTTCAAGACGTCTGTTACACAGCCAGCGTCCGGAGAAGCCACCTCGACCACCGTCTGGCCATCGTCGTTCGTTCCCGGGAGGAGCTCACCGATCGTCTTGAGGCCTTTTTGCGTGGCGAATCTCGACCCGGCATGTACTCCGGCCAGCAGCCGGCAGGTTCTCACCCGAAGCTGGTGTTCGTGTTTCCCGGACAGGGATCTCAGTGGTGGGCGATGGGCCGCGAGCTCCTGGAACGAGAGCCCGTCTTTCGGGAGAGCATAGAGCGGTGCGACGAACTGCTCCGGCCACACTCTCGTTGGTCTCTGTTGGACGAGCTGACTGCCGACGAGTCTCGGTCCCGACTGAGTCAGACCGAGATCGCCCAACCCGCTCTTTTCGCCCTTCAAGTGGCTCTCGCTTCTTTGTGGCGGTCGTGGGGAATCGTTCCCGCTGCGGTCGTCGGTCACAGCGTGGGAGAGGTCGCAGCCGCCTGCGTCGCCGGTGCACAGAGCCTGGAGGACGCGATCCGGGTCATCTTCCACCGGGGGCGATTGATGCAGCGGGCAACGGGTCAAGGGAAGATGGCGGCGGTGGAGCTCCCGTGGGAGGAGGCAAAGCGCGCCCTCACCGGATACGAGGATCGCCTCTCGGTCGCAGCAGAGAACGGTCCCACGTCGACCACCTTGTCCGGCGATCCGGGGGCGCTGGAAGCGGTTCTCGAATCCCTCCAACAGAAGGGCATTTTCGTTCGCATGCTGCAAGTGAATTACGCCTTTCACAGCTCGCAGATGGAGCCTTTCCTGGAGGAATTGGCGGAGGCGCTTCAGGGGCTCGAGCCCCGCGCGGCCGCGCTTCCCATCGTCTCGACCGTAACCGGCCGGTCCAGCGACGGCCGGGACTTCGATGCCGCTTACTGGGTTCGAAACGTGAGACAGCCCGTCCTCTTTTCGACGGGAGTCGACGGCTTGATCGAGGGCGGTCACGACATTTTCGTCGAGCTCAGCCCTCATCCGACGCTCTTCGGGCCGATCTCGCAATGCCTGCGGCATCGCGGCAGGGAAGGCGCCGTTCTTCCTTCCCTTCGCCGAGGGGAAGAGGACCAGGCGGTCCTGTTGGGAACTCTCGGCGCTCTGTACACCCTGGGCTATCCGGTGGACTGGAACGAGCAGTATCCCACTGGGGGCCGGTCCGTTCGACTCCCGTACTACCCCTGGCAGCGAGAGCGTCACTGGCTCGAGATCGACGAAACAGCCGCAGGAGGCGGGGCCTGGCTAGGTCCGAGCAGCTCAGTAAAACATCCCCTGCTCGGCCGTCCTTTGGAATCGGCGCTTCCGGTGTGGGAGGTCGACCTGGACGGAGCGTCCCCACCCTATCTCGGTGACCATCGCATCCAGGGTGCCGTGTTGTTGCCGGGCACGGCCTACGTGGAGATGGCTCTCGCCGCCGCGAGTGAGGCTCTGGGAGCGGACCGTCGAATCCTCTCGGAGATCGTGTTTCACAAGGCTCTGGTCCTGCCGGAGCGCGAAACGCGGAAGGTTCAAGTGATCCTTTCTCCGAAGGCGGAGGGAGAAGCGACATTCAGCGTCTACAGCCGGCCCAAAGAGGCAGGACGCTCGCGAGACGCGTGGAGCCTTCATGCGAGCGGACGGGTCCATCCCGATCCGGTCGATGGCGCGACTCCGGTTCTTGCATCGTCTTCGCTTTCCGAGATCGGCGCTCGATGCCAGGAGGAGATTTCCGTCGAAGAGTTCTATCGGGAGCTCCAGGAAAGAGGGCTCGAGTACGGCGCCTCCTTTCGGGGAATCGATCGGCTTTGGCGGCGCGATGGCGAGGCTTTGGGCTCGTTGCGGGTCCCGCAATCGCTGGAGTCGGATGCCGACGTATACGCGCTCCACCCGGCGATCCTCGATTGCTGCCTTCACGTGATGGCGGCCACCCTGGGGGCCGAATCGACGAGCGCGAGCAGGGGAGGCGTCTACCTCCCGGTCCGTATCGACAGGGTCCGGGTGCTGGGTCGTCCGGGTCATCGCCTCTGGAGCCACGCCCGTCTCCGACCGCATGCTGCGCGCGACGAGAACACGTTCCGAGGGGACGTTCGGCTGCTCGATGAAACCGGTCTGCTGTTGGCCGAAGTTTCGGGGCTCTGTTTGCAGCAAGTCGAGCGGAGCGCGATGCCGAGGGCGGAGGATCCGCGCGACTGGTTGTGCGAGCTGGTGTGGGAGCAAAAGCCACGCCCCGGCCAGGAGTCGCACTATCTACCTCCGGACTACATGCCGGCCACTTCCCGAATCGCCGAGCGTCTGCAGTCTCAATTGGCCAGGATGAGCGACCAGCAGGAATGGTCGCACTATGGCGAGATCGATGCCCTGGGTCCGGCCTATATCCTGAAGGCCTTCGAGCGGCTCGGCTGGGAGCTTCGGCCGCAGCAGCGCGTTTCGGCGGCCTCGTTGGTAGAGCAGTTGGGTGTGGCGTCCATGTACTCCCGATTCCTGGGGCGGCTGCTCGAGAGGCTGGAGGAAGAGGGGATCCTGAGAAAGTCCGGCTCCGAATGGGAGGTCTGCCATGCGCCCCTGGTGGTGGACCCGGAGCCGGCGCGGAAAGCCCTCCTCGCGCGGCATTCCGCTTTCGAGGCCGAGCTGACGCTCATCGGAAGCTGCGGTCAGCGTCTTTCGGAGGTGCTGCGGCGGGAGTGCGATCCGCTTCAGCTTCTCTTCCCCGAAGGGTCTTTAGCGTTGGCCGAGCGGCTGTATCAGGATTCGCCCTTCGTGTGGGCGTACAACATGCTCGTCCAGGAGGCGGTGTCGGCGGCGTTGGAGAGGCTGCCAGGCGACCGAACGGTTCGGATTCTGGAGATCGGCGCGGGGACCGGCGGGACGACGACGTACGTGCTTCCCCAGCTTCCCGAGAATCGGACGGAATACGTATTCACGGACGTGTCCCGGCTGTTCCTGTTACAGGCCGAGAAAAAATTCCGCGACTTCTCTTTCGTCAGAACCGAGCTCCTGGACATCGAGCGAGATCCTGTGGGGCAGGGGTTCGAGGCTCATTCGTTCGACCTGATTCTCGCGGGACATGTGGTGCACGCGACGGCCGATCTAAGACAGACGCTGCGGCACGTCCAGCAGCTTCTGAAGTCGGAGGGGCTGCTGGTGTTGCTGGAGGGGACGGGTCTGCACGTCATGTACGACCTGGTCTTCGCCATGACCGAAGGCTGGTGGAAGTTCGCCGATCTGGATTTGCGCCCCTCGCACCCGCTCCTGTCTCAGCGCCAGTGGCGAGAGGTCCTCGCTGAGGTGGGGTTCACCGAGGCCATCGCCGTTCCGGAGGGGGAAGAGCGCCGCGGGGATCCATCCCGGCAAGCGGTGATTCTGGCTCGAGCTCCTCGTGTGGAGCGGAAGGCTCCGGTCGCGGAGGCCTCCTCCCTCGTCTCGGAGCAGAGGGGAACCTGGCTCCTCTTTGCGGACAGCGGGGGCGTAGGCGAGGCCCTGGCCGGGCTCCTCCGATCCCATGCCGAGCGCTGCGTGGTGATCTATCCCTCCGACACCTATGAGGTCACGGGGCCGGAGACGTACCGGCTCGACCCGTCGCGTCCGGAGGATTTCTCGCGACTCCTGGAGGAGACCCTCGACTCCGAAGAGAACCTCTGCCGCGGCGTCGTTCATCTCTGGTCTCTGGAAGCGGAGCCGCCGGAAGAAACCACGTTGGCCTCCCTGGAGTCGGCGCAAGTGCTGGGTTGTGGCAGTGTGCTGCACCTGGTGCAGGCGTTGGCGAAAGTTGACCGGAAGGAGCCGCCCCGCCTCTGGCTTCTGACCCGGGGAGCCCAGCCGGTGAACGAGACCGAGTCCGCCTCGGTCGCCCAATCTCCGTTATGGGGTCTTGCCCGGGTCATTTCTTATGAGCATCCGGGTCTTCGCTGCACCAACCTGGATCTCGGCTCACCGGTTGCCCCGAAGGAGATTCAGTCGCTGTTTCAGGAGCTGTGGCCGGGGGATCGGGAAGATCAGATCGCCCTTCGCGGCGAAGCACGCTACGTGCGCCGATTGGTCCGGAGTTCTTCGGAGACCAGCGTCCCCAAGAGACGCGTCGACGTTTCCGAACAGCCGTTCCGGCTGGAGTCGTCGACACCGGGAATGCTCGACAGCTTGACGCTGCGGGCGGCGGAACGCCGAATGCCAGGCCCCGGCGAAGTGGAGATCCGGGTCGTCGCCGCGGGGCTCAACTTCAGAGACATCATGAAGGCCATGGGCTTGTATCCCGCCGGCCCCGAGGAAACTCAGTGGCTCGGCGACGAGTGCGCGGGAACGATCGTTGCCGTCGGCGAGGGAGTCGTGGACTTCGAGGTCGGAGAGGAAGTCATCGCAGCGGCTCCAGCCAGCTTCGGCGCGTTTGCGACGACGCCCGCGGATTTCGTGGCGCGCAAGCCGGCCCATCTCAGCTTCGAGGAGGCAGCGTCGGTCCCCGTCGCTTTTCTGACGGCATCCTATGCCCTGCACCACCTGGGCAGGCTGAGCCGGGGGGAGCGGGTTTTGATCCACGCCGCCGCGGGAGGCGTTGGCCTCGCCGCCGTCCAGCTCGCTCGGCGCGCAGGCGCCGAGATCTTCGCCACGGCGGGCAGCCCGGAAAAGCGAGAGTTTCTGTCATCCCTCGGCGTCGAGCACGTCATGGACTCCCGCTCTCTGGCGTTCGCCGACGAAGTGATGGAACGGACCGGCGGCGAGGGTGTCGACCTGGTCTTGAACTCTCTGGCGGGAGAGGCCATTCCCAAGAGCCTATCGGTCTTGAGGGCCAACGGACGTTTTCTCGAGATTGGCAAGAGAGACATCTACCAGAACAGCCAGTTGGGGCTGAAGTACCTTCGGAACAACCTGTCGTTTTTCGCCATCGATCTGGCGGCGCTGTTCGCGAGACGCCCCGACTTCTGCGGGACGATGCTGCGGGAATTGACCAGGGAGCTCGAGAACCGAACCCTGAAGCCGCTTCCAATCCGGGTCTTCCCCATCTCGGAAGTCGAGGGCGCCTTTCGTCACATGGCGCAAGCCAGGCACATCGGCAAGATCGTGGTGTCCCTGCGAGAGCAGCAGGTGCTGATAGCGCCTTCGTCCGATGAGGCAACGACCTTCCGCTCCGACGGCACCTTTCTCATTACCGGCGGGCTCGGCGGTTTTGGTCTCGAAATCGCCCGGTGGATGGTCGACAACGGAGCGCGCCATCTCGTTTTGATGGGAAGGGGCGGCGCCCGGGCGCCGGAGGCGCAGCAAACCGTGGAAAGCCTGCGGCGGTCCGGGACCGAGGTGGTGGTGGCGACTTGCGACGTATCGAGCCGGGAGCAGGTCGCGCGAGTGCTGGCGGACGTCGAAGCCTCCATGCCGCCGCTTCGCGGTGTGCTCCACGCCGCCATGGTCCTCGACGACGCTTCCATTCTCGACATGACCCTCGACCGATTGAAGGCGGTGATGGCGCCCAAGATGAGCGGAGCCTGGAACCTGCACCAGCTGACCTCGAACGCGCCGTTGGAATTTTTCGTCCTCTTCTCCTCGGCCGCCTCGTTGATCGGGTCTCCCGGCCAGGGCAACTATGTCGCCGCGAACGCTTTTCTCGAGGCGCTGGCCTACTACCGGCGGGCTCGAAGCCAGCCGGCCATGACCATCCACTGGGGGCGGCTGACCGACGTCGGCTACGTCGCCCGGCACGAAGAAGTAGCCGAGCGCCTCGAGCGCCTGGGACTGAAGGGCTTCTCGCCGAAGCAGGCGGTCGGGATCCTTGGCCGATTGCTCCGACGAAACCCGATCCAGATGGGCGTGGTACGAACGGACTGGAAGCAGTGGCGAAAGTACCATTCGGCGACCAGCCTCTTGCTCTCTCATTTCGTGGACGAGGCAGGGGCCGATGCCGCCGGGGGTAAAGGAGGCTCGATCCTCGACACGCTCCTTCTCGCGGACCCCGCGGCACGCCAGCGGTTGGTGGAGTCCTACCTTCAGCGGGAGCTGGGCCGCGTGCTGCGGCTCGACCCGTCTCGCGTCGATTTGCAGAAACCTTTGAATACTCTGGGACTCGACTCCCTGATGGGCATCGAATTGACGACTCGCATCGAAACCGACCTGGGTGTGAGCTTCCCCATGACGGCGCTCTCCCAGGGTTCGAACGTCTCCCAGCTCGCGACCCAACTGCTGGCCCTCGTGACCGATTCTTCCGTTCCCCCGGGCCCCGCTCGATCGAAGACGGCGGATGGCGAGCCCTCGCCGGTGAACGTCGACCAGCTGAGCGATCGGGAAGTGGACTCCCTGCTCAGCGAGATGCTCACTCGAGACGGTCCTCCGCGGGACGAGGAGGGCAGGTGAGCGATATCGGGAGACGTCTGGAAGAGCTTTCCCCCAAGGAAAAGCGCGAGCTCCTTACCCGCTTGCTTCGGAAGAAATCGGAAAGCGCGGGGGCTCTGCCGGTCGCGGCGCCGGACCGAAGCGGGCGGTATCGGCCTTTCCCGCTGACCGACATTCAGCAGGCGTACTGGATCGGTCGGGGAGGTGCTTTTGAGTTGGGCAACGTCGGCGCCCATCTCTACTGGGAGTTCGAGACTCCGAGATTGGACACCGGTCGACTCAATCTCGCCTGGCAGCGGCTGATCGATCGCCATGACATGCTGCGCGCCATCGTGCTCGCGGACGGCCAGCAACAGGTTCTGGAGAACGTGCCTCCCTATCGGGTCGAGGAGTTGGACCTGCGCGGTGAAGACCCTCGGGTAGCTGCCTCCCTGTTGGACGCGGTCCGCGAGCGTATGTCGTACGAGGTGTTCCCGGCTGACCGGTGGCCTCTGTTCGAGATGCGAGTGTCCCGACTCGACGACCAGCGCGTGCTGATACACGTCAGCACCGATCTCTTGATCGCCGATCTCAAGAGCATCGAGATCCTTCTGGATGAGTGGTTTCGCCTCTACGTCAATCCGGAGGCGCCCCTCCCGCCTCTGGAGATTTCGTTTCGAGACTACGTCCTGGCGGAGCAGGCCCTTCTCGACTCGGAAGCGTACCGGCGCTCGCGAGAGTACTGGAGCCGCCGCATCCAGACGCTGCCTCCGGGGCCGGAGCTTCCGCTGGCGACGAGCCCCGGCCGCCTGTCCCGCCCTCGATTCTCGCGGCGGGCTGCTACGTTGGAGCGGAAGCGCTGGTCGCGTCTGAAGCTTCGAGCTCGCGAGTTGGGGCTGACGCCGGCCGCGGTGCTGTTGACCGCCTTTTCCGAGATTCTCGCCGTTTGGAGCGAAAGCCTTCGCTTTACCCTCAACGTGACCCTCTTCAATCGCCTTCCCCTCCATCCTCAAGTGAATCACCTCGTCGGGGACTTCACCTCGGTGAACCTGCTCGAGGTGGACAACTCGGCGCCGGCGGCGTTCGACGGCCGGGCCCGACGGATCCAGGAGCAGCTTTGGAACGACCTGGATCATCGTTATTTCAGCGGTGTGAAAGTCTTGCGAGAGCTCGCCCGGATCCAGGGGGGAGCCTCGAGGCCGGCGATGCCCGTGGTGTTCACCTGTAATCTCGTCCACGAGATGGACTCGGGCGAGAATACCCGCTCGTCCTTCCTGCCCGGCCGGCTCGTCTTTGGCATCACCCAGACTCCTCAGGTGTGGCTGGACTATCAGGTCTTCGAAGAGGTCGGGGCTTTGAACGTCAACTCGGATGCGGAAGTCGGGGCGCTGAACCTCAACTGGGACGCGGTGGAGGAGCTTTTTCCTGCGGGGCTTTTGCAAGATATGTTCGACGCCAATCTCCGTCTTCTCCAGCGCCTGGCGGACGAGGAAGAAACCTGGCAGGAGGCGACGAGATGCCTGACACCCCTTGGCCAGCTCGAACAGCGGGCGGCGATCAACGCGACCGAGAGCCCGGTTGCGGATGCGCTGCTCCAAAACCTGTTCGCCGCCCAGGTGCCCCGGCGACGACATCAGCCGGCGGTGGTGGCTTCCCATCGAAGCCTGACCTACGAGGAGTTGTATCGCCGATCCAACCAGGTCGGACACCGGCTTCGGCGGTTGGGGGCGCGCCCGAAGGCGCTGGTAGCGGTCAGCATGGAGAAGGGCTGGGAGCAGGTGGTGGCGGTTTTGGGAGTCCTCCAGTCCGGGGCCGCCTATCTTCCCCTCGATCCGGAGCTCCCGACAGAGCGTCGCTTCAGCCTTCTGGAGCGTGGTGGGGTCGAGCTGGTTCTGACGCAGTCCTGGCTCGACGAGAAGCTGGAGTGGCCCGAGCGTGTCCGGCGACTCTGCCTGGACGGCGACGAGCTTTCGGGTAGAGACGAGGGGCCCCTGGCGCCGGCGGCGGGCCCGGAGGATCTGGCCTACGTGATCTATACCTCCGGCTCCACGGGTCTCCCCAAGGGGGTGATGATCGATCACCGCGGGGCGGTGAACACGATTCTCGACATCAACCGGAGCTTTGAAGTGGGCGCCGAAGATCGAGTGCTCGCTTTGTCCTCCCTCAGCTTCGACTTGTCGGTCTACGATATCTTCGGCACGCTCGCCGCCGGTGGGACGATCGTCGTCCCCGACGCCTCGGCCGCGCGGGATCCGGTCCATTGGGCCGAGTTGGTGGAACGCGAGCAGGTGACGATCTGGAACTCGGTCCCCGCGCTGATGGAGATGTGGGTGGAGTACGTCGCCGGTCGGTCCGGGCGGCCGTCGTGCTCCCTGCGGTTGGTGATGCTGAGCGGCGATTGGATTCCGGTGAGTATGCCGGATCGGATCAAAGCCCTGGCAGAGCGCGTCCGGGTGATCGGTCTCGGCGGAGCGACCGAAGCCTCGATCTGGTCCATCCTCTATCCGATTGAAGAAGTGGATCCGGATTGGAAGAGCATCCCCTATGGAAAGCCGATGGGGAACCAGCAGTTTCACGTGCTGGACGAAAGGTTGGAGCCGCGTCCCGTGTGGGTGCCGGGTCCGCTCTATATCGGAGGAATTGGATTGGCGAAGGGATACTGGCGGGACGCCGAGGAGACTGGCACCGCTTTCATCGTGCATCCTCGGACGGGGGAGCGCCTGTATCGGACCGGGGATCTGGGTCGATATCTTCCGGACGGCAATATCGAGTTCCTGGGACGGAAAGACTTCCAGGTCAAGATTCAAGGCTATCGCGTCGAGCTCGGAGAGATCGAAGCGGCGTTGGCCCAGCATCCGGCGGTGCGTGAGGCCGCGGCGGCTGCGATAGGAGAGCCGCGCGGGGCGAAACGCCTGGTAGCCTACGTCGTTCCTCATCTCGGGCAGTCTCCGCCCGCCGAGGAGCTGCGCCAGCACCTCCAGGAAAAGCTCCCCCCATACATGGTGCCTTCGGCCCTCGTGCTCCTGGGCGCTATGCCTCTGACACCGAACGGGAAGGTGGATCGAAGGGCGCTTCCGGCGCCCGACCAGGTGTCCGTCCAGACGGCGGCAGAGTTCGTCGACCCCCGGGATGCCCTGGAGATCCAGCTCGCGCAGATGTGGCAAGAGCTCCTGGGCATCCGGCGCGTCGGAGTGAGGGACAATTTCTTCGCCCTGGGAGGAAACTCGCTTCTCGCCGTGCGCCTGATGGGACGAATCGAGCAGACCTGCGGGAAATCCATTCCCCTGGACACTTTATTCCAGGCGGCAACGGTCGAGCACCTCGCGAGCATTCTCCGTCAGGAGGAAACTCCGCCCCACTCCCTCCTGGTCGCGGTGCAACCCCAGGGCTCCAGACCGCCTTTCTTCTGCATTCATCCGATCGGCGGCAACGTCGTTTGCTACGCGGAGCTCGCTCGTTGTCTGGGCACGGATCAACCTTTCTATGGGCTTCGAGCGCGAGGTCTGAAGGGAGAAGAGTCCTTCGCCTCGATCGAAGCCATGGCCGCTCGCTACGTCGACGAGATACGGGCCCTCGAGCCCGAGGGTCCTTACCTTCTGGGAGGTTGGTCCCTGGGGGGCCTGGTCGCTTTCGAGATGGCTCAGCAACTCCAGAGGCAAGCTCAGACCATAGGACTGCTAGCGCTTCTGGACGTCGAGCCTCGGGAGCTCGGAGAAGACGAGGATTCGCCGCACCCCGCGGAGCTGTTCCTCGAGGACTTGGCGAGCCAGTTCGGCAAGGAAATGCCCTTCCTGAGCAAGCGCCTCCGTCAGCTCCCACGCGGCCGGGACTGGACCGACGAGCTGTCGGCTTTCGTTCTCGACCACGCGAGGATGGCCGACGTGATTCCCCCGGACATCGGTCCGGTCCAGATTCGAGATCTTTCTCGAGTCTACATGGCGAACGCCCGTGCGGCTCGGAGCTACGCCCCGCAGGTCTACCCGGGACGGGTCACGCTCTTCAAAGCCGGCGAGCGGCCCGTCGAGCCGGCCCGAGACCGAGACCTGGGTTGGGGCGGGCTCTCCGCCGGCGGGGTCGAGGTCCATGAGGTCCCTGGGAATCACTACACCATGCTTCGCCAACCGAATGTCCAGGTCGTTGCCGAGAGGCTGAAGCTATGCCTCGACGCGGCGCGACAAACGTGTACCGTCCGTAATCGTCTCTGAATCACTTAGCGGGAGAGACCGTGCTCAACGAATATCGAATCATGGATGCAGATGGCCACGTGGTCGAGCCACCCGACTTCTGGAAGAAGTACCTGGAGCCGGCTTTCAGCGACCGCGCCCCTTATGAAGACGAGACTCCGGCGGCGGAGAGACTCTTGCACCAGGCGGCGAGGTTCGGGTTGAAGGGCATGCTGCCGAACCCGGCGAGGAACATGAAGATCGAGAACGAGGTGGTCTACAACAAGATCTCCGATGAATTCTGGGCCCGAGGGTTATGGCAGGTGGTCAAGAACTACACCGAGCCTGCCATTCGAAGGTTCGACCCGGCATCCCAGGTCAAGGCGATGAAGAAGATGGGGATCGACGTCTCGTTTCTCTATCCGACGCTCGGGCTCTGGGTCCTCGCGATCGATACCATGGATCCGAAGTTGGCCGGGGCGCTCACCCGGGCGTACAACAACTGGCTGCGAGACTTCTGCAGTTATGACACCTACGTTCTCCGAGGAGTGGGAGCGGTCAACCTTCACGATCCGGAGGAGATGGTGCCGGAGCTCTGTCGGATCGCGGAATTCGGGTGGAAGGCGGTCTTCGTGCACCCCACACCGATCAAGGGGCGGCTGCTGTGCGATCCCGCCTATGAGCCGTTCTGGTCGGAGTGCGAGCGGCTTTCGATCGCGGTGGGCATCCATGAGGCCACGCACAGCCGCTTGCCGACCGCGGGCGCGGATCGCTTCAGCACCCGCTTTGCCATGCATGCCTGTTCCCATCCTCTCGAAGGGATGATGGCGCTTCTGGCGCTCATCGAAGGAGGAGTCCTGGAGCGCCACCCCGGGCTCAGGGTCGCGTTTCTCGAGTCGGGCTGCGGTTGGTTGCCTTACTGGCTGTGGCGGCTCGACGACCTGGAGTACAAGAACCTCGCCTGGGAGGTCAAGGACAACGTCAAGAGGAAGCCCTCCGAGTACTTCCGGCGCCAGTGTTTCATCGCCTGTGAGCCGGATGAGCCGTACATCCATGAGATCATCAAGTACGTCGGCGAGGACAACCTTCTCTTCAGCTCCGACTACCCCCACATGGACCACGAGCCCGAGATCGTAGGAGAATTGATCGAGCTCGAAAATCGCCTGCCCAAGAGGACCATACAGAAGATCCTCTGGGACAATCCCGTCCGCTTCTACGGACTCTCGGAGTAGCCTTACTGGACGGGGATCCCCTCCCGCACGGTGTAGACGAGAGGCGGCGAGCCGTCGGGGGGCTGGATGGACGTGAAGGTGTACATGGTCGACACCCGCCCCGGCTCGCCGGACTTCCAGAGGTCGGGGACGATATAGGTGACCATGACGAAGCTCGTCGGCAGGACGTCGGGGAAGACGCCCGGGGTCCAGGCGACATGGACCGTCAGTCCCGTCATGCCCGACTGCCGGATCAGACGACCATCGCTGACCGCGATGACCGTCCCCACCGCGACGGAGCCGATGGTTCCCTCGGTGGCCTCCAGGACCACCCGGATGTGACCGCGGGCGAGGTCGGAGTTCGCGCGGTCGATCCAGCAAGTCACCCGCAGGATCTCGTCCGCCCAGGAGATGTTGGTGTAGGCGATGACCGGTCGGGGGTCCTTGAGGAGCGCCTTCGCGAGCATGGGCCAGTTCGGCACCAGGTTGACGAAATGCTCCTCGGTGGCGATCATCGAGAGCTCGCCCGCCAACTGCGTCGTCACCTGGGTGAAGGCGATCGGGGTGCCCGCATTGACCGTCCCGATGACGGTGGCGGTCTGCGGCTGGAAAGAGTGCGGGGCCTCGTCGGCCGCGGCTCCCGAGAGGGCAATGACCGCCGGCAGGATGCTGAAGATGCGCCAGTGCTTCATCGCGAATCCACTCCTCTTCTTGATGGCTTCCGGTCCCTCATCATCGAGGGTGACGATGCGGAGCACTCCCGGTGTCGAGGTCGAACGACGCCGACGCGGCAATCGACGAGGGGAATACGGTCAGGACTGCCAGGGTCGCTCCGCCGCCATAACGACGCACCCGCATGACGTGCCCCCATTTTCAGGCGATTGGACGCCGGATCGCACCGGCGGCGATTGTACTCGGCCCACGTCGTCGCTCGCAAGCTGCAGCGCGAGAGAGACGCTGGTGTTGCGCGCAGACCGACGCCCGCTGTGCCAAGATGGATTCGCTCGGAAGGAGAGTCTCGAACCATGGCACGCGCGCATTCCGATTTCTCCTGGCGGAGCTCGCGCGGTGTCTTCTGGGGAGCAACGATTCTCGCGCCACCCCTCGGGCTCATCGTTTTGTGGCTGAGCCCGCGCCCGGGAGTCGTGCGGAAGCTGGCCGGCTCGGTGGCCCTCATCGTCCTTACCCTCGCTTACCTGTACTTTCTCCTCGGGATGCGTCTGCAGACCGCGGGGACCGGCGTTCCCAGCATCGTGGTGTTCGAGACTCGCGAGGACCGCTTCCGGGCGGTCGACGAGCATCGAGCGCAGCAACGAGCCGCCGCTCTTCGGGAGCCAGCGCCCGACGTGACCCCCGGCGCGCCGGTCGCGCAAACCCCGCTAAGCATGGATGGGCCCGCGCCCGAAGGCTCTCCCGTCCCGAGCGAGACCCCCGACGTAGCCGAGCCGTGCACGGCCGCGAGCGATTGTTGGACCAACTATCGCGGTCCGGATCGGGCGGGCGAGTACCTCGGGGGAATCCGCACCGACTGGGGCGAGGGGCTTCAGCCCATGTGGCGCCAGCCGGCAGGGGGAGGCTATGCCTCTTTCTCGATCGCGCAGGGGCGAGCGTTCACTATCGAGCAGCGCCACGAGGAGGAAGTCGCGGCCGCTTATGACGTCTGGACCGGGCGGGAGCTCTGGACCAACTCGTGGCCCGAGTACTTCAGGGAGGCCATGGGCGGAGACGGGCCGCGCGCGACTCCCACCTGGTCGGATGGCTTCGTCTACGCTCTCGGCGCGACCGGAGAGCTTCGCAAGCTGGACGCTTCGGATGGGTCGGTCCTCTGGCGCAAGAACATCCTCGACGACGCGGGAGCGGCGAATCTCACCTGGGGCATGGCGGCCTCACCTCTCGTCGCCGACGGCATGGTCATCGTGAATCCGGGAGGCCGAGGGGCATCCTTCGTGGCCTACGACGTGGAGAGCGGGGAGTCGATCTGGCGCTCCCTCGACGACGGCGCCGCCTACACCGCGCCGATGATGGCGACCCTCGCGGGCCAGCGACAGCTTCTCGTCGTGAGCGCCAGGCGCCTGATGGGGCTTCGCGTCGAAAACGGAGCTCTTCTGTGGGATTACCCGTGGACGACGAGTTACGACGTCAATGCCGCCCAGCCGATCGTCGTCGACGCGAGTCGCGTCTTTCTCTCGGCCGGCTATGGTCACGGCGCCGCCCTGGTCGAAGTGACGCGCAGAGGCGACGATTTCGAGGCGCGTCCCGTCTGGGAGAACATCCACATGAAGAACAAGTTCACGAGCTCCGTTCTTCATGAGGGCTATCTCTACGGCCTCGACGAAGCCATCCTCGCCTGCGTCGACGCCCGCACCGGCGAGCGCATGTGGAAGGGCGGCCGCTACGGCTACGGCCAGGTCCTGCTCGCCTCGGGCCATCTGATCGTGCTCGGCGAGCAGGGTGAGCTCGCACTCGTCCGCGCCACTCCGGAGAAGCTCGACGAGCGGGCTCGCTTCAGCGCCATCGAGGGAAAGACCTGGAATCACCCCGCCCTGGCCGGGGGCATTCTGCTGGTACGGAATCTCCGGGAGATGGCGGCGTTCGACCTGCGGCCAAGGTGACCCGGCCGATTTCACGAGGGAAAGGCGCAAAGAAGACATACAAGGGGATGGACCGAGCTAGCTGCCGCCCAATACCACGAGGGCGAAGTCCGGAAGCCGGAAACCGTCGATGAGACGATTTGAAAGGCCGCCCGACTGTCCCTATGATGAGCGTAATGACGAATCACCCGAGCTTGCCGACGCCGCTCCAGCTCTTATTACCATGCTACCAAGCACCGCCAACGTCGCTAATCGATATCGGACCAACCCCCAAACGCCGAACTCGACGTCGATCAACCCTTTCCGCGCATCGTGCTCCCTTCGATATCTCATACCGACACAAATTTCGCGCGCCAAAACGGGTATGACGATCATGAGATCAAGAAGTTAGACCCATTACGGCAGGTTGCGGCGCCTGCGACTGCGACCTTCTAAACAAGCCGGGCCAAGAGCCCACCCATCGGGACGAATGAGATTTAGGCACAGCCTACGGACGGACATCAGGGGACCACTTGTCATTACCGGGCTGAATCTCGCTCTTCTATTTACGCTCCTTTCTCGGACAACACTTCTGAGATCTAAGATCCTCGTTACCTCACCCAGTCTCGCCAAGAACCTTCCAGGACTGGGGTGGATAATCTTGTTCTTTCTTATTCCACTCGGCGCATTGGTTGCCCGAAGGTACGGCACATCCGCGTCGCGATCCTCCCGAGTGGTTCGGTTTTACACAAAAGGCTCCCTAATACTTCTGCTGTCTAGTTGGTGCGTTGCCTGTCTGCCTTTTACATGCATCGTAGGGGTAATGTATGTCGACCACTACCGTCCGGGACTCGCATGGCTTGACGGACCCGACTCCGATAGCTCGAGGAACGCATTCGAGACAGAGTTTGGGTTTGACCCGCGCGGGCATGCCGTCAACGTTTATGCTCGCAAGTACAGCGGCCCACTAGACGAGGACCAAATGATTCGGTTTCAATACACAGACCAAACGACCTTTGTGCGGATTCAAGAGGGTTTTG
>Ga0299906_10001099_pt1 | contig 23505 bp, 30 predicted proteins | sample RVTome_14_FD_200259 | JGI IMG/M metagenome (GOLD analysis project Ga0299906, IMG submission 200259) | Soil microbial communities from uranium-contaminated site in the Upper Colorado River Basin, Wyoming, United States - RVT145D125 (version 2) ...
AGCTTCTGCCGCGCCGACGGCGGCTTCGGCGGCCCCGACGGCCCGGTGCGAGCGCCGCACCCATTGCCGGGAACGCCGCCGCAGCATGTGTGCGATCTGCCGACGCTGCCGCAGGCAGCGCTGATCTATCGGCTATCCGGCGACACCAATCCCCTTCACGTAGATCCTGCGTACGCCGTCAAGGCCGGATTCAGGATGCCGATTCTGCACGGGCGCTGCACCTTCAGCATCGCCGGGCACGCGATCCTGAAGACGCTGTGCGGCTACGACCCCTCGCGTTTCGTCGCGATGGAGGGGCGATTCTCCTCCCCGGTCTATCCCGGGGAGACGATACGCACCGAGATGTGGCGCGACGGCAACATCGTATCGTTCCGTTCCACCGTTCCCGCGCGCGCCGTGACGGTGTTGAACAACGGAAGAGCGGAAATACACCTTCCCCCTTGATGGGGGAAGGTTGGGATGGGGGTGAAAGTGTCGCGTGTGATGGCGATACTCACCCCCACCCTAGCCCTCCCCCCTCAAGGGGGAGGGAATCCTGATACGGCCTTGAACGGAGGACTGTGTGACGCCTGGGCGGATGGTGGAAGGCAAAGTGGTGGTGGTAACCGGCGCGGGGCGCGGCATCGGCGCGGCGATCGCGAGACAGATGGCGGCCCACGGCGCGAAGATCGTGGTAAACGACGTCGGCGCCTCCCTCGCGGGAGAAGGCGGCGACCGCTCGCCTGCCGAGGAAGTCGTCGCCGAGATCAAAAACGCTGGCGGCGCGGCAGTCCCCAACTACGACAGCGTCGCGGAATTCACCTCCGCCGCGAAGATCATCCAGTGCGCCGTGGACTCCTTCGGGCGCATCGACTGCGTGGTCAACAACGCCGGGATCCTGCGCGACGTCATCTTTCACAAGATGACCGAGGACGACTGGGACTCGGTGGTCAAGGTCATGCTGAAAGGCGCCTTCAACACGAGCCGCCATGCCGCCGACCACTTCCGCCGACAGGAGAGCGGCTGTCTCATCCACATGACATCCACTTCGGGCCTGGTCGGCGCCATGGGCCAGGTCAACTACGGCGCCGCCAAGCTCGGCATGGTCGGCCTGTCGAAGAATATCGCGATCGACATGCAGCGCTTCAACGTGCGCTCCAACTGCATCGCCCCGGTCGCCTGGACACGCATGACCGCCTCGATCCCGGCGAAGGATCCCGATTCCGCCAAACGCGTCGAGCAGCGCAAGCAGGTCACCGCGGAGCACAATGCCCCCCTCGCCGTCTTTCTCGCGAGCGACGCGGCCAAGGAAGTGACCGGCCAGGTGTTCTCGGTGCGCAAGAACGAGATCTTCCTGATGAGCCAGTCGCGGCCGCTGCGCAGCGTCCACCGCTCGGAGGGCTGGACGCCGCAGACCTGCGCCGAGCACATGCTGCCCGCCTTGAAGAGCTGGTTCTTCCCGCTCGACCGCACGGCGGACGTGTTTCCCTGGGATTCGATTTGACCCCCCCATCCAACCTTCCCCCGCCAGGGGGGAAGGGAATCGCCGGCGAAAACTCCTCCAGCGATGCGGCATGGCTCTACGAGCTGTGCCTCGCCCGCGTCGGCTTCGCCATGATGTTCACCGCGTATTCCGGCGTGCTCCCGCTGCTCCGGGCCGACTGGAACATGAGCGCCGGCGAGGCCGGCCTCATCCAGTCTGCATGGCACGTGGGCTATCTCGTCTCGCTCTTCGCCGCCGGCTTTCTCTCCGACCGCTTCGGAGCCCGCCGCACCTTTCTCACCGGCAACTTGCTCGCGGCCGCATCAGCAATGCTCTTTGCAGTCTTCACCGACGGTTTTCTCTCGGCGCTGCTCCTGCACGGCCTGCTGGGATTGTGCTCCGGCAGCTCCTACACGCCGGGGCTGACGCTCATCTCCGAGCGCTTCGGCTCGCAGGTCCGCGGCCGTGCCATGGGCTTCTACCTCGCCGCGGCCTCGCTCGGATACGCGGTGGCGCTGGTGCTCGGCGGCGTACTGGTGACATCGATCGGCTGGCGCGGCGTCTTCGTCGTCACCGCGTGCGGCCCGCTGGCGGCGGCCTGCCTTTCCTTTTACGCCCTGCGGCGGACGCCGAACGTCGTGCACCCGGCACCCGCGGCAACGGGCGTCGTCCCGTCGCTCCTCGAAGTCCTGCGCAACCGTCCGGCGATGCGGATGATCTGGGCGTACGTGTTCCACAGCTGGGAGCTGCTGGGAATGTGGGCGTGGCTGCCCGCCTTCCTTGCGATCTCCGCGGCCGCCGGCGGCGATGTGACCGCGCAGGCGGTCGGGCTCGGCGCGGTGCTATCCGCGATTACCTATGTCTCGAGCATGGCCGGCAGTATCGGCGGCGGCTCGCTTTCGGACCGCTGGGGCAGGACCACGGTGATCCTGGTGATGTCGTGCGCGAGCCTTGCCTGCTCCTTCGCATTCGGCTGGATGCTGGCGTGGCCGCTGTGGCTGCTGCTGATCGTGGCGGTCATCTACAACGTGACGGCGATCGGCGATTCTTCCGTGTACTCGACCGCCATCACCGAGCTGGTGCCGCCGCGCTATATCGGGGCGGCCTATTCCATACGCTCGGTGCTCGGATTCGGCGCAGGAGCGGTGAGCCCGTGGACGTTCGGGCTCGTGTTCGACTGGGCCCGCGGCGCTCCGCTGCAGTCCGAAGCGTGGGCGTGGGGCCTCGCCTGGACCTCGCTCGGCGTCGGCGCTCTCCTCGGACCGCTGATGACCCTGGGGATGCGCCGCATGCCTGAAGCGCGGCGGATGGCGGGCGGCAAGAGGTGAGGGACTTAAGATTCAGGCCGTCAGCGGAACGCCCACGGGTGCAGCGCGTAGATCCCGATGGCCGCCGCGGCGCCGACCGCGAGGGCAATCCAGGGCAGCTCGCGCCAGATGATGCGGTTGCGGCCGGCGATGATCGCGCCGAACGGCCAGAACGACGACTCGGCGAAGAACTGCCCGAGCCGTTCCTCCTCGATCGCCCGCTTGCGCGCGTCCTGGTGCGCCGCGCCGGCCAGGCTGAAGGCGAGCATGCCGCCGTAGAACAGGATGTCGGTGAGGAAACCGTTGAGCAGCAGATGGGAGAGCGCCCACAACGCGATCCCCATGAACAGCGGATGGCGCGTGATGCGGGTGAGCCCACGCGCGCCCCACGCCTGCTTGATTCCCACCAGCGCCGGGCTCGGATGGGACACGCCCCCAGCGATCAGCGCGAATGCCAGCACCGCAAGCAGCATGGCGACCTGCCGCACGCCCGGCACGGAGGCGAGGTTCCAGATCGCGCCGCCGGCGTGGCGATTGACGAAATAGACCCACACCAACGGAATTAAAGTCGCGAAGGCAACGAGAGAATAGAGGCCGATGAACCCCTTCTCACCCAGCCCGGCGATGAGCTTGCCGCGCACCGGGAGTGACGACAGCAGCATGTGGGTGCCGGCGAACATTGCCCACCAGAAGGCGATCCAAAACGCCGCGGCCATGCTTCCTCCCACCACCCCGCCCGCTGCGCGGGCACCCCTCCTCAGGCAGGAGGGGATTTTTCAGGGTCACCCCTCGCCCTTCATCCTTGAATTTGTCCCATCACTGGTCACGCTTGGTGGGTGTACGCGCCGGATGTCGCGCGCCATCTTCACCGCGGTCTCGACGCCGCGGTAGTAGCCGGGGATGTAGGACATCTCCTTGTAGCCCCGCATGCGGTAGAAGGTGCGCGCGGCGAAGTTGTTCGAGCGCAGCTCGAGGTTGATGGTGGTGATGCCGGCGGTAAGCGCCGCTTCCTCCAGCCACGCCATCATCTGCGTGCCGATGCCGCAGCGCTGGTGCGAGGGCTTCACCGCGAGCAGTGACAGGTGCGCCGCGGCATCGCCGAAATCCATGATCGCGAACCCGACGAGGTGCTGCCTGACGTCCGCCGCCAGCACGTTCGTGTCGCGCGCGCGGATCGCCTTCGCCACCCGTTCCGGCGGCCAGGTCCAGCCACGCAGCCCGACCTCGATTAGGTAGCGCGACATCACGGCGATCTCGTAGGCGTCCGCGGGGGTCGCGAGCCTGATTTTCGGGGAGGGCATAGGCGCAACTATACCCAAACTGCCCTTCCACCTCCATCCTCCCCCGCATGGGGGGAGGATGAGCGCGTCACTGCATCACGCCTTCCCGGTTTTGGGGATGAACTTGAGCGCCACCCCGTTGTTGCACCAGCGCTGGCCGGTCGGCGGCGGGCCGTCGTCGAACACGTGCCCTTGGTGGCCACCGCAGCGCTTGCAGTGGTACTCGGTGCGCGGCAGGAACAGCAGGTAGTCGGTCTTGGTCTCGAGCACGCCCGGGATGGTCGTGACGAAGCTCGGCCAGCCCGTGCCGCTGTCGAATTTCATCGCCGAAGTGAAGAGCGGCAGGTCGCAGCCGGCGCACGCGAACACGCCCTCGCGCTTCTCGTGATCGAGCGGGCTCGTGCCCGCGCGCTCGGTGCCCTCTTCCCGCAGCACCCTAAAGGCTGCCGGCGCGAGGCGCTTGCGCCACTCATCCTTGGAGAGCTTCAGCGCCTCGCCCGGAAGCGGCGCCTTGTAGCCCTCGGCCAGATACATCTTCCAGTTATTCTGCATTTCCTGAATGCCTTTCATGTCCGTCGCCCGCGGCTGGGCGGCGCTACCCCGCCCCGCCAGCGCATTCCACAATCCTGCCACCAGCAATCCCTGCAACATGCCTCTGCGTGTCATGGAGTCTCCTCGACAAATTCCCCAACTCCCGCATATACGAACCGTGACGCCCCCTGGATGCGATCGAAAGCGCCTATCGCCTCACTGTGCCTCCGCCAACTGGCAGGTCCGGCCATCTTACCGTGCGGGGTCCTGCCTGAAAAGAAAGTCCGAAAGTCGCCGGCACTTGCGCGCAATAAGCGGCAGCAGCACGAACCACTGCAGATAGCCCAGCGCCGTCAGTGCCGCCCACAGGTAGAGTCCCTCCCACAGGATGCTCGGAACGAAATCAAGCTCGAGAAATAGCTCGAGCCGGATCCGGATGCCCCCGATCACGCCCACGTGCCCGAGCGGAAATGAAAGCCAGTAGAGCGGCGTGAGATAGACCAGCGCGGCGCGGTCGTCGCCGGAGATGTCCGGGCGCAGCAGCGTGAACGTGAGCATCAGGACGGATGCGAGCAGCCAGAGGGTTGCCACGAGCCGCATCGCGAGATGCCGCGGAAACAGCGTCATCGGCTGCCAGCCGTCAATTGCCGCTCTCGATCAGCCGCTCGGGCTGGGGGTAGCTGCCGACCGGGGTCGTCGGTAACAGCGACATCTAGAACTCGAGGCTGTCGCGGATCGCGTCGATTCCCGCCTGGGTGCAGACGTCGTCGAAGTCGCCACGCGGGGCGCCGGAGACGCCGATGCCGCCGACGAGCGCGCCGCCGCTCTCGATCAACCGCCCGCCTGCCACCGCGGCGACGCGCGGGCGGTTGCGGATGCCGCTCAGCGCGGAGCCGGGCTCGGTTGCCCTCATGATGTCCGCGGTGGATGCTCGAAAGCTGACCGCCGTCCATGCCTTGTCCACCGCCATGTCCACGGTGTGCGGGCCGGCGAAGCGGTCGCGTAGCACGACCTGCGTCAGGCCGCTGCGGTCGACGACCGCGACCGTCACCTGGTAGCCGCCGTCGCGGCATTTCCTGAGCGCGGCCTGCGCCGCCTTTAACGCGGTCTCCGGCGTCATCAGCTTCACCGCAAACGTCGTGTCCTGGGCCCGCGCAGTCCCCGCGGCCACCGCTGCGATCACGCACAGGGCGTCCGCCAGGCGCCTTACAGCAATCTTCATGCTTCCCTCCATCACGTTCGCAGGCCCTTATTCTGATCCCTTGGAGTCCCGGCGGGGGTCATTCGACGTTCCACATTTTGAACTCCATCACGATGCGGAATATACTGCCCTCAGAAGAATACCGAGCTTTGTGCCGGCGCACGGCGAATAAACGAGGAGGTGCTCACATGAAACTGCGCAGCCAAGCATTGCTGATCGTACTGGGATTGATTGCGGGCCCGCTTGCGGTCCCGCGGGTTGTGGCGCAGACCAGCGATTTTCCGAACAGGCCGATCCGCTGGATCATCCCGTTCCCCCCCGGCGGCAGCAACGACATTCTGGGCCGCTACCTCGGGGTCAAGCTCGGTGACCGGCTCGGACAGCAGATCGTGATCGACAACCGCGCCGGTGCGAACGGCATCATCGGAGCCCAGCTCGCCGCCAATTCGACCGCGGACGGCTATATCCTGCTGATGATTTCCACGTCGTTCGTGATGAATGCCGCCGTGCGGCCGTTGCCCTATGACATCGAAAAGTCGTTCGACCCGATCGCGACGATCGGATCAGCCCCGAACTCGATCGTGGTCCACCCGAACGGGCCGTTTCGGTCGGTGCAGGAGCTTGTCGAGAGCGCGCGCAAGAAACCGGCAGCCATCATCTACGCCTCGACCGGGATCGGTGGCTTCAATCATTTCGGCGGGGAGCTGTTCAAGAAAGTCGCCGGAATCGACCTGATCATGGTGCCCTACAAGGGCGGTGGCCCGGCAATGATCGACGTGATGGCGGGGCAGATACCGGTCATGTTCAGCTCCGTGACGCAGGCGCTGCCGCACGTGCGCAATGGCAAGCTCAAGTTGCTTGCAGTGGGCGGAACAAAGCGCAGCCCGGTCGTGCCCGACGTTCCGACGGTCATCGAGTCCGGCTATCCGGGCTACGAAGTGACCGTCTGGTGGGGCATCTCCGCGCCGGCCGGCGCCCCCGTCCCGATCATGAACAAGCTGCACCGCGAGATCGTGGCCGTTCTCCAGGATCCTGCGACCCAGAAACGGCTTCTCCTCGAGGCCGCCGAGCCGTTGACGCTGACACCGGCCGAGATGCGGAAGAAGATCCGGGACGACAGGAAGAAGTGGGCCGAGGTCGCGAAGCAGGCCGGGATCGAGGTGAAATAACCCGTACCGCTGACCTGACCTCAAGTGCCGGTCGAGAAACCCGAAAAAGGCCGGTGACGGTGTAGTCCGGCAGCCTCAAGCGAGGACGTCCGTCGTCTGTTCCTGACGGAGCATCTCGTAGACGAACTCTTTCAGCTCGGGTCCAAGCGCGTCGCGGGCGGACACCAACCCGACCGGCCGGCCATTCTCGACCACCGGCACGTTCCGGAAGCCGCCCTCGTACATCATCTGGAGCGCAAGCGAGAACGGGCTGTCGGCCTCGACCGTCCGCGGATTGGGGGTCATGACGGCGCCGAGCTCGGTCGCGCCCGCATCGCGCCCCTCGGCGACGACGCGGAACAGCGCATCACGCTCCGTGAACACGCCGACCAGCTTTTCGTCCTCAACCACCAGGATCGCCCCGACGTTGTGGCTTTTCATCAGGCGCGCGGCGTCGCGGACCGCCAGGTTCTTCGGCGCCGTGACGAATTCCCGTCCTTCGATAACGGATCGGATGGTTCGTGCCGACATATCGAACCTCCATGAACGGATGAGCTGCCGGACGATGCTACGCCCGCCGGTTGGGCGGGTCAATCGCACGCTGTTGCCTGGGGTGAGGCCTCCCTCAGACGAGCGGGACGAAATCGTACTCCCCGATGCCCTGCAATACCAGGAACGTTGCCGAAGTCCCTCCGCCGTTCGTGACGAGGTGCGGCCGGCGCGGCTTGACCGAATAGGTGTCGCCGGGGCCAAGCCGCACCTCCTCCTTGGGCTCGCGCAGGAAGAGCCGCAGGTTTCCGTTGAGCACGTAAAACGTGTCCTGCACGTTGTTGTGATAGTGCCATGGCACCTTCTGCGTCTTCGAGATCTGGATCTCCTGGATGCGGAAACCCGGCCGTGCCGCGTGCTGATCCCGCCGCTCGACCTCGTAGAGATGCGCGCTGTCTTTCACCGCTTGCATCGTAGCCTCCGTCGGTTTCCCATGTATCGGCCCCCGGTCCATTATCGCGGGTTCTCCTGCGGGCGGGCGCCGGAATCGCAGTTTCCTAGTGCCGTTCCAACTTGTTTCGCCAAGTGCCGTAATTTTGGGACCCGCCGAATCGTCGTCAGTTCGAGGCGATCCGAATAGCCGAAGATAGTTGGAACGGCACTAGTGCATTCTGAGCGTGGAAACGATGTACAGATCCACGGCCAGCGCCTCGAGGAACAGAAAGATGGCGACAGCCGGCATCCTGAACGACCGCGCCGGGTCCTTTCGCCTGATTTGGAGAGCGTAGCGGGCGATTTCGACGACGAGCAGCACGAGGGACGCGACGGGCGTCACCAGGAACAGCGCAATCAGGATTCCAAACCCCGCGTCCGTGCGATTCAACCCCCCGAGCAGGTCGAACCGGCCGCCGACATCCAGAATGATGAGCAGCTGGGGCAGCAGCGCGACGAGAATTCGTAACGCAGCCAATTACGCTCAACTGAGCTTGACCGGCTGCCCGGTCTTCGCGGATTTCACGATCGCCTCGAACACCGCCACTCCGTGGATGATCTGGTCGGGGGTGACCGGGTACGGCGCTTCTCCGCGCACCGCCGCCGCAAATGCCTCCATGACCGCCTTCACCAGGTTGACGCCCTTGTTCTCGATGATTTCCGGCTGCGCGGTCGCGTGGGGCCCTCCAGTCGCCACCGGCATGAAACGGAAGGTGTCGAGGCTCGGCCGCGCCGTCTCGGCGATGCCGTTCTTGCCGAAGACGGCGATGCAATAGCTCGCCGCGCTCGCCAGCGTGCAATAGCTTGTCGAAATCACTCCGTTCTTGTGCTTCATCGTGAAGACCGTCGTGTCGTCCACGAGTGGTGCCGCGCGCCGGGCGTTGATGCAATACACCTCGCTCACCTCGCCGCACAGGTCGATGAATGCGTCCACGAGGTGCACCCCCAGGCCCGTCATCGCGCCCGCCGGCGTCTCCTCCGGATTCACGCGCCAGGACTCCTTGGGCAGGGCAAGTCCGCTCGGCGTCGAGACTTCGCCGACGCAGAACGAGATGGGGCCGAGGCTGCCGTCCCGCACGCGCTTGCGGATCTCGGCCACCGACGGGTGAAACCTCCGCTGGAAGTCGACGGCGAGCACGACGCCCGCCTTCTTGACCGCCTCGATCGCGGCCCGGGCGCTCGCCGCCGTGAGGGTAAAGGGCTTCTCCATGCAGACGTGCTTGCCCGCCTGCGCCGCGCGCTTGACGTGCTCTTCGTGCAGGCTGTGGGGCGTGGTGTAGACGATGGCGTCGACGTTGCGATCCTTGAGGATCTCGTCGAGGCTGTCGCGCAGCGGTATTTTCTTGTCGCGGCAGAACTCCTCCGCCTTGGCGCGGGTGCGCGTGTTGGCGGCGACGAAGGTGATCTTGTCGCTCTTGCCCTGCACCGACTCGACGATCGTCTTGCCCCACCAGCCAAGACCTACGATTGCGGCTCGAATCATGTTTCCTCCCTCGCGATGAAATGGGTGCGGTTGGTCGCTCGACCTTGATACGGGCCCCGTTGATGAGCGCGCTGATCCCGGTCGGGGTCCCGCGATTTCACAAGCCCGCCTGCGACACGAACTTGGGATTGAGATACGCCTCGATCGCCTCGCTGCCGCCCTCCGAGCCGTAGCCTGAATCCTTGACGCCGCCGAACGGCACTTCGGGCAGCGCGAGGCCCATGTGGTTGATGGTCATCATGCCGGTCTCGACCGATGCGGCGACGGCATTGGCGGTCTTGGCGGAGCGCGTCCACGCGTAGGCGGCGAGTCCGTAGGGCAGGCGGTTTGCCTCGGCCACCGCGTCGTCGAAGCTGCGGAACGGGTTGATGATGGCGAGCGGGCCGAACGGCTCCTGGTTCATCGCCATGGCCTCCCGCGGCAGCTCCGTGATCACCGTGGGCTCGAAGAAGTTGCCTTTCTCGCCGATCGGGTAGCCGCCGGCGAGCACCTTGCCGCCGCGCTTTCGCGCATCCTCGACGTGGGCGTCCATCGTGCGCGTCCGCCGCGGATTCGCGAGCGGTCCCATTTTCGTGTTCGGATCCATCCCGTCGCCAACCTTGACCGCTTTCGCACCCGCAACGAATTTCTCGACGAAGCTCGCGTAGACGCCCTCCTGCACCAGAAAGCGCGTCGGGGAGATGCACACTTGCCCGGCATTTCGGTATTTCATGAACGTCATCGTCTTCGCCGCGGCATCGATATCGCTGTCGTCGAAGATGATCACCGGCGCGTGACCGCCGAGCTCCATGGTGGTGCGCTTCATGTGATTGCCCGCGAGCGCCGCGAGCTGCTTGCCCACCGCGACCGAGCCGGTGAACGACACCTTGCGGATGACGGGATGCGGGATGAGGTAGCTCGAGATGTCGGCCGGGTTCCCGTAGACGAGATTCAGCACTCCTGCGGGAACTCCTGCGTCCGCAAAGGCGCGGATCAGCTCGGCGGGCGAAGCGGGCGTTTCCTCCGGCGCCTTCACGATGATCGAGCAGCCGGCCGCCAGCGCCGCTGAAAGCTTGCGCACCACCTGGTTGATCGGGAAATTCCACGGCGTGAAGGCCGCGGCCGGTCCCACCGGCTCCTTGATCACCAGCTGATACACGCCTTCCGCGCGCGCCGGGATCACGCGTCCGTAGGCGCGGCGGGCTTCCTCCGCAAACCAGTCGATGATGTCCGCGCCCGCAAGGACTTCCTGCTTCGCCTCGGCAAGCGGCTTGCCCTGCTCCATCGTCAGCATCGGCGCGACTGCATCGGCGCGCTCTCGAAAGAGATTTGCCGCCTTGCGCATGAGCTTGGAGCGCTCGAAGGCCGAGATCTTGCGCCAGGCCTTGAATCCCTGGTCCGCCGCTTCCAGCGCGCGGTCGAGGTCGGCGCGTTCGGCGTAGGCGACAGCGCCGATCTGGCTCCCGTCGGCGGGATTGACGACCGGCAGGGTACGGCCGGAGGCACCCGGGCCCCAGGCGCCGTTGATGTAAAGCAGGGTATTTGGATACATGGTCAGCATTCCCTGAAATTGCGCGGCGTACTTTTTACGCTTCCCTACCCTTTTGCGTCATTATCCGGCCCCTCTCGGCTCGAGGCCAAGCCGTATAATACCGGTCTACCGGCAGGAGCACGGGTGATGAGACTGGGCATAGTAATCCCCTGCTACAACGAAGATGAAGTACTTCCTGAAACCAGCAAACGGATGTCCGCGCTTCTGGACCGGCTCGCGTCCCCGGGGAAGATCTCGCGCGACAGCACGATCTATTTCGTCGATGATGGCAGCAAAGATCGCACCTGGGCGCTGATCGAGCGCTACGGCCGCGAAAACCCCCGCAATCATACCGCTGCTGGACTTCCGAACAGACCGTCCCGGCGATCCCGGGGTGTTCAGCGCACGCGGACGGCGGCGCAGCGGTGGCCAGCGGGAGCGATCGTCGGTGAAGGATCGTTGAATTCACATGTATTCCTACGATGAGCTCTTCTACGAATACCTGCGCACAGGGTCGGCCCGGTCCGCCCGCGCGGTCCTCCCCCACGTCGTGCGTCCGCTGGGAATACGCAGTGTGCTCGATATCGGGTGCGGCGCAGGAGCCTGGCTTGCGGAATACTTGCGGCTCGGCATCGCCGATGTCGTGGGTGTGGACGGGGATTATGTGGACCGGTCCGTCCTGATGGTCGATGCGAAATGCTTCGTTCCGAGGGATATCACCCAGCCGTTCGATTTCCGGAAGACTTACGATCTTGTCCAGTGCCTTGAGGTCGCGGAGCACGTGCCCGCGGAATCGGGCCGCACGCTCGTGGACAATATCGTCCGTCATGGCTCGAAGGTGCTGTTCTCCGCGGCGGTCCCCGGGCAAGGCGGCAAGAACCACGTGAACGAGCAGCCGTACGAGTTCTGGCGGGACCGGTTCCTCGAGCGCGGCTATCGGCTGTTCGATTTCGTCAGGCCTGCGATACGCGACGAAGCGAATGTCGAACCATGGTATCGCTACAACCTGCTTTTTTTCGCGCACGACCTGGCCATCGGCAGTCTCCCGGATGCGGTTGCGAGGTGCCGCGTTCCGGATGATTCCCCGATCAAGGACTATTCCCCGCCCGCATACCGGCTTCGAAAATCCATCTTGCGATTATTGCCGAATCAGGTGGTCTCGTGGCTCGCCGTGCTCAAGCACAGGCTGGCGGTCCGAACACGACTCTGACAGGAGTGAGCCACTGATGACTTTCAGGATCTTTGTGGTCCTATTCGGGGCGGCGTCTCTTGCCGCGTTGGGGCAAGTGCTGTTCAAGATCGGCGCGACGGGCCGCGAACAGTTGAGCGCATTCATCAATCCCTGGATCATTGCCGGTCTTGCAGCCTACGCGCTGGGTACCGTCTTCTGGATTTATTCGCTGTCGAAGGCCGCGCTCACCCTGGTCTACCCCTTCACGGCGCTCGCGTTCGTGCTCGTCTACGCGTTCGGCACCCTGGTTCTGCACGAACCGACGACGGTGAAGGCAACCGCCGGCGTGGTGCTGGTGCTGCTGGGCTTGTTTCTGATATCGACCTAGTGTCCGACGGAATGCCGGTGCATCCGCCATCAGTGACGAAAATGCACTTGCGTCCGGTGACCGGGTGCACGCGAAAAACCGGATGCGCCGCGACCCCAGGCGCCGTTGATGTAGAGCAGGGTATTCGGATACAGGGTCGGCTTTCCCGTCGCGATTGTCAGATCAACGTCACCTCGAGCACGCCGCACTTCTCGACCTCGGTCACCACCTTGTCTCCGGCCTTGAGCCACACCTGCTTCTCGGGCGGGTAGCCCAAAATCACGCCCTGCGGCGTCCCCGTATAGATGATATCGCCGGGCAGGAGCGTCATGTGGCGCGAGCAGTAGCTCACGATCTGCGCACAGCTGAAGATCATGTCGGACGTGCTCGAGTTCTGGCGCTGCTCGCCGTTCACGGTGGTGGCCAGTCTCAGGCTTTGCGGATCGGGAATCTGGTCCGCGGTGACGACCCAGGGACCGAGCGGCGCGAAGTCGTCGCAGGTCTTGCCGAGCATGAGCTGGCTCGTGACCCGCATCAGATCGCGCGCCGTGAAATCGTTGCCGTTGGCGTAGCCGAAGACGTACGACAGCGCCTTGTCCTCCGGCACGTCGCGCGCCTTCCTGCCGATCACCACCACCAGCTCCACCTCGTAGTCGAACTTGGAGGACACCTTCGTCGGCAAGCGGATCTTGCCGCGATGGCCGACGAGCGCGTTGTGGTACTTGTTGAAAAGAATCGGCACCGGCGGAATCGGATTGCCGGTCTCCATCGCGTGCCTGCGGTAGTTGAGCCCGACGCAGATGATCTTGCCCGGGCGGGGAACGGCCGGACTGAACCGCGCGCGCGATTCCGGCACCAGCACGCGCTTGCCGCGCTTGTCCGCTCGAGCCGCCGCGGCAAGCCTCGCGAACGGCGCGCAGTCCGCGCCCTCGATCACGGCGTGAATGTCCGTCGGCGCCTTGATCCGGAATACCCTGGCCGCTTCGGCCACATTCAGGATGCCGCGCTCAGTCTTCAGTCCGAGCGTGTCGCCGTCACGTCCGGCAAGAGTGCAGAACGTCAAATTGTGTGCCCGCATGGATCTCCCGGTCGTGGATTTGTTCGGCTTGCTCGAAGCTGCAATGAGATCGTCTCGGAGCAGCTTATTGTGCGTGCCGGAATCTTACTCTTAGCCCGTTTATTTCTGCCAGCCTAGAACGGCACGGAGCCGTTCACGGTCACGCGATGCATCAGGCGACGCTGGCCGTCGCCGTAGTCGCGCACGGCCAGATGCTGGCAGGCGCAGTTAACCCACATGAGCACGTCCCCCCTCTGCCACCGGTGCCGGTACTGAAATTTCGGATTGATCAGGTGCCGGTGCAGCATGGAAATGAGCGCCAGCGCGTCGGCTTCCGCCATGCCGTCGATGCCGGTGCACTCGCCCTCGGTGACGTAGATGCACTTGCGGCCCGTCACCGGGTGCGTGCGGAAAACCGGATGCGCGACAGGCGGTGTTTTCATCAGGCACGCACAACAAACGACAACCAAAAGATTGGAAACCGGGGCGACCAGGACGTCCAGGTGCTTGAATTTTCTCTTGGTGAAGTCCGACGGATGGACCGGCCCGGATCGGCGGCTACCGCCGGCGGCCGCGCTCGGGGCGGGGCCGCGCCTCGTTCACCTTCAGCGGACGCCCGGCAAACTCCTTGCCGTTGAGCCCGGCGATCGCGTCACGGGACTGCTGCTTGCCGGGCATCTCCACGAAACCGAAGCCCTTGCCTTTGCCGGTGAACAGTTCCCGCACGACTTGAACCGACCCGACCTGGCCGAACGGCTTGAACAGTTCCGCGATTTCCGCCTCGGTCACGTCGGGGCCGAGGTTGCCCACGAAGATATTCATGTCAGACGGCCTTCAGGTTGATCGCGGAAGACTTGCCGTCGTTGCCCTTCTGCACGTCGAACGATACCTTCTGGTTCTCGCTCAACGCGCCGAGACCCGCGGCCTGGACCGCGGAGATGTGCACGAACACGTCCTTCGAGCCGTCGTCGGGGCGGATGAAGCCGAAGCCCCTGCTGCTGTTGAAAAACTTTACGGTGCCGATGGTAGACATGATGTACTCCGGAGGTGGCGTGGCCGCGCGCGAAATTCGCGCGGCGTCAAAGAACCCATGGGAGAGGACTGAGACTACCAGCCGGGAACGAGCTGCCTGCAAACCCAAAGCGTTTTCGACCCCCGCATTATGCCCCTTGTGTGACGGCAAAGATAGAGCACAAAGTGGACGCATGCATGTGTTCGAGAAGAGGCGTCCATTTCTTTTTCACCGGGAAAAGCTAAACTGGCGACGTCCACTCACTCAATTCAGGAACAAGCCATGGCAGAAGCCAGAGTCGTCTTTCTCCACGGGCTGCACCCGCGCATCGTGGAGGCCATCATCTCGTTCAACCCCGCCGGCTTCACGACGACCGTGGTCGACGGCAAGTTCCCGGAAGCGCAGCAGGTCGAAGCGGTCAAGGAAGCCGATTTCATCATGGCATTCCGCGCGACGCTCACCGAGCGGATATTGCGGTCGGCCCGCAAAGCGCGCCTGGTGCAGATACTCTCCGCGGGCTACGACCGCATCGACCTCAAGCTCCTGCGCGAGCTGAAGATCCCGTGCGCGAACAACGGCGGGGCGAACTCCTGGGCGGTGGCCGATCACGCCGTGCTGGCGATGCTCTCCCTCTACCGGCGGCTCAACGCGGCGGACCGGGCGGTGCGCGAGGGGCGCTGGAGCGCCGCCATCGACGGCATGAACACCTTCGAGATGGCGAACAAGGTGGTGGGCATCCTCGGGTTCGGCAATATCGGCCAGAAGGTCGCCCGGCGGGTCCAGGCCTTCGACGCGACCGTCCAGTACTACGACAAGTTTCCGCTCCCGGCCGAACGCGAGCGCGAGCTGAAGGCGAAACGGGTTTCGCTGGATGAGCTGTTTCGCACCTCGGACATCATCTCGTGCCACGCGCCGCTCACCAACGAAACGCGCCACGTCGTCAACCGCGAGCGGCTCGCCATGATGAAATCGACGGCGGTGATCATCAACACGAGCCGCGGGCCGGTGGTGGACGAGGCCGCGCTCACCGAAGCGCTGCAGCAAAAGCGCATCGCGGGCGCCGGCCTGGATGTGTTCGAGAAGGAGCCGGTCGATCCCGGCAATCCGCTCCTCAAGCTGGAGAACGTGGTGGTGTCGCCTCACTGCGCGGGCACCACCTGGGACACCTGGTTCCGCCGCGCCGATTTCGCCTACAAGAACATGAAGCGCGTGTGGGAAGGCCAGCCGCCTCAGGCCGTTGCAACGGACTACGACGCCGAGAATCCGTAGAGCTTCGCCGCGTTCTCGCACACGATCTTGCGGCGGATGCCGGCCGGCAGGCCGCCCAGCTCCCGCTGGATGTACTCCTGCGAGTCCGGCCAGATCCCGTCGGGGTGCGGAAAGTCCGACCCCCACATGATGTTCTCCGCGCCCACCTCATCGATCAGCTTGATCCCGATCGGGTCCGTCTGGTAGGTCGCCCGGCATTGGCGCTTCCAGTATTCGCTCGGCGGCATCGTGAGCGAGAGGTCCTTGAACTGGTCCTCCCATTCCGCGTCCATCCGCCACAGCACGTACGGGATCCAGCCGATACCCGCCTCGCCCAGCACCAGCCGGAGGCGCGGGCAGCGCTCGAGGACGCCGCTGTAGATCATCGAGGTGAGGATGTTGGACATGTTGAGCTGGAACGCCGTGATGTTCGTGGCGAAAGCGGCGCGCGCCACCGGCAGTTCCACCTCCGGCATGCCGGGGAGGCTCGCGCGCGTCGGATCGCCGCCGATCATCATGATTTTGCGGATGTGCTCGGGCGTGTACCCGGACACCGTGTGAAAGTGCAGCGGCAGCCCGGTGGCGTTCACGACCTCCCACAGCGGATTCCAGTACGGATCCCACAGCGGCTTGAGATCCGGCGAGTTGGCGATGTCGAGCCCGCGGAGTGCGCCGCGCCGGGCGACGCGCTCGACCTCGGCAATGGCCGCTTCGATCGGATGGTTCGGAATCGAAGCGAGGCCGGCGAAGCGCTCGGGATGCGTCGAGCAGAATCCGGCGAGCCACTCGTTGTAGATGCGCAGGACCTCGACGGCGGCCTCGGCATCGTTCAAGCGGCTGGTGGCGCCGAGCACGCCGTAGAGGACCTCGGCCTGCACGCCGTCACGGTCCTGATCCTTAATACGGAGGTCGGGATCGGTCAGGCGGCGGATGCCGCGCTTGCCGTCATCGTACAACCCGGTCGCCGCCATGCGATCGGAGCGATGGATCTTGCCGGGGATGTACTTCCGTCCCGCCGAGCCCATGCCGTTAACCAGACCGAGATTGGCGCCGCTCCTGGTCATCCACTGCCGGCCGTTGGGCCCGTCGCCCACGTACGGCATGCGGCTGCGCATCGCGGCCGAGGCGTTCTCGGTGAAGAGCCCCGGCGGCAGCCAGCAGAGATCCACGTGACAATCCGCCGAGATCACTTCGTAGCGCATTGATGTCTTTCCTGACCTCGTGGATTAAGAAATCACTGGCCGCGAATGCCCGCCTGCTTGATCACGCGGCGCCACTGGGCACTCTCGGCGCGGATGTGGGAGGCGAAATCCGCAGGTCTGGTACCGACGCCCTCCGAGCCGTCGGCAACGAGGCGTTTCTGCAATTCCGGCGCTCGCACCGCTTTGATTGTTTCGGCGGCGACCCGGTCAAGGGCGGCCTTGGGAGTGCCCTTGGGTGCAATGAGGCCATACCAGTTGACCACTACGACGCCCGGAACGCCCGCTTCGGCGAGAGTAGGCGTGTCGGGCAAGGCCGGCGCGCGTTTCCCCGGCGTCACCGCCAGCGCGCGCAGGCGCCCGCTCCTGACGTGGGCCTGGGACGAGATGATGGTCGCAAACGACAGGTCGATGCGCCCGCCGACGAGATCCGCGTAGGCGGCGCCCATGCCCTTGTACGGGACGTGAACCATCTGCGTGCCGGTGGCGATCTGGAACAGCTCCGTCGTCATGTGTATCGGGCTGCCGATGCCGGACGAACTGTAGTTCAGCTTGCCCGGGTTCGCGCGCGCGTGCTTCACGAGCTCGAGCACCGATTTCGCGGGCAGCGAAGGATGCACGACCAGCGCGTAGCCCTGCGCGGTGACCTGCGACACCGGGGCGAAATCCCGCACGATGTCGAAGCGGGACTTGTAGAGCAGAGGGTAGATCACGGTGGTCGCGCTCAACATCATCAGCGTATGGCCGTCCGGCGCTGCGTCGGCCACGATTTCGAGGGCGACCTGGCTGCCCGCACCCGGGCGATTGTCCACGACCACGGTCTGCTTGAAGGAATCGGTCAGGCTTTGCGCGAGGGCGCGCGTGACGGTATCCATGCCGCCACCCGGTGCAAGCGGCACCAGCACCCGCAGCGGCCGGCTCGGGTAGGCCTGCCCTGAGCCTGTCCTGAGCTCCGTCGAAGGGCCTGTCGAAGTGGTCTGGGCGTGGGCAGACAGCGCGGACAACGCGAAAAGCAGCGCCAGCACCTTCACGCGTGGCCCCTCTCTTGTCGGCGCGGTGACGGTCCCGCCCGTCAACCCGCGACTGCTACCGTGCGCTTGCCGGCCGGCATTCCCGCCTTGCCGGTGCCCTTGCTCGCGGCCGCTGCCTGGTCCGCCTTCTGGAAGTCGGCCTCGGTGAACCCGTAGAGATACGCGCCCCCCATCAGGATTTTCCCGGCGGTCTCGCGCGTGCAGCTTTTCAGCAAGTTGGCCGACACGTTCGGGAAATTGGAGTCGAAGTGCGGATAGTCGCTGGAGACGCACATCCGGTCCGCGCCGATCAAGCTTGCGGTCGCCTCGATCTCCGGCTCGCTGCCTTCGACCGCGGCCCAGCAGTTGCGCCGGAAATACTCCTTCGGAGTCAGGCTGAGGTAAGGGGCGTGCGACTCGCGGTACTGCGGATAGTCCCACTCGATGCGGGACAGGAGCCCGGGCACCCAGGAGTTCTGGCATTCCAGGAACGCCACCCGGAGCTTGGGATGGAACTCGAACACGCCGCCGATCACCATTGCGATCAGCGCCTGCTGCATCTCGATCCAGTGGGCGGCCACATGGCGGTAGAACCGGTTCTCGCCGTAGAGCTCGAGCATGTGGGAATACAGGGCGCCCACGCCTTCGTGGAAACCCCACGTTACGTTCAGCTCTTCGTGCACGGTGTAGAGCGGGTCCCAGTAGTTCGAGTGCCAGTAGCGCCCGTTCAGCAGGTTCGGCCGGATGAAGGAACCCACGGCGCCGAGCTCTCTCACGCACCTTACCAGCTCCCGGCAGGCAAGATGAACGTCGTGCAGGGGCAGCATCGCCACGAATTTCAGTCGCTCCGGACTGTACTGGCAGAACTCGTGGATCCAATTGTTGTACGCCTGGCAGATGGCAAGCGAGAGCCGGGGCTCGATGCCGTTGCGGGCGAGGAGGCCCAAGCCCGTGGTGGGATAGAGCACGGCGATATCGACCCCTTCCATTGTCATACCCATGACCTGCGCTTCGGCGTCGTAGTCGCGCTCGATGGCGAACTCCAGCCGTTTCGCGTCGTGGATCCGCGATCCCGACAGCGGCTGTGTGCTGTTTGTCGCGACAGGACGGAGTCGCTTCCGGTATTGCTGCATATCAGCATCCGAGGTGGGCTGCCCGTCGATGAGGATCAAACCAGCCGGGCCACGCTTAGGGCGGCCGTCGGATCCGACCTTTACGCTGACACGGTCCTTGAATATCGGGTCCAGGTAGCGCTCGAAGAGATCCGGCGGTTCCATGACGTGCATGTCCGAGTCGACGAAACGGAGATTCTCTTTCATCGATACCTCCCCTGGGACAGGTGGTGCAGAGCCGGCGCGGATACCGTATGCCGCGCGGGGGATCGTGTCAATGTTCGGCCGGCCGGAAGACGTGTATCTCGGCTAGGGGGTCAGGTTCGAGTCGATGAACCGGTTGACATCGTCGATCGCCTTCAGCCGCGATGGCTCGTGACCACCGACATAAGCTCCGCGTTCGCCGGGTGCCCGTGGATTGTAAACTTTAGGCAAATACGTAACCTTACCCCCGGGCGAGTCGAATCCGTGGTACGCGCCGGGATAGACGATTATCGTCGCCGGGAACCGCGAGTTCTCCAGCTTTTTCGTAAGCTCGATGCACGGCGCAACGGGCGTCCAGTCATCCTGTTCCCCATGCAGGATCAGCATCGGCATCGTCGTCTGGTATCCCTTTAGCCGTAGCGGCCGGGTGCAGCCCGGGTAGAAGGCGATCGCCGCCCGGAAATGTGGGCCGCCGGTTCGCCGGCCGAGGGCCTCCGGTCTGACGACACCCGTCACCGTCGAGCCGCCGTGGGACCATCCGACCACCAGCACATTCTTCGGGTCAACGTCGGCCCGCCTGGCCAGCCAGTCGAGCGCAGCATACGTGTCGGCAACGCGCGTCTCCCAGGGTTGCACCGGACGCTCGCTCGCCTTGATCGCGCAAACCGAGCGGATACCCCGCGGCGTGAAGCTGTCAACCGCCAGCGTCACAAAGCCCCGGCGCGCAAAGCGCTCCGCCCAGTCCCGGCGTCCCTGCGGAAGCTGGCCACGCGCGGTCAGCATGCCGCTGCAGCCGTGCAGCAATACCGCCGCCGGACGGCGCTCGCCGCGGCGTGCCGGTGAGGCGGGCTCGAACAGTATCCCCGACAGCTCGACGTCCGCCCCGCGGAAGCTTACCGCCGTCTCACGGATCGGCTCTTTCGCGATCGTCGGTGCCGCGGGCGGTTTCGTCGCGCAACCACCGGCCCAGCCCACGAATGTCAGCGGGAGAATGAACGGGGCCAGTGCAACAATTCTTTTCATCTGTTCGTTCATCGCCGCCGCTGTGCGGCACTGACGAATTCGGCAAGTCCCGCCACGTAGCCCTGCACGCGCTTGCGCGATTCTTCGTCGGTCAGCGTCCCGGATGCGTCGAACAGCCTGTGCGCGCCGCTCAGGTAGAGCGACTGTCCGAACCACGGCCGCGTTCCCAGCGTCTTCAGGACCGGAAGCCATGCGTTTTGCGATAGAAGCGTGCCGAACCTGCTGGGCGATGCCCCGATCATCCCGACGGGGAGTCCGCCGAAGACTCTCGGAATGTCATCAGCCGGCCGGGACAGCCAGTCAATCGCGTTCTTGAACACCCCGGGAATGGAGTTGTTGTATTCGGGAGTCACCAGCAGCAATCCGTCGGCCGATGCGATCTTGTCCTTCAGCGCAGCCACGATGGCTGGTATGCCGGCGGACGCCTCGAAGTCCCCGTCATAAAGCGGGATCCCCTTGATCGTTTCGATTTCAATCATCGTGCCCGCAGACGCGAACCCCGCGGCAACGCGGAGGAGCGCCGCATTGAGCGAACGCGCTCGAAGACTGCCCGAGATGCCGATGATCTTAGCCACGTCTTGCCAGCAGGAAATGGACCCTGGAACCTTTGTTGCCTTTCTTTTCTCCTTGCTTCTTCTTCGGTTACTTCTTGTTCTCGGGCTGCTGCTTCGGTTGCGACTGTTCCGGTGCTTTGTAGTCGCCGATGACGCCTTTCAGAGGACACACTGAGAGCGCCGGACACTTCATGCAGCCAACTGCCAGGGCGATGGGGCATAGGGTCATTTCGTTTCTCCTTCGTGTCTGTGAGGAAAACGGCGTGGGACGTGGAAGCGGGTTGGATAAATAGCGATAAATCCGATAAATAGGGCCGGGTTCACTTTATCTAAAATGTGAACCCGTCCCCATTTATTACGTCCGATCCATGCGTTGCGTTGGTCCGGCCCGGCTATTACCGCTATCGGCCAACGACGATCAAGACACCGGATGCAATGGCGAGGGCGGCCATCACAGTGCCCAATCCGGTGAAGCTGAAATTGAGCAGCGGTATCAGCCCGGTCAATATGAGCCAGGCGGCCAATAACAACATCCCGATATTTGTTGTCAATTTCATTGGCAGACTCCTTTAATGGTAGTGACAAGATACGGGTGACGACCAAGTGAGGGGGTGACCTGCCCAGGTTTTCAGGACCAATTGTAACTTGAGAGAATGGCTCCCACAGTCAGAAAGGGAGCCGATGAAGAAGAGTCGATTCACCGAAGAACAGATGGTCGCGATCCTGCGTTTGGTATTGTGAGCGATCCGAACTTCGTCAGGAATAGCGGCTCTCCGGGACATCAGCCGCCCCGTCTCCGCGTGCCGAGCGGAAAACACGTGCCAGTTCGTGACCAAAAAGTTCTGGCCCTTGTGCGTGACGACGAAGCCTGTAGCCGTACCGAGGTGAAGTTTGTTGACCTGCAATTTCAGATACAGGCACGTGAAGCTGAGCGGGTCAATTTTGATGGGAGTCGCTTCGCTCATTCCGGTTTAGCGTCCTAATGGGGTCTAGCTTGGTTAATTGCATATTGTCCGTCGTGGCGCGCCAGCGCCCACGCAACGTGCTCCCGCACTAGCCCCGAAGGATTGTCCGCCCTCGCCTTGAGGGCGGCGACCACCGCCGCTGACCTCGGCGCATTTCCCAACCCCACCGCCAAATTCCGCAACCACCGCTCATAACCAATCCGGTGTATCGCGCTCCCCGCCAGCTGCTCGTGAAATTCCGCTTCGCTCCAGCCGAAAAGCTCGACCAGGGTCACGTCGTCGAGACCGTTTCTGACGACGAAATCCGGCTCGTCGCTGGGTGAAGCAAATCTGTTCCAGGGACAGACAAGCTGGCAGTCGTCGCATCCGTAAACCCGGTTGCCGATCAGCGGCCGGAGTTCTTCCGGGATGCTGCCCTTGTGCTCGATGGTGAGATAGGAGATGCAGCGCCGCGCGTCGAGCTTGTAGGGCCCGACGATCGCCTGTGTCGGGCAGACGTCAATGCATTTCTGGCAAGAGCCGCAGTGGTCATCCTGCGCCTTGTCTAAGGGCAGCGGGAGGTCGGTGTAGATTTCGCCCAGGAAGAAATACGACCCCGCCTCGCGGTTTAGGAGGAGCGTGTGCTTGCCACGCCAGCCGAGGCCTGCCTTTCCCGCAAGCTCGACTTCCATTACTGGCGCACTGTCGGTGAAGACTCGGTAACGGAAATCAACGACTTCCTGCCCGATGCGGTCGGCGAGCTTCTGCATGCGGGCGCGCATCAGCTTGTGATAGTCGCGCCCGAGGGCATAGCGCGAGATGAAGGCGCGGCTTCCGTCCTTCATCACCTCGTGGCTGTCTCGCGCGCTCGGCGGCGAGTAGTTCATACACGCGGCGATGACTCGCAGCGTGCCCGGGACGAGTTCGCCGGGGCGCGTCCGCTTCGTCCCGTGGCGGGCCATGTAGTCCATCTCGCCGTGGAAGCCTTTGCCGAGCCAGTCAAGCAGGCGCGCTTCGGCTTCGCCCAACTCGGAATCAGCGATACCGACTTGTTGAAAGCCGAGCTCGGCGCCCCAGAGCTTGATGTCCCGAGCGAGGGCTGCGTAATCGGACTTGGCGAGATGTTCAGCTATCTTGGCCATTCCCCTCACCCTACCCTCTCCCCCCGACTTGGGGGAGAGGGGAAATTACTGGTGCCCGATCGTCCGCGCAAGCCACACGAAGAATAGCCACAAGAGCACGGCACCCACGCCCAGGCACACCGCGAGGATCTGAATCAGTTGGCCGCGAGTCGTCGCGCCGTGCCCTTCGACCACGGGCGTGTCGCGAATGACGCGAGATCCGGGCGGCGGGAACCGCTGCGCGCGCAGCACCCTTGCCCCGAGCAGCCAGAGATAGACGGCGAAGGCGACCAGCGGCACGCAAAGGACAAAAGCGGAAATGTATAGGGCGAGCTTTGCCCGACTGGCCGTTTCCGCAGGCTCCGACAAAAGCCACTCGCGGAACGGCTCGCGGTAGTGCTCGAAAGCGGCAAATAGCAGGGCGCCGGTCGCCGTGGCGAAAACGATCAGCAGCAGCGCTTGCCGCCGCGCTGCAGGGTCGGCTTTCTGGATTCCCATCGGCTGTCGAGCACCCCCATTGCCTGGATTCCCGCCTTCGCGGGAGTGACGTTCCCCCTCACCCTGCCCTCTCCCCCGAACG
>Ga0299906_10001100_pt1 | contig 23496 bp, 18 predicted proteins | sample RVTome_14_FD_200259 | JGI IMG/M metagenome (GOLD analysis project Ga0299906, IMG submission 200259) | Soil microbial communities from uranium-contaminated site in the Upper Colorado River Basin, Wyoming, United States - RVT145D125 (version 2) ...
ATGGCCTCGTCTCCGTCGTTGGCGCTCCTCGACGTAGCTACGGCTATGCCTTCGGAGCGCCGCCTAGGATCCCAGGCCATGGCGCCCGCAACGAGGCCCGCCATACTTGTGCAGAGCTTCCCTGGAAGGTGGGTACGGGCGGGGCGCGCCGGGCACCCGGTCGCGCCCCGCCCGCTAGCCGTTTCCTATCCGCCGTAGCTGCGGCGCGGCGGGCGGCACTGCGGCCAGCTGCCCGGCTGGCCCGTGCGTGGATCGGTCGGCAGCACCCGCGTCGTCGCGGGCACCCGCTCCGGATCCTCGGAGGCCATGTATGCGACCATCGCCGCGAGGGTCGCGTTGTTGCGCAGATCGGCGAAGACGACCTTGTCGAAGGTGTCGAGGTTGGTGTGCCAGGTATACTGCCGGTAGTCGGGGTAGTTCGACTGGAAGCGGAACGCCGGAGCGGGCTTGCAGATGAACGACATATGGTCGCTGCCGCCCGTCTCGGGCACGCCGGGAATATCGAGGTCGATGTGATCGGTGATCTCGTTGGGGATCGCCGAGAACCAACGCCCGAAGTGAGCGCCGGCCCCGGTGAAGCCCATCATCCGGATGTAGTCGATGCGCCAGGTGCCGTTGTCCTGGTTGAACGAGGACTGGAGCCCGTCGATAACGTCGGGGTTGTCCGCGGCGAAGGCGTTCGACCCGATGAGGCCCTGTTCTTCACCACCCCAGTGCCCCACTAGGATCGTGCGGCGCGGGTTCGGATAGGCGGCCTTCAGGATGCGCATCGCCTCCATCATCATGATCGTGCCGGTGCCGTTGTCCGTCGCACCCGACGCGCCGTCCCACGAGTCGAGGTGGGCACTGAGCAACACGAACTCGTTCGGCAGCTCGGTTCCCGGAATTCGGCCGACGACGTTGAACGCGGGGACGTCTCCCAGGAACTCGGCCTCGGCGTCGATGCGGATGCGCGGGGCCTGACCCCGTTCGGCGAGGCGCGCCACCAGGCCGTAGTCCTCGCAGCTCAGGTGCACGCTCGGAATCACGTTGGTGTTCGCACCAAAGATCTTGTCGGCACCCCAACCGTCGGACCAACGAGCGGTGAGGAGAGCGGTGGCCCCAGCCTCCTCGATGCGAGCCTCGAGCCGGCCACCGATCGAGTCCAGGGAGCGGTTCCACGCATCCTCCGCTGCTTCACGCTCGGCCCGCAACTCCGCATGGGCCTCCTCGGTCGCGAGCCACTCCCACGATTCCGGCGCTCGGCACGTCGGCTCGGGAAACGAGATCGCCACCGCCTTGCCCCGGACCTCGGGGAGCCAGGCATCGAAGGCCGCGGAGCTCGAGAACTCCGGGAGGAGGAGCACGTCGGACTCCACCGGTCCGTCCGTACCCGGGCTCCACGCCATGATCATCCCGGACAGCGTGCGCATCCGGGGCGACACGAGGTCGATGTGGGAGTAGCCACGCCGCCACCCTCGCCAGGTGCCGTACTCCTCTATCTCGGCGTCGATTCCCCACGCCGCGTACGTCGAGAGCACCCAATCCGCCGCCGCATCGTAGCCAGGCGAGCCCATGAGTCTCGGCCCTACGGAATCGAGGAGTGCCTGCGCGAGATCGAAGACCCGCGAGCCGTCCTCCATCCCCTCCTGCCACATCTGACGGATGACCGGATCGTCGGTGGGAAACGTCTGAGCCTCGGCCGCACCGGCGGCCCCGACCACGCCGAGCACGACCAGCGCCGTCCACGTCTTCTTCATGTGTTCGTCCTTCGTGTGGGAATACCAAACGGCCGATGCGGGCCAGCCCCGAACGGGAAAGCTACACCCGACCCGCTTCCTGGCTCCCCGCGATGCGCGTCCGGGACGCGGCTCGATCGAGGGCGGGCGGCGATGATCCGAGACTGGAGATCGGGTGGCGATGAGCCGGGCCAGGCGCGGTTCCTGTCAACCGAGCAGGAGACGCACGAGACGCACGACAGCACGCAGCGGGGTGTGGGATCATGGGAGCTCGGTGGAGATATCGACTGGCCACGGCGGCCCGCGCGCTGATGCTCGCGCTGGCCGGCTTCATGCTCATGGGCTCGCTCGCGGTGATCGGCGCGCACTCGGACCGGGGGAACGATGCCGACGATCGGGTCAACTCCGATTCGCCCCTCGCAGCATCGCCCTCGTCCGGTCGATGAGCGGGTGCGGCTCACCCAGGCTCTCGACGCGCAGATCGCGCACCTCCTCCAGAATGGGCACGGCCTCACGCGTGCGACCCGCGCTCAGGAGCATGCTCGCGTATTCCGACAACGCGCCGAGGCGGAACCGGTGGCTCGGACGATCCAGCAGTGCATCCGCCAGCTCGATCGCGCGGGCGAAGTGCGTCTCCGCCTCGGGGTACCGCCGTTCGGCCGTGGCGATGATCCCCATCGTGCCATGGATCGAGACCGCGTGGACGTTGTCGGGGTTGCCCAGCCTGGTGTTCATCGCCTCCGACTGCGTCAGGTAGTCTCGGGCTTCCGGATGACGGCCGGCCAACGCAAGCGCCCGGGCCACGCTCACCAATGATGCCACCACGCCGGGATGGTCACGGTTTTGGTGGCGGAGCACGTTCTCCTGGAGCGAGAGCTTCAGATACTCGACGGCCTCGTCGTATTGTCCGAGGTCCTCCAGGGTGGTGCCCAACCCCTCCTGGAGACGGGCCGTGACATTATGGCCCGGTCCGAGCAATCTCGTGGAGACGTCGAGCGCGGCACGGAACACCCGCTCGGCCTCGGCCCAGCGACCGAGCCCGACGAGGTTGAGGGCATACTCCTGCTGTGCCGCGAGCACGATGCCGTGCTCCGGTCCGTACAGCTGGAGCCCCATCTCGACCGCGCCGGCCAACACTTCGTCGGCCTCCCGATATTCCTCCCGCAGGCGATGCATCATACCGACGCGCCGGAGAGCCGACAGCGTATGGGGCGTGGGGCGGGAGGACAGATTCACGTCGTCCAGCACGTCATGGAAGATCGAGTCGGACTCCTGCAGCATGCCCGAGTCGTGATAGGCCGACGCGAGCCCGAACTTCAGATCCGCGATTTCGGGCGCCGCGGGATCGATGCGCACCTGCTCGTCGAGGGCCTCGGTGAACAGCTGGGCCGCCTGGTCGTAGCGCCCGGTCCCCTGCACCGCCCAGCCGAGCGTGGCCTTCGCTTCGACGATGAGCGCGTCCGGCCGCGTGACTCGGGGTTCGCGGATGTCGATCGCACGACTGAGCAGCTCGATCGCCTCGCTGGGCAGGCTGAGATTCGACTTGAGCACTCCGAGGTGGATCAGGCTCTCCGACGCCTCCGCGCTGAGGCCGCCGAACGCTGCTATTCTCAGCCGTAGCGCCTGCTCGACGAGGGGCTCCGCCCGGGCGTAGAGCCCGAGGTTGTCGTACACCCTGGCCACCTCGGAGAGGAGCTCGGCCTGAACCACCGGCTGATCGTCGAACTCCGTTCGGATCCGTTCCGCGCCCTGATCGAGGATGTCGCGCGCCGTCACCGCGCTCCCGGCCGACTCGCTCGGATCGGAGAGTCGGAAGAGATCGCGCATGAGATCGGCGACCAGCGCGGCCTTTTCCGCCTCTCCCTCGGCGGCGCGCGCCGCGCTGTTCGCCCTCGACGCCTGCCACAGCGTTGCGGATACCCCGCCGGCGACCGCGACGAGCAGGAGGCCGGCCGCCGTCACCGCACCCCGATTGCGGCGAATGAACTTCGCTACACGGTATCGCGGGGTGATCGCACGCGACATCACAGGCTCGTTCGCCAGATGCCGCCGCAGGTCGGCAGCGAGCTGCTCGGCCGTGCTGTATCGTTCGGCGGGATCCTTGGCCAGAGCCTTCATGACGATGGCATCGAGATCGCCCCTCAGCCGCTTGCGCATGCGGTCCGGCGTGGAGCGCCTCGAGGCGCAGATCTCGACGGCGCTCACGGCCTCGCGCTCCCCGTCGACGGTCCGCTGGCCCGGGCCCATGACGACCTCGCTGGGCAGGGGCGGCACGACCTCTCCGACGGTGCGCATGATCTCCTCTTGGAGAGCGGTACCGAAGCGGTAGGGCCGGTGCCCACTGAGCAGCTGGTAGAGGAGCACGCCCAGCGAGTACACGTCCGAGTGCGTACCCGGCCGCTCGCGGCGCACCTGCTCGGGACTCGCGTAGGCGGGCGTGAACCAGAGGCCCGTGACGTCGCTTCCCACCGACTCCGGATCGATGAGACGCGCAATGCCGAAGTCCAGCAGCTTCACGTGGCCTTCGGGGGTCACGAAGATGTTGCCGGGCTTCAGGTCGCAGTGGACGATCAGCCTTTCGTGGGCGAACTGGACCGGCGCGCACACCTCCAGGAACAGCCGAATCCGCTCCTCGACGGACAGCCTGGCATCGTCGCAGTACGAGACGACATCCGTACCCTCCACGAACTCCATCGCGTAGAACGGATGTCCGTCCGGCGTGACGCCACCGTCGATGAGGCGCGCGATGTTGCGATGCTCGAGCCTCGCCAAGATGCGGCGTTCTTCGTTTGAGCGGCGCTGGATGAGCGGATCCGACACCTTCCTGGAGACGACCTTGAGCGCGACGCGTTGGGTGAAGCCGTCGCCGTCCCGTTCCGCGAGGAAGACGGACGCCATGCCACCCCTGCCGAGCCATTCGAGAACGTCGTATTGCCCCACTCGCCGGCCGATCAGGTCGGGAGCGGCTTCCTCCCGAGAGCCGAGCCGGCCCGGGGCACTGGCGCGCACGGCGCTCTCGGCCTCGGACCGCGCGGACTCGTCCCGGGTGTCGGCCGACAGCGTGATGCCCGCCCGATCCGCCAGGTCCCCGAAATAGTCATCCGATTCCTCGGACGCCCGAATGAGCGACTCGACCTCGCCGCGAAGCTCCGCGTCATCGGCGCATCGCTCGGCCAGAAAGGCGCCACGCTCGTCGGGATCCAACTCGAGGGCGTGGCCCAGCAGCTCCTGTACGAGGGCCCAGCGCCCGGGATCGGTGTCAGGCCGACCCATCGTCCTGCATCTCGCGATACAGCCACGCCCGGGCAGTCGCCCAGTCGCGCTTCACGGTTGCGGGCGAGATGTCGAGCGCTTCGGCCGTTTCGGCGATGTCGAGGCCCGCGAAGAAGAGGCACTCCACGACTCGACCCTGGCGGGGGCTCATCTGCTCGAGCTTGCGAAGCGCGCCGTTGAGCGTGAGCAGCTCGTCCATCGCGTCCTCGCTGACCGCGTCGTCGTCGTACAGGGTGACCTCGGCCGCACCTCCTCCGCGCTTCTTCGCCGACTGCCGCTCGGCGTAGTTGATGAGGACCTGGCGCATGGCGCGCGCCGTGGTGGCAAAGAAATGGCCGCGATTCTCGAAGTCACGGCTCCCGCCGGCCACCTTCAGATACGCTTCGTGAATGAGGCCGGTCGTGTTCATGGTGTGCGCGCCCTGCCATCCTCTGCGGCGAGCGCGCGCGATCTCCTTGAGGCGCGGGTAGACGACTTCGAACACCTCGTCCATCGCGCGATCGCTACCGTCGCTCGCGGCGGCGAGCAGACGGGTGACATCCTCGGCGTCCATCGACGGTTCTCCCTCTTACTCATCAGGGTGCGAGCCGGCGATGAGCCGGCCCCAGGGAATTTCCGGTATTTCAGTTCGAGCGCCAGTGGCGAGGGCCACGCGCCGGTCAAAGCCAACGGCACCCAGCTGCCGGAGAGAACGCCATGGGACTCGGAGGAGCGCAGCGTGCGACGCCAGGCCTGGACCGCGGACGGCTACGTGCCGCGATCGAAGACGCCTTCACCGACCTCGCGCTTCATCCGGCACGCGGCTTCCACTTCATCTCGGGTCCCCCGCTCGCCGAGCGGCTCGGCTACCCCCACGAGCTGTTGGAGGGTGTTCCACCCGAGGCGCTGGCGTCGTTCGCGGGCGTCGGAAACCCCTTCCGGTTCGGCCCGTTGCCCGACGGAGCCAACGTCGTCGACGTGGGGTGTGGTGCGGGGACCGACGCTCTCATCGCGGGCCGCCTCGTGGGCCCGCTCGGGTCGGTGGTCGGCGTGGACATGACGAGCGCCATGGTCGAGCGCGCGCACCAGTGCGTGCTCGCGGCCGGCGCGTCCAATGTGCGCATCTCCTGGGGTCACGCCGAGAGCTTGCCGGTGCCCGACGGCTGGGCCGATGTCGTGATCACGAACGGCGTCATCACCCTCACGCCCGACAAGCGTGACACCTTCCGCGAGATCGCGCGGGTGCTGAAGCGGGGCGGTGAGCTGCGTGTGTCCGACGTCGTCGTGCAATGGCGCCTCCCCACGTACGTTACCGAGGCGCTCCACCTGTGGACCGACTGCATCGCCGGCGCCACGTGGATCGAGGACTACCCCGTGCTCCTCGCGGAGGCTGGCTTCATCGACATCGAGATCGTCGAGATCTTCGACGTGTTCGCCGGAACCACCATCGAGCGGAACTCCAGCATGTTCGGGGCGCGCGGCGCCAACATCCGCGCCCGCCTCCCCTCCTGACCCGACGCACCCCGGCCCACTGGCTGGCCTGGCCCGGGCAGCCGCCGACGATGAACGAAGCGGCCCGGAGCGGTGTCCCTACTTGAACGGGCGCCCGTGGGGCGATATCCAGTAGTCACCCGGCACGACGTCAGCCCGAGGCTGGGCGAACCCAGGAGGAAATCATGAGGAATGCGATCTTGGCCGTCTGTGCGTTCGCGGCCGTCGCGGTCTCGCACCCCGTGTCGGCTCAGCAGGACGGCATGCTGGACATGAACACCTTCCCGCGGCCCATCGAGATGCCGGACAACGTCTGGATCGAGGAGCTCACGATGCCCGAGGTCCGCGACCTCCTGGCCGACGACTGGCGGACCGCGCTCATCTTGACCGGCGGCATCGAGGAGAACGGTCCGTACCTCACCACGGGCAAGCACAATCACGTGCTGCGCGTGATGGGCGAGTCGATCGCCCGTCGCTTCGGCAACACCCTCGTCGCTCCGATCGTGACGATCGAGCCGGGTAATCCGGAGCGCGCCAGCTCGCCCGGAGGCATCCGCTACTCGCAGGAGACGTACCAGGCCGTGCTCCGCGACTACGCCACGAGCCTCAAAGCCCAGGGCTTCACCAACATCTTCCTGATGGGCGACAGCGGCGGAAACCTTCGCGGCATGCAGGCGGTCGCGGACGAGCTTCGCGAGGCATGGGCCGGAGAGGGCGTCGTGATCGCCCACATCGCCGAGTACTACAACTACGACGACGTGCTCGCGTTTCAACGTGACGAGCTCGGCATCGACGAGGACCCCAGGCTCGAGGGGCTCCACGACGATTATTACATCACGTCGATCATCATGAACGACGATCCCGAGTACGTGCGCTTCCAGCAGCGCGTCGACGCGGACAAAGCCTCCATCAACGGGATCAGCATCCTGCCACTCGAGCAGGCGCTCGACCACGGGCGCCGGCTCATCGAGTTCCGCACCGACGCGACCGTCGCGGCGATGCACGCCGCCATCGCCGAGCAGCGAGGGGGCTGAAGGACGGGGGCCCGCGCCCGTGGTCCAGGCCGTCAACCTCGACCCGAGCCGTGGTTGTCGGGGGCGCTCCGGCACGTCAGCTTTCGAGCGGGTCGATCCTGATGATGAACACAGTCGGAGCTGTCTCGTGACTACTTCCCGCCCGCGCACGCCGCCCATTTTTCGCGCCCTCGCCGCCCTGCTCCCGCTCGCCGCGGCCCTCGCGTCCGCCGGCGGTGCCGCAGCCCAGCAAAGCCCCGCGGTGGCCGCTCGGACCGTCACGCAAGCGCCGCCGGCGCAGTTCGACCAGGCGGATTTCGGCGAGCTGAGCTACCGGTCGATCGGGCCGAGCCGGGGTGGCCGCGTCACCGCCGTGGCCGGACACCCCGCGCATCCGTCGACGTTCTACATGGGGAGCACGGGTGGCGGCATCTGGAAGACCGACAATCGCGGCGTGAGCTGGGAGAACGTCTCCGACGCATTCTTCCGCGAGAGCCCGGCCATCGGGGCCATCCGGGTCGCACCCTCCAACCCCGACATCGTATACGTCGGGACGGGATCCGACGGAATCCGCTCGAACATCATCATCGGGAGCGGCATGTACCGCTCCGACGACGCGGGTGCGAGCTGGCGGCACATCGGCCTGGCCGACGCGGGCCAGATCGGCCGCATGGTGGTCCATCCCGACAACCCCGACATCGTCTATGTGGGCGCGATCGGAAACCCCTTCGGCCCCAACGAAGAGCGCGGCCTGTACAAGACGACGGATGGAGGCGAGAGCTGGGAAGCGAAGCTGCAGATCGCGGACACCGTCGGTGTCTACGGCGTCGTCATGGAGCCCGGCAACCCCGACGTTCTCTACGCGACGGCGTGGCGCGCCCAACGCGACCCCTGGTCGATCACCAGCGGCATGCAGGCGTCCGGGGGTGGCGGGATCTACAAGTCCACCGACGCCGGTGAGAGCTGGCAGCGCCTGACCACGGGCCTCCCGTCGGGCCTCATCGGGAAGATCGATCTCACGATCTCCGACGCGGCCCCCCAGAGGGTGTACGCGATCGTCGAGGCGGTCGGCGACGAGCAGGGGATTTACCGGTCGGACGACGCTGGCCGCACGTGGCGCCAAACGAGCAACGAGGGTGGCCTGACGTCCCGCCCGTTCTACTTCACGAACATCAACGCGGACCCGCAGGACCCGGACGTGCTCTGGGTCGGCAACGTGCGCTTCTTCCGCTCCGACGACGGTGGAGTGACCTGGGAGTTGAGGGACACCCCGCACTCCGACAACCACGATCTGTGGATCAACCCCGAGCGTCCCGAGATCATGATCCAGGGTAACGACGGGGGCGCGAACGTGACGCTCGACGGGGGCGAGACCTGGTCGTCCATCCACAACCAGCCCACCGCCGAGCTCTACCAGGTCGACCTCGATACGCGCTTCCCGTACTGGGTTTACGCCGGACAGCAGGACAACACGACGATCGCCGTGCCGAGCCTTCCACCGGCCGATGACGCGACATCGGGGCACGAGGCGTGGTGGAAAGCGATGGGTGGATGCGAGACGGGGCCCGCGGTTCCCCGGCCGGACGTCGAGCCGCTCATCGTGTACTCGAACTGCAAGGGACGCTTCGGCCGCTACAGCATGGTCACCGGCCAGGAGCAGCAGTTCTACGTCGGCGTGGTGGACATGTACGGGGTGAACCCGAAGGAGCTTCCGTACCGCTTCCAGCGGACGGTACCCATCGAGGTCTCGCCGCACGACCCCGATCTGGTCTTCCACGGATCGCAGTACGTACATCGCACGACCAACGCCGGCCGCACCTGGGTGCGTATAAGCCCTGACCTGACCGCGTTCCGACCCGAGAGACAGGTCGTCTCGGGTGCCCCGATCAACCGTGACATCACCGGCGAGGAGCACTACAGCACTCTGTACTCGATCGCCGCGTCGCCGCACGCGCGAGACGAGATCTGGGCGGGAGCGAACGACGGGCCCGTGCACGTGACGCGCGACGGCGGCGAGAGCTGGACCGACGTCACGCCGCCCGACATGCCCCCCGAGGGACGGATCAACGACATTGCCGTCTCGCCGCATACCCCCGGCAAGGCCTACGTGGCGGGCTACCGCTTTCTCCTGGACGACTGGCGGCCCTACCTGTACCGCACGGACGACTACGGGCAGAGCTGGACGCTCCTGTCCCCCGGCGACAACGGAATCTCCGCGAACAACCCGGTCCGCGTGGTACGTGAAGACCCGGACCGGGAAGGACTGGTCTACCTGGGCACGGAGCGGGGGATGTTCGTCTCGTTCGACGATGGCGCGAGCTGGCACTCGTTCCAACTCGATCTTCCGATCACCCCCATTACCGGGATCCAGGTCTTCCGACGCGACCTCGTCATTTCGACGATGGGTCGCGGCTTCTACATCGTCGACGACCTGAGCCCGCTGCACCAGCACGGGATCGAGGTGGAGGAGGCCGAGGCCCACCTGTTCGAGCCTCGCGAAGCGTACAGGATGCGCTACGGTGGGGGCGGCGGCGCCCCGGGAGCTCCCGATTTTCCGCCTCCCGGCGCCGCCATCGACTACTGGATGGGTGACGCGCCTGGCGAGGCATCCCTGGTGATCCTCGATGAATCGGGCAACCCGGTGCGTGAGTTCAGTGGTGGAGGCTCCGGTGAGGGCGAGCTGTCGGCGCAGCCCGGGCTGAACCGCTTCATCTGGGACCTTCGGTACCCGGGAGCGGAGGGGGGCGGCCGCGGCCCGATGGCCGTTCCGGGGCGCTATACGGTGCGGCTGCGGACGACGACCGAAACGCAGGAGGCGCCGCTCGACGTGCGCATCGATCCGCGGGTCGCGGCAGACGGGACGACCTTGGCCGACCTGCGGCTGCAGTTCGAGCACAACGTGCGGGTTCGGGATCTGATCACGGACGGCCGACGTGCCCTCCGCCAGATCGACACGCTGGAACAGCGGGCGAGCACCGACGAGAGGCGCGCGGAGATCGAAGCGGTGAAGCGTGTGCTCCTGGCGCCCGAGGACATCACGGTCTACCCACCGCGGATGCTCATCCAGCAGATCAACTATCTCTATGGTGCGACGACTAGCGCGGACCAGCATCCGGGAGACGACGCACTCGACCGGTACGAAGAGCTGCGCGCCGAGATGGATGGGGTGCTCGAGTCGCTCGAGCGCCTCTCGCGGCTCGTGAGCGAGGAGGACCGCTAGCGCCCATGGGGTCGCCGCTGCCGCCCCGTCTCGCCGCCGCCCACCGCTGGTGTCGGTCACAGGGGTGGCTGCGGCGGTTTACGCTCGCCAACCGAGTCCTGTTGGCGATGGCGTTCCTCCCGACCGGCTTGGTCAAGGCGACCGGAAAGCGCTTCACGGTCCTTCCCGTCGACAACCCCGTCGGTTTCTTCTTCGAGGCGATGTATCAGACCGGGCCTTTTTGGATCTTCATCGGTCTCGTACAGGTGCTCGCGGCCACCATGCTGCTGATTCCGAGAACAGCCACGTTGGGAGCTCTGCTCTTCCTGCCGGTGTCGCTCAGCGTATTCCTGATCACCTGGGGCGTCGGATTCGGCAACACGGTATACGTCACCGCGGGCATGCTCCTGGCGGCCATCTATCTGGTGTGCTGGGACGGTGACCGGGTGTGGGAGATGGGCTCCGCGCTGGTCCGGCCCGCCCGGGAGGAGGAGCGCCTTCTCGAGGGAGCCACGCGCCTGGAGATGGCCGGATGGGTGTTGGGCAGCGCGTGCGGAATGGGGCTCTTCCTCATAACCCGTAGCTTCTTGCCGCGCACGCTGACGCTGCCGCTGCTGCTCGGCGGTTTGGGTGCGGTGCTCGTCGTCCTGGCCGGGTGGGCCGTGGGCTTGCGTCGATCGCCCGGCCCACAGGCTGCCCTCGACGGAAGCGCGTAGCCCCCAACGCGGTATCGGTCCGGTCGGGCGGCGGCCTTCTGGCACGTCAGCGCGCGGACATGTCGGTGATCGGTTCGTCTCCCCATGAGCCCTTCCCCCGCGCTTCCCTGTATCCCCTGACGTAACCGATTCGAACAGCCCCGGAGCGCCCCCGAAACGGGCCAGGGGATGACCAAAACGAGACAGGGGAAAGCAATCATGTCACAGGCCACCACGATGGAGCGCGGACCGATCAACGGTGTCGACGTCCCGACCCTCTACGCGACGCTCGACGCAGTCGAAGGCACCCGCGAGCTGGCGAAGTTCCAGTTCCGCGCCACCAACAAATGGGAGACCGGCACGCACAGCCGGACGACGATCTCTTCGTTCTACGGCGCCGGCCAGGAGCACCAGCACGTGCGCGAGTTCGTGGTCGAAGCGGACCACCCGCAGGTGCTCGTCGGCTCGGACCGTGCCCCGCTTCCGGTGGAGCTCGTGCTCGCGGCACTCACGTCGTGCCTCATGGGCGGCATCGGCAACATCGCCTCGGCCCGCGGAATCGAGCTGTACTCGGTCGAGGCGACGATCGAGGGCGAGATGGATCTCCTGGGCATCCTCGGGCTCAGTGACGAGGTGCGCAACGGATACCAGGAGCTCCGCGTGGACTTCAAGATCGAGGGCGACGCGCCCCGCGAGAAGCTCGAGCAGATCGTCATGCAGTCGAAGGCCCGCTCCGCGGTCTACGACATCATCACGAACCGGGTGCCCGTTCAGGTCACGGTCGGCGCCTGATCGCCTGGGCACGAAGCCAGAGCGACCGGTCGGGTTCTCCGGCCGGTCGACGGCTCGGCCCCATCTCCTGAGACGCCCTTCCATCTACTGCAGACGAACCATGCACTACATCGACACGATCATCATCGGAGGCGGACAGGCCGGTCTGGCGCTCAGCCGCGCGCTGACCGATCGGAACGTGGCGCACATCGTGCTCGAGCGGGGGCGCGTAGGAGAGCGCTGGAGAAGCGAGCGCTGGGACTCGCTGCGGCTCCTCACGCCGCGGTGGCAGTCGCGTCTGCCCGGGTTCGCCTACAGAGGGGCCGAGCCCGACGGCTACATGACCCGTACCGAGGTCATCGACTATCTCGAGGCCTACGCGGCGTCGTTCGACGCCCCCCTGCGCACGGGCGTGACGGTCACGTCGGTCCGCGCCTCGGGTGACGGCTTCGTGGTCGACACGGACGACGGAGCGTGGTGGGCCCGAAACGTGGTCGTTGCGACGGGTGACTGTCAGGCACCGCTCGTCCCGCCGTGGGCGCGGGAGCTCGCCGACGATGTTCATCAGGTCGTGCCGACACGTTACAAGAATCCGAGCCAGCTCCCCGACGGGGGGGTGCTCGTCGTCGGCGCGTCGTCCACGGGGCTGCAGCTCGCGGCCGAGATCCATGCCTCCGGCCGGCCGGTCACTCTTTCGGTGGGCCGGCACCTGCGCCTGCCCCGCACCTACCGCGGGCGCGACATCATGGCCTGGCTCGACGAGATGGGCATGCTGGACGAGCGCGCCGACGAGGTCCGGGACCTCGAGTCGTCCCGGTCGCAACCGTCGCTGCAGCTCGTCGGTACCCCGGATCGCCGCACGCTGGATCTGCGATCCGCGATGGCGGCAGGCATTCGCTTGGTGGGCCGCACCGAGTCGGCACAGGGTCGGGTGGTGCGCTTCGGCGACAACCTGACGGAAGACATCGTGGCGGCCGATCTCAAGCTCGTTCGCCTCCGTCAGCGTATCGACGCCCACATCGCGTCGTCCCCTTGGGCGCACGCCGTCTCGGGCGTTCCGCCGATCGACATGACGGACATTCCGGAAGCGCCACCCTCGCTCGACCTCGCCCGTGAGGGCATCGCGACGGTGCTCTGGGCCACCGGATTCAAGCGTAGCTACCCGTGGCTCCACCTGCCCGTCTTCGACGAGCGCGGTGAGATCCGTCACGACGGGGGCGTCGCCACCTGGCCAGGGCTCTACGTGATGGGCCTGCGGTTCCTGCGCCGGCGCAACTCGAGCTTCATCGACGGACAGCTCAAGGACGCCGGGGAGATCGCGGATCACATGGCGACGCGGCGGCGCGAAGCGGACGCGGCCGTCGCTTGAGGGGAAGCGGAACGTGTCCATGACGGGGACGTCCACCACCGGACCGCACGACCACTACGACGTCGTGATCGCGGGCGCCCGCGTCGCGGGAGCGTCCACCGCGATGCTCCTGGCCCGGGCCGGTGTGCGCGTCCTCGTGGTCGATCCGGTCGGGCGGGGCCGAGACGCTCTTTCGACGCACGCGCTCATGCGTGGCGCCGTCCTGCAGATGAGTCGGTGGGGCCTGCTCGACCGAATCGTCGAGGCCGGCACACCCGCCATCACGGCGACGACCTTCCACTACGGTCGCGAGGCGATCCGCGTGCCCATCAAGCCTCGCCACGGCATCGACGCGCTGTATGCCCCGCGCCGCAGTCTCCTGGATACGGTTATCGTCGACGCCGCAGTCGATGCCGGCGCGCACGTGTGGCACGGCGCCGCGGTCACGAACGTCCGACATGACGCCCACGGTCGCGTGGTCGGCGCGGAGATCTCCGAGCCGACGGGCTCGAGCCGTACGATCGGAGCGGATCTCGTGATCGGCGCCGACGGCCTGCGCTCCCGCGTCGCCCGGCTCGTCGACGCGTCGCCGACCCGCACGGTTCCGCACGCAACCGCCTCCATCTACGGCTACTGGCCCGGGATCGAGGCGGACGGCTACCACTGGTACTACGCCGAGGGGTGCGCGACGGGAACGATCCCGACCAACGACGGCCACACCTGCGTGTACGCGAGCCTGGCCCCGAGTCGCTTTCTGGGAGGACGGGGACACGGGCTCGAGCGCCTCCTGCACGACGTGGCCCGGCGCGTGTCACCCGCGCTCGCCTCGCGACTCGCGAGCATCGGGGTCAAGCCGAGGCTTCGCGGCTTCGCCGGGGCCCCGAGCGTTCTGCGACGGGCCACCGGTCCGGGTTGGGCGCTCGTCGGCGACGCCGGCTACTTCAAGGATCCGCTCACGGCGCACGGCATCACCGACGCCCTGCGGGACGCCGAGCTGCTCGCTCGAGCCGTTCTGGCGGGAACGGACCGGGCGCTGCTCGACTACGCGACGACCCGCGACCGGCTCTCGGCGGACTTCATGGACGTCACGAGCAAGATCGCTTCGCTCGCCTGGTCGCTGGACGAGCTGAAGAGCATGCACCTGAGCCTGAGCCGTGCGATGGGAGCGGAGGTCGAGCACATGCTGGGCTGGGACGGCGCGGCGCGATCGGCGGCGTAGACGCGGGGTGGCCGCCCAGCCGTTGCAACTTGAATCGCCGAGCGCACGTCCAACGTACGGAATATCCAGCACGCGCGCATTCACACGGCGGGATCGGGAGACAGCAGCATGATCGGGCTCAAACACGCGGTTCGCACCCTGACGAGGACCCCGTTCGTCACCTTCGTCGCGGTGCTTTCCCTCGCCCTGGGAATCGGCGCAAACACGGCGATCTTCTCGCTCTTCGATCAGATGCTGCTGCGGGCCCTTCCCGTCGAAGACCCCGATCTGCTCGTGAACCTCTCGGCGCCCGGACCCAACCCGGGCTCGCAGTCGTGCAACCAGGCGGGCGACTGCACGGCGATCTGGAGCTATCCGATGTTCCGCGACCTGGAGCGCGCGCAGCGCAGCTTCACGGGCATCGCCGGGCATCGCCTCTTCGGTGTGAACCTCGCGCAATCAGGACAGACGACGAGCGGTGAGGGACTCCTCGTCTCGGGCTCGTACTTTCCCGTGCTGGGCGTTCAGCCTGCGCTCGGACGGCTCTTCGGGCCGGGCGACGACGAGCGGCTGGGTGAGCATCCCATAGCGGTGCTCAGCTATCGCTACTGGGAGAACCATCTCGGCGCGGACCGCTCGGTGCTGAACCAGACGATCCTCGTCAACGGGCAACCGCTCACCATCGTGGGCGTCGCCGCGCGCGGATTCGACGGCACCACGCTCGGGGCGCAACCCGACGTCTTCGTGCCGCTCACCATGCGGACGCAGATGAACCCGTGGTTCGAGGGCTACGACAACCGCCGCAACTACTGGATCTATGCCTTCGCGCGGCTCCGGCCCGGCGTGAGCGCGGAGCAGGCAACGTCCGAGATCAACACGGTCTACGCGCCCATCATCGAGGAGGTCGAGGTTCCGCTTCAGGAGTCGATGACCGAGCAGACGATGGACCGATTCCGCAACAAGCAGGTCGTGCTCGCTCCGGGATTCCAGGGGCAGAGCTCCATGCATCAGGAAGCGAGCACGCCGCTCCGGCTGCTGTTCGGCATCACCGCCGTGGTGCTCCTGATCGCGTGCGCGAACATCGCGAACCTGCTTCTGGCGCGTGGCGCCAACCGCGCGCAGGAGATGGCGATTCGTGGCTCGCTCGGTGCGAGCCGGCGTCAGATGCTCTCTCAATTGCTCCTGGAGTCGTGCCTTCTCGCCCTCATCGGAGGCGCGGCCAGCCTCGTCGTCGCCCGTTGGACGCTCCACATGATCGCTGCCGGTCTGCCGCCGGAGGCCGTCCAGTCTATCGAGCTCCAGCTCAGTCCGCAGATGATCGCGTTCGCCGCGATCCTCTCGCTCGGCACGGGGGTGCTGTTCGGCATGTATCCCGCCGTGCACAGCACCCGTCCCGATCTCGTGGCGATGCTCAAGACGACGCTGGGCCAGCCTTCCGGCGCACGCGCCGCGCGGCGGTTCCGCAGCGGTCTGGTCACGGCCCAGATCGCACTTTCGATGGCGCTGCTCGTCGCGGCCGGCCTGTTCATCAAGAGCCTGTCGAACGTCAGTCGCATCGACCTGGGCCTGAATCCGGAGAACGTCGTCATGTTCAGCGTCTCTCCGGAGCTCAACGGGTACGAGGGATCGCGTTCGGCCGCTCTGTTCATCGAGATCGAGGAGGCGCTGGCGGCCATCCCGGGCGTGACCGCGGTCTCGGCGGACCGCGTGGGTGTGGTGGGGGGCAACAGTTGGGGCAACAGCATCAGCGTCGAGGGCTACGCCTGGGAGCCCGGGGTGGACGCGAACTCGAGGTACAACCAGGTGGGCCCGGGGTTCTTCAGCACGCTCGGCATGGCGCTCGTGGCGGGCCGGGAGTTCACCGCCGCCGACGGGGACGGAGCCCCGAAGATCGTGATCGTGAACGAAGCGTTCACCCGCAAGTTCGAGCTCGACGGAGCCGCCGCCGTCGGCAAATGGATGGCCACCAACAGCACCTCCGCGACCGAGCTCGACGTTCAGATCGTCGGGGTCGTGCAGGATGCCAAGTACTCGAGCGTGAAGGACGAGGTGCCGCCGGTCTTCTTCCTGCCCTACCGGCAGGATCGGGGCATCGGCTCGATGAACTTCTATATTCGCACCGCGCTCGCGCCGGATGCGGTCACGGCGCAGATCAATCCACTGGTTTCAAGAATGGATTCCGATCTGCCTGTCGACGGGCTTCGGACGCTCGAGGAGCAGGTGCAGCAGAGCATCTTCCTCGACCGCCTCATCAGCACCCTGTCGGCGGCATTCGCGCTGCTCGCGACGATCCTGGCGGCGGTGGGCCTGTACGGGGTGCTCGCCTATACGGTCGCCCAACGCACCCGCGAGATCGGACTCCGCATGGCGCTCGGCGCCGGTAAGGACAACGTACGCGCGATGGTCCTCAAGCAGGTCGGACGCATGCTCGTGGTCGGCGGAATCATCGGGGTGGTCGTAGCGCTCGGGGTCGGTCGGGCCGCCCAGTCGCTCCTCTTCGGCCTCGAGGGATACGACGCACCGGTCGTCGGCATCGTGGCCGTGCTACTCGGTCTGGTGGGCTTCGGCGCCGGCTACATTCCCGCGGTGCGGGCCTCGCGCGTCGATCCGATGGAGGCGCTGCGCTACGAGTAGCGCGCCCTGAAGACCTCACACCATGAGCACGGTGGAGCCCACCGTCTCGCGTCCCTCGAGTGCTCGGTGCGCTTCGGAGACGTCGGCGAGCGGGTAACGCGCCCCGATGTGGGGCATGACCTTCCCGCTCACGACCATCTCGAAGAGCGCCGCCGTCCCGGCGGCCGTCTCCTCGGGCGTCGCGTAGTAGTGGCCGAGGGTTGGGCGAGTCAGGAACAGGGAGCCGTTTCGCGCGAGTAGCAGGGGCGAGATCGGCTCGACCGGGCCCGAGGCGTTTCCGAAGGTGACCAGCATGCCGCGGGGCCTCAGGGAATGGAGTGACGCCTCGAACGTGCTCTTGCCCACCGAGTCGTACGCGACCGCGCAGCGGGCCCCCTCCGTGATCTCGGCGACCCGCTGCGCGACGTCCTCCTCGCGGTACAGGATCACGTGCTCACATCCGTTCTCCCTGGCCAGCTCCCCCTTCTCGGCCGTGCCCACGGTGCCGATGACCCTCGCTCCGAGCGCGCGCAGCCACTGGCACGCGATCAGCCCGACGCCGCCCGCGGCCGCCGTGAGCAGGACGAAATCTCCCGCCTGCACCGCGTAGGTGCGGCAGACGAGGTACTCGACCGTGCACCCTTTCACCATGATCGCCGCTGCCACCTCGTTCGACACCGCGTCGGGGAGCTTCACCAGCCTCCAGCGCGGCATGACGCGGACCTCGCTGTACGAGCCGATCGGACCGTTGCTGGTATATGCGACCCGGTCGCCCGGCGAGAGGTCGTCGACACCGTCACCCACGCGCTCGACGACGCCCGCCGCTTCGGCACCCGGCGTGAAGGGTAGCTCGACAGGGTAGAGCCCGGTCCGGTGATAGACGTCGATGAAGTTCAACCCGACCGCGGTGTGTCGGACGAGCACTTCCCCGGGACCCGGCTCACCGGGATCACGATCCGTCCACTCGAGCACCTCCGGCCCACCCACTTCGGTGACGACGATCGCACGGCTCATGCGTCTCTCCCCTTGCTGGTCGACTGCACCAGGAATGTAGAACCGATCGGCGGGCCGCCCGCATCCACCCCTCCCCGCGATCGACAGGCTCCCCTACTTTCTCGGCCCGACGGCTTCGGCTCATCGTCTTCAGAGAACCACGGAGATCTTCATGCGCGAACGGCATGCCCCCCGCACCCACGTCCCCACTATGCGCCTCGCGGTCGCAGCCGTCGCGGCATTCGCGATCATGCTGCCCACGGCGGTTTCCGCCCAGGCAAATGCCGGGACCGGGGTGCGCTGGGAGCCGGTCGCGGACGGCTACCCGCGGACCGCCGCGGAGTCCAACGGGTTCACCTCTCACACTCGACATCTCGAGATGTGGGAGTACCTCGAGGGGCTGCGTGGCGTGGGCTCGAACATGAGGCTCGGCAGGTACGGCGAGACCCGCGAAGGGCGCGACCTCGCCTACGCGATCTTCAGCCGCCCGCTGGTCACCGCGCCCTGGGAGGCCATGGCCCTCGACCGGCCCATCCTGGTCTTCGCGGCGAATGTGCACGGGGGCGAGCGCACCTTCCGCGAAGGTCTGCTCATTCTCATGCGCGATCTGGCGACGCCCGGCACCGAGGCGAACGCTCTGCTCGATCGGGTGACCGTCGTCGTCGCGCCGCAGATCAACCCCGACGGCTTCGAGGCTTCCGAGGGGGGACAACGGGGCAACGCCTGGGGCATCGACCTGAACCGCGACTACGTGAAGCTCGAGCACCCGTCCACCCAGGCATACGTGCAGAACATCATCGGTGAGTGGAGGCCGCACCTCTTCATCGACGGCCACAACGGAGGCTCCAGGCCGTACAACCTCAACTACCAGTGCACGAGCCACTACGACTCGGCGATCGAGCTCACGCTCGTTTGCGACGACGAAATCTTCCCGGCGATCGACGAGACGCTCGCCACCGAAGGATTGAAGTCGTGGTACTACCAGCGCGGTGACGAAGAGGAGTGGAACACCGGCGGCTCGCAGGTTCGCATCGGCCGAAACTACGGCGGGATGATCAACAGCGTGGGCATCCTGTTCGAGGCTCCCTCGCAGGAGCTCGAGGTGGGTGCCAGAGCGGGATATCTGGGCTACTTCGCGGTGCTCGAGTGGGCCGCCCGAAACAGCGAGCACCTCATGTCGACCGTGGACGCCGCGAGGGCGGAGACCATCGAGATGGGGGCCGTACCCACGGGCCAGGTCACCGTCGAGATGGAGTACGCGGCCGAAGACTACCTGGTCGACTACGAGATCGTGACCGGTGGCGACGAAGATCAGTCCGGCATGGGCGTCGACACGATCCAGGTGACCGGCGCGCGACTCATGAAGAAGCCGGTCGCGACCAGGCTGCGCGACCGTCCATGGGCGTACCTGCTCCCGCGCGATGCCGAGGAAGCGGTCGAACTGCTGCTCCGCCACGGCATCACAGTGGAGCGTCTCATCGAGCCGGCCACGCTCGAAGTGCAGGCGTACACCGTGGCGGGCGTGACGCACGAGGAGCAGTACAACCACGCCGCGGTCACGCGCATCCAGGTGGGTGACGTGGTGACGCGGACCGAGGAGATCCCGGTCGGAACCTACGTGGTGCCGACCGCCCAAACTCTGGGCCGCCTGGTGGCGCACATGCTCGAGGTCGAAACGGAGGACAACGTCGTGTACTGGAACACGATGGATGCATGGGTGCCGCGGCCCACCATGCAGGCCGCCGGCAACGCCAATGGCGGGAACGACGGCCAGGCCGGCCCGCCGCTCTCGCCGATCCTCAAGCTGATGACGCCGACCGCGCTGAGCACGCGGATCGTCGAGGGGCGGTAGGAAGGGCAAGGTGCCCAACGACCAACGTTTCGCGCCCATGCCGCCACTCATGAAATGTGAACCGACCCAACTCCACGATCCCGGATCGGGAGCTCGTCGAGCTCGTCGTCCGGGACGGTGACGAGACGGCCTTCCGGCTGCTCTATCGACGGCACGCGCCGGGGCTGACGGCGTTTCTCCGGAGATGCGCTCCGGGCGCGGACGCCGACGACATCGCCCAGGATGCCTGGCTGCGCGCGGTCCGGTCGCTCGCCTCGTTCCGGTGGGACTCGAGCTTCCGCACGTGGCTGATCGGGATCGGATACAACGCCGCGCGCGAAGCGTCGCGGAAGAGGGCTCCCGACGTGCGTCTCGTGGACGCAGCGTCGCCCGCGTTCGCGGAGGGACGCAGCCCAGACGGTGCGGAGACGGTCCCGGAGCGGATCGACCTCGAGCGGGCCATCGGGGATCTCCCGCCTGGCTATCGGGCCGTGCTGCTCCTCCACGACGTGGAGGGGTTCACGCACCCCGAGATCGCACGACTTCTCGACATCACCGCGGGTACCGCCCGCAGCCAGCTCCATCATGCACGCAAGGCGGTGCGGGCCAAGCTCGCACCGGAGGTGACGGAATCATGAACGATCAGGACGAAGACGCGAAGGGGTCGCTCGGAGCGGAGCTCCGACGCCCGGACGACGAGACCCGGATGCCAGGGCGGGAGGCGGAGGACCGACTGGTCGCTCGCCTGCACGACGAAGGGTTGCTCCGCCGACACGGACCGGCCCGACGGTCGGCCTCCGGACGCGGCCTGGTGGCCGCCGCGCTCGCGCTGGCGCTCTTCAGCGCCGGGGTCGCGACCGGCCAGTGGCTCGCGGGTCGCGCGACGGCGGAGGTGGTCACCGCCGCGCTGGAGACGGGGGCCTTCGCTCAGGCGATGGCGATCCAGGAGGCAGGATCCGCCTACGTCCGCGCCGTCGCCCGGTTCACGGAGATGGTGGAGTCGGGCGAGGTCGGCACGGCGGGCGCGGGCCGGGAAGCCGCCGGCGTGGCGCTGCATGCCGCCGCCATCGAGCTGGCCCGGCTCAGCCCCGACGATCGTTCGATCCAGGAGGTGCTGAACGTGCTGGACGCCCGCGCCTTTTCACGCCCCAGCGTCGAGGGAGGATGAGCATGATGCATGCGAGCGGAACCCTCGCTCCCCTTCCGATTGCGCTCCTGCTGGGCGGCCTCGTGGCGGCGGGAGCGCCGGGGAAGCTGCCCGCGCAAGCCCTCTCCGACACGTGCGACGCCGACGAGCGCGTCGGATCGCTGGGCATCACCGGCATTCGATGCGCGCGATGCTCGTTCTACACGAACGGCCGCGCACAGGCCGGCGTCTTCTACACGGAGCCGATCATCCAGGCGCTGAACCCGGCGATGGCGGCATCGGAGGTGCTCCGCGTCGGGGACGTCCTGGTGGCCATCGACGACGAGCTGATCACCACGTCGGCGGGAAGCGAGCGCTTCACTGCGCCGCCGTCTTCGGGTACCGTCCGCGTCGCGGTCCGGCGGGCCGGACGGCTGACACACCTCGACGTGCCGGTCAGCCCGTCCTGTCCGGTTCCCACGGGCGCGCCGGCGGCCCCGCCCGAGCGATCAGGGGTGCAGGTGCGGCCGCGCAGCGTGGTGGACGGTCGGATCCTGCGCGTCGATACGCTGCTGGAGCGCGCCGCCCTGGGCTTCGACCTCGGGTGCGCTGAGTGCCGCTACGACGCGGAAGCGGGCACTTGGATCTTCGAGGAGGACCCGCAGGTGGGGAGCGTGCGGATGGGGTCGATGGCGCACGAGCAGTGGCACATGCCCTCGGGCGTCTTTCTCCGAGCGCTGGACGGCGTGCCGCTGACCACCGAGGAGGGTGGCCGCCGGTTCACCGAGATCGAGGCCGGCGACCGACTCCGGTGGACGATCTTCCAGTACGGACGGCAGCGCGAGATCGAGACGGTCGCGCTGTACCGCTCGGACGACCCGGCCGGCCGGGAGGTGGCGCGGACAGGCGATCCCGTCTCCGACGCGATGCGCCTCGTGTTCTCCGGAGACGCGGGACCGGCGCACGTCGAGGTCCGCTACGGCGACGGGGTGCGAAGCGGCCTGGTGATCGAGCCCGGACGCGACGATCAGGAGGTCGTCATCCGAATGGGCGACCGCGAGATTCGCGTGCGCGTCGACCCGGATCCGGCACCACCCCCGTCCCGTTGAACGCGAGCTGCCGAAGCCCTCAGTCGTTGTCCGACACCGCGCCGAACGCCTTCAGCACCTCGCGCGTCAGGTCCCAGCGATCGAAGCCCTGGCGCCCGTAGTCGAGGCCGCGCCTGACGATCACGAGGTCGTGAGAGGGCACGACGACCACGTACTGGCCGCGATTACCCGCCGTCGAATACGCGTTCGACGGCACGTCGGCGCGGTCGTCGGGCACGAGCCACCACTGTCCGCCGTACTGGCGTCCCGTCTCGGCGGTGGAGGGCGCGGGGGTACGCACGAAGTCGATCCACTCCTCTGAGATCAGCCGCTCGCCGTTCCATACGCCGCCGTTCAGATAGAGCAGGCCGAAGCGGGCGAGATCGCGTGCGTTCGTGTAGACCTGGCTGCTCAGGATGAAGTCGCCGAAGCGGTCGACGCTCAGCAGCGTGTTGCGCATCCCGATCTTGTCGAGCAGACGCCGCCGCGGGAATTCGGCGTAGCCGCGGTCGTCGCCGAGGGCGAGCTTCATGGCGTAGACGCCGAGCAGCGTATCGTAGTTCTCGTAGTCCCAGTAGGTTCCGGGGTCACGGAGGAGCGTGCGGCCGCGCGCGCCCACGATGGAGCTCGTGCCCGCCCAGTAGGCGAGGCCGGACCCCGTCGCATACTCGAGGCCGCGGTTGTCCACCGTCTCGAGCCCGCTCGACATGTTGAGGACATGGCGCAGCGTGATCGCGCGGCGCGGATCCGTCTCCGGAGAGCGCGCCGCCGGCAACCAGTCGATGTCGAGCGGCTCGTCCAGGGAAAGCCGCCCCTCGTCGACGAGCATCCCGATGAGGGTTCCCGCGATGCTCTTCGCCGTCGACCACGTACGCGTCTTGGTCGTCACGTCGACGCCGGGTGCGTACCGCTCGTGGAGGATCTTGCCCCGATGCACCACCATGAGGCTCAACGTGACCTGCTCGGGAGACTCCCGGTCGAAGGCCCAGTCCGAGGCGGCAGCCAGAGCCGTGGCGTCCACGCCTCCCGGAAGCGATGTGTCGTCCACGAGATCACCGTCGGGCCAGGCGATCGACGCGGCATCGCCCGGAGGCGGCGGCAGCGTAAGCTCCGGAAGGTCCGCGATGTCCTCGAACGTCTGGTCCGGCGCGAGGATCACG
>Ga0299906_10001101_pt1 | contig 23492 bp, 11 predicted proteins | sample RVTome_14_FD_200259 | JGI IMG/M metagenome (GOLD analysis project Ga0299906, IMG submission 200259) | Soil microbial communities from uranium-contaminated site in the Upper Colorado River Basin, Wyoming, United States - RVT145D125 (version 2) ...
CCCGAGAAACATGAAAAAGAACCCGACGGCGCGGAGGATCCAGGTGGTGACGGCGTCGGGCATCGCGCCTCCTTCGGACCCGTGGCTTGTTGAGAAGGGATACTTTCAAAGCTACGGGTGCGAAGGAGAGGCTGTCAAATCGCCTCAGGACTTCAGGTGCTCCTCGAAGAACGCGAGGGTCTTCTGCCAGGCATCGGCCGCCGGCTCGGCCTGGTAGTTCTGCCCCGAGGGGTTGGCGAATGCGTGGTCCGCGCCCTCGTAGACGTGAATGGAAGCATTCTTGCCAAGCTCTTTCAAAGCGGACTCGAACGCCCGGACCGATTCCACGGGAATGCCTTCGTCCTCGGCGCCGAAGATCCCCAGAATCGGCATCGGGAGCTTTTCGAGCTCCGCTTTGTCGGCGACGAGGCGCCCGTAGTAGATCACGGTGGCGTCGATGTCCGCGGGAAGAGCGAGAGCCGTCTGAAGCGACCATCCTCCACCGAAGCACCAGCCGATGGTGCCGACCTTCTGCCCGCCGTCCGAAAGGTAGGCGTAGGCCTGCTTCAGGTTCTCGGTGAGCTCCCCGCTCTTCTCCATCGACGCGCGCATCAGGTTCTGCGCTTCATCGGGGGTCGAGGCGGAAGCGCCTCGGTAGAGGTCCACGGCGAGCGCGCGGTAGCCCTGGCCCGCGAGCTGCTCGGCCATCGACCGGATGTTGTCGTTGAGCCCCCACCACTCGTGGATGACGATCACGCCGGGAAGCGGACCCTCGACGCCCGTCGGTCTCGCGAGGTACCCCTGCACCTGCTGGCCGTTCACCGTCGCGTAAGCGACGGTCTGGGTCTCGACCTCCGCTGCCGGCTCGGCAAGGGCGGCTTCAGTGGCGACGGGAGCGTCCCCCTGGTGCTGGTGAGCCATCTCCGTCGCGGGATCGGAGCCGCCCCCGGAGCAGGAAAAGAGTGCCCACGAAAGGACGCCTGGAACGAATGCGCTTCTCTTCATCATTGCCTCCATTTCTGCAAAGCTCGGGCATTGTATCCGACCTCGCGCCCGCTCGTTTTCGAGCGCGCGCCGATCTAGAATTTCTGTGAGGATGCTCGCAGCTCTTCTATTCCTTGCAGCCCCCACGGCGGTCCAGGTGGAGAACCTGAAGGCCTTCACCGTTCTCTACGGCTACGTTCGATTCTTCCATCCGAGCGACGAGGCGTCGCGGGTCGACTGGGAGAAGCTCGCCCTCCTCGGAGTCGCGCGGGTGAGAGAAGCCGAGTCCCCCGAGGACCTCGAGCGCGTGCTCGAGGCGCTGTTCGCGCCGCTGGCCCCCACGATGCGGCTCTTCGTCGAGGGGAACGTGCCGACCGCGCCTCTCGAACTCTGGCCCGATTTTCGCGAGGACCTCGAGATCGTCGCCTGGCAGCACAAGGGGGTCGGCCTCGGAAACCCTGGAATCTACGAGAGCATCCGCACCAACCGGCTCGAAGGCGCGACCGTCGCGGGCGCCGGTTTCGGGACGATCGCCCAGGGTGTCCCCGCGGCGCCCTATCGTGGGAGAATCGTCCGCCTCCGAGCGGCGGTGAAGACCCAGATGGCCGGAGACGACAATCAGGGACGGCTCTGGCTTCGCGTCGACCGTGCGAACGGGACGGTGGGCTTCTTCGACAACATGTCGGAGCGGCCGATCCGGACGGAGTCGTGGCGGGTGTTCGAGATCGAAGGCGCGGTGGACGACGATGCGGAGCATCTGTACTTCGGGGGCTTTCTCCAGGGTACGGGCTCGATCTGGCTCGACGCCTTCGAGCTTCTTTGGATCGGAGACGAGGGAGAGCCCTCGGCGATTTCGATCGAGAACCCCGGCTTCGAGAGCTACTCGGAGCTCGCGGGATGGCAGCGGCCGGGCGATGCCTATCTCTACCGCGTGGAAGAAGCGGGATGCCACGACGGGCGGCGCTGCCTGTTCATCGCCTCGCGGCCGGGACGCTCCCCCTACAGGCTCTTCGACGCGCTTCCGGAGGTGGGAGAAGTCACTTCCGCGGCGCTGGCGCGGGGCGTGCGGGCGCAGGTGCCGGTGGCGCTCTACGGCGACTCCCAAAGGACCTACGGGGGAAAGCTCGATGCGAACGCCGCGGAAGACTTGAGACGCGCGCTCGATTCCCTCACACCGAGCCTCCTCGACGAGCGGCTTTCGGCGGTGGTCATCGCCTGGAACGTCTTCCAACACTTCTATCCGTATTTCGACGTCGTCGATACCGACTGGAACCGCGCTCTCGTGCGCGCGCTCGAGGAGACGCTCGAGGCGCGGGAGGAGGAGGACTTTCGCCCGGTCCTCCAGCGTCTCACGGCGGCGCTCTACGACGGACATGCATGGGTCTTTCGGCCGGACGAGACTTCGAGACGGGCGTGGCTCCCGATCGCCGTCGACTGGATCGAGGGGCGAGTCGTCGTCACCCGATCCGAAGTCGGAGAATTCGCGCCCGGCGACGTCGTCTCGAGCCTGGACGGGGAGGCTGCGCCGGCGATCCTCGAGCGATCGGAAGCCCTGATCTCGGGCTCGCCCCAGTGGAAGCGGTATCGGTCGCTCGCGACTCTCGGGAGCGGGCCGGAGGGGACGGCGGTCGAGGTCGCGGTGATGCGTGACGGCGAGGAAATCGTACGGACCGTCACCCGGGACCGCGCCGCACCTCTGACGGAGTCGAGGCCCGAAGCCGTCTCGCGAATCGACGATGACATCTGGTACGTCGACCTGACGCGGGCCGCGTTCGAGGAGATCCGGCCGCGGATCGACGAGATCTCGGCGGCCGCGGGAGTCGTCATCGACATGCGCGGCTACCCGAAGGGCGGAAACGAGCAGCTCCTCCGTCATCTCATCGACGAGCCCGTCGAATCCGCAAAATGGATGGTTCCTCGAATCCTCTACCCCGACCGACTGGACCTCGCCGGCTACGATACCTCCGGCCGATGGTATCTGACGCCGCAGTCCCCGCGCTTTCGCGGGAGAGCCGTCTTTCTCACCCACGCCGGCGCCATCAGCTACGGCGAGAGCCTGATGGGGATCGTGGAGCACTACCGGCTCGGGGAGATCGTGGGCCGGCCCACCGCGGGCGCGAACGGAAACGTGAACCGGATCGACCTTCCCGGTGGCTACCGCGTCTCCTGGACGGGAATGCGGGTCGTCAAGCACGACGACCGCCAGCACCATCTCGTAGGCATCCTCCCGACCGTCCCCCTCGAGAGGACCATCGCCGCGGTGCGCGAGGGACGCGATGAATACCTGGAGAAAGCTCTATCGATCCTGCGGTAGGCGCGAATCTATAATGCGCGCCGGAGGATCTCGATGACCCCGAAGCACGCTGCCCTCATGGTGTTCCTCGTTCTCGAGGCCCGATCTCTGATGGCGGAGGTCCCCACCATCGACGAGTTGGTGAGCCTGAAGTCGCCGGGCGAGGTAGTGCTCTCCCCCGACGGAAGCACCCTCGCCTACGTCGTCACCGAGACCAACTGGGAGGACGACCGGTACGAGCGGGAGATCTGGCTCGCCCGCGAGAGCGAAAAGCCTTTCCCCTTCACCAGCGCCGAGCGCTCGAGCTTCAACCCGGCCTGGTCGCCGGACGGAGCTTCGATCGCGTTTCTGTCCGATCGAACGGGGAAGACTCAGTTGTATCGCATCGGCGCGAACGGCGGGGAGGCCGACAAGCTCACCGACGCCGACGACGGCATCTCCGGCTTCGACTGGAGTCCCGACGGAACCTGGATCGCGGTCTCGATGGTGGATCCCAAGGGCGACACCCTCGAGAAGCGAGAAAAGGAGCTCGGCGAGCTCCAGTGGGAGGATGAAGATCACCGTATGACGCACCTGTGGAAGCTCGACCTCGAGACCCGTGAGCTTACGCGATTGACCGAGGGACGGGAGCTCACGGTAGACGACTTCGCGGTGGCGCCCGACGGGCGGCGCGTCGCTTTCGGCGCCAGACCCTTTCCCGATCCCTCGGCGTCTCTGCAGTCGGACATCTACGTGGTCGAAGTCGCCGACCGGCGGATCCAGAGAGTCGTGGACTGGCCCGGGACCGATGCCTCGCCGCGTTGGTCACCCGCGGGGGATCGCCTGGCTTTCGTGACTGCGGGAGGAATCGAGACCTACTATGGAAACGATGAGATCGGAATCGTGGGCGCTTCCGGAGGCCAACCCGCGATCGTGACCGCGGATTTCGACGAGGACCCGGGTCTCGTCGCCTGGCGCGACGACGGTCTCTACTTCACCGCGAGCCTGAGAACCGAGCGACATCTCTTTCGCGTCTCCCCGGACGGCTCGGGGTTGAAGCGTCTCTCGCGAGACGGTTGGGTCCTGGGATCGATCGCCTTCGCCGAACGGGCGCCGAGGGCCGCCTTCACCGCCGACCGCTTCGATAGGTACACGGAGGTTTACCGCTCTCCTCTAGGTGAGCTCGCACTCGAGCGCGTGAGCGACTTCGATTCGCAGCTTTCGAAGTTCACGCTCTCCCAGAGAGAGGTGATCTCCTGGAAGTCGACGGACGGGACGACGATCGAGGGAGTGCTGGTGAAGCCCCATGATTTCGATCCTTCGAAGACGTATCCCCTTCTTTTCAAAATCCATGGCGGCCCCACGGGCGTCGACGCCCGGCAGAAGCTCACCGGCGCAGACCGCCGCTACTACGCGATGGAGAGGTTCGCGGCGAAGGGCGCTCTGGTCCTCATGGTGAACTACCGGGGGAGTGCCGGCTACGGAGAAGACTTCCGGTCTCTCAACGTGAGGAACCTCGGAGTCGGCGATGCCTGGGACGTGGAGTCCGGCCTCGATCACCTGGTGCGGCAGGGAATCGTCGACGAAACGCGCGTCGGCACCATGGGGTGGAGCCAGGGAGGCTACATTTCCGCGTTTCTCGCGACCCACAGCAGCCACCGCTTCCGCGCCGCCTCGGTGGGAGCGGGGATCTCGGACTGGATGACGTACTACGTGAACACCGACATCCACCCGTTCACCCGCCAGTACCTGAAGGCCGATCCGTGGAGCGATCCCGAAATCTACGCGAAGACCTCCCCCATCACCTACATCCGGCGGGCGCGAACGCCGACGTTGATCCAGCACGGAGAAAAAGACGCGCGCGTTCCCATCCCGAACGCCTTTGAGCTCTATCAGGGACTGCGCGATCAGAACGTTCCCGTGCGGCTCGCGGTCTACAAGGGGTTCGGCCACGGGATCGACAAGCCGAAGTCGAACCGCGCGGTGATGATCCACAACGAAGAATGGTTCGCGAAGTGGATCTGGGGGGAGGGCGCCTCGCCCACGCAGCCCTAGCTCGGGATGGGGTGAGCTTCGCGCCACTCGAGGGGGAGCGGAAGCTTCCGGGCGCAGAAGTCGAGCTGGATGACTCGACGCGAGCCCGGTACCGTCGCCGCGCTCGAGGCATGGAGCAGCAGGGGCCGCATCGCCATGAGCCCGCCTCTCGCCACCACGCACGTGGTGACGTCGTAGCGCGTGAACTGCTCGATGCTGTCTTCCGGAAGCCTTCCGTACTCGTGCGACCCCCGGACGACCCGCATCGCGCCTTTGGACTCGTCGCAGCCATCGAGGTGGAGCCTCAAGGTGAGCATCGCCGAAAGAGTTCCCGGGGGGGCGGAAACGTGCTGCAGCCCGGCCTTCATCGTCCACGGGCCGAAGCCGGTGACCTCGGCCCTTTCCTTCACGACGATCGTCGCGTCCTGGTGCCAGGGCACTTTCCAGTTCGCGCGCGGCGTCTTGTCCAGGAAGAGCGCGCGCACGCAGAACGCCTCGGGACCGAGAACCGCCGGCACCACCTCCCGCACCGCTTTCGCCCGAAGCGCCGCCTTCGTTTCGGGAACGAGGTCGAAGAGGTTTCGAAGCGCGTAGACGTCGCCCCGGCGGTAAACTCCCTGTTCGCGCCTCCCGCCGGCAAGCTCGGAAACGGCGTCTGACAACGCGGATACCAGGTCCGGTTCGAGGGCTTCGGGGATGATGCCGAAGCCCTCGCGCTCGACGGCGTCAACGATATCGCAGTCCATCGGATGAGACCCGCCATTCTAGGCGGGACATTCTTTCCAGACAAACCTTCCCGGTGCCGGCGTCGTCCAACGTTGGACGGCTCAATGCGCGTCTACGGCGGCGTCCGTCGCGCCGACGATCCGATCGAGTCGCTCGGTCTGCTCCTGAAGCTGGGCCAGTAGCTCCTCGTATCGCTCATAGGCGTCTCGACCCGGTTTCTGATCGGCGGTGTCCAGGTTCTCGTAGAGGTACTCGATCTGGTCCACGATCATGGGCCGCGAGTACCGCACCGGCGCGGCGATCAGGACCTTCTGGATCTCCTCGAGGCTCGCGCGGTCCGCGGCCGAAGCGGTCTCGAGCGCTTTCGTCAATCGATCCGCGGCAAGCCTCCCGTTCGAGAGCGCGTCGCGCGCTTTCAACGCGAGCTCCACCTGAGCGGTCACGTCGGCCTCGCTCACGCGGCCCTCGCTCGAGACCCGCGGATCCAGGAGAGCCTGGAAAGATACGGACTCGCTCCAGTCACCGAGCGTCAGGCGAGCTCGATAGGTCCCGGGCGCGGCGAGAGGCCCGCCCCGCGCCGAGCGGCGAGCATCCGGGCTCCAGGCCCCGGGATGCCGCAGGTCCCAGACGAATCGGTTCATTCCCGCCGCTTTCGGGAGTTTCGGAGTCCCGACGCGCTCGAGCCTCCACTCGCGCATGCCCGCCTCTCGGGGGACGACGTTCTCCTCGCCCTCGGCCTCGCTCGAAAAAGCGCGCACCACCGACCCGGCCGCGTCGAGGATCTCGAGCTTCAGCTCTCCCGCGGGCTCTTCCGCCAGGTAATAGTCGATATTGGCGCCGGGCTCGGGGTACTGCGGCGAATCCGGAGACTCGGGGTCGAAACGCATCGGCATCCGGAGCCTGAGAGGCGCTTTCACCTGGTACAGATGCGTCTGCACCGAGGCCACCCTCTGGTCGATCTCGTGGAGCGGCGTGAGGTCGTAGAGCATCCAGAATCCGCGCCCCATGGTGGAAACCGCGAGGTCCCGGCTCAGGAACTTGAGGTCGGTCACCGGCGTCACCGGGAGGTTGAGCTGGAAGGACTGCCAGTGGGAGCCGTCGTCGAACGAGACGAACATCCCGAACTCGGTCCCGGCGTAGAGGAGACCCGCGCGATCCGGATCCTCTCGCACCACACGCACCGGATAATCGGAGGGAATGCCGTTGGTTCCCGTCGTCAGCCGCGTCCAGGTTTCGCCGTAGTCCTCGGTCTTGTAGACGTGGGGCTCGAAGTCCCCGAGCTGATACCGCAGGATCGAGACGTAGGCCCTCGCGGGCCGGTGAGGCGAAACGTCGATGGTCTGCACTCGGCCGTAAGGGCCGAGACCGGGCGGCGTCACGTCCTTCCACGTCTTTCCCGCGTCGCGGGTGACATGAACCGGACCGTCGTTCGCGCCGACCCAGAGAACCCCGGGCTCGTGAGGCGATTCGGAAATCGAGTAGATCACGCTGAAGTGCTCTTCCCCGGTGACGTCGATGGTGATGGGTGAGCCCGAGATGACCTGGGTTTCCGGGGTGAAGGCGGTCAGGTCCGGCGAGATCGTGCTCCACGTGAGGCCGCCGTCCTCGGTCACGTGCACGTACTGCGACGTGTGGTAGACCCGGCTCGGATTGTGGGGCGAGACGTGGATCGGGGTCACCCGTTGGAAGCGGTACTGGAGATCCTTGGGGTTGTGCCCATAGAGGTTCTCGAAGCCGACGTAGTACTGCTGCTCCTGTCCGGTGCGCCGATTGTAGAGCCCGAAGCGCCCCTTGCAGTTGGCGTAGACGATGTCGGGATCTCCGGGCTTGGGGACCGCGGGACCGGTCTCGCATCCGCCCTGGGACTCCCAGAGAGCGGTGTGGCCGCCAGGCACCTCTCGCGGCGGGAAGACGGGAACGGAGATGGTGGTGTTGTCCTGCTGTCCGGCGTAGAGGCGATAGGGAAAAACGTCGCTCACGTCCACCTGATAGAGCTCCGCCGTCGGCTGGTTGTGCTGGGTCGACCAAGTCTTGCCTCCGTCGAGACTCACGTTGGCGCCGCCGTCGTTCGACTGGATCAACACGTCGGGCTTGTCGGGGTTGATCCACATATCGTGGTTGTCGCCGTGGGGAGTCTCCTCGCGCTTCCAGCTCTTCCCCGCGTCTTCGGACTTGTAGTGTCCCTCGGCCATTCCCCAAAGGATGTCAGGATTCTTCGGATGGGCTTCGAGATTGCAGTAATAGAACGGACGATTCTGGATGGGCTTGAAATCGCTGACTTGACGGAAGCTCCCGCCGCGGTCGTCGGAGCGATAGACGCCTCCCTCCTTCCCCGGGGCCTCGATGAGAACGTAGACCCTCGAGGGATCGCCCGCGGAGACGGCGAGGTCCGCCTTTCCCCGCAACCCCGTCGGAAGCCCCCCCCGGAGCTCTTTCCACGTGTCGCCTCCGTCCTCCGACTTGTAGACCCCGCCCTCGTTTCCTCCACTGAGGATGGTCCAAGGCTTTCTCTCGGCGCGCCACATCGCGGCGTAGATCTCGCGCGGGTTGTCCGGAGCGAACTCGAGGTCCACCGCACCCGTCTGATCGGAGAGGAAGAGAACCTTCTCCCAGGTCGCTCCCCCGTCGCGGCTGCGGTAGACGCCGCGCTCGGGGTTCGAGGCGAACGGATTGCCGATGGCGGCCACGTACACCAGGTCGGGGTTCTCGGGATGAATCAGGACGGCCCCGCTGTTGCCGGTCTTCTCGAGGCCCAGGTGCTTCCAGCTCTTGCCCGCGTCGATGGACTTGTAGACTCCTTTTCCGATGATGACATTCGAGCGAAGCCCATCCGAGCCGGTCGAGACATACAGGATGTCCGGGTTGGACTCGGCCACCCGGATGGCACCGATGGAGCCGGTGGCGAAGTAGCCGTCCGAGATCGGATGCCACGAAAGGCCGTAGTCCGTGGTCTTCCAGACGCCGCCCCCGGTGGCGCCCATGTAAAAGGTAGAAGGCTGCGCTCGATGGCCGGCGACGGCCGTCACCCGTCCGCCGCGGGAGGGGCCCAGCATGTGGTAGCGCAGGCCGGAAAAGAGCTTCTCGGAGTAGACCTCGTTCTCGGACGCCGCCGAGGCGACGACCCAAAGGATAGCCAGCATGGGGTGCATGGAAACCTCCTCTGTGCAATTTAGTGCCGCGGGGCCCCACCCCGCGGCCCGGCTTTTCGTCGGCGCGCAAGCGCGCCGGGCTCCCGCCTCCGCCAAGGCTACGGGCGGGTCCCGCCGAAGCGCTTCGCGCGAAGGCGGACGCTCCGCTCGCGCAGGGTGCAGATGAGTTTTTCAGCACCCTGCTGAGCGGCGAATGTTAGCGACTCAGAGAGCCGAATGCCACGCCCATCTTCAGTCCCCGTATGCGGTTTGGAACCCGCGGGGGCACTGTTACAATGAAGCGAAGCTCCCGAAAACCGAACCGATGGAAAGAGACCGGATTCTGGTCGTCGACGACGATCCCGACAATCGAGCCATGATCAGCCATTTCCTCACCAATTGGGGGTTTGCGGTCGACGACGCCAAGAACGGCAAAGTCGCGCTCGAGAAAGTGAAGGCCAGCCCGCCGTCGCTGGTGCTGCTCGACCTGGAAATGCCGGAAATGGACGGGTTCGAGACGTGCGAGCGACTGAAGACCGATCCCGACACCGAGTGGATCCCGGTCATCATCTTCACCGGGCTCGAGAAGATGCCCCATCGGATTCGCGGCTTTCGCCACGGGGCGGACGACTACGTCGTCAAGACGGTTGAGCCGGACGAGCTCCGCACCCGGATCGACCTCGTGCTGAAGCGCACCAAGCGCTACGCGACTCTCGCCGGCGCCCCCCTTCCCGTCGAGGCTTCCGAGCCGCCTGAGCCAGCCGAGGAGGAGGAGGGCGCGGGGTCCGACGTGGCGGTGTCGCTCTCGCTCGGGCGGGTTTCGTTTCCGGAGGCGATGAGGCTCGTCCTCGCTCACGGAAAAAACGGCATCGCCCATCTCACGAACGGCGATCGAACCGGCTCGGTGCACGTTCATGAGGGCGCGGTCATCCACGCGTCGGTGGGAGAAGAGAAGGGGTCGGAAGCCTTCTACGAGCTCTCGCTCTGGAAGGGCGGGAAGCTCGATTTCGAGGATACCGACACGGGCAAGGAGAAGACGATTCTCACCTCCACCCGGTGCCTCCTGGTCGAGGCCAGCCGAAGGAGCGACGCCTGGAGCTCCATCTCTTCCAAAATAAAGAGTTTCGACCTGATACCCAAGTGCATTCCGCTTTCCTCCGAATCGATCCGCCTGACGAGCTCGGACTGGGCGGTGCTCCGTCTGGTGGACGGCCGGCGCACGATTCGCGAGATCGTGGACGAGCTCAACACCGACATCTTCGAAGCCGGGAGAGTCGTCTACAGCCTGCTGACGGTGGGCATCCTGCGATTGGAAGAGACCCCCGACCAGCGCGAAGAGGCTCTCGAGCTCATTCCTCGAAAAGGTGACGGAATTCTGACGGGGGAGCCCTTCGAGCTGACCGCGCCGGAGTGGGATCTCCTTTCGCGCGCCGACGGTACCCGCACGCTCGGCTCGATTAAAGAAGCAACCAACCTGCCGGTCCCCGCCCTCATGAAGATGGTGAGGAGCCTCAAAGAAAAGGGGTTCTTACAGCTCGCGGGACGCGAGTCGAAGAAGCGCAAGGGCGCCTGAGATCAATTTCCTCGCGTCGGCTATTGCATTTCCGCTGCGAATTGCGGAACATGGGATCAACCAGACAGATAGGTGCCGCTGCGGGGGGGCGACATGGTTCGTCGACACGGTCCCATTCTGCGCACCGCGTGTGCGGCCTCACTCACTTTCTTCGCCTTCGCCGCCCTTGGCTACGACGATCTGACGCTTCCGCCGAGTCCGCTCCTGGCGCTCTGGTTTCTCGCGGGAATGGTCTATACGAACCTCTTCGAGTACTGGGTGCACCGCTTCCCGATGCATCGCGGCCTGCCTCTCCTTCGGAACGTGCGCCGCAACCACATCGAGCACCATCGCGTCTTCCACGGCCGTAACTTTCGGACCAAGGACCCCGAGGATCTGCCGCATATCTCGGGACGCTTCTGGATCTTCCCCGTTCTCTTCGCCGGCCACTACGCTCTTCTGGCGCCGTTTCTGGCGGTCGACGCGGCGCTGGCTTTCCTGTTCGCGAGCTTGCTTCACTACCTCGCGTTCGAGATCACTCACTGGCTCACCCACCTAGAGGACAACGCCGTCGATCGAGTGCTCTCGAGGATTCCGCTCGTGTCCTCGATACGCGCCTATCAGATCGAGCACCATCGGATTCACCACCAGACCCCGATCGCCGCCTTCAACTTCAACCCCCCCTACCTGGGAGACGCCCTCGTCCGGCTGCCTACGCGAAGCTTCGGCGAGCCTGGCCGAAGCCCGGAGGGCGAAGGCCGGCGGAGCTCCCCGCGACCGGTCAGGGATCCGGCTCCCGTTCTCGCGCGCCGTCGTCTTCCCGCTCGCCCGGTGGTCCTCTACGGAACCGCCCTGGTGCTGGGAGTCGTCTCCCTGGGGATCGCCGCCATCGCCCATACCCGGGCGCATCCGGGCCCGCTCCCCCGCGCCAAGTCCTGAGGCTCATTGATTCTTTGGGGGAATTCTCCCGCGTCCCCTCCGAGACACTGCGGGAAATCTCCACCGTTTTCGAGTCCGAGAGCATGCATTTTGCGATGGACGCGCGGCACGTAGATTGCAGTTTTCCCCGGTTGGGTACGGGGGGAAGACGAAGTGACCACGGGGGCGGAACGGACGCTATTGCGTCTCTCCATCCTCGCCGCGATCGCCCTCGCCGCCTGCGGGGACTCGGGTCCTTCGAGCCTCACGGGATCGAGCGACATTCCCTCGCGAGAGTTCGCCGGGCAGGAGCTCGGCTTCGGTTCGACGGGCGAGCTCGCGGGAGAAGACTTCGACTGCGCCCAGGTCGAGGCCGTCCGCGCTCGGTTCAGCTCCCCGGGCCACGTGGACCACGACGAAGTAGGGCTGTACGTGTACTTCGGCGGGCTCGGTGAGGGCCCCAAGCGACTGCGAATCTGGTGGGACTACGAGAACGACCCCAGCCGTTTCCGCGACTTCCGGTTCCCCGCGGAGGTGACGGAGATCGAGGAGGTCTACGAGCACCGCTATCACGGTCTGAGCGGCCCGACGGAGATGCTGGTCCGCGTCGAGCTGATTCGAGACGGGCTCACCGGCAACTGCGCCCGCAACCGCAGGGTTCTGGTGGCGCCTCCCGAAGAGTCGCCGGCGCCGACCGCGCCGACTACGCCCACCACGACTTCGACCGCGAGCGTCGGACCCGGCATCGCGAGCGTCGACAACTACGACTTCTTCTACTCCGAGGGCGTGCGTTTCACCGTCTTTACCTCGCTCACCATCGATGGGGTGGCGGTGGATCCGAGCGGGAGCGGAACGCTCAAAGTCAACCTCTGGGACGACACGGGGACGACGCTCCTGGGCTCGAGAAGCGTCGCCGTCACGGCGGGCCCGCAGCAAATCGCGCTCGGGTTCTCGGTTCCTCCCGGCTCGTACCTCATGGATATCGACGGCACCACCGTCCCCAGCGTCGGCGTGTCGTACAACGGCTCGAGCTTCCCGTACCAGATCCCGGGAGTCATCGCGCTCACGGATACCACCTTTGGCTTCGGCGGCTTCGGTTGGTACTACTTCCTCTACGACTGGCAGGTGACCTGGTAGGAATCGCGAACGAGAACAACGAAGACCCGGTGTCCCCCACACCTCAGTCCGTTGCTCCTGGAATTGGAACGTGAATCGATCGACTGGACTACTCCGGGCCTACGCTTCGCTCCTGCGGCGAGTGAGCGGCGCCGAGACGGTGTCGCTGTACGCGCCTTCGCCCAGCGAGGGGAGCCCGATCTTCCTGGTCGAAGGCGAGATCCCTCTTCCCGAGCACGCCGACGTCGAGAGCGCGCATCGCTACGCCCTCGCGAACGAGAAGCTCGCTCACGAAACCGGGGGGCCGAAGCGGATCGCGAGCGAAGCCGATACCGGCTGGCTTACCGCCGTCGAATGCGCGCCGTTCGCGAAGCCCGGCCGCGCGGAGGAGCGCAGGCGAGGACGCGATCCCGCGTCCCGCTCGCCCCAGGCTCTCGAGACGGCGAGGGTTTGCTGGATCGCGCTCCGATTCCCGGAGGGCGACCGGGGCCGGACGACGGGCCTCGAGGCCTTTCGTCTTCTCACCGGGGGCGAGGCGGTCCAGGGAGGCGAGGGCCGCGAGCATTGGGCTTCGCTTCTGAACCTCGGCGGGGTTCTCGGGTGGTACGCCTCGCAGATTTCCTCGATCCTGGACGACCCGGTCACCGGGCTCGCGGGTCGCGCCGAGTTCCAGGCGAGCCTGCGGCTGGCCTTCGACCAGGCCAGAGAGGCAAAGCGGCCTCTCTGCCTTCTATTCATCAACCCCGACGATTTCACCTCGGTGAACGAGAGGTTCGGGCACGAAGCGGGCGATCAGGTCCTGCGGGAGATCGGCGAACGCCTCCGCTCTTCCCATCGAAGCTCGGACGCCGTAGCGAAATACGGCGGGGCCATCTTCGCCTCCTTTCTCCCGGATACCGACGCCGTTTCCGGCCGGGTGGTGGCGGAGAAAATCTGGAGCTCTCTCGCCGATACTCCATTCATCGAGGGCACGCTCCGACTCGGTATCAGCCTGGGCCTCGCGGTGTTCGAGCCGAAAGAGAGCGGAATCGACGGTCACCTCGAGCTCATCCGACGGGCCGACAAGGCCCTCAACGCGGCAAAGCGTTACGGCGGAGACCATGTGATGGCGTGGGAGCCGGAGCTCGACTCCCGGGACCTCGGAAGCCACGACCGCATGACGGGCGTCTACACCGGCAACATGGCCAAGGACTACCGCAACATGTCGCTGCTTTCGGACACGATGACGGTCATCGCCGGAAGCGCCGACCTCGAGGACCTCGTCGAGCAGGTGGTGGATCGGCTGTACACCACGCTCAAGCCCGACCATCTCGGCATCTTCGACTGGGATGGAGAAGGCGATCCGCTCCTGGTCGCGGGATTGACCAAGCGCGCCACCTCGAATGGCGGGCACGAGTCGGTCTCGGGCCTCGAGATCTCGAATCGGAAGCTCGCGCTCATCGCGGAGGCGCGCCGCGAGAGGAAAGCTCTCCTGATCTCGCTCTCGGACGACTACTCCGAGAATCGCATCCTGTCGTTCGCGGTGCCGCTGCTCCTGAACGATCTCTGCCTGGGGTGTCTCTACCTCGACGGCCGCGCGGACACCATCGCTCTCGAAGGCTCCGCCGACCTCGGCTTTCTGCGGGCCTTTGCCACCCAGCTCGCGGTGGCTTTCGACCGCGCCCGGCTCAGCCACCAGCACAAGAGACAGCAGGAGCGGGAGCAGTCGCGCCTTCGCGCCGAAGTCGACGACCTGCGGCGGGCGCTCAAGCAGACGAAGCTCGTGTACCGGTCGCGGGAGATGGAAGCGGTCCTGGATGTCGCCCGCCGCGTCGCCCCCACCAAGGCGACGGTGCTTCTGATCGGCGAAAGCGGGACGGGCAAGGAGCTGGTGGCCCGGACCATTCACGAGCTCTCGCCGTTCCGGGGCAAGCCCCTGGTGGTGGTGGATTGCGGCGCCATCCCCACGACTCTCGTCGAGAGCGAGCTCTTCGGCCACGAACGAGGCGCCTACACCGGCGCCCAGGAACGACGCGTCGGGCGGCTCCTCGAAGCGGAGGGAGGGACGGTAGTTCTCGATGAGATCGGGGAGCTGCCGCTCGAGGTTCAGAGCAAGCTCCTGCGTTTCGTCCAGGAGCGGCAGGTGGTACCCGTCGGAGGAACCCGGGTGCACCACGTGGACACGCGGCTCATCGCCGTCACCAATCGCGAGCTCGCGGTCGAGGCCGCCGCCGGACGATTTCGCGAGGATCTCTTCTACCGGTTGAACGTGGTGCGCATCACCATTCCCCCGCTCCGCGAACGGCCCGAGGACATCCTCCACCTTGCCGAGCACTTCCTCGATCACTTCGCCAGGCAGTACCAGAAGGCGCCGCTTCGCTTCAGCGACCACGCGAGGGACGCGCTCATCGAGCATACCTGGCCTGGAAACGTCCGCGAGCTTTCGAACCGAATCATGCAGGCGGTGATCCTCTCGGAACGCTCGGAGATCGGCTGGCGGGAGCTCGAGCTCGAGACGCTGCCCCCGGAACAAACGATCGAGATCGATCTCTCCGTCATGAAACGCGCTTCGGCCCAGCGGGACCTGGAGACGCGCCTGGTTCCCGGGCCCTTGGGCCCGCGAGACGAGGCCCTTGGTCCAGAGGAGGCCTGGGAGGAGCTCCGTCTGGCTTTGCGACGGCAGGTGATCGCCGTCGTGGCCGACGGGGCCGGGGAGCCTCTACCGCTCGGTACCTGGCTCATCGAGGACCTGGTTCTCCAGGCTTACGAGGCGGCGGATGGGGGCTCGGGCCGGGCGAGGGCCCTTCTCGGAATTCCGGAAACGACGTTCCGCAGAAAGCTCCAGAAAGCGACGTCGCGAGAACGGGCCGGTCTTCGGACGCGGCGGCCGCCGTGGAACGAGGTCGGTCCGAGCATCGAGGCGCTCGTCCGCTCGTCCGAAGAAGCCGGCGAGGACGTGCTCGACCGGGCCCGCTCGCTCCTTCTCCACGAAGTGATGTCGCACATCGGCGATCCCGTCCGCGGCGCGGCGCTGATGGGGGTCACGGTGCGCACGTACCGCCGCTGGACCCAGGAGCTCTGCGGCCTCCCCGATCCCCTTCCTCAAAGCCCTCTCGCATCGGCGCTTTAGTCGGCGCCGGTTTTGCGGCGCCCGCCGCCGCTTTTTCGGCTTGTTCGTCGCATTTGCAGCGGGTGAGCACCGAGTCAGCCGCGGTCGACCGCACCGCGATGCAAAACCCCCGGGTTCGCAGGCACTTGTCCGCCTAGAGCCCGCGCTCCCCGCCCCCGCCTGCCCTCGAGCAGCGTGGCACGCCGATTGCTCCTATGCACAGGGTTCCCATCAAACGAGGCCACGAAATGATCATCGAGAGAAAGCTCGTTCTCGGCACGACAACGGCGGCGCTGGCCCTGGTTCTTCTCTGGGGCGCGACCGCCCGCCGTGACGAGCCGGGCGAGCGCCTTCACGCGAGCGCCGAAGCAAGCGAATCATTCATCGTCCAGCACCAGGACATGGAATCCGCCCGGAGCGCGGTCGAGCGCGTCGGCGGCAACGTCACCCACGAGCTTTCGATCATCCATGCGGTCGGGGCACGACTGACTCTCGGCCAGCTTCGCGAGCTCCGCCAGATTCGCGGCCTGCGCGTTTACGAGAACCGTTCCCTCACGATGGCGGGTTCCGCTCAAGAGGAGCTCGTCGAAGAGCCGCCGCCGGAGGAAACTCCCGAGGAGCCGACCGAAGACGAGGCGCCCGCCGATGCCGAGCCGAGCCCTGAAGTCACCTCTGATGAAGAGAGCGAAGAGCCGGAGGAGACCTCCTTCCTGGCCCTGACCGCGGCTCCGATGGTCGTCCGCAATACCGTGTCCTCGTTCCGGATTCGCGATGCCTCTTCCGCGTTCGGCGGAATCATGGAAGACGTGCAGTCGATTCGCGACTCCTTCGAGAACGTCTCCTTCGCGAACGAGGACGGAACCGGGAACTGGAAGGGCCCCTGGGAAGAGGGCGACGCCTCTGGCACCGGCCCCTCCGCCGGGTACGTACAGGTCGCGGGCGGGGCCGCGGTTCTCGCGCCGCCGTCCGACTTCAGCGAGCCTCATTTCCTTCGAAGCCTGGATCTGGCCGACATGGGCACGACCGTCCTTCGGATCGACTTTCGTACTTCCGAGGGCGTGGTCCCCTCGGACGCGCTGGTGGTCGAGATGTCGAGCAACCAGGGCGCGAAGTTCGCCGTCATCGACTCGCTCACCGGATTCAGCGGCGCGGCGGCAGGCTCTCGAACCTACAACGTTTCCGGATTTGCCTCCAAGCACACCGCCCTACGTTTTCGCGTCGCTCCCGGCGCCTACCGCGAGCTCGCTCCGAGCTTCCTCATAGACGACGTCGAGTTCTCCTTCCGCAACGGCGACCGGGAGAAGGACGTGTGGACGGTCGCCGACGAGTTCGGCGCGCCGAGCTTCAACAACAACGACGGCAACCGCTCCTTCACCACTACCTGGTCGGAGGTGGGCGAGGGCGATGGGCCTTTCGCCGGAAGCGTCGGCATGTCCAACACCCCGGCGGGGCTCGCCCTGCGGGTGTCGTCCGCCGCCAAGGGCGCGGAGCGCCGGGCGGACCTTAAGGACGCGGCAAACGCGGTTCTGATCCTGGAATACATGCGCTGGTACCTCACCGATGCTTCGGACTACGTGTCGATCCAGATGTCGGGCGACGGCGGCGTCTCCTGGGTGGAAGTCGATCGGCTCGAGGGGCCGGCAACGGATAAGGCGATGGTCACCGCGAGCTACGACGTGACGAGCTACACGTCTCCAGACACTCGGGTGCGACTGGTCTCGTCACCGACTCTGGGCCGCTACGAAGCGGTCTTCTTCTCGGACGTGCACCTCTGCGGCACGGTTGAGGTGCGCGAAGCCCAGTACGAGGAAGGCAACGGCGCGGAGCCTCCCGAGGCCTATGCCGTTTCCGCGGTGCGTGCGGACCAGCTGCACCAGGAAGGCGTGAGCGGGCTCGGCGTCAGCGTCGCGGTGGTCGACACCGGCCTCTGGCCCTGGCATTCCCTCGTCTGGAACAGCCGGGGACAGCGACGGCTCGGCATCCGATACGACGCCATCCGTGACGAGACCCACCTCGGACGCGATCGCCACGGACACGGGACCCACGTTGCGAGCGTGATCCTCTCGAGCGAGGGGCCGAACGGCGGCGGCGCCAACGGAATCGCCCCCGACGCCGGCTTCGTCTCGGTGAAGGCCTTCGACGACGACGGGCGGGGCAACTACCTGAACGTGATTCGCGGCCTCGACTGGGTGGTCCGCAATCGACAAGGGCTGAACATCCGCGTGATGAACCTCTCGTTCAGCGCTCCTCCTCGTTCGTACTATTGGGACGACCCGTTGAACCAGGCGGTCATGGCGGCCTGGAAGGCGGGGATCGTGGTGGTGGCCTCCGCCGGAAACGAGGGACCTCAGGCGATGACCATCGGCGTTCCCGGCAACGTTCCCTACGTCATCACCGTGGGCGCCACGACGAACAACAACACCAACGGTGACGTGACCGACGACGCCCTTGCGGAGTTCTCCTCCGCCGGACCGACGGTCGAGGCCTTCGTGAAGCCCGAGGTGGTGGCGCCTGGAGGCTACGTGCTGGGAGTGGTGGAGAGGTTCAGCCGGCTCCCGAGCCATCATCCCGAGTGGCTCTTCGGCAACTACTTCTACATGTCGGGCACTTCCCAGGCTGCGGCCGTGGTGAGCGGCGCCGCGGCCCTGATGCTCCAGGCGAATCCGACGCTCACTCCGGACGACGTGAAATGCCGCCTCATGGCGACTTCGCGGCCGGCGGTCGATTCCGAGGGACGGCTGGCGTTCAGCATCTTCCAGCAGGGCGCGGGGCTCATCGACGTCTACGCCGCCGTGGGAACCGACGTTACCGGCTGCGCCAACCGGGGTCTCGACGTGGCCGCGGACCTCGCCGGCACCGAGCACTATCGAGGCCGGGCCAACCGCGACGACAACGGCAACTACTACATCATGGCCGATGACGGCACCGTGTGGAGCGACGCGTTCATGTGGAACGACGCGTTCATGTGGAGCGATGCCTTCATGTGGAGCGACGCGTTCATGTGGAACGACTCCTTCATGTGGAGCGACGCGTTCATGTGGAGCGACGCGTTCATGTGGAGCGATGCCTTCATGTGGAGCGACGCCTTCATGTGGAGCGATGGTCTGACCGAGGCCATGTCGATCAACAACTGGGTCGAGCCGGAATAACAGGAGCTCCTGCTTCGGGACCGGGACGGAGAAGGCACCCCATGCGACTTTCGTTCGGAGCGATGGTTCTCGCGCTCTCGACCAGCAACCTCTTCGGCCTCGAGGCGAGGAACATCCGCTTCCGTCATATCACTGCCGAAGACGGCCTCTCTCAGTCGACGGTGCATGCCCTCGTCCAGGATCGCGATGGTCTGATGTGGTTCGGGACCCAGGAGGGGCTGAATCGCTACGACGGCTACGAGTTCAAGACGTTCAATACCGATCCCGACGCCTCCGATTCGCGCTCGATGCCCTACGTGCGGGCCCTGCACGAGGATCGAAACGGCGTCCTCTGGGTGGGAACCGACGACGGCCTCCACCGGTTCGATCGTGAGACCTCGGAATTCGTACGGTACGAGAACGACCCGACCAATCCCACGAGTCTCAGCAACAACCGGGTTCGCGTGATCTATGAGGATCGAGACGGTTCACTCTGGCTGGGAACCGAGGGCGGAGGGCTCAATCACTTCGACCGCGCGAAAGAGGTCTTCACCCGATTCAACCACAACCCCTCGAACCCTACGAGCTTGAGCGACGACTACATCCGGAGCGTGGTCCAGGATCGGGACGGCGCACTCTGGGTGGGAACCGAGGGCGGTGGGTTGAACCGCATGGACACCGTCACCGGCCGCTTCCGCCACTTCGTCCACGATCCGCAGAACCGGCGGAGCCTGGGGAGCAATCGCCTGCGGGTGGTCTATCAGGACCGGGAAGGCACTCTCTGGGTGGGGACGGACGATGCCGGCCTCGACCGATTCGACAGCGTTACCGAGAGTTTTCATCATTTCCGGCACGATCCTCGGAACTCGCGCACTCTCGCGAGCGACTGGGTCCGCGCCATTCACCAGGACAGCCGGGGCACGCTCTGGGTCGGGACCGACGGCGGCATTTGCGAGCTCCGGGGCGAGGACCAGGACTTCCTCTGCCACGCCCACGACCCCACCGACCCCGTCAGTCTCGTCGAGAACCGGGTCACCGCGATCTACGAGGATCGCGGTGCGGTCCTCTGGGTGGGCACCTACAGCGGGGTCAGCCGCTGGAACATCGGCACCGGTTTTTTCGGCCACTACAAGAACGACGGAAGCTCGCCGAACCAGGTCAGCGGAAACCTCATTCAGTCCTTCGCCGAGCGCCCCGACGACCGATCGATCTGGATCGCCGCCTATGGATTCGGGCTGAACCGCCTGGACCGGAAGACGGGCCGCTACACCCACTACCGCTCCCGTCCCCACGATCGCAACAGCCTTACCGACGATCGAGTCATGTCTCTCGCCGTCGACGGCGAGGGCATCGTTTGGGCGGGCATGTTCGACGCCGGTCTCGACCGGCTCGATCCTCGGACCGGCGACTTCAGGAACTTCCACCACGATCCCGCAAACCCCCGAAGCTTGAGCCGGAACGCGGTCACGCGGATCTTCGAGGACCGGCAGGGGGTCCTCTGGGTGGGGACCTACAAGGGCGGCTTGAACCGCATGGACCGCAATGCGGGGGAGTTCATTCGCTACCAGCACGACCCCTCGAACCCCACGAGCCTGTCGAACGATCGGGTACTCGGCATCGCCGAGGGCGAGGAGGGCATCCTCTGGATCGGCACCGAAGGCGGAGGACTGAATCGCTTCGATCCCGAGAGGGGAACCTTCTCCCACTATCGCCACGACCCCGCGGATCCCCAGAGCCTGAGCAGCGACGACGTCTTTGTCGTCCATCGCGATCGCATGGCGCGGCTCTGGATTGGGACCAACGGCGCCGGCCTGAATCGCTGGGATCCGGCGGCCCGGCATTCCCACGTCGGGCGCTTCAAGCGCTACAACACCCGTGACGGCCTTCCGAGCGCCGTCATCCACGGCATCCTCGAAGACGATTCGGGCAACCTGTGGATCAGCACCAACCGGGGCGTCTCTCGCTTCTCTCCCGAGACCGAGCAGTTCAAGAACTACGATGCCACCGACGGTCTCCAGAGCCCGGAGTTCAACTTCGGCGCGTTCTTCAAGGCATCGGACGGCGAGATGTTCTTCGGAGGCTCGAATGGCTTCAATAGCTTCTATCCGCAACTCGTCCGGGAGAATCCTCACGCGCCCCCGGTGACTCTCACCGCGTTTCTCAAGTTCAACCAGCCGGTGGACCTGGGTGCGCCGACGAACGACGTCCGCGAGATCTCGCTCACCCACAAGGATTCGGTGGTGGCGTTCGAGTTCGCGGCCCTCGATTACACCGCTCCCGAGAAGAACCGCTATCGCTACAAGCTCGAGGGCTTCGACCAGGACTGGATCGACGCCGGCCGTCTTCGCCGCGCGACCTACACCAACCTGAGCCCGCGCTCGTACACCTTCCGGGTGAAGGCCGCGAACAACGACGGTGTCTGGAACGAAGAGGGCCTCGCCGTCGGGGTCAAGATGATCCCGCCGCCCTGGCGCACCTGGTGGGCCTACGGGATCTACGGCCTGATGGTGGTGGGCATGCTCTACGCCTATGCCCGCCGGCAGGGGCAGAAGCTGGAGCGCGAGGCGGAGTACAACCGGAAGCTCTCGCTCGAGGTCGAGGTCCGCACCCAGGAGCTGGCACAGCGCAACAAGGACCTCGAAGCGTTCAACCTGAAGCTGGAAGAGGCGAGCCTCACCGACTCGCTGACCGGCTTCTGGAATCGACGATTCCTCCTCCAGCAGATCCCGAAGGAGATCGCCCAAGTCGACCGGACGTACGACGCGGCGGCGGCGGAGCCCGAGGGCAAGGAGAACCGGCAGCCGAAATCGAGCCTCCTGTTCCTGATGTTCGATCTCGACGGCTTCAAGGGACTGAACGACACCTACGGCCACGCCGCCGGCGACCGGGTGCTGATCCAGGTCCGACAGATGCTCCTCGACGCCTGCCGCCAATCGGACACCATCATCCGCTGGGGCGGCGACGAGTTCCTGCTGGTGGGACGAAACGCCGATCCCGAGACGGCGGAGAGTCTCGCCGAGCGGATTCGAAGCGTGATGGAAGAGAAAAAGTTCGACGTGGGGCTCGAGCAGACGGTGCATTTGAGCTGCTCCATCGGCTTTGCCTTCTACCCCTTCGACCCCGCGCGGCCCTCGTTTTTCTCCTGGGAGCAGGTGGTCGGCGTCGCCGACAGGGCGCTCTACGTCGCCAAGGAAAGCGGCCGGAACATCTGGGCGGGAATCCTCTCGACGTCCCGCGGCCGGCCGGCGGATCTTTTCAAACGCCTCAACGAGGACCTGGAGGCTCTGGTGAACGAGGGGGTCGTCGAGCTCCGCGATTCGGGACATCGACGTCCGCGGCTCGTTCGCGAAGTCCGCCTGGGGAGCAAGCGGTGAGAATGGTGCCGACACGGATCGAAACCGAGCCGGAGAGCGAGGTCGTGACTCCCAGAGCACGCAATCTCGCGCTCCTGGTGAACGAACCCACGAGGATCGCGGCAATCGAGGAAGCGGGATTCGAGGTCGTGGCCGGCGACGACTCGAAAGACGCCCGCGAGCTCTTCGCCCGACTCTCGCCCGACGTGGTGTTGGTGGGCACGGGCGAGACCGACTCGTCCATGGCGCAAGCGCTCGCCTTCGTTCGCGACGTTCGGGGAAGCCTCGAGGGCGCGGCGGTGCCCGTGGTGGTGCTGACGAAATGCCGGCCGGCGGAAGCCCTCGAGCTCGCCTACGCCGCGGGGGCGACCGACGTCTGGATCGGAGAGGTGGTTTGGAAGAAGCGCCTGGCGTTCGTGGTGAGCGCCGCCCGCGCCCTGGACGATCTTTCCCGAATTCAAAGCCTCGCGAACTACGACTCTCTCACCGGGCTCCTCAATCGGCTGTCGTTTCTGAGCCTCCTCGAGAACGCGCGGGCGCGAAGCGAGAGGAGCGGAGGACCCATCGCCGTCGCGCTCCTCGACATGGATCGCTTCAAGGAAGTGAACGAGAGTCTGGGACATCCCGCGGGCGACCAGCTTCTGAAGGACGTGGCGGGCCGACTCCTGGGCTCGGTGCGAAAGGGCGATTGCGTCGCCCGCGAGGCCGACAGCTTCGTTCGCACCGTCGCGCGCCAGGGGGGGGACGAGTTCTTGATCATGCTGAGCGACGTCGACGAGGCCCACCATGCGGCGCTCGCCGCAAGAAGGCTCCTCGACGTGCTGAGGCGGCCGTTCCGCGTCGAGGATCGAGAGGTTTTCGCCACCGCCAGCATCGGGATCGCCTTCGCCCATCGGGGGATCGCGGGAACCGAAGAGCTCCTGCGGCAGGCGGAGATCGCGATGTACAGCGCGAAGGAGCAGGGTCGCAACACCATCCAGTTCTTCGACGAGTCGATGAACCGGGGGGTGGTCGAGCGGTTCGAGGTCGAAAGCCGGCTCCGCCGAGCGGCGGCGCGCAACGAGCTGCTGGTTTACTACCAGCCCCTGGTGCGGGCACGGAGCCGGGAGATCGTCGGGGTGGAAGCGCTCCTGCGGTGGCAGCATCCGGAAAGGGGCCTCCTTTCCGCCGATGAGTTCGTTCCCCTGGCCGAAGAGACCGGACTCATCGTCGGT
>Ga0299906_10001102_pt1 | contig 23485 bp, 23 predicted proteins | sample RVTome_14_FD_200259 | JGI IMG/M metagenome (GOLD analysis project Ga0299906, IMG submission 200259) | Soil microbial communities from uranium-contaminated site in the Upper Colorado River Basin, Wyoming, United States - RVT145D125 (version 2) ...
CGTGGGCGGCTAGCTCAGCTGGGAGAGCGCGGCGTTCGCAATGCCGAGGTCAGGGGTTCGATCCCCCTGCCGTCCACCAATAAAACAATAACTTACGGTTTCAATAGGCCCTGCGGGTAACTAATGGGTGACTTCCCGGATAGACCCCTGGCAATATATGGCGAAACGGATCGAGCACCTCTACGACGAGCTGCTCGACGAGGTCAGCGTCGAACCGCTTGATCGCAAGTTATCGAAAGCGCTGACACTCGGCCTTCGCCTGAAGAACGATGACTTCTCTCGCCGGGTGCGTTTCGAGCTGAACGGCTACCGCCCCGGGAACCCAGCGATGGACGCGGACGTCGTTCTGCCCGAGTATCGTTCCGTCGGCGTCTGGTACGAGGACAACCGGGGGCGGCCGCTTGTGGCGAAGGGCGCCCGGAGGAGTCTCTCCCGGGACATTGGATTTGGGTGTTGGGCGATGTCACTTGGCGGTTTTCCGGGAAGCTGATGTCGAATTGTCTCGCAGTCAGCGCCTCGCCCGCGTCACGGCGGCAACGAAACTCTCGCCGGCCCGGCCCTTACGGGTCCCGATCCGCTCCGCTGGGTGTCCGACGAATCTTCCCAACCACCGGATCGATGATCCGCTCGACATTCGGGGTCAGTCCCGTAGTCCTCACGAGCGCGAAGGCCCGGATCTCGGCATCCGGATAGGCATCGGCTAAGAGCGACGCAGCCGCCAGGAGCGTCGCTCCCTTTGTCACGACATCGTCAACGAGCGTGATCCTCTCGGGCGCCTCAAGCGTCTTCGTGACTCTCATGCTCTTCATATGACGCGACGGCGAAGGCCGTTCCCCTGGTGCCGCGAATGCAGACTTCGGCACCGCCTCCACCCGCTCGAGGCAAGGAAGTATCGCGGAGCCGTACCCGGCGTTTCCGAGCACCTCGCAGATACGCCGAGGCACCCAGAGCGCGGGTTTTTGTTTTGGTGGGAATGGGGCGTTGGGAGGACACGGGACGAGAATTTCCCCTTGCGCTATGAACTCGCGCAGCGCGGAACTGCCCTCGTCGGAGAGCCGCGCGACGGCACGCTCGATCGCGCGAACGGGCGGATCTCCGATCACGCCGTCGAGCTTGATCTGATAGCAGAGCCCCCTGGACTGTTTCGAGAGCTCCGATGTGCCTCGGGGCGAGTACGCGAGTAGAGCTCCAAAGGGGAGCTCAAAAAGCAAGCTTGGCGAGGGAACCTCCGACGCCGAGCGGGAGCGCCTCGAGGAGGTCATGGATCTCGGCGAGAACGTCCGCGCCGTACTTCATCATCTCGCGAGGCCAGGAGAGCCCTCGGTCCTCCACCACGGCGCGCATGATGAAAAGGCGTCGCCCCAAGCGGAGCGCCTCCCATCCCTGAGAAAGAGAACCGCTACCCTCGGAGGCCTCGACGATCACCGTCGCGTCCGTCAAAAGCGCCATCGTCCGGTTGCGCCGGGGAAAGTTGGTCCGGCCGGAAGGGTAGCCGCTCGGGAACTGCGACACCACGAGATGCTTTTCCATGATGAGCCGCTGAAGCTCGGCGTTCTCCCGCGGATAGGTCTTGTCGAGCGGCGTCCCGAGGACCGCGATTGTCCGCCCGCTGGCTTCGATGGCTGCCCGGTGAGCCGCAGTGTCGATGCCTCGAGCAAGGCCGCTCACCACCACTACCCCGCGGGCCGCGAGCTCACGTGCGAGACGCGAGGCACGGTTGAGGCCATCTGGCGAAGCTGAGCGCGTCCCTACGATGGAAACCCGCGGAACGATCCGGAGAAACTCGCGGTCACCGGCGAGATAGAGCCATTCGGGGGCGTTCTTTCGCTCGACGTCATTGAGCGGCCCGAGGAGATCATCCGGCCGGATTCGATCCACCGTGGCTCCCTCCCGTTAGGCAGGAGTCTATCCGTAGCCCTACCCAAAAGGCTAGCCCGAGGAGGGGAGAGCCCTCAGCAGTGTTTCCTTGACACCATGGTTCTCAAAGGCATCGCGCCGAGCAACCGCTCGACCGTTGCCGAGGTTCCATGCCGCACGTCGATGTCGCGCGTCACGCGATAGGGATCGGGCATCCAGACGGTCAGAAGGCTCGCTCCCTTGAGAATGCAGCCCTCGCGCGCCCGCGAAGTGCCGAGGCGGTAGAGCAGGCGCTCCGCCGCGTACCGGACCAGGGTACGTTCGAACTCCTCTTCGCACGGGCGAGGAGGCGCGCCCTGGCCGATGCCGCCCCGCCCGATCGAGCTTCATATCGACCTCGCGTCGAGGAAGGCGCGGAGACGGCGCGACGGGAGGACGTCCTCCACGCGCGAGAGCTCGGCCACTGTGACTTTCCGCTGTCGCAGACCGTCCTGCAGTGCTTCGATCGCCGCCTCTGCCCCTACGAGACGCTCGAAGCGGAAGCAGTCCACGATGGTCCGCGCGGGGCCCGTGATGCGCGCGGGCACTCCTTCGAACTCGACCTCTTTTACGCCGTAGGTCCAGGCGGGCCCGCTGAAGCGCACGATGCGCAGCCGAAGCTCGGGCAGGCGCGGGATGCGCGCCTTGTGCGGAATGGCGAGCCAGATCTCGGCCGGCGCCTGGGTGCCGATGTCGTGGACGCGGAGAGCGCTGAGCAGGCAGACGACGCTATTGGGTACCCGCACGGACGCCATCGCCAGCGAGTAATGCTCCGTGGGTTCGGCATCCGACAGTCGGTAAAGGCCGCGGCCGAGACGCTCGACCTTCCCCGAGCGGACCAGGGCTCGAATCTGGTCCCGGGTCAGCCCTGCCATCTCGAGCTGCGACGGGCGGAAGAAGGCGCCGAGCTTTTCCTTGAGCCCCTGATCGGCGCGGTCAGCCGATCCCGACGGACGACGCGAAATGTCGGCACTGCTGCGATTCATGCCTGCATTCTGCGTCACCGAGGGATTAGCGTCAACACAAAACGTCGGCATGTAGTGATACTATGCCGACGTTTTAAGTCCTCCTAGGACGACCCCGTGACCTCCGCCGGCATCCGCAGGATCTTGCGGAACGCGAAGTGGGTGGTGGGGAAGATGCGGCTGACGACGACGTCCTCCGTCTTGCCGGCCACGCCCGCCTGGAACTTTTCCATCGAGTCGACTGAACTGCCGAGGATTGATTTGTTGAAGTCGACCATCGCTGGGGCGGCAGCGGCGAAGGCAGACCCCCAGCGAGAGGATCTGGCCGGCCGTCGAATCCGCCTCGATGCCACTTCGTCGCGCTTCCAATCCTTGCCGTACCGCGGGTTGGCGATCAGGTAATCGAACGTTTGGCCGGTGTGGCGGTCGTTGGAGAGGGTGCTCCCGTATGCGATGTTGTCGGCGTCGCGGCCCGTGGGGTCCTTCATGAAGAGATCGGGCTTCGAGACCGCCCTCTAAACGGGGTATTGTACCCGGCGCGCGGATGTGCGGACTAGAAGATTTGGGAACGATGGCAATGCGATTCCAGCCGAGCCGGGTGCTTACCTTGAACCGACGAGCGGTGGCGAAGCGGGAGGTTGGCCTGGTCGGGGCGAACGGGAGTGGCGGCGACGCAGTGTAAACTTGATACGCCAATACGCCTGTTGGCGGCATGACAAAATGTCGAGCTCACCCATACCGGACCTCGTCCGTCGTTTCTACCGCGATATCTGGAACGCCCGCGACCGGAGCGCGATCGTGAAGCTCTTGACGGAGGACTTCCGCTTTCGCGGCTCGCTCGGACGGGAGAGCGTGGGCCTCGCGGCCTTCGCGGAGTACGTCGACTCCGTCCACGAGAGCCTCGGCGAGTATCACTGCGAGATCGAGGAGCTGGTCTCCGAGGAGGAGCGTGGCTTCGCGCGCATGAGCTTCTCCGGCATCCACCGCGGCCTCCTCCTCGGCCATGCGCCTTCGGGAAAGCGCGTCTCCTGGGCGGGTGCCGCCCTCTTCCACGTGAGGGGCGGAAAGCTCGAGAGCCTCTGGGTCCTCGGGGATCTCGATTCCCTCCGGCGACAGCTTCGCGCGGATCCCTGGGACCTCCGTCGCGCGACTCCCGACGACGTCCAGGCCATTGCGAAGCTTCACGCGGAGAGTTGGCGGAGCGCCTATCGCGGGTTGCTTTCCGACGATTACCTCGATGAACGAGTGTTCGCCGATCGCCTGTCGCTGTGGAGTGAGAAGCTCACCTCACACGACCTCGACTCGTTTCTCGTGCTTCTCGCGTCGCGAGACGCCGAGCCCATCGGATTCGTCTGCATGATTCTCGACGAGGACCAGGCCTGGGGTGCCCTCCTCGATAATCTCCACGTGCTCCCCGCATGGAAGGGCAAGGGGCTCGGAAGAAAATTGATGGCCGAGGCCGCGCGATGGGTCGCGAGCCGCCGCCCGGGCTCCCCGCTCCATCTCTGGGTCATCGAGGCGAACGAGGAAGCGAGGTCCTTCTACGAGAGGCTCGGTGGGAGGCCCCTGGGCCGCAAGCCCTGGAGCGCACCGGACGGAAAAGCGGTCGGCCTCATTCGATACGTGTGGAACGACGCAACCTGTGTAGAATAGGCTCATGCTCCCCCTCCTTTTCGCGCTCGCGGTCTCGGCAGCGCCGGGCGAGGATCGCCTCGCGGACCTCGTGGGAAAGATCGAGCGACACTACGACTCGGTCTCGGACTTCGAGGCCGGCTTTACCCAGCGCTACCAGAGGCGGCTTTTGCGCAGGACGGTCGAGGAGACGGGCAAGGTTTCCGTCAAGAAGCCGGGACGCATGCGGTGGGAGTATCGCTCCCCCGAAGAGAAAGTCTTCGTCACCGACGGCGCCAAGACCTATTTTTACCTCCCGGCGGAGAACCAGGTCATGGTGAGCCACCAACCGCAGGGGGCCATGGGGATGGAGGAAGGCTCGCCCTTCGAGCTCCTCGCCGGCCGGGGACGCCTCCGCGAGAGCTTCACCGCCTCGTTCTCCGACGAGCCCGCGAGCGAAGGAGGCATCGTCCTCCGGCTCGACCCCAAGAAGCCCCGGGAGGAGTTCGAGCTGGTCGAGCTCGAGGTCCAGGCGAGCGACGGCAGAATCCTGCGCGTGGTCTTGATCGATACCGCCTCGAACCGCACGGAGTTCCTCTTCCACGACGTTCGCGAGAACGTCGGCCTTCCGGAAACGCTCTTTCGCTTCGCCATTCCCTCAGGGGTCGAGGTCGTGGTGCAGCAATCCGACAACCCGAACGGCGCGCCCTGAGCGCCCCGAGAGGTCGCCCATGTTCACGTTCCGTTCCTTCGATATCGAAGCCGTCCCGACCCCGAGCATCGCGAAAACCGCCGCCTTCGCGTTTCTGATCACGGGGCTCGCCGGCTGCGCCACGATGTCGCTCACGAAAGACGCGGAGCGCGCCGAGAAGGCCGGCCGATACGATCAGGCGGTCGCGCTCTATACTCAGGCGCTGACGGAAAGGCCGGACGACACGCGGGTCCAGCAGAACCAGAAGCGCGCGAAGCTCCGGGCCTCCGCCTCGCACGCTCTCGAAGCGACGCGGCGGATGTCGGCCGGGGATCTCCTCGGCGCCAGGAGCGAGCTCGAGGTCGCGCTCACTTTGAACCCGTCGCAAACTTCGCTCTCTACCCAGCTCGAAGAGCTCGATGCCCTCATCGCCGAGAAGGGCGCCGAGGCGGAGCGCACCTCGATCGCGAGCCTCAAGCGAAAGGTCAGCGAGACGCCGCTCGGAAGCCTCGCCGTCGCGCCCGGAGCCGCCGCCCCCGCGGGCTTCGTATTCCGAGACGCGGGCCTCCGCGACGTCCTGCTGTCGCTCGGGACGCTCGCGGGAGTGAACGTGGTCTTCGACGAGGATTTCGTGGACCGTTCGATCACCATCGACCTCGAGGACGCCACCTTCGACGAAGCGTTCCGGTCGCTCACGACCGTGACCGGCAACTTCTACCGGGTGGAAGGCGACCGCCTGATCATCATCGTCCCCGACACCGAAGCCAAGAGACGGGAGTACGAGCAGCAGGTGACCCGCACGTTTTATCTCTCGAGCGCGGATCTGAAGGAGACCATCGATCTCCTCCGCATCGTGCTCGGCGCCCGCCGCATCGCCCCTTTGACCGCGGCCAACGCCCTCACCATCGTCGACACCGCCGAGCGGGTGAAGGCGGCGGAGACGATCATCGAATCCCTCGACAAGAGCCGAAGCGAAGTGATCGTCGAGATGGAAGTGCTCGAAGTGAACCGCAATCGTCTGGTGGAGTACGGAATCCAGCTCCGCTCCGCCGGTGAGGACGGCATCCTGACCTCGATCTCTCCCGGCGACACCACCCTCGACCAGGAGGCCTACGCGCAGAGCAACCTCTTCGTCGCCGGGCTTCCGGGGGCCGTCCTGAGTCTTCTGCGCACCGACGGCGACACCCGGGTTCTCGCCAATCCCCAGCTCCGCGCCGTCGACGGCGAGTCGGCTCAGGCGGAGTTCGGAGAGCGGGTGCCGGTTCCCATCACCACCTTCACTCCCATCGCCACCGGCGGAGTTCCCCAGCAGCCGGTCACGACGTTCCAGTACGAGAACATCGGCGTGAACATCCTGGTGACGCCGCGGGTCCACCACAACAACGAGATCAGCCTCGCCCTCGAGGTGCGCCTGGGCACCATCTCCGGGATCGGCTTCGGCGGACTGCCGACGTTCGGAAACCGATCGGTCAATACCGTTCTCCGTCTCGGGGACGGCGAGACGAGCCTTCTCGCCGGTCTCATCAGCGACGAGGAGCGCATGTCCCTCAACGGGACGCCCGGCCTCGCGAACGTTCCCATCCTCGGCCGGATTTTCGCCTCCAATCGCAAGGAAGTGAAGGAGTCGGACATCGTCCTGATGATGACTCCCCGGATCATCCGCCGCGCCGACGTGACGCTGAAGGATCTGCTGCCTCACGCGATCGACGGCGTCGGAGGATCCAACATTCTCTACGAGCCGCCACAGCCGCTGCCCCGGCGCGAAGGCGAGGAGCCTCCGGAGGGTGAGCGGAGAAGGCCGCCGGGAAACCGCCCCCAATCCTAACTGGCTAACTGGCCGAACTGGCCGAACTAGCGGGCGACTTTGAAGATTACGGGCACGCGGCAGAGCGTGACCTCGTCTCCGTCCTTGATGGGAGTGAGGACGCCCGTCGGAATTCGATTGCCGTTGATGTAGGTGCCGTTCATCGTCCCGATCTCTTCCGCGATGTAGTACGTCGCGTCCTTATGGAGCAGTCGGGCGTGGCGGCGGCTGACGTTCCGATTGTTGTCCTCGTCCGTCAGATCCACCTCAGGACGGTGCCCGGTGACCGAATCGTACCGGCCGATGAGAACTTCGTCCTTGTAGATCGGATAGATCTTCCCGCTCTCCTTGGCGACGAAGTACGCGCGCGCCGTGGCGGTCGAAGGCACCGTGCCCTCGGGCGCCTTCGTCGGCTTGTCGACGTCCGGCATCTCCGGCATCTCCGGCATCTCCGAAGCGCCGCTCGCCCTCTGGGCCGTGTAGTTCTCGAGCTGCTCCGAGTACTCCCGCATGCGCATCGAGTACTTCCGGAGCATCCGCACCGCGATCTCCGGATTCGATCGGATCATCTCGCCGAAGGTCTGGCTGTTGATACTGATGATGCCCGCGTCCTCGAGCACCTCCGCGTCCGCGGTCCGCGGGAGCCGCTCGAGAATCGACATTTCGCCGAAGAAATCCCCTTTCTCCAGCACCGTGACCGTGGTCCTGGCGCCGCCGACGTTCTTCTTGATCGCGACCGATCCCGATTGGACGATGTACATCTCGTCGCCTTCCTCATCCTGGCGGAAGACGAAGTCCCCCTTGCGATAGCGCGTCAGGAACTTGGCAAATGGGCTTTCCTTGCCAGACATACTTGCTCAACTCGCTCGGCTTACTCGGCCCGCTCGGTTTTCATCGGAGGTCGAGGACCTACGTCCTTATACTTCAGGAAGATAGCATGGGCTCGCGAAAGCTGTCAATTCTCCCCGAACTTTCTCAACCTGTTGACCACGCGAGGGAAAGCGTGCTAGCCTCAAAAAAACCTGTGAAATCGTTTGTTTTCGCCGTCTCTCTCTCCGAAGCGACCGCGCTCTAATTGAGGATGAGAACCGCCCCATGAGCCCGCGCGATCCCGCCGAGTACATCGAGAAGCTCACCGCGGTCCTCGAAGTCACCAAGGCCTATCGAAGCATCATCCATCTCGACGTCCTGCTGCGCACCATCGTGGAGACTGCGGCCGCGACCCTCGGCGCAGAAGCCGGCTCGATCCTCCTCTACGACGAGCAAGCTCGCCTCCGGTTCCACACCGCCTCGGGCCAGGCGGCTTCCGCGGTGAAGCCGATGTACGTCGAGGCCGGCCAGGGAATCGCGGGCTGGACCGCGCAGACAGGCAAGCCCGCACTGGTGAACGACGTCGCGAACGATCCGAGGTTCGAGCGCCGCTTCGACCGGGCCACGGGCTTCGTGACTCGCTCGATCCTCTGCGTGCCTTTGACGTTCGAGGGCAAGGTCATCGGCGTGCTCGAGCTCCTGAACAAGAAGACGGGCCCGGGCTTCGACGCCGAGGACGAGACGCTCCTGGGGAGCCTCGGGGATCAGGCGGCGATCTCGATCGAGCACGTGCGGCTCCAGGACGCGCAGCAGAACTACTTCACCCACGTGAGCGAGATTCTCATCGGCGCGATGGACACCCACGTTCCCATCAAGACCGGCCACGCCCGGCGCGTTGCCCGCTACGCCAGGCTCCTGGGTGGAGGCATCGGTCTTTCCGAAGAAGCCCAGAAGGACCTCTACTTTGGAGGCCTGCTCCACGACATCGGCCTTCTCAAGCTCGACGCGATGGAGGACTGGACGCGGGAGCGCATCGAGCTCCACCCCGTGCTCGGCTACGAGATGCTGAAGGACATCATCTTCTGGAAGAGCCTCGCCCCGATGATCCTCCACCACCACGAAAGATGGGACGGCCGCGGCTACCCCGAACGGCTGGAGAAGGACGCGATTCCCCTGGGAGCGCGGATCATCGGCGCCTGCGAGGCCTTCGACGTCATCACCAGCAAGAGCTCGTACAAGTCGCCCCTCCCTTACGAAATGGCGCTTCGCGAAATGCACGCGCACGCGGGGACCCAGTTCGACCCCGTGATCGTGGCGGCGATGAAGACCAGCATCTCGGAGCAGGACACCATCGAGAAGCGACCGACGCCTCCCCCCGCCTCGAGGTAGATGAGGGCTACGGCAGCGCCCTAGGCTCCGCTTCTCCTCCCGCCTTGTCCTCCTCGCCCGTCGACTCTTCTGTCGAGCGCCCCTGGAGAACGCCCCTTTTGTTCACTTCGCGTAGAAGCGTCTTGAGATAGGTATCGAACCGGTGGGCGATCTGGAGGAGACCCGGAACGCTGTCGCACTTCAGGATCTCCATCGCGAACGATTCGAAGCTCGACCAGTCTCGATACATCAGGAAGCGCAAGGAGCGATCGTAGAATCGGGAGATGAGCCGCTTCATCGTCTCCGCCCGCTCTTCGGTCTTCTCGTCCGAGAACCTCCTCACGGTGAGGATGAGTGCGACCAGGTCCCGCCGCAGCGTTTGCGACTGCTCGAAGTGCGTCTCGAAGTGGGAGAAGATGCGCTGGCCGTCGATATCGGGATCGAATCCCTGCGCGAGCTGGATGACGGCCTGCTGAAAGCAGTCCCTCAGGATTCCGTGGGAGTTCTCGAGTCGCATGTAAATGGTGTCCGCCTGCTTGTAGGACGTCAGCTCGGTGAGCTCGGTGTTGATCACTTTCCTGAGCTCGAGCGGCACGCAGTACACGAAGCTCTCGAAGGTCTCAGGGAACCCGGAGTTGGGGCCGAGCCGCGCCTGTTCCTTCTGGATGTAGTCGACGAGCGATCGGGTCTCCGAGGCCACGAGCGAGAAGATGAGGACGGAGGTCCGGAGCTCCTCGAGATGGCGCTTGCGGGGATCGGCGTACTCCAAATAGTGGAGCAGGCGAAAGAACTGGAGGAACATGTTGGCGACCAGCCGGCGGCGGTCGCGGTCCGCGATCCCGTGAATGAGCTCGGCGATCGGCTCGGCGGTGATGCGGTCGGACGCGGGCTTGAACTTCATGTCCATCAGCAGGGCGAGGTAGTCGTTTCGCCGGACCTCGCGATAGATGAGACGCCCGACGCTCTGGAACGTCGAATAGGGAATCCGCGACAGCTTCGAAAGCTCCGTCAGGAGCAGCTTCAAGTCCTCGAAGCTCTCTCGCAGGAGCGTGAGCGCCGACGCCGGGCTCGCCTGGCGAAGGAGCCGGGCGACATAGGGGTCGGCGATGTCGTCCTGCTTCAGGAAGTTCTCGACGTATTTCTCGAACCGGTCGTGGCTGACCTGGTCCTCGCTCGAGAGCAGGGTGCAAAGCTTGGTCACGCGCTCGATGGCGTGGGCCACGAGGCCGATCTCTTCGTAGAAGCTCCGGATGGCGAGAGTACGGGTGGAATCTTCCGAGAGAGGTTGGTTCCGAATCCGGAAATATCTCTCGAAGCTTCGTAGCCACATCTCGAGCTCGAAGAGGTACTCGGTGCGGCCGGTCTCCGAAAGGCGGTCCACCCACTGGGACATCTGCCCGAGCAGGAATTCAGTGCGCTGGGACAAACGGCAAAGCTCCAGTTTCGGTTCGGGACCGTCTCGGGGCCTATCGCCCGCCGGAGAGGCGATCTTAACATGTCGCCGGGACCTCATGTATAATAAAGGTCTTCATAACAGTGCAGCCCGGGAACGGGTCCCAGGAAAGCCCGTCTCGATTGCAGTCTCCGGACTCATGAACGATCGGTCGAGCGAGGCGGAGCGCGCGGAGCAGCTCGAGCTCCTGAGCGCTGCCGGAGTCGCCATGGCGGGGAGCTTCGACCTCCGCGACATCCTGAAGGAAACGCATCGGGCAGGATCGCGGCTTCTGGGAAGTCATCCCCTCGACGTGCTCTACCTGGGCCGTGATTCGATTCACTCCCGAACACTCTGGTTTCCGGTGGAGCCTGGCGATGGAAATCTGTCCGCGGCGGAGCGCGAAAGTCTTCAGCTCCGACTCGCCGTCCCCAAGGCGGGAGGCGACGCCCCGGAGGAAATCCTCCCGACCGGGCTCGCCGCAGGACGAGGCGCCATCCCCCTCAGATACCAGCACGATCTCCTCGGGGTGCTGTTCTTTCATTCTCCCGAAGGCGCCCGGGGAGAGGCGGTCAAGCTCCTCTCGCTTCTCGCCCAGCACGCGTCGACGGCGCTTCGCAACGTAAACCTGGCCCAGGAGCGAATCCACTTCGAGCGGCTTTCGGCGATCGGAAGGATGATCGGCACCATCGTCCACGACTTCCGCGGTCCGCTCACGGCGCTTCGCGGCTACGCCGGCATGGTCGCCGGCCTCGATCTCGGCGACGTGGAGCGGCGCGACTACGGCCGCTTCATGCTCGAAGAATGCGACCGCCTCGCCCACATGGTATCGGAGCTTCTCGAGTTCACCCGCGGCGGCCGGCCGGAGCTCGCGCCCGAGTGGGTCGATCTCGGGGACTACCTGCGGAGCTTCGCCGAGAGGCTACGGCGGCACTACCAGGACCGGGGCATCGTGGTCGAGCTTTCGTCCGCACACAACCGCGAGGTCCGAGTCGACAAGGCAAGGCTCGAGAGGGCGCTCTGGAACGTCGCCGCCAACGCCTGCCAGGCGATGCCCGGAGGCGGCGTTCTCACGATCCGCTCCGCGAACCGGGCGGGAGAAGCGATCATCGAGGTCGAGGACCGGGGCTGCGGCATCCCGGAGGAGATCCGCCACCGGGTCTTCGAGCCGTTCTTCTCTTACGGCAAGTCCGAGGGAATCGGCCTGGGAATGGCGACAGCGCAAAAGATCGTGGAGGAGCATGGGGGGGAGATCGAAATCGAGAGCAGTCCGGAGCGCGGCACTCTCGTGAGATTCCTGCTTCCGGTCGATGGTCCTCGCGAGCCCGCCGGCGTCACCTAGGACTTGCCTCTATTGACAGACGGAAGAATTCGAACGCAAAGGCGCAAAGGTGCAAGGGCGCAAAGAAGAAATGGGGATTTCTTTGCGTCTTTGCGTCCTTGCGCCTTTGCGTTCGATTCCCCACTTCCCCTCTGACCTACTCCGCGAGGGCGTCCAGAAGTTTCTGGTGGAGGCCGCCGAAGCTCCCGTTCGACATCACCAGGACGACGTCTCCCGGTCTCGCCCGCGTCCGAATTCGAGCCACGATCTCCTCCACTTCGGGAACGAAAGCGGCTTCGATTCTCACTGCCTCGAGGTCGGAGACGAGCTTCTCTTCCGAAAGCTCCTCTTCGGGTGGAAGCCGGCTCGATGAGAACACCTGAGCGAGGACGACCTGATCGGCGAGAGCGAGGGCTTCCGCCATCTCTTTTTGGAACACGCGGCTTCTCGAAGTGAAGGAGCGCGGCTCGAAGACAGCAAAGACCCGCGCTCCGGGAAAGCGGCCGCGCGCCGCGAGAAGGGTCTCCCGGATCGCCGTCGGGTGATGGGCGAAATCGTCCACCACGGTGACTCCTCCCGAGACTCCACGAACCTCCATCCGCCGCTTGACACCCGAGAACGTCGAGAGGCCCCGCGCGATCTCGGAGCCGGAGCAGCCGAGGAAATGGGCCGCGGCCGCGGCCGCGAGGGCATTTCGAAGAGACGCCGGTCCCCAGAGCCGAGCGGACGCCTCGGCGATCGCAACCCCCTTCCGATGCAGTCGGAACCGCGTCCCCGCGGCGCCGCTCTCGAGAACCTCCGCCGTCCAGTCCGCTTCGCCCTCCGCGGCGAAGCTCTCGACCGGGCAGATCGCGCTCTCGGCGACGCGGCGGGCGCGCTCGCTTTCGATCCCCGCGATGAGGAGGCCGTTTCGGGGAACGAGGTTCGCGAGAAGACGAAACGCCCTCTCCACCTCGTCGGCATCCCGGTAGATGTCGGCGTGATCGAACTCCACGTTTGCGACGATCGCCACCGCCGGAAGGTAGTGGAGGAACTTCGGGCCCTTGTCGAAAAACGCGGTATCGTACTCGTCGCCCTCGACGACGAACGCCTCGCCCGTTCCCGAACGGAAGCTCCGGGCGAAGTTCGAAGGCACGCCTCCGATGAGGAACCCGGGGTCGCGTCCGGCGGACGAAAGCAGCCAGGCGGTGAGCGACGAGGTGGTGGTCTTGCCGTGCGTGCCGGCGACGACCACCGGAGTGCGGCCGCGAAGGAAGAGGTCCTTCAGGACCTCGGGCATCGACACCAAGGGAAGACGACGCTCGAGAACCGCCTCGAGCTCGGGGTTGCCGCGGGAGAGCGCGTTTCCCACCACCACCAGATCGACCCCCTCGGGAACGTTCGCGGGAGCGTAAGGCGAGCGGACCTCGATTCCGAGCTCGGCCAGGAGCGTCGACATCGGCGGATAGCAGTCGTTATCGGAGCCGGTGACTCGGAAGCCCCGCTCCTCGAGGAGACCGGCGAGAGAGGCCATCGCCGTCCCCGAGATCCCGAGGAGGTGGATACGAGCGGAGGCGGCGATCGTCCCGATCACGAAACCGCTCCTTCGAGAAGGGTGAGACCGTCGTCGTCGAGGCGGACGCGCGCGCCCAGAGGCAAGGTCAGTCCTTTCGAGCGGGTGTGGCCGGAGGGAAATCCGTAGAGCACGGGGACGCGGAGGTACGAGGTCCAGTCTCGGAGCATCTCCTTCAGGGTGTAGCCCTGGTCGGGATGCTGCTCGCAGCCCGGCATCTCTCCGAAGACGAGGCCGCGGACGCCGTCGAGGAGCCCCGCGAGGCGAAGCTGCGTCAGCATTCGATCGATCTGATAGGGCTTCGTCTGGGTGTCCTCGAGAAACAGGATGGCGCCGTCGAACGACGGCAAGAAGCGGGTCCCGGCGAGGGCGGCGACGATGGAAAGACAACCTCCCAGGAGGGGTCCTTCGGCGGCGCCCCGGTGCAGCCGCTCGGCGGTCTCGACCGCGATTCTTCCCGGCGCCTCGACCGAGCCCAGAACCCTGAGGAGGTTCTCTCGGTCGTAGTCGCCCCTTGCGATCTGCTGCGCCACCATCGGCCCATGGAACGACACCAGTCCCGCCCCGCTCATGAGGAACAGAAGGAGGGCGGTCGCGTCGCTCGCCCCCAGCACTGCTTTGGGATTCTCTCGAGCCCTTTCCGCCGGGAGGCGAGTGAGGAGATCCATGCTCCCGTAGCCTCCCCGGGCGCAGAACAGGGCGGAGACGTCCGGATCCTCCCAGAGCTCGATCCAATCCTGGAGACGGTCCTCGGCGCTGCCGGCGGTATAGCGGCCGCGGTGGAAGATCCTTTTCCCGAGTCGGGTCCGGAACCCGAGGCGTTCGAGCTCGGCGACACCCGGATCGATGAACTCTTTCCGAACCGGGCTCGCCGGGGCGACGACGCCGATGACGGCGCCGGTCCTCAGCGCCTTCGGCTTCAAGACGGGAGCGCTCAAGAAAGCTTCGCGCGCACGACCGCGTTCACCGCCTTGCCGTCGACGGTCTTGCCCGTCGCCTTGAGGCGGAGGAGCGCCTCTTTCATCACCGCCCCGATGTCCTTGGCCGAGCCCGCGCCGAGATCCTTCACCACCTCGACCACCACCCGCTCGACGTCCGATTCGGAGATCGCTTCCGGGAGATAGGCTCGGAGGAGGTCGCGCTCCTTGCCCTCTTTCTCCGCAAGGTCGGCGCGGCCGCCCTTCTCGAACGACTCGATGGACTCGGTGCGCTGCTTCACCAGAGTCTGCAGAACCTGGTTCTCCTCGTCGGGCGAAAGGGGTCTTCTGAGCTCGATCTCTTTGTTCTTCAGGGCCGCCTTGGTCATGCGCAGGACGCTCACCTTGAGCGCTTCCTTGCGCTTCATCGCCTCCACCAACTCGCTCTGGAGCCGCTCCGAGAGACTCACAGCGTGAGCCCCTCGGGGACCGGGGCAGCTTCCTCGGCCTCCGACACGGCGGCCAGGACCAGGCTGCATTTGACGCGTGCGAACATGAGCTCGTCTCCGTATCGCAGGGTCGCCTGGGTCACCACCTGACCGTTCACCCGCGTCTTGTTGGCGCTTCCCAGGTCGAACACCGTGACGCTGTGGTTCGAGATGATGATCCTCGCGTGGTGCTTGCTCACGAGCGGATCGCGAATGCAGATGTCGTTCGTGGGTTCGCGCCCGATGGTGGCCTCGCGCCCCTTGATGACGTGGCGGACGGGACCTCCTTCGAAGCCGGAGATGACGAGACAGGGATATTCCTTGGGATTGACGGTATGGTTCATGGGCTCGGGACGGCGCGGATCGAAAGACACCGCAGGCAAGCGTAGCACAGCGGCTGGATCCCTCTCAATGCCGGTCCTGCGCGCCGGGCTTTCTCGACTCCATCGATTCTCTGCCGGAGATCGCCTGGCGCGCGGCCAGCACGCGGTTGAGGCTCGACGCGAGCTGGGAAAGCTCGCTGTAAGGCCGCTCGACCGGAAGAGCCGCCCCTCGTCCCTCACCGAGCGCATCGACCTCGAGGCGCAGGTCGTTCAGTGGGCTCACGGTCATCTTTCTCGCCAGGAGCACGACCCCCGCGACGGCGATCGCCAGCAGAAGCGAGCCGAAGAGGAGAGCCACCCAGGGCAAGCCGGCTCCGGGAGAGCGATGGGTCAAGACGGCGACGCCGACCCGCCGGCCGCGATGGATCACCGGTTGGGCGAGGATGCGGTCGCCGTTCGAATCCAAACCTTCGCGGAAGCTTCGAACGTCGGCGATCCCGCCCGAAAGCCCTTCGAGCGCCGGCGCCTGACCCGCCCGATCCTTCGGCGCCAGGACCTCGCCCGCGGGGGTCAGGATGTAGGCGCTCACGACTCCCGGCTCCGCCGCGACCCGGTCGACGGAGACCTCTTGGGGTCGACCTTCGGCGAGAGCCGTCTCGTTCGCGGCCGCGAGGAGATCCACCAGGGCGCGGCCGCGCGAGCTCGACTCCTCGACCAGTGCGGCACTCAGGATTCGGAGAAGCGGAAGGGCCACGACCAGGAGCGCGAACACCGCGAGGGCCGCCGCGAGCGGCGCGAATCTCACCGCCCAGCCCCGGCCGCCTCTCGTTTCGAGCTCGGGCACGTAAGTCAGCGACGCCGTGAGGGAGCGCTCGGAACCTTCCGGCTCCTCCTCTTCGAGTAGCTCGAACTCCTCCAGGGCCTTTGCTTCCCTGGGGGCCAATCGAGTGGCCGCCTCCTGGTGGCTCGGGTCCGCTTGTCCGCGGAAGACGACCGTACCGGTGTCGTAGAGCTTCCCGGGAAGCTGCCCGGGAAGAACGACGGTCTTTTCCGGCTCGGGCTTTTTCAACGTCTCGTCGGCTTCGTCGAGCTGCGCGAGCCCTCTTGATTGGTCCAATTGCCCCAATTGGGTCGAGCGCGAAGACGAGAGAAACACGGTGGAAGAGTCGTCGGGCGAGAGAGTCACGGTGGAGCTCGGCGGTAACGGCTTTTCGGCCGCATTGGCCGAGAACACCACGGTGCCCGTCTCGGGAAGCGGAGGCGCGCCCGTCGTCAGGTAGACGGTGGATTCGTCCCCCGGGTCCCGTTCTTGATCCCGCTCGATCTGGAGCCGGAGACCGCCGAGGCGGATCTCGTCGCCGGGGGCGAGATCGCGCTCCTCGACCCGCACCTCGTTGACCCAGCTGCCGTTGCGGCTTTCGAGGTCGACGAGACGGAATCCCGTTCCCGCGCGCTCTACCCGGGCGTGCTTCCGGGAGAGCTTCTTGTCGGCGAAGAACAGATCGCACTCCGGACCGCGGCCGATGGTGAGCGGGGCCTCGCGGAGCTCGTGCTCCGTCACCCGATCCCCGTGATGGATGATGAGCTTGTCCACGGATGTTCTCCCCATGCCTGGTTGGGAGGGACAGTATGGATCGAATTCCCGCCCCGGATCCACGGGCTAGCCGGGACCAGGAGCGCCAGCGCCCGACGGCCATTTTCAGCAGTCACGCTGACACGACCGGTGACCGTTCCTTGAAGCATCTCCTTGCCGCCGCTCACCACCCGAAACGAGTCATGTCGCCGATCCCGCGAGCGCCGAGCATACGTCCTGCGAGATCAGTCCTGCTACGGCGAAATCACCGGCCCGGTAAGCGTCTTGAGCCCGGGACAGATCCCTTCGCAGCTCAACCAGCTCCGAGTCGCTGGGCAAAGTGTAACGGTTCGGTGGATGGTGGCGCAGAACCGCTTCCACCACGGTGACGAGGATTCTCGAAGTGCGAATCTGTTGATCCGCAGCCAGCTTTGCTTCCTCAGTGTAAGTTCGACTCAACCGGAAAAAAGATCCTCGCGCCTCCGTCGATGTGCTGTAGCGCTCGTACGTTCTTCTGGCACCGCACGCTACGTCGAACGTCGTAGTCGATCGCCCCTCGCCGAAATGTCCCCGCCACCACACCTAGGATTTTCCCTCGCTCGATCGGATGGCACGCGCGTTGCTATCTGATTTCTCATGAGCTCAGAGTCGAGACTCCATCGCCGAGCGGGAGCATCCCTTGTTCTGGTCCTGGTCCTGGTCCTGGTCCTGGTCCTGGTCCTGGTCCTGGTTCTGGTCCTTGCTGGTTCTCTCGTCGTACTGGTAACGCTCGCGCGCCTCGTGGGTGTTCGCGGTGGCGGCCTCCTTCCCGCGCCCGATGGGTTCCGTGACCTCGCTGTTCCCGCGGCGCCTTCCCCCGCGCCATGAGATTCGTGGGCGCCCGTCGAAGCGGGGCTCCGGCATCTCAGCCGCAACCATCGCGGTCGCGAGACGAAGACGCTGCGGCGGATATACGAGGAACGAGGATTTCGTCCCTTCTGGGTCACGCCAGACTCCCTGAGCAACGGGGGGCGAAGCCTCGTGGTCCACCTGGCCGGTCCGCGCCGCGAGAGATTGTGGAGCGAGGAGCGCCGTCTGACAGAGATCGGCCATTTGTTGGATCGTGCGCCTCCGAGCATTTCGAGCCGGGCGGGCGGTCCTCGACATGTCCGTCGTCGTGGGCGCCCCCTCGACTCCCACTCCGAGCTTCGACGACGAGATCGAAATGGCGGTTCTCAACCCTTACTGGAACGTGCCGGAATCCATCGCCGTCGGCGAGATCACGCCTCGGGCTGCAACCGACCCCGGCTACATGGAGCGCGCAAGCTTCGAGATCCTCGACTCCCGCGGATCCCTCGTGCCGTCCGAAGACCTGAGCGCCGCGGATCTGAAGGGGGGTCGTTATCGGATCCGCCGGAAACCCGGACCCGCGAACGACCTGGGCCGCATCAAGTTCATGCTCCCCAACGAACATAGCGTCTATCTTCATGACACGCCCTCGCGCCACCTGTTCGAGCGCGAAACCCGCGCCTTCAGCCACGGCTGCATCCGATTGGGTCGACCCCTGGAGCTCGCGAAGCACCTCCTTCCCGAGCGCTTCCGCGAAGGTGAGCTGGAACGTGAAATGGCGGGCGGTAGGGAACAGGTCGTCCGACTCGACGAGCCCGTCCCCATCTACATCGTGTACTTCACGGCGTGGCGAAACGACGATGGCATGGTTCATTTCCGGGATGACATTTACGGCCACGATGAGGAGCTCTGGAAAGAGCTTCGAGGAGATCGCGCCGTCGAGGAGGCCGAACTCGCCCTGGGGCTGTTCTCCTCGGATTTCGAGTAAACAGAGCACCCGATTGCATTCATATGGCCGCAAGGGACGAATCGATGACGTCGCGCTTGCGCATGGCCGGGGGGAGCTTGCGATCCTGCGGTTTCACCATGGGCTCGCGCCGACGCCCGCTCGAGGCGATTTCATGGGCACGGCAGCGCCTCTGCCCGTTCCCGCCGCGATCCGGCCCTTCCGGCCCTTCAAATACTGATGAGCTCGGAAAACGGCTGGAGCGGCTCGATATGTTCGCACAGCAGCTTGAGCATCGCGAGAATCGGTACCAACTCTCGCGACAGGTCGACTGCGGCAACTTTGTCCTCGAGCCGCGGAAGGATGGTGATGGCCTTTCTCAGGAAGAGGTCGCCGGAGGCGAGCAACAAGTAGAGCAGAACCAAGGCCGCGACTGCGGAGGCGATGAATTCGCTCGTGCTCTCGAAAAGAAGGCTCGTCAGCCTCGGCCCCCGCAGTTGCACCGAGGGAGTCTCCTCCGCCGGGGAGACTTCAGTCATTGCCTCCACGTGGTCCGCAGCACGGCTCAGGTTCTGGACCGGCTTCTTCCAGGCGCGCAGCTCGTCCGAGGCCTGCCGCAGAATCTTGGGGGCGCGCGCGATCCACTCGTTCGCCGGCTCCAGGAGCTGATATGCGGCCAGGCTGGCGGCGCCGAGAGTGGCGCCGAGCACCAGAGCGGCGCCGAGGGATTCGGGCACGCCCCACGCTCTCAACCGCCGCACCAGCGGCGTGAGCACCAGCTTCAGAAAATACGCTGCGGTGATGGGAACGAGCAGATCTCGGGCGAAATGGATGGTATAAAGCGCCGCCAATCCGACGAGCGCGGTCGCCGCCGCGGAGCTCCCGGCCCATCCCGAACGCATCCGCACTCTGTCAATCACGTTGGGTGACTCTTTTGCCATCACAGCTTCATTCGGCGGTGGACTGATGTCGACGCTCATGCTTTGCTCCTACGCAACTCCCATGCCAGAGGCTCCCGGCGGATCCCTAAGGAGACCTACGGTTCCAACGCGAGCAAGATCCGCGAAATCTGCGAATAGCGCCGCTCGAAATTTGGTTCTAGTTTCGAACCACGAAGGGAGGGGAATCATGCCCAATCCGTGGAAGGGGATCCTTGCTGGTGCGGCTGGAGGCGTCGGTGCCACCATCGCCATGAGCGCTTTCCAGACCTTGTGGACGTACGTGGACCGCCGCGCTCACAAGCGTAAAGCGAACGACTCGGAAGAGGCGCCGGCGACGGTCAAAGCGGTCGAGCGCCTGTCCAGGGGTTTCTTCGGGTACGAGCTCGATGAGCGGCAGAAGGAGCTGGCGGGAACCGCCTTCCACTTCGGCTTTGGCACCGCCGTCGGTGCGCTCTATGGCGCCGTCGCCGAGTTCTCGCCGGCGATTGCCCGCGGCGATGGAGTTCCCTTCGCGACGGGTCTCATGGCCGTTTCCGACGAGGTCGCGGTGCCGGCGCTCGGCCTCTTCCGCCCGCCGCCGAAGAAGTCGATGTCCCTCCAACTCTACGAGCTCTCGTCGCATGTGGTCTATGGACTCGTGCTGGAAACCACGCGGAGGGCGGTGCGGCGTGCCCTCGAAACCGATACCAAAGGGAGAGTCCGGTGAACGTCAAGTCTGAAAGCGGCAAAATCGGATACGCCCTGCTCTGGCTATTGGGAGTACCTATTCCCGTGTTGCTGATAATCTTCGTACTCCGCGGCTGCACCTGATCCACGTTCGAAGCGAGCTTCGAAAAAAAAGTAAGGCGGTCGGAGATGCCCCCACGGCTGACGGGAGATGTCACCCTCCCGTCGCTCTCCGACCGCTGGCCCTCGCGGCTATGACGTGCACGCATCCCCAACCGTTCATTTCCGCGTCCTTTCGGCACTGCCGCAGGACCTAAGACCATGTGGGATTCCCGCGAACATACCGCAGGAAGGAACCGGAGGCAGCGGTAGACGCCCCGCCTCAGTGCCAGATCAGGGCGGCCCTCATCTCGTCCACCGCTCGCTCATCTCCGGCGAGATAGCGTCCGGCAATCGGTTCGGCGTCCCGAAACGCCACCCGGGCCACCCGGTCGGTCGTCTCTTCCCGGATGTAGATGTAGACGACGGGAAACTTGTGCGGAATGGAAGCCGCCTCGAGCGCGGCGATGGGCGCGAACTCCATGAAGGCATCGATAGGCATCGTGAGCCGGAGCTCGACGTCCTGACCTTTCCCGTCGTTCGATTCGTGGACGTTCACGACACTACCGAAGGAATTGGAATTGGGGGCCTCGAGGCGCGGGTTGTCCGTCTCGGATTCCCTGACGCGAGCCCGGGCTCTCGCGGCGGCATACGAAACCGGCTCGCTCGACACCTCGCCATCCCGAAGAGCCAGGCGATACTCCTCGAGCCTCTGCTCGATCCTGGCTCGAAGCGCGCTCTGGTAGTCGTCCATCCGGCGTTGTTGTGTCGCCCCACCCGCGAAGGAGAAGGTCGCAAGCGAGCAGACCATGAAAAGCGACGTCGATAGGATTGATCTCATCACAGAAGCCTCCTTTGGCTATAACCACGGATGAGCAACATCCGTGCCAGGTCTTCCATCGAGCGCGGGGACGGAGAAATGAAACAAAACCCGGAAAGAATGGTACGTAGTCCCCACCAGCTCGGAAAATTCCTCCGGATTCTCTCGGTCTTTTGTGGTCCGGGTTTTGCTTATTCTCGACAAGATGCGGCACGCGGTTTCGCTCTTGAAGGAAACGGTAAGCGAATGGAGCAGCGACCGGGCTTCACGGCTCGCCGCGGCCCTCACTTTTTACACGACTTTCTCCATTGCGCCGCATTCGGCCCAGATTCTGCTCCTTGGCGCGGAGTTCATTCAGGTATACGCCCGTCGATTCGGCTCCCACAGGGTTCCGGTCGAGCCGAACCCGATCGGTCGTCTTCGAGAAAGTTGAGGGCTCGTGAAAGATCGAATCTCGCAGCGCGTCGTCATCGGCCTCGTAGCAGCGCTGGTGCTCATCGTGGTCGCGCTGCTGCTTCTGCCCCGCATCTGGCTTCATCGTCGTCTTCGACCCGTCGCCCGGGACAAGGTCATCGAGCTCCTCGAGGAGCGGTTCGACGATGTGCGCCTCGAACGGCTGGATATCGAGCTCCCGCCGGGCTCTCTCTTTTTCCCGCGCCTGACGGCGGTGGGTGAGGGCTTCTCGATCAGCCTTCCCGATCGGGCGGCAGAGGGCGCTCCCCCCTTCGTTACCATGAATGAGTTCGAAGTCGAGTTGGGGCTCTTCGGGATACTGCGAGATCCCATTCGAGTATCGAGCCTTCGAATGGACGAGCTTACGATTCAGATACCGCCGAAGAAAGATGGCGGCCCGGATGGGAAGTCGGAACCGCCCCCGCGCTTCGTCGTGGAAGACCTCGTCGCCGACGGCGCGGTCCTGCGAATTCTTCCTCGCAATCCGGAAAAAGACCCGCTCCAGTTCGATCTGCACCAGCTTCGCGTCCGGTCCGCCGGCCTGGGCGAGCCGATGGAGTTCGATGCGATTCTCCAGAACGCGAAGCCGCCTGGCGAGATCCAGACCGAGGGAACGTTCGGCCCGCTCCGTCTTTTCGATGCCGGCGCGAGCCCGGTCTCCGGGGAATACGTGTTCGCCAAGGCGGACCTGTCGGTATTCGGAGGCATCGCCGGAACGCTCTACTCCGAAGGAAGGTTCGACGGCGTTCTTGAGCGTATCGAGGCCTCTGGATTCACCGAGACGCCGGATTTTCAGCTCACCTCGGCGGGCAATCCCGTGGCGCTGCGGACGGAGTACAAAGCCGTCATCGACGGCACGAACGGGGACACGCTGCTCCAGCCGGTCGACGCCGTCCTCGTCGGCTCTCGGTTTCGAGCGGAAGGCGGCGTCGCCAAACGACCGGGTACCCACGGAAAGACCGTCTGTCTCGACGCCGAAGGCCAGGGGAATCGAATCGAGGATTTCCTCCGCCTGGCGATGAAGACCGAGGCGCCTTTCATGACCGGCGAAGTCCGCTTCCGGTCTCTGATCCTCATACCCCCGGGGAAGGTGGACATCGTGGAAAAACTCGTTCTCGACGGAGAGTTCGTGATCGAGACCGCGGAGTTCACCGAACGGAAGGTCCAGGACAAAGTCGACAAGCTGAGTCGAACGGGGAAGGGTGACAACGCGGAGGATCCCGTTTCCGCGCTTCAGGATGAGCGTGTGGTCTCGGACATGCGGGGATCTTTTCGCCTGGAAGGTGGAGTGATGTCTCTCTCTTACCTCTCGTTCGCCGTGCCGGGCGCCGAGGTCAGGCTCGAAGGAACCTACGGCCTCGTGAGCCGGCAGATTGATTTTCGCGGCGAGCTGCGTACGGAAGCCAAAGTCTCCGAGATGACGAGCGGAGTCAAGGCATTCTTCCTCAAACTGATCGACCCGTTGTTCGAGAAAAAGAGTATGGGGGCCGTCATCCCCATCCGCATCGGTGGGAGCCCCGATTCCCCCTCCTTCGGTCTGGACGTGGGAAGGGTCTTCCGTGGTAACGAGACGACCACGCCTTCGAGCCCAGCGGAAAAAGGCGATTGGAGAAAAGACATCCCCTCCTGCGGTGCGATCCTCGGAACCGAAGAAACGGGCGGCGAGCCGTCTGGCGTGCGGCACTGAGCCGGGCCACCGGAGACGGCGCGGTACGGAGTAATCGCGTGGTTTCACCGGGCTGCGGGCTCTAACGATTGGAAGAGCCGGCTCGAATCAGTGTCCCGATCCGAGCCGGCCTCGCTCTCCCAACCTCGAAGGCGAAAAAAGGACTATTCGGTCGGCCGCCGCGGCGTGTGTTTTTTCAAGGCCTCGACGAAGGGACGGGTGACGTCGTTGACTCGAACCGTCTTGGCGATGATGACGTCGGTGCCCTTGACGTCCTTGCCGTAGACCTTCTGGTTCGCGCTGTCGTCTACACTC
>Ga0299906_10001103_pt1 | contig 23481 bp, 23 predicted proteins | sample RVTome_14_FD_200259 | JGI IMG/M metagenome (GOLD analysis project Ga0299906, IMG submission 200259) | Soil microbial communities from uranium-contaminated site in the Upper Colorado River Basin, Wyoming, United States - RVT145D125 (version 2) ...
GCGACTGCGTGCCGCCCAGCGCCGCGGCCAGGGCCTCCAGCGTCGTGCGGATCACGTTGTTGTAGGGGTCCTGCTCGGTCAGCGACACGCCCGAGGTCTGGCAGTGCGTGCGCAGCATCAGGCTCTCCGCCTTCTTCGGCTGGAAGTGCTTCTGCATCAGCGTGGACCAGAGGAAGCGCGCGGCGCGCAGCTTCGCCACCTCCATGAAGAAGTTCATGCCGATGCAGAAGAAGAACGAGAGACGCGGCGCGAAGTCGTCGACGTCGAGCCCCGTGGCCAGCGCGGCGCGCACGTACTCCAGGCCGTCGGCCAGGGTGTAGGCCAGCTCCTGCGCCAGCGTCGCGCCGGCCTCCTGCATGTGATAGCCGGAGATCGAGATGGAGTTGAAGCGCGGCATCTCCTTCGCCGTGTGCTCGATGATGTCGGCGACGATGCGCATCGAGGGTCCGGGCGGGTAGATGTAAGTGTTGCGGACCATGAACTCCTTGAGGATGTCGTTCTGGATCGTGCCGCTCAGCTTCGCCCGCGGCACGCCCTGCTCCTCGCCGGCGACGATGAACATGGCCAGCACCGGCAGCACGGCGCCGTTCATCGTCATCGACACGCTCATCTTCTCCAGCGGGATGCCGTCGAAGAGGATCTTCATGTCCTCGACCGTGTCGATGGCCACACCCGCCTTGCCGACGTCGCCCACCACGCGCGGGTGGTCGCTGTCGTAGCCGCGGTGCGTGGCGAGGTCGAAGGCGACTGACAGGCCCATCTGCCCGGCCGCGAGGTTGGCGCGGTAGAAGGCGTTCGAGTCCTCGGCGGTGGAGAAGCCGGCGTACTGCCGGAGCGTCCAGGGCCTGACCGTGTACATCGTCGCGCGCGGGCCGCGCAGGAAGGGCGCGAAGCCGGGCAGCGTGCCCAGGGTCTCGAGCCCTTGCAGGTCCGCTTCCGTGTAGAGCGGCTTGACGGCGATGCCTTCGGGCGTCTGCCAGGTGAGCTCCTTGGGGTCGCGACCCTTCAGCTCCTGGCGCGCCAGCGTTTCCCAATCGGCCACGGTCTTCTTCGGGAAATCGGTCATCGCGGTCACCTTTCGCTGCGCTGCACTATAGCCCTGCCCGCTTAGCTGGGCCAACGCGTCTGCGCAGGACCGCCTTCGCGCCCTCCGCCAGCCCCAGGTACGCGAGCAGGAAGAACGGCAGCCAGGCGAGCGCGGCCCAGCTCGGCACCTCCAGGCGCAGCGCCTCGCGCAGCACCGGGATGTGGAAGGCCACGACCTGCAGGCCAAGCGCCAGGACGACCGAGCCCAGGAGCCAGGGATTGCCGAAGAACGGCGTGCGGAACAGCGAGCGCAGCTCGCTGCGGCAGGACAGCACGGCGACGTTCTCCATCGCCACCAGCAGCAGCAGAAGCGCGGCACGCGCCTCACCCTCAGGGTGGCCGCGGCCCAGCAGCAGGCCGTAGTAGAGCGCCGCCAGCACGCCCATGCCGCCGCCCAGAATCACGATGAGACGGAAGAGCCGGCGGTCCACCAGCGGCTCCTTGGGAGCGCGCGGACGCTCGCGGCCGATCCCGGGCTCGCCGGGCTCCAGCCCGAGCGCCACGTCCTGGCTGCCGTTGGTCACCAGGTTGAGCCAGAGAAGCTGCGTCGCGAAGAGTGGCAGCGGCAGTGCCGCCACCAGCGCCGCCAGGAAGACCATCACCTCGGCGAGGCCGGTGGCGAGCAGCAGCAGGATCACCTTGCGCACGTTGGCGTAGGCGATGCGTCCCTCCTCCACGCCGGCCACGATGGAGGCGAAGTTGTCGTCGGTCAGGATCAGGTCGGCCGCCTCGCGTGCCACGTCCGTGCCGCTCTTGCCCATGGCGACGCCGATCGAGGCGGCCTTCAGCGCCGGAGCGTCGTTCACGCCGTCGCCGGTCACCGCCACGAAGTGGCCCTGCGCCAGGCGCGCCTGGACGATGGCCAGCTTCTGCAGAGGCTCGACCCGGGCGAAGACGCGCGCCTTGGCGAGCAGCGCCGGCAGGTTCGCGCCGGCTTCCGCCACTGCCTGGCCGGTCACTACCTGACCAGGGTCTTGCGCAATGCCGAGCTGACGCGCGATTGCCAGCGCGGTCGCCGGGTGGTCGCCGGTCACCATGTCGACCTGGATGCCGCCGGCGGCGCAGGCGGCGACCGCCGCCGCCGCCTCGGCGCGCAGCGGATCGCTGAGGCCGGCGCAGCCGAGGAGCTCAAGGCCGGCCAGCAGCGACAGCGGCTCGGCCTCGTCCGTCGGCCAGTCCGCCAGCCGCCGGCGCGCCACCGCCAGCACGCGGTAGCCCTCGGCGGTCAGCGCGGCGACGGTCTCGTGCAGCGCGGCAGGCACGGCCGAGGCCAGGGCCAGCAGCGTTTCCGGCGCGCCCTTCACCGCCAGGAAGACGCCTTCGGCATCGGCCGCCAGCGCCGCGGAAAGGCGCAGGTGCGGCTCGTAGGGCACCAGCATGCGCCAGCGGCGACCGCGGCGCAGGTCGGCAGTCTGCAGCCCCTGTGCCGCGGCCAGGTCATGGAAGGCGAGATCGACGCTGTCGCCTATGCGCTGCGCCGTGCCCGCCGCGCCGCCGCCGATCGAGCCTTCGCTGGCAAGCAGCGCGCACTCGATCAGCGTGCGGGTTGCGGGATGATCCGCAGCCAAGCGCCGGCCGTCCGCCGCCGCCAGCGCGCCCACCGCCAGCCGGTTCTGCGTCAGCGTGCCGGTCTTGTCGCTGGCGATCAGCGTGCAGGCGCCGAGGCCTTCCACCGCGGGCAGCGAGCGCACGATCACATGGCGCTTGGCCATCCGGTGCCGGGCGACCGAGAGCGCGACGGTGACGGCGACCGGCAGGCCTTCCGGGATCGCCGAGACGGCGAGTGCCACGGCGGTGACGATCACCAGCTCGATCGGCTCGTCGGCCAGCCAGCCGACCAGCACGAAGAACAGCACGCCCACGATGGCGAAGAGGCTGAGGCGGCGGGTCAGCACCTCCAGCCGGCGCACCAGCGGCGGCGGCGCATCCGCCTGGCCGGAGAGCGAGCCGGCGATGCGGCCGAGCTCGGTCGCGGCGCCGGTCGCCACCACCAGGCCCTCGGCGCGGCCGGCCAGCACCGCCGTGCCGGCGTAGGCCATGGTGCTGCGCTCGGCCAGCGGCTGCGCCGGCAGCAGCGCGGCCCCGGCATCCTTCAGCACCGGCATCGACTCGCCGGTCAGTGCCGCCTCCTCGATCCTGAGCCCGCGCGTCTCGAGCAGGCGCAGATCGGCCGGCACGGCATCGCCGCTTTCCATGAGCACGCGGTCGCCCGGCACCAGCAGGTGCGCCGGCAGTGCCAGGAGCCGGCCGTCGCGGCGCACGCGGACCTGCATTTCGACGTAGCGCGCCAGCTTCTCGGCGCTCTTCTGCGAGCGCGCCTCCTGCACCGCGCCGATGCTGGCGTTGATCGCCAGCACGGCGGCGATGAAGAGCGCATCGCCCGCCTCGCCGATCGCCAGCGACAGCACGGCTGCAGCCAGCAGCAGATAGATCAGCGGCGAAAGGAACTGGCCGAGCACGATGGCGGCGAGGCTGCGCCGGCCCTGCTGCGGCAGGCGGTTCTCGCCCGCCGCCGCCAAGCGCCGGACGGCCTCCGCCTCGCTCAGCCCCTCCGGCGGACTGCCCAAGGCGCGACTCGCCGCTTCGGCCGGCTCCGCGTGCCAGGCGGCGTTGCAAGCAGTACTTTGGTCAGCAGGCACGCTCTAGGATGCCACGCTGGCGTCGCACCTCAGCCGCAGGAAGCCGATCGGCTGGGCGAAGCCCTTCAGGATGGCCTGCGCGCGCTCGACGCGGAGGTCCTGCAGCAGCGGCTCCAGGCGCGGGTCCTGCGCATAGTCCTCGGCCAGCACGATATCGCCCCCCTCGCTTTCGGCCTGCAGGCGCGCGGCCATGTTGACCGTGCTGCCGAAGTAGTCGAGCCGGTCGTTCAGCGTGACGGCGATGCAGGGCCCGCCGTGCAGGCCGAGCTTGATGGCGACCGGTGTCTCGGGATGCTCCCGGTTGAAGCTCGCCACCTCGCGCTGCGCGGCGATGGCGGCGGCCAGCGCGTCCTGCGGCCGGTGAAAAGCCGCCATGATGGCGTCGCCGATGGTCTTCACGATGGCGCCGTCGTGCCGGCGCACGATGGCGGCGAGGAAGGCGAAGTGGTCGCGCACCAGGCCGTAGGCGCTGGCGTCGCCGATGCGGCCGTAGAGCGCGGTCGAGGCGCGCAGGTCGGTGAACATCAGCGTGACGTGCTCGACCGCGACGTCGTCGCCCGGCCGCAGCACCTCGTGCGAGAAGAGATCGCGGAAAGCCTGCAGGGTGGACACCCGTTCGGCGGTCAGCGCATCCTCGACCCAGCGCCGCTCCTCGACAACCAGCGCGCGCGGCCGCCCGGTCTCATTGGCGATGGCGATGCTGCCGGACGCCGCGGCGGGGCCCACCTCGATGACGTCCTCGCCGAGCGTGAAGGCCGGCGCCGTCTCGCCCAGCTCGACGTCCCGCTGCAGCCCCGGCTCCAGCGTGCGGTAGCGGTAGGGGCCGGGCGGGAACGCCGCGGGCAGCGTGCGGCGCTCTCCCGGTGCCAGCGTCACCTGCAGCTTCACATGCGGCATGGAGAGCGGGCCGAAGAGGCAGTACTCGCCCTCGATGATCGGGCGCACCGCGGGCGCCGGGGCGAAGGCGAGCTCGACGTTGCGCGCGAAATCGCGCTCGTAGTCGATGTTGCAGGTGGGGCAGTGCGCGCCCTTCGGCAGCGCATCGAGCGATCCCGCTTCGGCCTTGGCGACGCGGCAACGCGGGCAGAGCAGGGACCAGCGCAAGGTCAGCAGGCCGCTGCGCGTCGCCTCCAGGCAGAGCTCGACCGCCTGGCGCGCCGCTACGCCCCAGCGCCGCGCCAGCGCCAGCGGCCGGATGCGCATGAGGTCGATCTCCTGCCGGGTGAAGAGGTCGTCGACCAGGCGCGGCGCCAGACCATGGCCGTGGCCCGAGGCCTCGATGCGCTCGATCTGCTGCATGACCCGCGCGCGCGTCGCCTCGTCGGGCTGCGGCGCCTTGTAGTCGAAGACCAGCGCCTGGCGGCCGGCCAGGTGTCGCTCGATGCTGGCGCAGGCCTTGTGAAAGTTGGCGATGCCGGTCTTGATCACCCGCCCGGCGACGAGGCGGCCGAGCAACCCCTTGGGCGCCAACGAGACGGTATAGCTGGCCGTCGTGCCGCCACCGGGCTCGGCGGTGAGCCGCAGGGTGGCGCAGAGGAAGGTGAGCGGGCCCTTCACGAAGTCGCGGCGATGCTCGAACCACTGCTCGGCCACCCAGTTCACCGGCCGCTCCAGCCACTCGACCTGCAGCGGACCGACGCGGGTGAAAGCGCGGTACTCGACGCTGCCGTCCGCCCGCGGCGTCTCCACGATGCGGTGCTTCGGCATGCCGTAGGCTTCATTGAAGCGCTGCGTGTCGGCAACGAAAGGCCAGACCTCCGCAGGCGGGACGCGGAAGCTGTGCGTGACGCTGGCGCTCTGCTCGGCCGCCATGGCTATCCCTACCAAAGAAAACGTTCCAGTGCGGCCACGGGCGCGACGCCCTGCGCGGATGCCAGCGCCTCGATTGCCTCGGCGACCTGCGGGCTGCGCGTCAGCTCAGCGTGATGGATGCCGCCGTGGATGAAAAGCGCCGGCAGGCCGGCCACGGCAGCCCCCTTCATGTCGGTCTCCATGCCGTCGCCGACGCAGAGCACGCGCGCCGGCGCCGGGTGGCCGAGGCGCCCCAGCGCACGGGCATAGACGCCGGGAAAGGGCTTGCCGTGCCAGGCGACGCGGCCGCCCAGCGCCTCGTAGGCGTCGGCGATCGCGCCGGCGCAGGGCTCGCGGCGGCCGCCGCTGATCACCACGCGGTCCGGGTTGGCGCAGACCATCGGCAGGTCGCGGGCCGCAGCGGCCCGCAGCACCGCTTCGGTCGCCGCCATGGCGCCGTCCTCGCTCGCCGAGCCGGTGTTGAGGATGCAGGTCGCCTCCTCCGGCCGTTCGACGAAGACAAAAGGCAGGCCTTCGCGCATCGAGCGGTCGCGCGGGCCGCCGAGGTGCAGACAGCGGTCGCCCAGCGCGCGGTGGAAGGCATCGGGCTGCTCGGCCATGTGCCGCCAGGCCTCCTCGCCCGAGGTGACGATGCCGTGCACCAGGTCGGGATCGAGGCCGATCTCGGCGTTGCGCGCCGCCACCACCGCTTCGCGCCGGGGCGCGTTGGACAGCAGCAGCACGCGCTTGCCGGCGTCCTGCAGGCGCCGCAACGTCTCCGGCACCCAGGGAAAGACGCGCCGGCCGTCGTGCACCACGCCCCAGAGGTCGAGGATCAGCGCGTCGAAGCGGGGGGCGAGGGCGGCAAGGCCGGGAACGATGGCAGGCATGGCGCGCGGGTTCTGCCACAAGAGCGCGGGACAGACAAAATGCCCCTCACCCTGTCCCTCTCCCCGCTGACGCGAGGCGAGGCGACCCCTGGCCCGCCGTCACCGCTACCGTCCCCTCGCCCCCGAAGGGGGAGAGGGACAGGGTGAGGGGCGGTCGGTTCACCCGTCCACCAGCCTCGTCGCCAGCTTGGTGTCGATCAGCTCCGCGCCGGTGAAGAAGTAGACCTGACTCCAGGGCGTCTGCAGCGCCGGGATCCAGGCCTCGGCGGAGACGCCCATCTCGACCAGGTGGTTGAGGCAGAGCGCGGCCAGCTGCTGGCCCTCGCCCAGGCCCGTCTGGCGGTCGCCCGCCGTCTCGGTCTCGTCGAGATAGGCCCGGTGCACGCCGATCCAGGCCTGCGGCCCCGCTTCGCGCGCCACGCCGCCGGCATAGGCCAGGGGACAGGCCGAGGCGCAGAGCGCCTCGTCCGGCACCAATGTCGCGATGCCGCGTTCGCGCAGGTAGCGGCCGAGCTGGATCGCTTCCAGCACCAGCCCGCCCGGGCTGTCGAACACCACCACGTCGATGCGCCGCTGGTTCAACTCGTCGAAGCGTTCGAAAGTGTCGGCCGTGCCGCCGGAGAAGGTGCCCGAGGCCACGGCGTAGACCGTGCCGCTGCGGCCCTCGACCAGGGTGAAGGCCATGGCGTCGTTGCTCGGCTCGGGCAGCGGCCCCAGGCCTTCGGGCAGCTCCGGTGCATCGCCCGAACGCGTGCGCGGCCGCTCGGCCGGGTCGAAAGGCCGGGCCTGGTCGCCGTCGGACGGCCGGGGCTCGATGCGCACCTCGCCCGGGCCTTCCGGCATCTGCGGCAGCGTAGTGACGTCGCCCGGCAGCGGCCGGTTCGGATCGATCGCGGCGCTGCCGGCGACGCCGGCGGCGTCGATGGCGACCAGCGCCAGCGTGCTCACCACCGTGGCGCGCGCGATCCAGGCCAGCGCCGAACTGCTGTCTCGCGGCAGCAGCCCGCGCCCGGGGCGGCTAGCGGCCATCGCTCGGGCGCGGCCGGCGACCGGCGGCGGCGTCGTAGGCCAGCGTCACCTCCGGCTCGCCCGCAGGCTTCGGCGGCGGCGATGCCGCCGCCGCTTCCGCGCGCTCCGCCTCCTCGGCGCGCTTGCGGGCGCGGGCGCGCAGCTCGTCCAGCCGCTCCTGTGCGGCCAGTGCCGCCGCCATGTCGCCCATGGTCACCTGCAGCACCTGGTCGCTGCCGCCCTCGCGCTCGCGGATCGCGCCCTGCACCACCATCAGGATCAGCACCAGCACGCCCGGCATGAGGTCGATGGCGATGGCGCCGGCCCAGCTCGGGATGAACTCGCTGGCGTAGCGCAGCACGGCCTCGGCGGCAGCGAGCGGCACGAAGCGGAAGGGCTCCGCCTTCGGCCGCTCCAGGATCTCCTCGGCGGCCTGCGCCAGGCGCTGGCTGGTGGTGGCGATGGCGGCCTCGATTTCCTGGATGACGTCGTTCTGCGCGATGCCAAGCGCCGATGTGCCGCCCGAGGGCGAGGGCGCGATGAAGCTCTCGGCAAGGTCGAAGGCGGCGCGCTTCACCGACTGTGCGAGCGACGACTGCTGCAGGTCGGCGATGATGCCGACCAGCGCCACGGCTTCCTTGGCGAAGACCACCGAGCGGTCGGCGATGTCGCCGGAAGCGCTGACGATCTCGCGCAGCGTACCGAGCTTCTGGCCGCCCAGCGCGTAAAGCCTGTCGAGGGCTTCGCGCGAGTCGCGGATCTGGTCGGCCAGAGTGCGCAGCTCGGCCGACTTCTGCGCCAAGAGCTCGACCACGGTGCCCTGGCCGGAAGTGCCGGTCAGCGCGCCGGACTCGCGCTCCTTGTCGGAGAGCTGGCGGAAGCGCTCGGCCTCGCGCTCCAGGTCGGGCACCAGCGACTGCGCCGCCAGCGCGTTCTCATGCGCCTGCTCCAGGCGCCGCTGGTATTCCTCGACGGTCAGCGCCAGGTGCTGCTCGACCGCGCCGGAACCGGCAAGGGCCGCAGCATTCAGCCAGGACGACATCGCCATGATCGCGCCGCAGCCGAGGATCAGCGCGATCCAGAGCCCGCCACGCGCACGGCCGCGACCGAAGAGCGGCATGAAGCGCAGCATGTAGGACCAGAAGACGAAGATGCCGACCGCTACGGCGACCGAGTAGATGATGGCGCCGCCGACCGGCAGGATGCCGTCGCCGTCGAGCAGCCCGCGCACCCCCATGTAGGTCCAGTAGCCGCTGGCCGTGCACAGCACCGCCAGCCCCGCGGTCATCGTCCCTTCCAGGTGCGCGACCGACTGCCTCAGTTCCTTGGCCATTCCTGCGCTTTCTGCCTAAGCAAAGACCGGATGGCCCCCCAAGGGGCTATCGCATAGCGTGTCGCAGGCCTCCTGCCAACCGGGCGACGCCACCACCGGCGCGGGGACCGGCCGTGATCGTGCATTGAGGATTGGCAACGACTGGGAAGCCCGTGCCGCTCAGAGCACGGCTTTGCGCAGACCGCCCTCGATCGGGAAGGTAAGGCCGGTGAGGTAGCCGGCATGCTTCGAGGCCAGGAAGGCGGCAAGCGCCGCCACCTCCTGCGGTCTGCCAACGCGGCCTACCGGCACGTCGCGCGCCAGCTCCTGCATCGGCCCGCCCGACTGTTCGGTCACCTTCTGCAGGCGCGGCGTGTCGATGAGCCCGGGGCAAATGGTGTTGATCGTGATGCCATCGGCCGCAACCTCGAGCGAAAGCGTCTTGGAGAAGCCGATGACGCCCGCCCAGGTGGCGACGGACAGGCCGAACTTCGGGATCGGCTGCAGCGCGGAGAGTGCCGCGATGTTGACAATGCGCCCGCCGCCACGGGCGCGCATCGACGGCACTGCGCCGCGACACATGCGGATGACGCTCATCAGGTTCTGCTCGATGGCCTTGCCCCAGCCGGCATCGTCGAAATCCAGCGCCCCGCCCAAAGGCGGCGCGCCGTCGTTGTTCACCAGCACGTCGATGCCGCCGTGCGCCTTCAGCGTCTCGGCCACGACACGCGCGCAGTCCTCCGCCTTGCGGATGTCGCCCTGCACGGCGACGACCGCATTGCGCGCGCCGTCGCCCACTTGCGCGCGCGCCCGCTCCAGCGCCTCCACGCGCCGCGCGCTGATCACCACGCGGGCACCCTCCTCGGCAAAGAAGCGCGCCGTGGCGAGCCCGATGCCCTGGCTCGCGCCGTTGACGATGACGACCTTGTCCTCAAGTCCTAGGTGCATGGCCGGATCTCACTTCCGTAAGGAATCGCCTGGCGTTGCCGCGCAGCACGCCGTCGAGCACCTCGGGCGGCAGGCGGAGGTCGTCCCAGTCCTGCAGCAGACGCTCGTAGCTCAGGAGCGGGTAATCGGCGCCGAACATGATGCGGCTCTTCAGGCGCCGCGGAATCTCGTGTTTCAGATCGTCGGTGAAGTACTTCGGCGACCAGCCGTGCAGCTCGCACCAGACATTGGCCTTGTGCAGCATCACCGAGATCATCTCCGACTGCCAGGGCCAGGCCGGCCGGGCGGCAACGATGGTGAGCTCCGGCCAGCGCGCCGCGACCAGATCCAGATGGCGCGGGTGGCAGTGGTCCAGCACGATGCCCTTGCCGCCGCGAAAGCCCGCACCGAGCCCGACGTGGCCGACGAAGATCAGTGCCGGCACCCGGCGCTCGATGCAGACTTCGTAGAAGGGCTCCCAGGCGGCGTCGCTGCAGGGCACGCCGCCGGAGCCCGAGACCGCGAGGCCGACGAAGCCGGACCCCTCGTCGATGCAGCGCTTGAACTCGGCAAGCGCCGGCTGACCCAGCTCGGGCTGGAAGTGGAACCAGTTGCCGAGCACCGCGTCGGGAAAGCGCCGCTGCATCGCGAAGGCGTAGTCGTGCAGCTCGCGCGCCTCGGCGACCGGCAGGAACTTGCTGTAGCCGAAGTCCAGGATCGCCTGCACGTTGGCGCGCCGCAGGTCCTCCGCCATCTCCTCCTCGGTTGCGTAGCGCGCGCTCGACCGCCAGGTCTCCTTCTGCAGCGTGAGCTCGGCGTCGCTGCGCAGCGCATAGCCGCGCTTCGTGCTCCAGTGCGAGTGCAGATCGATGATCGGCTCCGAACCTGACATGGACTCTTTCTCCCGACGTTCAAGCGATGCCGAGGTAGACCTCGCGGACCTCTTCGTTAGCCATCAGCTCGCCGCTGCGGCCAGAGAGCGCGACGCGCCCGTTCTCCAGCACGTAGGCGCTGTCGGAGGTCTTCAGCGCGAGGCGGGCGTTCTGCTCGACCAGCAGCACGGCCACGCCCTCCTCGTGGATCCGACCGATCACCTGGAAGATCTCGCGCACGATGCGCGGCGCCAAGCCGAGCGAGGGCTCGTCCAGGATCAGGAGGCGTGGTTCGGCCATCAGCGCGCGGCCGATCGCCAGCATCTGCTGCTCGCCGCCGGAGAGCAGGCCGGCACTCTGGCCGCGCCGTTCCGCCAGGATCGGAAAGAAGGCTTCCACGGCGGCCCGGCGCTTCGCGTAGTCCGCGCCCCGGCCGCTCCGGTAGGCACCCATCTCCAGGTTCTCCTGCACGCTCATCTCGGAGAACAGCAGGCGGCCCTGCGGCACGTGGATGATGCCCGCCTTCACGAAGCGCTCGGTCGGCCAGCCGCGCAGGCTCCGCCCGTCGAGGCTGAGGTCGCCGTGGCGGATCGGCAGCAAGCCGGAGAGAGCGCGCGCCAGGGTGGTCTTGCCGGCGCCGTTCGCGCCCAGGAGCGCGACGATGCCGCGGTCGGGCACGCAAAGCGAGACCTCGTGCAGGACGTCGATGCGGCCGTAGCCGGTGCTGAGCGCGCTCACCTCAAGCATGCTCGGCCTCCCCGAGGTAGGCCTCGATGACCTTCGGGTCGGCCTGCACGTCGCCGGGCGCGCCTTCGGCAATGCGCTGGCCATGGTCAAGCACGGTGATGAGGTCGGCCGCTGCCATGATCAGCCGCATGTTGTGCTCGATCATCAACAGCGTGATGCCGAACTCCTGCGCGAAGACGCGACAGGAGGCGATCATCTCGTCGGCCTCCGCCTCGCCCAAACCGGATACCGGCTCGTCCAGCATCAACAGGCGCGGCCGGCGCACCAGCGCGCGCCCAAGGTCCACCTTCTTCAGGATGCCGAATGGCAGGTCGCCGGCTGGCGCATCGCGCAGCCGATCCAGATCCAGGCGCTGCAGCACGTCGCGCGCACGCGAGGCGGCCTCGCGCTCGGCGGCGCGCTTGCGCCTGCTGCCGATGACGTTGTGCCAGAAACCGGCGTTCGGCGCGTCGTGCAGCGCCGTCAGCACGTTCTCCAGCACCGTCTGGTCGTGCGCCACCTCGGCGTGCTGGAAGGTACGGCCGATGCCAAGCCGGGCGATGCCGGCGGGCGTCAGGGCGGTGAGCGGCGTGCCGTCGAAGACGATGCGGCCGGCGGACAGCGGCACGAGCCCCGAGATCGCGTTCAGCAGCGTCGTCTTGCCGGCGCCGTTCGGGCCGATCAGCCCGTGCACGCTGCCGGGGGCCACTTCCATGTCGACGGCGGCGACGGCGGTGAGCCCGCCGAAGGTCACCGTGACCCCCTGGAGGGAGAGCAGGCTCATGGCGTCCCGCCGGCGGCGTCGGCTGGCCGCTTCCTGCGCCCGTGCACCCAGGCGGCCGGTCTTGCCTTCAGGAGCCCGGCCAGACCCTGCGGCAGGCCGATCAGCACGGCGATCAGCAGGCCGCCGAAGAAGAACTCGTTGTACTCCTTGAGGCCGCGCATCAGCTCCGGCAAGGCCGTCAGCACGGCCGCGCCCAGCACCGAGCCCGCGATGCTGCCGAGCCCGCCGACGACGATGAAGATGACATGCTGGATCGAGGTCAGCAGGCCGAACTCCAGCGGATCGATGAAGCCGACCAGGGTCGCGAACAGGCCGCCGCCGATGCCCGCGTAGAAGGCGGAGATGACGAAGGCGATCAGCTTCACGCGTACCACGGATATGCCCATGGCGAGCGCCACGGTCTCGTTGTTGCGGACGGCGTTGAAGCTGCGCCCCACCGGCGAGCGCAGCAGCGAGCGTGCGCAGTACACGGCGAGCGCGGCCATGACCAGCACGACGTAGTAGAAGCGGAGATCCGAGCTGAAGGAGAAGCCGAAGGGCTTCGGCCGGGGCGCCTGCATGCCACGCACGCCGCCGGTGATGTCCGGGATCTCCCGGATGATGACCTGGATGATCTCCAGGAAAGCCAGCGTCACCACGGCGAGATAGAAGCCGCGCACCCTGACCGCCGGCGCGCCCAGCAGCAAGCCGAAGAGGGCGGCCGCGACGCCGCCGATCGGCAGCGAGAACCAGAAGGGAATGCCGGTCTCGGTCGTGACGTAGACCGTGGTGTAGGCGCCGATCGCCATGAAGGCGGAGCTGCAGAGCGAGATCTGCCCGGCATTGCCGATCAGCAGGTTCAGCCCCACCGCGATGATCACGTTCACCAGGATCAGCGAGAGGATGTAGTGGTGATAGTTGCCGAGGAAGAGCGGCCCGACCAGCAGGAGGAGGGCGCCGCCCAGCGCCAGCAACGAGCGCACCGTCGGGAATCGGCGCTCAGACACGCCGGATCTCCGCCCGCCCGAAGAGCCCGTTCGGCCGCACCAGCAGCACCAGGATCAGCAGCGCGAAGGCGAAGACGTTCTTGAAGGTGCCGCCGAAGAATGCGCCGCCGAAGGTCTCCGCCAGACCGATGATGAGGCCGCCCACCACCGCGCCGGGCAGGCTGTAGAAGCCGCCGATGATCGCCGCCACGAAGGCCTTGATCAGCACGTCGCCCATCTGCGCTTCCACGCCGGTCAGCGGCGCCACCAGGATGCCCGCGAGCGCCCCCATGCCGGCGCTGATCGCGAAGGTCAGCGAGAAGACGCCGCCCACCGGCACGCCCATCAGCCGCGCCGCGGTTTGATTCTGCGCCACCGCGCGCATCGCCTTGCCGGTGCGCGTCAGGCGGAAGAACAGCACCAGCAGCAGGACCAGCAGCAGCGAGGCGCCGATGATCCAGAGGTATTGCAGGTTGATGCGGGCGCCGCCGATCGCCCAGCTCATGCCATCGAATGGGCTGGGCAGGTTGGAGACCGTCTCCTGCCAGCCGATCCTGAGCGCATTGCGGATCATCAGGCCGATGGCCAGCGTCACGATCACCACGGTGAAGGCCGGCGCCTTGATCAGCGGGCGCAGCAGCGCGCGCTCGATGACGATGCCGACCAGGGCGGTCGCCAGGACCGTCAGCAGGACGACCAGCGGATAGGAAAGATCGGTGTAGAGCGAGAGGAAGAGCGCGAAGTAGGCACCAAGGGCGACGAACTCGCCCTGCGCGAAGTTCAGGAGGCCGGTGCCCTTGAACGCCAGCACGAGCCCGAGGGCCACCAGAGCATAGATGCTGCCCGTGCTCAGGCTGGCGAAGACGAGCTGCAGGAAAACGTCGAACTGCATCGGTGCAGCGAGCGCCGGAGGCGAGGAAGATTGCGTCTCCCCGCCTCCGGCCCCGGCAGCCTACTTCTTGAACTCGTCAAGCACCGTGCTGGAGCGTGCCGGGTCCCAGCGCAACGGCACCCAGTGCTGGCCCAGGATCACCATCATGTTCATGCGCAGGTTGCCGATGTGGTGCCAGTCGGTGAAGGTGCGCGGCGTCGCCACCTCGCTGACCCGCCAGTTCTCCAGCGTCTCCAGGGCCTTCGCGAAGCCCTCGCGGGTGAGGTCGGGACCGGCCCGACGCAGCCCTTCCGCCACCACGTGCATGTCACCGTAGCCCAGGAGATCGAAGACGTTCGGCCGGCCGACCGGCGCGTCCGGGTTCTTCGCCCGCCAGGCTTCCATGTAGGCCACCATGTCGGGGTGCTGCGAATCGAGGAACAGCGGCGTCAGCCAGCCGCCGATGAAGCCCTCGGCCGCGTAGCCGGCGTTGGCGATCAGCGCATTGTCCACCATCGCGCCGCTGCCGAAGATCGGCTGCTGCAGGCCGAGCTCACGCGCCTGGCGAACGATGATCTGCGCCTCGGTCACGTGACCCAGCGTGACGATCACGTCGGGGTTGGTGCCCTTGATCTCCAGGAGCTGCGGCGTGAAGTCCTTGTCGCCGACGTTGAACTCCAGGCGCACCAGCGGCTCGATGCCGTACCACTCCTTCAGGAAGCGCTCGGTGGCATCGCCTTCGTTCTTCGGGAACTCGTCGCTGCCGCTCAGAATCGCGATGCCGTCCGCCTGCATGAACTGCGTCAGGAACTCGGCGTAGAGCTCGCCGTAGCGCGCCGACTCGGTCGTGCCGCCCCGGAACATGTATTGATGGAAGGGATGCGTGACCGGCGGCGCGGAAGCGATGGATACGTAGGTCGGAATGTTGCGTTCCTTCAGGAAGTCGATCGTGCCGACCGTCGGATTGCTGCCCGAGACACCGAAGATCATGAAGACCTCGTCCTGGTCGACCAGCTTCTTCACCGCCGCAAGCGCGGTGGTGGGCGAGAAGCCGTCATCCTCGAAGATCACCTCGATCTTGCGGCCATGGATGCCGCCCGCCGCATTGATTTCCTCGACCGCCAACTCCATGCCCGCGCGGCCGCCCAGGCCGACGAAGGCGGCCGGGCCGGTGATCGGTCCGTAGGCGCCGATGGTGATGGTGTCGTCTGCAACCCCGGGCTCGGCCACGGCTGCCAGCGGCGGCAGCAAGACGACTGCCGCGGCGAGCGTTGCAGTCGCAAACCCTCTTAGAAAACCAACCATCGTTTCCTCCCTCGGTTCACATGATGGGCGCCACCCTTGCGCCGGGCTTTGTTGCGGGTGGTTCACTCCGGGCCGCTAGCCTGCGGCAGCAGCGCCTCGGGCCTGCAGGACGAGATCGCGCAGCGGCCCTTTCTGGACCTTTCCCGTCGGCGTGCGCGGCAGGTCCGTGAGGATTTCCAGGAACTCCGGCAGCTTGTAGGTCGCCACCTTGTCGCGCAGGAACGCGACCATTTCCTCGAAGGTGATGGATTCGCCTTGCTTGGGGACGATGCAGGCGCAGACACGCTCGCCCAGGCGCGGATCCGGCAGCCCGACGACCGCCGCGTCCTGCACCTTCGGGTGCTGGTACAGCACCTCCTCGATCTCGCGCGGGTAGATGTTGGCGCCGCCGCGGATCAGCATCTCCTTCTTGCGCCCGACGATCCTGAGATAGCCCGCTTCGTCCATCACCGCCTGGTCGCCGGTGTGAAACCAGCCGTCGGCGGAGAAGCTGCGGGCGTTGGCTGCGGGATTGCGGTAGTAACCGATGGTGACCGAAGGTCCGCGGCTCCAGATCTCGCCGACCGTGCCGCGCGGCACCTCGTTGCCCTCGTCGTCGACGATCTTGTTGTCCATGCCCGGCTGGGACAGTCCCACCGTGCCGCAAACGGCTTCGGGATCCTCCGAGAGCCTGGTCTGCGACTGCGTGCCCGCCTCCAGCATCCCGTACATTTCCAGCAGGTGGCCGGAAAGGCGCTGACGCACCGCGCGGATCACCTCGATCGGGCAGGAGGCGCCGCCGGTCATGATCACCTCGAGCGAGGAGAGATCGAGGCTCTCGAGCCCCTCCACCGCCAGAAGCGCCACCAGGTGCGCCGGAGCGCAGCAGAAGTGGGTGACCCGCTCGTCCTGGATGAGCTGCAGCGCCGTCCGCGCGTCGAAGCGCTCCTGCAGCACCATCCGGCAGCCGGCGAAGATGCACTGCACGACATTCATCAGGCCCCAGTTCAACCCCACCGGCAGGAAGACGAGAAAGACGCTGTCCTCGCCGATCGCCTGCTCGCGATTGAGCAGGTAACAGGCGTAGTTCGTGGTGTCGTGCAGATGCAGCACCGCCTTGGGATCGCCGGTCGTGCCGGACGTGAACGCGGTCCGGCAGAGGTCGTCGCCCTTCGGGCGGCGCAGCGCCAACGTGGCCTCGGAAACTTCGAGCGGCGCTTCAGGCTCGTCGAGGTAGCGGCGCAGGTCGAAGCAGCCCGCAGGAACATCGTCGCCGACCACGTAGACGTGCTTCAGCGCCGGCAGGGAGTTACGCAGGCCTTCCAGCATCTCGAGGTAGTCGAAGCGGCGGAAACTGCGGGGCAGGACCAGCAGGGTCGCCTCGGTGAAGGAGCAGATGAACTGCACTTCCCGCGAGCGGAAGTCGCTGTGGAACTGGCAGAAGGGGATGCCCGCCATCATGGCGGCGTTCACCACGATCGCCACCTCGCTCCAGTTCGGAAGCTGGACGGCGATGACGTCCTTGTCGGTCAGTCCCAGCGCGATGAAGTGCGCTGCCAGCCGGCGGGACCGCTCGTAGTACGCCCGGTAGGTCAGGCGCCGGCGCCCGTCGATCAGCGCCAGGCGATCCGGGTGGGTCCGTGCCAGTTCCTCGAGCGGCTCATTGCTCGTCGTCAGGCTCCACGCCCCGGAGGCGAGGAAGGCACGCATCCGCTCGGGCGAGATCTGCGGATCGTCGACGTGCATGAACGAAGCCTCCCAGGGCAGCGCGGCAGGGCAGCTTGTTGCGGCCTCATCCTTGAGTCAGCAATTGACTGAGCGCTCAGTAGACCATAGCGTGAAAAGCACCGTCAATCGGGTGCGAGGGCCCTTGCACGCCTTCACGCGCCGACGGAAGGTCGGCTCACTCCCCCAACCAAGGGCAGCACAGGCCGGGCATGGCACACGCTCAGAAAGCACCCAGCGGCGGGCGGCAGGTCGAGACGGCGGTCAAGGACGAGAACCGCGTCCGCGACCGGCGGCAGCAGCTCATCGATGCCGCGGTGCGCGTCTTCATGGAGAAAGGCTTTCACGAGACCACCGTGCGCGACATCGGCAAGGCGGCCGACCTGACGCAGGGCACGATCTACAACTACGTCCGCTCCAAGGATGACATCCTCTATCTGGCCTGCGATCACGTGGTCACCGCCTATCAGGACGCGGTGCGCCATTCGCTCGCCAGCCTGGGGGAGCGCGAGGACGCGCTGGAGGCGATCCTGCGCGCCGTCATCGAGACGATGTACGACTACCAGGACTACATCCTGCTGATCTATCACGAGAGCCATGCGCTCAATCGCGATTCCCTGCACTCCATCCTGGCCCGGGTCGAGGAGTTCGTCGATTTCATCAAGGAGGCCATGGCCGCGGCCGGCGTGCACGACAGCGGCACGACGATGCACATCTGGGCGAACATCGTGACCTTCCTGCCGACCATGGTGGCCTTGCGGCGCTGGCTGCTGCGCCGCGTGCAGTCGCGCGAGGAGGTCATCGACGCGCTCGTCGTCTTTATGTTGAAGGGCTTGGACCGCGGCTGAGCCACCTGCCGGGTCTGGCGCCGGGTCTGGCGCAAGAGCCGGATGGCGGCAGCCTGAGCCTGCGCATAGCCTCTCGCATGCCCCGTGCCAACCGCCCCCTGGCCAACCGCCCGCTGGCCAACCGCCCCCTGGCCAACCGCCCCTTGGCCAACCGGGTGACGCCCTTCGGGCAGTTCGAGGCGACGCCCTGCCGCGGATTGCTGATTGGCAATCGCGGCATCCTGCATGACGACGCGGGCCGAATCGGGACCGCGCGCTGGCGCCATCCGCACTGGATCGCCTGCGCGTTGGCCTTCAAGGGCTGGCGGCGCAAACTGCTGCAGCCCGGCACCTGGACCGAGCTCTTCTTCCTCGACGAGGCGACGGCGCTGGCTGCAGGGCACCGCCCGTGCGCGCTCTGCCGCCGCGCGGACTATCGGCGCTTCCGCGCGGCCTGGCAGCAGGGCTTCGCGCTCGACAGCGTACCGGGCGCGGACGCGATGGACCGCGCGCTGCACGGCGCGCGGCTCGATCCGGCGACGCGGCGACAGGCACGCCACGAGCGGCCGCTGGAGACGCTGCCCGACGGCACGATGATCGAACGCGAAGGCCGCGCCTGGCTGGTGCTGGACGCGCGCCTCCTGCCCTGGAGTCACGCCGGCTACGGCATGCCCGAAGCGCGCGGCACGGGTTCGGTCAGCGTGATCACCCCCGCACCCAGCGTCGCCAGCCTCGCCGCCGGCTACACGCCGCTGCTGCACCCGAGCGCCGGCCTGCCGAAGGGAAGGCCCGCTACAGCTGCGGCTTCGGATCGAGCGGGAAGAACTTGAAGAAGGGCTCCGCTTCCCGCAGCGCGCGGGCGTAGCTGGGGCGCTCCTTCAGGCGCGCGAGATAGCCCGCGAGCCTGCGCTGCTCCGCGCCGAAGCGCAGCACGGTGTTCGCGTAGAACAGCGCCGGCGCCGCAGCGCAGTCGGCCAGCGAGAAGGCCTCGCCGCAGGCCCAGGGGTTGGCCGGCAGCCGTTCCTCGATCACCGCATAGGCTTGGCGGAGCTGTGCCCTGGCCTGCTCCACGCCCGGCGGATCGTTGCCGCCAGCCGGGCGCAGCGCGTCGGTCACGATCTTCTGCATCGGGTACTGGACGAAGTGATCGAAGAAGCGATCCCAGAAGCGCACCTCGAGCGCGCGCTCGGCGTCGCGCGGCAGAAAGCGCGTCGGCCCCGGATAGTGCAGGTCGAGGTACTCGATGATGATCGGCGTCTCCGCCAGCGTGTGGCCGCGCGCCTCGTCGCGCAGCACCGGGATCTTCGCCATCGGCCAGAGCGCGCGGAAGGGCGCGCTCGCCACAGGATCGCCGAGGTTGACCGGCACCGGCTCGAAGGCGGTGTCGTTCTCGTAGAGCGCGATCAGCGCCTTCTGGCAGAACGACGACAGCGGATGGAAGAAGAGCTTGAGGGTCACTGCGGCCTCAGGGCGTCAGGTCCAGCTTCGCCTGCCCGCTCTCGGGATCGAAGGGATCGCTCAGGTGCTGGTGGGTGATGACCCAGCGGTTGTCGATCTGGCGCAGGCCCCAGGTGACCCGCAGCCACATGTCGACCGCCGCGCCGCCGGTCAGCGTGCCGCTGAAGCGTTGCAGCGCGTGCGCGAAGGCGACTGCGCCCGAGGCGGCGATCTCCAGCTCGCGCGTCTCGCAGCCGATCGGCCCGTCGTAGCCATCGAGCCATTGCTGCAGGCGGTCGCGTACCGTGGTCTTGCCGGCATTGCGCAGCGGCGGCACGGCGTCGAAGCTGACGACGCTCTCCGCCAGCCCGGCGAGAAGCGCCTCGGCGTCCTTGTCGCGGATCGCCTGCTCCTGGCTTTCCAGGAGCTGCCGGATCGCTGCGTCGGGCGGCTCGGTCGAGGCGCCGGGCGGCAGGCCCGAGAAGACCTCGGCGGCAAGCAGGCGGTTGCCGTCGAAGCGCAGCAGCTCGACGTTGCGGAAGGCACCCTTCTCGCCCTTGGCCTCGTAGACCACCAGGCAGTCCTTCGGGCCGAGCGCCGCGACGCGCTCCACCTTCAGCGCGATCTTGCCGGCCGCCGGCCAGCAGCGCTCGAAGAAGGCGGCGCCGTCGATGTGGTCGTCGCGCGGGCTGGTGAAGGTGAAACCGTTGCCGAGCCGCGCCTCCATCTCGTCGCGCTCGGCGGTTTCCCAGTTCTTCACGTACTGCTTGGCCGCCGTCTCGAGCTCTGCCTTTTTCATCGCCTGCTTCCTTGCCGTGGCGGCGCTGATAACACGCAGCCACCCCCGAGGGTCCGTTCAGCGCGGATCGCGCGACAGGCCGCGCTCGGCCATCGCGGCGAGATAGGCATGCCAGCGGCTGTCCTGCTCTTCGCCCAGCTCGTAAAGATAGTCCCAGGTGTAGAGGCCGCTCGAATGCAGGTCGTCGAACACCAGCCGCACGGCATAGCTGCCGACCGGATCGATCGCGGTGATGCCGACCTGGCGGCGGCCGGCGACCAACTGCTTCTGGCTGGGGCTGTGGCCTTGCACCTCGGCCGAGGGACTTTCCACCCGCAGGTACTCCGCCGGCAGCTCGAAGCGGCGGCCGTCCTCGAAGCCGACGCTGAGCCTGCGGGTTGCCCTGGTGTAGGTCAGTTCCTCGGCGCGGTGGCGCATCGGCTCAGCCCGGCTCGTCGAGCTTGCGGGCCTCGTCCGGCAGCATGATGGGAATGCCGTCGCGCACGGGGTAGGCGAGGCCGGCCTGGCGGCTGACCAGCTCTTGCCGGGCGCGGTCGTACTCCAGCGGCCCCTTGGTCAGGGGGCAGACCAGGATCTCGAGCAGGCGCGGGTCGACCTCGCCGGCAGCAGCCTTGTCATCGTCCATGCTGATCCTCTCTTCCGCCGGCCGGTCTTCCGCCGGCCGGCCTAGTTCGGCCGCGCCGGGCCGTCGCCCTCGGCCTCGGGCTGATGCGCCGCCATCTGCAGGATGGCGGTCATCGCCTCGGCGCGCCGCGACAGGTCGGCGGCTTCCAAGAGTACCTGCTTTTCCGACGGGTCGAAGGGGCAAAGCATGGCGAGCGAGGTGACCAGGCGCTCGTCGTCGGCCTTCTCCACCGCCTGCCAGTCGGCCTCCAGGCCGTGGCGCTGGAAGTAGACCTTGAGTGCGCCCAGCAGTGCTGCGCGGTCGAAGCCACCGCTGTCGGGCACCAGGTCGGTGCGGAAGGGTGCGAAGTCGGGCTCCATCCAGCGGAAGCCTTCCTCGTCGCGCGCCAGCTCCCGCGCGACGCGGAAGCGGATCAGGCCGGCCAGGGTGATGAGGTAGCGGCCGTCGTCGGTCTCCTGGAAGGCGACCAGGCGGCCGGCGCAGCCGACCGGATAGACCGGCCGCAGGCCGGTCTCGAAGCTGCTGTCGTCGCGCGGCTGGATCATGCCGATCAGCCGCGGTCCGGCAAGCGCGCGCTGGGTCATCGCCAGGTAGCGCGGCTCGAAGATGTTGAGCGGCAGGCGCCCGCCCGGCAGCAGCAGCACGCCGGGCAGCGGGAAGATCGGCAGGCGGTCGGGCAGCTCGGCGTAGCTCGGGTCGAAGTCCGAACGCCCCATCGCCGCCCTCGCTCAGGAGAAGAGCACGGAGGAGAGCCGCCGGCGGGCGTCGAGCGTCAGCGGATCGGTCGGCCCCCAGGCTTCGAAGTACTTCAGCAGCTGCTTGCGCGCCGCCTCCTCGTTCCAGGCCCGGTTGCGCCGGACCATCTCGAGCAGCCGGTCGACCGCATCCTCGCGCTTGCCGGAGGCAAAGAGCGCCTGTGCCAGATCGAACTGCGCCTGCCAGTCCTTCGGATCCTGCTCGACCTTGCGGCTCAGCTCCGCCAGCTGCCCGGCCGCCTTGGCTGTCTCGGCCATCAGCTCGAGCTGCGCCTTGACGCCGGCGAGCTCGGTCTTGCCCCGCGTCTCCTCGGGCAGCGCCTCGAAGCGCCGGCGCGCCGCCTCGCTCTCGCCCCCCGCGATCTGCGCGCGCAAGAGGCCGGCCAGCGCCTTCAGGTTCTCCGGCTCGTGCTGCAGCACCTGTTCGAAGATCGCGCCGGCGGTGCCGGCATCGTTCTGCCCCAGCGCCTCTTCCGCCTGCGCCATCGCCTCTTCGACGGCGGCGGCCGCATCGTCGCCGCCGGCGGCCTGGCCCAGGCGCTTGACGAAGGCCTTGACCTCGCTTTCCGCCAGCGCGCCCTGAAAGCCGTCGACCGGCCGGCCCTGGAAGAAGGCGTAGACCGTCGGGATCGACTGGATGCGCAGCTGCTGTGCCAGCGCCTGGTTCTCGTCGATGTTGATCTTGACCATGCGCACGGCGCCCTTGGCGTCGCCCACGGCCTTCTCCAGCAGCGGCCCCAGCTGCTTGCAGGGGCCACACCAGGGCGCCCAGAAGTCGACGATCACCGGCTGCTGCATCGAGGCCTGGATCACGTCCAGGGCGAAGTTCGCGGTCGAGCTGTCCTTCACCAGGTCGGCTGTGCCGCCCTTGGGCGCGCCCGCCGCCGCCCCGTTGCCCCCGCCAATCAAGCTTTCCATTGCACGGCCCTTTGATTTTTCTTCGCGCGCCGGGTCCGGCCGCGGCGTCCCTTAAATGGCGGCATTTTGCGGTGCCGACAAGCCTCCGCCCCTCAGCCGCCCTGCCGCCACGCCGCCATGAGGCAGTCGGCGGTGGCGGCATTGGTGGCGAGCGGGACGTCGTAGACCACGGCCAGGCGCAGCAAAGCCTTGACGTCGACGTCATGCGGCAGCGCGCTCAGCGGGTCGATGAAGAAGATCAGCGCGTCCAGGCGACCCTCGGCGATGCGGGCGCCGATCTGCTGGTCGCCGCCGAGCGGGCCGCTCTTCAGCCGCTCGACGCTGAGCCCCGGCAGGGCCTCCTGCAGGAGCCGGCCAGTGTTGCCGGTCGCCGTGAGCTGCCAGCCGGCCAGCAGCGCGCGGTGGCGGGTCGCCCAGGCAATCATGGCCTCCTTTTGCTGGTCGTGCGCGATCAGCCCGAGCCGGCGGACCGTCATCTCAGGGCCCGAAATCGAGCAGGCGCGGCGCATGGTCGGCCGCTTCGAGGAAGCGGACGAGGTCGCGGCCGCTGACCGCCGTGGTGCGGTCGTTCACCAGCGGGTGGGCGTTGACCAGCTCCTCGCACACCAGCGCGCGGTCCAGCACCATGGCGACGAGGCCGGCCTTGTCGTTGACCACCGCGAAGGGCGTGACCGCGCCCGGACCGACGCCCAGATGCGCCAACAGCCGCTCGGGCGAACCGAAGGAGAAGCGCCCGGCCCCCAGCGTCTCGCCCAGCCACTTCAGGTCGACCGGGCGATCCTCCAGACAGGTGACCAGCCACATCGCCCCCTTCTTGTTGCGCAGGAAGAGGTTCTTGATGTGCAGCCCAGGCAGCTGGCCGCGCAGCGCCTTGGACTCGGCCACGGTGAAGAGCGGCGGATGGGCCACGGTGCGCTGGGCGATCCCCAGCGCGGCCAGCCGCTCGAGCAGCCCTTGCGTCGTCTCCGGCGGCGAGCCGTCCGCCAGACGCGCCGGCGAATTCGTTTCCGCCTCGTGCAACTCCATCGCTCTTTCCTTGTTGCTGTGCGGTGACCGTAGAGGAGCCGAGGCGCTGCTTGCAATCAGGTGTCAAAGCGGCTATCCCGGCTGCCTCTTACCCAGCGCGGGCGTAGCTCAGGGGTAGAGCACAACCTTGCCAAGGTTGGGGTCGAGGGTTCGAATCCCTTCGCCCGCTCCATTATTCTTGCCAGACGAAAGGGCCGCCCCTCGGCGGCCCTTT
>Ga0299906_10001104_pt1 | contig 23469 bp, 20 predicted proteins | sample RVTome_14_FD_200259 | JGI IMG/M metagenome (GOLD analysis project Ga0299906, IMG submission 200259) | Soil microbial communities from uranium-contaminated site in the Upper Colorado River Basin, Wyoming, United States - RVT145D125 (version 2) ...
TTGGCGGGCGGCTGCTTCTGGTGTCTGGAGACCGTGTTTGAGCGGCTCCGGGGAGTGGAAGCCGTCGCCTCAGGCTACACCGGCGGGAGTGTTCCCGACCCCTCCTATCGGGCGGTGTGCGGCGGCCGGACCGGACATGCCGAAGCGATCCAGATCAGCTTCGATCCCGACGCGATCGGCTATCGCGAGATCCTGGAGTTGTTCTTCGCCTTTCACGATCCGACGACCCTGAACCGTCAGGGACCGGACGCGGGAACGCAATACCGCTCCGCGATCTTCTACCATTCGCCCGAGCAGCGCCGGACCGCCGAGGCGGTGATCGCCGCACTGGGGAGGGGCGACGTGTTCGGCGCGCCGATCGTGACCGAGCTCGAGCCGCTGGAGACGTTCTACCCCGCGGAGGACTACCATCAGGGGTACTTCGCCCGCAACGAGACGCAGCCCTACTGCCAGGCCGTCATCGCGCCCAAGGTGGCCAAGCTCCGGGCGAAATACGCCGACCGCCTGAAGTGAACGACACCACCTTGCCCCTGAGAGGCCGCGTTGCGCTGGTCACCGGCGGGGGACGCGGCATCGGCAAGGCGATCGCACGGAGCTTCGCCGCCGCGGGCGCGGACGTGGTCATCGCTTCACGCAAACTCGAGGTGTTGGAGGCGACGGCCGCCGAACTGACCGGGGCGACGGGGCGGGTGGTCCCGATGGCTTGTCATGTCGGGCGGCTGGAGGATCTCGAGCGCGTGGTGCGCGACACCGAGGCCCGGCTGGGACCGATCGGCATCCTGGTCAACAACAGTGCCACCAACCTCGGCCAGGGCCCCGCGCTCCAGACCACCGACGCCATGCTCGACAAGATGGTCGAGATCAACGTCAAATCGGCCTTCCGGCTGGTCAATCTGGTCGTGCCCGGCATGATCGAGCGCGGCAACGGTGGCGTGGTGATCAACATGGCGTCGATCTCGGGATTGCATCCCCAGCCTGGGGGCCTGCTCTACAACTTCACCAAGGCCGGGCTGCTGATGCTGACCCGGACCTGGGCCCGCGAGTTCGGTCCGCACCGGATCCGGGTCAACGCGATCTGTCCCGGCTTGATTCAGACCGATTTCAGCGAGTACTTCTGGGCCAATCCCGTCCACGCCCGCGAGTTCGTGGGCGAACAGCCGTTGCCCCACTTGGGCCAGCCCGAGGAGGTCGCCGCCGTGGCGCTGTTCCTCGCCTCCGATGCGGCAAGTTTTGTGACCGGGACGGCCATCGTGGTGGACGGCGGCGCAACGGCTTGAGTGTGGCCTAGTAGGAGACCGCCGAGCCGGCGCTGCGACAGCGCTCGGGCGGCCAGTGCTCGCACTCCTCCAGGTCGCTGCAGGTCCGGCAGGCGCGGCGATATACGTCGTACCCCGCGAGCCGCACCTGCGGCGTCAGATACCCGTCGCGGGTCGGCTCTTCACGCAGCAGGTCGGTGCTCAGGTACTTGCGGTTGTCATCCGGGAGTACGGTGACGACACAGGCCTCGCCGCCCAACTCGTGCTGGAGCCTCAACGCACCGACCACGTTCGCGCCCGACGAGATGCCGACCGCGAGCCCGAGGTCCCGGGCCAGCGCCTGGGCCATCAGAATGGCATCACCATCCGGTACCGCGACGATCCGGTCCAGCGCGGCCAGGTCCAGCAGGTCCGGCACGAACTCGTCCGAGATCCCCTGGATGCGGTGATGGCCGACCCGGTGGCCGGTCGAGAGCGTCGGCGATTCCGCAGGCTCCAGCGGATGGACCCGGACATCGCTCTTGCGGGACCGCAGGTACTCCCCCACTCCCATCACCGTGCCTCCGGTCCCCACGCCGGCAACGAACGCGTCCGGTGCGCGTCCGTGGGCCGCGAGCTGATACCAGATCTCCGGACCGGTCGTGCGGAAATGCGCTTCGCTGTTGCCCCGGTTGCTGAATTGCCGGGGAAGAAAGACGCCGGGGCCGTCGGCTCCCAGCCCCTCCGCCTGCTCGATCGCGCCGAGAAAGCCCCCCTCGGCCTCCGAGACCGGGACAATGGTGGCGCCGTAGCTCTGAAGCAGCGCCATTCGCTCCCGGCTCATCCAGTCGGGCATGAAAATCGTGACCGGGTGGCCCAGCGCCCGGCCCACCGCGGCGAAGGCGATCCCGCTGTTGCCGCTTGAGGCCTCGGCGATCACGTCCCCGGGACGCAGCGCACCGTCCGCGTAGGCCCTTCGCAGGATGTGCAGCGCCATGCGGTCCTTGATACTACCCGTCAGGCTCAGGGATTCGAGCTTGGCGTAGATCGTGTGGTCGCGGCCCGCCCAGCGGGCGCGGATCGCGAGCAACGGCGTGTTGGCGACCGAACGGTTCAGCGCCTGAAAGGTCGGATCGACGGCGGTGGAGAGGGGCACCGGCATGACAACCTCACAACGGGGGACCCTCAAGAGTGACTCCCGCCCCCTGAAAGGGCCGTGAACACGCCGTGAAGCGGTAGATTGCGGGGTCCAAGTCCGTCGGAAACCTGCATGACGCCCTCCAGCGCCACCCGGGCCGGCGCGCTCGCGCGTACCTGGCAAAGGCTTCGGTCGCTCCCCGGCGGGGGGTGGCTGTTCTCACGGCTGATTGGCTGGACGGTCCCCTATTCCGGCACCGTCGCGCCGCGGGTTCTCGTCCTGGAGCCGGGACATGCCAGGGTCGCCATGGCGGACCGGCGCCGGGTCCGCAATCACCTGCGGTCGATTCACGCCATCGCGCTCTGCAACCTGGGCGAGCTGACCTCCGGACTGGCAATGACGGCGGCCCTGGACCCGGGCACCCGTGGCATCGTGACGTCCCTCTCCACCGAGTATCTCAAGAAGGCGCGGGGGCCCCTGATCGCGGAATGCCGCTGCACGGTGCCTGAGCGCGTCACCGACCCCGTCGAGCAGGTGGTCGAGGCCGCTATCCGGGACGGCTCGGGCGACGTGGTCGCGCGGACCACCGTGCGTTGGCGGCTGGCGCCCGCATGAGCCTGCTGGACACCGCGCTGACGCGCGATGCCGGCATCACGGTGCCGCTCATCGGCGGGGCTATGTACCCGTGCTCCAACCCCGAACTGGTGGCCGCGGTTTCGGAGGCCGGCGGGATCGGGATTCTCCAGCCGATCTCCCTCACCTATGTCTACGGCCACGAATACCGCGAAGGCCTGCGCCTGATCCGGCGGCTGACCGCACGGCCGATCGGCATGAACGCCCTGATCGAGGCCTCGTCACGCAGCTACCACGAGCGCATGGTCCGCTGGGTGGACGGCGCGCTGGAGGAGGGCGTCCGGTTCTTCATCACGTCGCTGGGAAACCCGCGGTGGGTGGTGGACCGGGCGGCCGCCGCCGGGGGCGTCGTCTACCATGACGTCACCGAGCGCAAATGGGGCCTCAAGGGACGCGACGCGGGAGTCCACGGCCTGATCGCGGTCAATGACCGCGCCGGCGGGCACGCCGGTGCCCTGAGCGCCGAGGCCCTGCTCGAGGAACTGGCCGATCTCGGCCTGCCGCTGGTCTGCGCCGGGGGCATCGGGACGCCGGAGGATTTCGTCGCTACGCTTGCGCTCGGCTATGCCGGCGTGCAGATGGGAACCCGGTTCATCGCGACCACGGAATGCGGCGCGAGCGACGCGTACAAGCAGGCCATCGTCGGGGCGGGCGAGCACGACATCGTGCTGAGCGAGCGGATCACCGGCGTGCCCCTCTCCGTGATCCACACGCCGTACATCCGCCGCATGGGTCTCAAGGCGGGGCCGCTGGCGCGCTGGATGCTGCGGGGACGGCGGCGCAAGCGGCTGATGCGCATGCTGTACGCCCTCAAGTCGCTCTGGCAGCTCAAGCGCGCCTCGCTGGACGCGCGTGGCGAGAAGGACTACTGGCAGGCCGGCAAGAGTGTCGCCGGGATCGATACCGTCGAGCCGGCCGGCGTAATCGTCCGGCGCTTCGCGAGCGCCGCGGCCGCTGGAAGTCCCTCCGGCTGAACAGCCGAGCGGCGAGGGCCAGCGGCCCGGTACACCAGAGCAACCGCATGCCGAGGGCCACGGCAAGCCCGGCGGCGCCCTCGAAAAACCGCTTTGAGTGCCCGGCCGCCACCGGTAGATTTCCCGACGCAGGCTGTGACTCCCGCCGCAAGGCGAGACCCGAACCGCGAGGCCCCCATGCGTCGACTTGCCGGCGCCGTCGCTCTGCCGCTGCTGACCGCCCTCTCCCTGGGGAGCACCGCCCCGATGCCCGGCGTGGAGCCAGAGTTCGTCGCGTCCCGCGGCAGCATGGCCCCGAATCTGAGCACGGGGCCCCGCGGCCGGATCCTTCTCACCTGGCTCGAGCCCACCGCGGCCGGGCGCCATGCGCTCAAGCTTGCCGTCCGCGAGGCCGGCCGGTGGGACAAGCCGCGGACGGTGCGGGAAGGCGGGATGTTCTTCGTCAACTGGGCCGATTTCGCCTCCGCGGTGGAGAGCGAGGATGGCCAGCTGATCGTGCACTGGCTGGAGAAGACGGCGGCGAAACCCTACGCCTATCACGTGATGCTGAGCGTTTCGCGCGATGGGGGCGCCACCTGGAGCGAGCCCTTCACCGCCCATCGCGATAGCTCCGCGACCGAGCACGGCTTCGTGGCGATGGTGCCGCGAAGCGGGGGCGGGGCGGAGATCGCCTGGCTGGACGGCCGCGCCATGCAGGGCGAAGGCCGCGGCGACATGAGCCTGCGGACCACAGCCGTGCTGGGACCGGGACGTCTTGGCGAAGAGATCGCGCTCGACAGCCGGACCTGCGAGTGCTGCCAGGTGGCGCTTGCGAACACGGCGAGCGGACTGGTCGCCGCCTTTCGCGACCGCAGTCAGGCCGAGATCCGCGACATCGCCGTCGTGCGCAGGGTCAACGGCCGCTGGTCCGAGCCCCGCGTGGCGGCCGCGGACAACTGGGAGCATCGAGCCTGCCCGGTCAACGGCCCCGCCCTCGCCGCCGAGGGCGACCAGGTCACCCTGGTCTGGTACACGGGCGCCGGCAACGACCCGCGCGTCTACGCGGTGCAGTCCACCGACGGCGCTGCCCGCTTCGCCGAGCGGATGCGGATCGACGAGGGCCAGACCCTCGGGCGCGTCCACGCCCTCGCGCTCGGCGACGGAGCGACGCTGGTCGCCTGGCTCGATGGGGTGAGCCAGGAGGAGGCCCACTGGAAGGTCCGGCGCCTGGACGTCAATGGCCGGCTGGGCCCGGTCCAGGTCGTCGCGACGACCACGCGGGCCCGCGCGGCCGGCTTTGCCCGGCTCGCCCGGGCCGGGGGCGCCGTGCTGTTCGCCTACACGGCCCCCGGCCCGGACGGTGGGGTCCGCGTGCTGCGCGTCACCCCGTAGCACGGCATCCAAAGGTCACGCAGACTGCGTGCGCCTGGTCACGATCCCGAAGCTCAGAAGCCCGGAGCTTCACAACTACCGCGACTTGATTGTCGCGCTGCCGCCCTCCTACGACAGCACGGACCGCACCTACCCGACGGTCTATATGCACGACGGGCAGAATCTCTTCGATCCGGACACCAGCTACGCGGGCGCCTGGGGCCTTGGGCCCGTGCTCGATGAGCTCTCCGATCACGGGATGGAAGCAATCGTTGTCGGTATCGCGAACACCCGTGGTTTCCGGCTCTTCGAGTACAGCCCCTTCCGCGACGCCGAACAGGGCGGGGGTGAAGGGGACGCCTACCTCGAGTTCGTCACCGAAAGGGTCAGGCCCCTGATCGAGGAGCGCTTCCGGACCGCCCGGGACCCCGGCCGGACCGTGATCGCCGGTTCCTCGATGGGCGGCTTGATCAGCCTCTATGCGCTCTTCCGGCGGCCGGATGTTTTCGGTGCGGCGGGGGCGTTCAGTCCCTCGTCGTGGTTCGCGAAAGACGCCCTTCTGGAAAGCGTCACGCCTCCCGCCGATGGGGCCCGCGCGTACCTGGACGTGGGGGCGGCGGAGCCGCCCCGCATGCTGGAGTCCGTACGCCGGCTGCGCGACCGCCTGCGGGAGCGAGGATGGGACGAAGGGGCCCTCCGCTACCGGGAGGATCCCGACGGCATCCACCACGAGTCGGCGTGGGGCCTCCGCTTTCGCGAAGCGCTGCCCTTCCTGCTGGCCCGCCCGAGTCCCCCGGGCCCCGGCTCAGTCGCTCGCGATCGCCCGGACGGGATCGATGCGTGATCCCCGCAGTCCGGGCAACCAGCACGCGCCGAGCGCGACCAGGAGCAGGCCGGCCGCGGCGCCCAGCAGACTGAGCGGGTCGGTCGCGGGCACCTCGAACAGGAACGCCTGAAGCCAGCGGGCCTCGAGCAACGTGAGTCCGAGGCCGATCGTGGTCCCGATGGCAGCGGAGCGCAGCCCCTGTCCCACGATCATCCGGAGAATGGCGCGGGTATCCGCCCCGAGTGCGATCCGGACGCCGATCTCCCGCCGGCGCTGCCGCACGGCGTAGGAGGTCAGACCGAAGATCCCGAGCGCCGCGAGCAGCACCGCGACGGCGGCAAACCCGCTCAGCACCGCGGTGGAACGCCCGGGGGCCGCCAGGGCCGCGTCCATCCGCGCTTGCAGCGTCCCTTCAACCACCGGCAACTCCGGGTCGAGGCTGGATACAAGCTCCCGCACGGCCCGGACGGCGTCCGCCCGCGTGGTGCGGCCGCGAGCCACGATGTGCGCGGTACGCGGGAGGGACTGGGTGAGGGGTCCGTAGATCACCTCGGCCGGAGCGGTGAGGCCCTGGTACTTCACGTCACTCACGACACCGACGACGGTGGTGGGTGGACATGTGGTGCAGCCACCTTCGATCATCCGGCGTCCCACCGCAGATTCTCCCGGATAGTAGCGTTCGGCCCAGGCGCGGCTGACCAGCACCACCGGCGGCGCCGCCCCCGAGTCTGCCGGGCCGAACGGGCGCCCCTCGAGCAGGCGAATCCCCAACACCTGGAAGTAGTCCGCGTTGGCGTTCAACCAGGGCGCCAGGTGCTCGGCGCCGCCCGGCGGCACCGGGCGATCCAGCAGATCGAAGTTGTTCACGTTGCCGATCGGGCCCGGCGGCAGATCGTCGGCCAGACCGGCCGCCTCCAGGGCGGGAGCCTCGGCGAGGCGTTGCTCCAGCAGGCGCCAGAACCGCTGAACCTCGGGATATTCGGGAAACCGCCTCGTGGGCAGGGAGACCGATCCCGTGACGAGTGGACCGGGATCGAAGCCGGGGTTCACCTTCTGCAGCTCGAGAAAGCTTCGAAAGAGCAGGCTGGCGCCGAGCAGCAGTGGAAGCGCCAGCGCGAACTGGGCCACCACCAGGCTCCGCCTCAGCCGCATGGTGCCCAGGTCGACTCCGGTCCGTCGCGCATCGCCGGCCCGGCGCGCCGCGCGGAACGAGGCCCGTACCGCTGCCAGCACCGCCGGCGCGCTGACGAGCAGCGCGGTGGCCAGGGCGGCGAGCAGCAGACCCAGCACCGTGGTGCCATCGAGCGCGAGATCCTGGACTCGCGGCAGATTCCGTGCATGCCGGGCGACGAGCCGGACGGCGAGCGCCGCGAGGCCGAGTCCCAGCAGGCCCCCGGCGGCGGCGAGCGCCACGCCCTCGGCGAGCGGCAGCCGGGCGAGGCGGAGCGGGCTGGCGCCCAGCGCGGCCCGCACACCCAGTTCCGGGGCGCGGGCCGAGGCGCGTACCAGGGACAGGGTTGCCACGTTGACGATCGCGACCAGCAGCACCAGGATCACACCGGCGGCGAACAGCGCGACCGAGCGTCCGGCCCCGCCGACGATGGAATCGAGCAAGGGCATTGGGGTGATGCGCGCGGTCTGGTCGCGAAAGCTCGAGGCCCACAGCGGGTAGACCCGCTCGCTGATCCGCGCCAGATCGCGGCGGGCGTCCTCGACCGACACGTCCGCGCGCAGGCGGCCCACCCCGCGGAGCCAGAACGGTCCGCGCCGGGTCGGCGTCGGGAGCCGGAGCACCGACCACGCGGACCCACGGATGCCCGGTCCCAGGATGTCGCGTCCCGGCGGCAGCACGCCCACCACGGTGTGACTCACGCCGTCCAGGGTCACCGAGCGTCCCAAAGCCCCCTGCGCGCTCCCGAATCGTAGCTGGGCCAGCGGGTGGGAGAACACGACCACCGGCGGGGCGTCCTCCGGTTCGTCCGCGGGACCGATCAACCGCCCCGCGACCGGCGCGATCGCCAGCGCTCGAAAGAATCCGGCCGTCACCCTCCCCACCGGAATCCGCTCCGGCGTCCCCGCGCCCGAGAGGCCCATGGTGGTCCCGTTCACCAGACCGAACGACTCGAAGCTGCGCTGCTGCCCGAGGATCGCCTGGGCATCCACGGTGGAGAGCTGCCAGACGCTGGTGCTTCCCTCGAAGAGCTGGCCCACCCGGACCAGGCGATGGGCAGCGGCGTAGGGCAGCGGCGAGAACAGCACCGAGTCGGCGACGGCCAGCACGGCGGCGCCTGCGCCGAGTCCCAGCCCGAGAACCAGGACGGCCGTGACCGTGTACATCGGGTCGCGGCGGAGCGAGCGAAGGGCGTGGCGGAAGTCGGCGATGATATTCTGGAGCGGCCGAACGCCGCTGGCGTCGCGCACGTTTTCCTTGACGTGCTCGACCCCGCCGGACGCCGCGAGCGCGGCCCGCCGCGCCCTGGCGGGATCGTCCCCGCGCCGCACCCGGTCGGCGATGTCCTGCTCCAGGTGGAAGCGGAGTTCCTCGGCCAGCTCGCGCTCGCGGCGCGCCGGGAAAAGGAGGGCGCGGACCCGCTCGCTCCAGTCGCTCCAGAGGCTCATGCTCTGCCCTCCGAAGGGCCGAAGGCCAGGATGCCGTTGACCGCGCCCGACGCCCGACGCCACGCTTCCGTCTGGGCGGCCAACTGGCGTCGGCCCGCGGCGGTGAGCAGGTAGTACCGCGCGCGGCGGTTGTTCTCCGTCACCCGCCATTCGGACCGCAGCCAGCCCTTCCGCACCATGCGCAGCAGCGCGGGGTACAGGGAACCCTGGGTCACGTGAAAGACCTGGCGGGACATCTGGTCGATACGCTGGCCGATGCCCCAGCCGTGCATCGGGGCAAGGGAGAGCGCCTTGAGGACCAGCAGCTCCAGACTGCCCTGCAACAGCTCGGCGGGTTCGCCCATGGTCTTCTCCAGATGATCTGGAGAAGAACTAGTCCCCTTGCTCCAGACCGTCAAGAGGAGCCGGCCGCGCGGGCCCGGCGGCCGCGTTCCCGCCCCCTCGGGGCCGGCGGCCCTCTACGCCCGCCCCGGTCGGCCGGGTATCTTCGGGTCGGCGCAACCGGCCGCGACGGCGGGCGGTGGCTGCGCCGGCCGGCTTCGTCTCCTCATCCCCACCCCCGGAGGTCGCGCGCCCATGATCCGGAAGATCGGCCTCATCGTGGGCCGCGAATGGTCCTGGCCCCCGGCCTTCATCGAGGAAGTCGCCCGGCGCGACGCGGGGGTCGTCGCCGAATTCGTCAAGCTGGGCACCCCGGCGATGAACGACCCCGCGCAATACGCGGTGGTGATCGACCGGATCTCTCACGAGGTCCCCTTCTACCGAACCTGGCTCAAGCACGCCGTGCTCCAGGGCGTCACGGTCATCAACAACCCGTTCATGTGGGCGGCCGACGACAAGTTCTTCGGCGCGACGCTGGCCACAGCGCTGGGCATCGCGCATCCGAAGACGATGCTGCTCCCCAACAAGGAGTACATCCCCGGGATCAAGCACGACGAGAGTCTGCGCAACCTGGTCTATCCGCTGGACTGGGAGGCCGTGGTGCGCGGGCTGGGCCTTCCGCTGGTTCTCAAGGACGCCTACGGCGGCGGTTGGCGGGACGTCTACGTCTGCGAAACCCTGTACGACCTGCTCCAGGCCTACGACCAGTCGGGCCGGCTCACCATGATTGCGCAGGAGTTCATCGGGTTCGAGCAGTTCGTTCGCTGCATTTGCATCGGGCAGGAGCACGTGCTCCCGATCCGCTACGACCCGAAGGAGCGGAAGTACCACGTGGACGAGGGCTTCCTCGCGCCGCGGCTGAGGGACCAGATCGTTTCCGAGTCGCGCGCCCTGGTCCGCGCGCTGGGGTACGACATGAATTCGATGGAATGGGCCATTCGGGACGGGATCCCCTATGCGATCGATTTCATGAACCCGGCGCCCGACTTCGACGTGCATTCGCTCACCCCCGGGTACTTCGAATGGGTGGTGCGCACCATGGCCGACTTCACGATCCGGCTCGCGACGGAACGCCGCCCGGCGCCGGGGCCGCAGAGCTGGGCGGCGTTCCTCCAGGGCCGGACGCCGCGCGAGGGACCCACGATCCTCCCGCCCGTCTCCCGGCCGCCGGGGCGAAGGGCTTGAGCGAGACCGTCCCGGCCCATCCCCGCGACGCGGTCGACGCCTGGCACTCGGCGCTCGAGCGCTCGGACCGGGGCGCCGAATCGGCGGCCTGGCTGGATGAACAGCTCCGCGAGCGTGGCCTGTTCTTCGGCGAGCGCCCCCTCTGCACGGTCCTGCGGCCCCGGTTTCTGACCGCGGGGCAATACGCCCTGCTTGCCCGGCGCAGCCGCCTGCTGCTGCGGGCCTTCGGGAAGGCCTTCCAGGCGGCGATGGCGCAGCCGGCGATCTTCGCCCAGTTCGGCCTTGACGCCTGGGAGGCGGAGTTGCTGCGCGCCGACCGGGGCACCGGGCCGTCCAATCCGCTCTCGCGGATCGACGCCTTCTTCGATCAGGCGGGCGGTACCTTCAAGGTCACGGAGCTCAACGGCGAGACCCCCGCCGGCCCCGCCTACGCCGACGCGATCTCGGAGATCTTCCTCGAGATGCCGGTCACCGGGGACTTTCTGCGCGACTGGCTGCTGTGGCCGTTGCCGGTGCGCCACCGGGTGCTCCACACCCTGCTCCGGGCCTGGGAGGCGTTTGCGGGCCGTCGCAGCGCCCCGGTGATCGCGATCGTGGACTGGGAGGAAGTCCCGACCCGGAGCGAGTTCCTGTTGTTCCAGGAGTACTTTCGCTCGCGGGGGTTCCGCTGCGTGATTGTCGATCCCGCCGAGCTCGAGTTGCGGGGCGGGCGCCTGGTCGCGGGCGACCACGCGATCGACCTGGTGTACAAGCGGGTGCTGCTCCACGAGCTGGTGCAACGGCGGGGGCTGGACGATCCCCTGCTGCGCGCGGTGCGCGACGGGATCGTCTGTATGGTCAACGGCTTTCGCTGCAAGCTGCTGCACAAGAAGGCGAGCTTGGCCGTCCTGAGCGATGAACGCAATGCGGCCCTCTTCGAGGAGGCCGAGCGCCGGGCCATCGCGGATCACGTGCCCTGGACCCGCCTGGTCCAGGAACGGCGCACCCGGTACGCGGACCGCGAAGTGGACCTGGTCCCCTTCGTGCTGGCGGAGCGGGACCGCCTGGTCCTCAAGCCGAACGACGAGTACGGCGGGGCGGGCGTCGTCCTCGGGTGGGAACGGGACGCTTCCGGCTGGGAAGCCGCCGTTCGCCGCGCGCTGGAGTCGCCGTTCATCGTGCAGGAGCGGATCGAGGTGCCGAAGCTTCCATTCCCCAGCCGCGAGGGCGGCACGCTGCGATACGCCGACCGCATCGCCGATACCGCCCCGTTTGCGTTCGACGGCGAGCTGGTCGACGGATGCCTGACCCGGGTCTCCACCGACTCGCTGGTGAACGTGACCGCGGGGGGGGGCTCGACCATGGCCACTTTTATTGTGGAGCCCCGAACCGGATGAGCCACGCCCCGCCTTCCCTGACCATCGGGATCGAGGAGGAGTACCAGATCGTCGATCCCGGGACCCGCGAGCTGCGCTCCTACATCACGGAGATCCTCCAGGAGGACGTCGTCCTGCTGGGCGAGGTCAAGCCGGAGCTGCACCAGTCCATGGTGGAGGTCGGCACCCAGGTGTGCCGCACCCCGGCCGACGCCCGCGGCGAGATCGTCCGGCTGCGGCGCCTGGTGAGCGAGCTGGCGGCCAAGAACGGGCTCTCGATCGTGGCCGCGGGCAGCCATCCCTTCAGCGCCTGGCAAGCGCAGGAGATCACCCCGCTGGAACGCTACGTCGGCGTGCGGGAGGACCTCCAGGACCTGGCCCAGCAGCTGCTGATCTTCGGCACCCACGTGCACATCGGCATCGAAGACAAGGAGTTCCTGATCGACGCCATGAACGTCGCGCGGTACTTCCTGCCCCACGTGCTCGCCTTGTCGACCAGCTCGCCCTTCTGGCTGGGCCGGTCGACCGGGCTCAAGTCCTACCGCAGCGTGGTGTTCCGCAACTTCCCCCGGACCGGGATCCCGCCGCAGCTCGAGTCGTGGGACCAGTTTGCCCATCTGGTGGAGACGCTGACCGAAACGGCATCCATTCCCAACGCGTCGAAGATCTGGTGGGATGTGCGTCCCAACTGGAACTACCCCACGCTGGAGTTCCGGATCTGCGACGTGGCGACCCGCGTGGACGAGGCGGTCTGCCTGGCCGCCGTCTTCCAGGCGATCGTCGCCAAGCTCTGGAAGCTGCGACGCGACAACATGACCTTCCGGGTCTACCCCTACACGCTGGTCGAGGAGAACAAGTGGCGCGCCGTGCGCTATGGCCTGGACGGCAAGCTGATCGACTTCGGGCGGCGCAAGGAGTTTCCCGCCCGGGACCTGATCCGCGAGCTGGTCACCTGGTTCCTGGACGACGTGCTGGACGATCTCGGGAGCCGCGCGGAGGTCGAGTACGCGCTCCGCATCCTGGAGGAGGGCACCAGCGCCGACCGCCAGATCGCGACCTGGCGCCGCACCGGCAACCTCAAGGACGTGGTGGACCAGTTGATCCGCGAAACCTCCGAAGGGGTGATCTGAGGCCATGAGCCGGCGTCCCGTCATCGGCATCCCGACCCAGACCCTCCACGTCATCGACGGGATCCCGCAAGGCCTTCCGCCGTCCTGGGTGATGAACCAGCGCTATTACCTCGCCGCGATCGCGGCGGGCGCGGTGCCCTGGATGATTCCGTTGCTCGACGAGGATCCCGACACCCTGCGCGAGATCTATGACCGGCTCGACGGACTGCTGGTGGCGGGCGGGGTCGACATGGACCCCACGACCTACGGCGTCCCACCCCACCCCCGACTCGGCGCCATCGATCCCGCGCGGGACCGCGTCGAGCTCCAACTCACCCGCTGGGCGCTCGAGGAAGGCAAGCCGTTCTTCGGAATCTGCCGCGGGCTCCAGGTGATGAACGTGATCCGGGGCGGCACGCTGCTCCAGGACATCGAAGCGGAGCGGCCCGGCGCCCTCAAGCACGACTACCTGCCGACCGAAGGCCACCCCCGGGACTTTCTGGCCCATGCGGTCCGCCTTGCGGCCGGCTCACGGCTGCACCGGACGTTCGGAGGCGCGGAGGAGGTCCGCGTCAACAGCATGCATCATCAGGCCATCGACCGACTCGGCGCCGGGTTGCTGGTTTCCGCCAGCGCGCCCGATGGCTTGATCGAAGGGATTGAAACGGAGAATGGAGGGTACGCCGTGGCGGTGCAGTGGCACCCCGAGGCGATGGCCGCCGGGCACTACCTTCCGTTGCTCGAGCCGTTCATCGCCGCCACCCGACCCCACTGAAAGGCGTCCATCGATCGATCGGTGGACGCTTTTCTTACCGGATGCCGTGTTCCCGGAGAATCTCGCGCACGCGATCCAATGGAATCGCCTCGGCCGTCCCGAAGCGGCTCGTGACGGTGGTCGCCATGAACAGCGAGTTGTAGATCGCCTCCTCGGTGGATTCGATCGCGGCCTGTAACAGCGCCGACACTCCGTCATTCGGCAGGTCCGCCACCGTGCGAACGCCCCCTCCGGGGCCCCGGCGCACCGACTCGGCGGTGCTGAACGCCAGCACGTAATCCCCCGAGCCGTTGGATGCGGACGAGCCCGTGCGTGCCAGCCCCATGATCGCCCGGGCCGCGAGCCGCTCCAGGTTCCGGTCGGAGAGCGGCGCGTCGGTCGCCACCACGATCATGATCGAGCCGTCCCCCGCCTCGTCGCTCACGCCGCGAAACGCGTAGCGTCCCAGCGCGCGACCGACCGGCGCGCCGAGCACCTGGAGCACGCCTCCGAAGTTGCTCTGCACCAGCACCCCGACAGACCAGCCTCCCAGGCGCTGGGGCAGCACCCGCGAGGCGGTCCCGATCCCCCCCTTCCAGCCGAACGCCTGGGTCCCGGTGCCCGCGCCGACGCTCCCCTCCTGGACGGGCCCCGAGCGCGCCGAGTCGAGCGCGCGGCGCACCGTCGCCGCGTCGAGCGGCCGCGCGCGGATCGCGTTGAGCCCGCCGTCGTTGGTCTCTCCCACCACGGGGTTGATCGAGCGTACGTTCTCCATCCCCGGTTGCTCCAGCAGCCATCCGACCATGGCGTCGGCAGCCCGCCAGACGCAGAGCGTGCAGGTGAGCAGGATCGGCGTCTCCAGCTCGCCCAGCTCCCGGAGCTGCGTGACGCCCAGCAGCTTGCCGAAACCGTTGCCGACGAACAGCGCGGCCGGGACGCGCGAGCGGAAGAGGTTATCGCCGTGCGGGAGGATCGCGGTGACGCCGGTCCGGATCGAATCGCCCACCGTCAGAGTGACCTGACCCACCCGTACCCCGGCCACGTCCGTGATGGCGTTGAGCGGCCCCGGCGCAAAGACGCCCGGGGCCACGCCCAGCATTCGGGCGCGCTCCTGGCCGTGCACCTCGCTCGCCAGAACCCCCAGGGCAAACCATCCGAGGCGAAAAGCGCCGGCACTCGGCGATATCCGGCCGAGCGGGTGTTGCGGGGGCGCGGCACCGCGCCCAATCCGGTGCGGAATCATTGGGAACCTCGACTATATGTCGTTGCGAAGGAATGACTTATATTGTGCTCTCGGGCGCGGGCCTCCCGCTGTTGCACGCACTCCACTCGGCCTGAACTTTGCCCCTTCGGCAGGTCAGAATCGCTCCGGCGCTTGCTGGGGCCAATGAAGCCTCTGGAGAGGACCGCATGGAAGCGCCGTCGCACATCGTCACCCGCCCGGTCAACGCCCGTTTTCGAGTGGCGATTGTGCTGGGAACCCGGCCCGAAGCCATCAAGCTCGCCCCGGTGATCCACGCCTTGGCCAGGATGCCGGCCCGCTTCGAGCCCCTGGTCATCGCGACCTCCCAGCATCGGGAGATGCTGGCGCAGGCGATGGACGCGATGCGGATCAGGCCGGACATCGACCTTGGACTCACCCACGCCAATCGCACGCTGGCGGAATTCACCGCGCACGCGCTGCTGGCCCTGACCCGCTGTCTGGCCAAGGTCCGGCCGCACCTGCTGCTGGTCCAGGGTGACACCTCGACGGTGGCCTCCGCCGCGCTGGCGGCATTCTATCAGGGCATTCCGATCGGCCACGTCGAGGCCGGCTTGCGCTCCGGCGACATGCACCGGCCCTTCCCCGAAGAGGCCAACCGGCGGATCGCCAGCGTGGTGACCGATGTTCATTTCGCGCCGACCGAGCAGGCCCGCGCCAACCTGATCCGTGAAGGCATTCCCCCGGCCGACATCTTCGTCACCGGCAACACGGTGGTGGACGCCCTGGAGGGCATCCCCCCCCGCGCGCATTTCGACAACCGGGGCCTCGAGGCCGTGGATTGGCACCGGCGGGTTCTCCTGGTCACCGTGCACCGTCGCGAGAGCCTGGGGGGGAATCTCCACGGACTCTGCCAGGCCTTCAAGCGCATCCTCGCCAAGCACCGCGACGTGCAGATCGTCTTTCCAGTGCACCTGAATCCGGCGGTGCGCGAAGTCGTCTTCCGCGAGCTGAACGATACGCCGGGCGTCATGCTGCTGGACCCCATCTCCTATCCCGACCTGCTCGAGGTGATGCGACGCTGCCATCTCATCCTCAGCGACTCCGGGGGGATCCAGGAAGAGGCGCCCGCGCTGCGAAAGCCGATCCTCATCCTGCGCGGCGTGACCGAGCGCCCCGAGGTGGTCGAATCGGGCTTCGGCCGCCTGGTCGGCACCGATCCGGACGTGGTGGCCGCGACCACCTCGAGCCTGCTTCAGGACACCAGCCTGTGGCGCCAGATGACCGCTGGGCGGAATCCCTTCGGCGACGGCAAGGCCGCCCAGCGCATCGTCGACATCATGAGCGACCGGTACGGCCTGTCCGATCTCGACCGGATGGCCGCCATCGGGGCATGAGAGCCGGCGCGGTCGTTACGACGTTCGTCCTGCTTCTCGCCGCGCCCGGCGCGCTGCCCGCGCAGGGGCCGGCCGGGTGGTTTCAGGTCCACGGGTTCTACCACAGCGTCAGCGACGACTTCGGCGACTGGAAGGGCTTCGGCGCGCAACTGGTGGCGCCCGCCGGCCCCCGTGACTTGTGGTATGCCGAGGCGTTCGTCCGCGAGGCATTCGACGATCGGGGAGGCTACGCCTCGCTGGCCCAGCGGCACCAGTTCTCCCCCCGGGTGTTCACCCTGGTCGGCCTTGGCGCGGGCACCGGCGACTTCATTCATCCGGACCTGCGCGGCGACGCGACGTTGGGCATCGCCTGGCTGCCGCGCGGCAATCTGGTGACCCAGGCCGGCGTCACCTACGTGAACGCCAAGCTGGGCTACGAGGACGTCACCATCCGTGGCAGCCTGGTCCTCTATCTCCCCGGCGCGGCCCTTGAAGCCGGCGCCAGTTCCAACTGGAGCTGGCCCGATGCGATCCAGTCGACCCGGGGCTTCGCGGCCTTCACGCTCGGGCGCGACCGGCTGCGCGTCCTGACGCTCCGGGGGAGCGCCGGCTGGGAAGGGTACCAACTGCTCGGCGCGGAGTCGATCGAACGGCGCTTCCGGAGCTACGAGGGCTCCCTCGCGCTGCGCCAGTGGCTCGGGGGGAAAATGGGCCTGCTCGTCCAGGCCGAATGGTACGACAACCCGTTCTACACCAGAGCCGGAGGGACGCTCGGTGTCTTCCGCCACTGGTAGCCTGACCCGCCCTCCGCGCGAGGTCGCCCAGCTCCGTTTGAGGGGGGCCAGGGGCGGGATCATCCCCAAGCACCGCTCGATGATCCGCCTGCGCTGGACCCCGGGGCGCGCGACCCGGGCCGCGCTGCTGGCGCTGACGGGGTTTGCCGGCGTCATGGCGGCGTTGCCGGCCGTCGGCCGGCTCTGGGGAGGGCTGTTTCAGGTGGCCCTGCCGGCGCTCGGTCTCGGCGATCAGGTCGGGTGGCACCGCATCGACGTCGGGTCCCTGTTCAGCATCGCCATTCCCCACCCGGTTGTTGCCGGGCCCTGGCCGGGCACGGGGCACTTCATCGGCGTGGGCGGGTTCGCGGCCCTCCTGGTGGTCCTCTCGCTGCTCCTCCCGGGCCGCTTTCTCCCCATGCGCTATTTCCTGCGCTTTCTGGCGGCGATCCAGACCGTTTCGATCGGGTACTTCGCGTTCGCGACGCCGCCCTTCCCCTATCCGCTGCCCGGCTACATGGGCGGACTGCTCGCGGCGGGGATGGCCGTGCTGGCGCTGGTGCCGATCGCCCTGGGACTCGGCTTCTACATCTTCGATCACACCCTGTGGCGCCAGTTGCTGCTCACCGTGCTGGTGCTGGGGCACCTGGTGGTGCTGCTTCCTTTGCAGGCCCTCTCACACACCTGGCTGATCCACCACGCTTCGCTGCTGGTGCAGCCGCCGCTCTTCTTCGTCTTCGGCCTGCTGGTCGAGATCCTGGTCATCGTCGGATTCTACGGCTGGGCCATGAGCTGGGAAGGCACCGAGATCCCCCGGACGCAGACCTTGGGAGCCGCGCGATGATCCGCGACATCCTCGCGATCGGGCTATGGAGCGTCGTCGCGGTGCTCGTGACCTACACGCTGCGGCACTACCTGTTCACCCTCAACCGGGTGTTCGGGCGCCAGCGGCAACCCTACGTGGATATCGGGGTGGGCGACTGGCCCCGGGTCGCCGTCTACGTGCCGTGCCACAACGAGGAGAAGGTGATCGGCGGCATGCTGGACGCGTTGCTGGGCAATGACTACCCGGCCGATCGCTTTTACGTCGTCCCGATCGATGACCGTTCGACCGACGGCACCCGGCAGATCATCGAGGACTACACCGCGCGATTCCCGGGCCGGATTCGCCCGTTCATCCGCAGCGAAGGCAAGCCGGGCAAGGCGGCGGCGCTCTCGGACGCCACGCGCGAAGCCGAGGCCGAGGTGTTGATGGTCTTCGACGCCGACTATCTGCCGGGGCCCAACCTGCTGCGTCAGCTCGCGGCGCCGTTCTTCGACCCGGAGGTGGGGGCGGTGATGGGCCGGGTGGTCCCGCACAATCTCAACCGCACCCTGCTCACCCGGCTGCTGGATCTGGAGCGCTCCGGCGGGTACCAGGTCGATCAGCAGGCGCGGATGAACCTGCGGCTCATCCCGCAATACGGAGGCACCGTGGGCGGAGTGCGCCGCTCCGCGCTGCGGGATGTCGGGCACTGGAACGAGGACGCGCTCGCCGAAGACACCGACATGACCTACCGCCTCATCCTGCGCGGCTGGCAGGTGGTCTACCAGAACCGGTCGGAATGCTACGAGGAGGTTCCGGAGACCTGGCCCACCCGGATCCGCCAGATCCAGCGCTGGACCCGGGGCCACAATCAGTGCCTGCGGAACTATGCTTTCCCGCTCCTGGGCATCCCGCGCCATCTGCGGTTCGCCCAGGTGATCGACGGGGTCCTGCTGCTGGGGGTGTTCGCGGTGGCGCCGGTGCTGCTGCTGGGCTGGGGACTGGCCACCGCCCTGTACTTCATGGGCTACGAGATCCGCCCGGGGCTGATCGTGCTCTTCGCGGTCGCGAGCTACAGCACGCTCGGCAACTTCGCGGCCTTCTTCGAGGTGGCCACGGCGGTGCGGCTTGACGGATCCCGCAACCGGGTCCGGCTGCTCCCGTTCGTGGCGCTGGGCTTCCTGGTGAACCTGCTGGCCGTCTCGCGGGCGACCCTGTCCCGCAGGTCGTGGCTTGCGCCGGCGGCCGCCGGGCCCACCTGGGAGAAGACCGAACGCTACCGGGCGGGCAACGACAACGCCGCCAACCACGCCGCGGGCCACGACACCGCCGGGGGCCCGGCGGGTGGGGGGCAACCGTCGTGAGCCCACTGCTGGGGTTCCTGCTCCTGCTGCTGCTCGCCGTGGGATGGACCACCCTGCCCCTGCTCCCCGCGCTGCGCGAGCTGTTCTCGCCCACCGACGTGGACCCCCTGACAATGGTGGGCCGCGACAACGCCGACATCAGCCGCTTCGCGCGGCATTTCCGCGACTACGTCCAGGCCAACCTGCGCCAGCTGCCGCCCGAGGGTGGCGCCGACGACTCCTTCGGCAAGCTCCCCGACGGCACCCAGTTCGTCCGCATCGCCCAAGGCCACGCCGTGGCCCGCGCCGCCCTCCCCGACGGCACCCAGGACCGGCTGGTCGTGCTCGAGCACCCCACCACCCTGCCCGGCGGCGAGCAGTTCCGCCTGGAAGTCTGGGCCCGTGCGGCGCTCACTGGCGGCGAGGGCGCGACCTATCGCGCCGTGCTGGGCGAGGACGTGCTGCGGCTCGGAGCGCATACCACCGTCCTGCGCTGGGTGCACAGCCGAGGGCCCATGGACGTGGCCGCCGGCTCGACGCTTTATGGCCGGGCCAGCTCGGAACAGGGCATCCGGCTGGGAAGGGATGTCGCGTTCGAGCGGGTGGGCGCGCCGGTCATCACCGTGGGGGACGCGATGCCCAGTCACGGCCCGCCCGCCGCCGGCGAGCTGGTCGAGGCCCCGATCCCCGAAGACGCTAGGCGCCTGGGCGATCACCTCCGGGTCGAGGGGGATTTCTGGCTCCCGCCGCACAGCGTGGTGGACGGGAACCTGGTCGTGGCCGGCGAGCTGCGGCTCGGGGCGGGCGCGCGGGTCAAAGGAAGCGTCAAGGCCCACCGCGCCATCGAGCTGGAGGAGGGCGCTGTGGTCGAAGGCAGCGTGGTCAGCGAAAGGACGATCCGGCTCGGCCCATCGACCTGGGTACGCGGCCCGGTGATCGCGGAGGATTCCGTCACGATCGCATCCGCCGCGACGGTCGGGGCACGTACGCAGCCCACGACCGTTTCGGCCCGGACCCTTTCGCTCGCGCAGGGGGTGGCGGTCTGCGGACATCTCGTGACCCAGGAGGGCGGGCACACCGACCTGGCGAGGTAGGGGTTGGGGATCGCGCGCATCCCCGACCATGCGTTCAGGCCTGTTACTCCCTGTTTCCGAGTTTGGCGATCAGGTTCCCGATCTGTCGCATGCCGGCGAATTCCACCTCGGCTTCCGAGCCCTTGGTACCGAGCGCTCCGCCGGCCCGCGCCGCGACGAAGAACCGCGTCGGGTTCTGCTCGATCTCGCTGCTGTAGAACAGCGCGTCATCCCCGGAGAAGCGAGCCTCCAGACCGAGCCTCCGGCCGGAGCCTGGGATCGTCTGGGTCAGCGTGAATCCACCGTGTGCCGTGGAGTCCACCGCGTAGACCCAATATGTATAGTTCCCCAAGGTGTCCGAGGCGAAGGACACCAGCTTCGTCCCGCTCTTGCTCCACCGCGGCAGTCCCATGCTGCCGATCAAGGTGGTCGTATTGTCGGCGTAGCGCTGGACATAGGTGCCCCCCGTCCCTCGGAAGGTGACAAACCGAGCGTCTGGGGAGACATCGAAATCCCAGGACTGCACGTTCGTCGCCAGCGTCCCATCCGGATAATGCAGGTTCATGATCGTCAGGGGAACCAGGTCGCTCCGGCGGAGGGTCAACTCCTGGTATCCGCCCCCGACATTCACCTGCCGGTGATCGACGATGTGATTCTCCGCGTGGTGCCGCCCACCCCAGACGTTTGGAGTTGCGCCGAGGCGCTGGCCCAGATAGTTGAAGTAGATCACGGACTGCGAGCCGCCATTGAGCGAGTCGCCCTGGGCGTATGCGGAGAAGCTCCGCCCGCCCGGTGCCACCCCGATGTGCCCCAAGGCTCCACTCGCGAAGGGGACCTTGATCGAATCCGTGGGAGGTGCCAGGGGACCGTTCTTTTCGAGCAACAGCCACGGACCCCGCCCGGAGACGGGGTAGCCGCAGACCGGCGTGCCGGACCGCTCCTTGGAAAGGAGGGAGAGCGACCCGTAGGCGTCGAGTTGGTAGACGCCAGGAATCCCACTTACAGACGGCGGTACGGTGGCGATCGCGTTCAGCGAGTCGTACCGGGACACTTGGGCCCCACGCAGGAGGTAGTCCTTCACCTGGCCCGGCGTAAGGCCCGGGTCCATCGACAGGAGAAGAGCTGCGGTGCCCGCGACCATCGGGGCGGCGAGCGACGTTCCGCTGTTAAAGTGTATCCCTACCTTTCCAAACGGCAGGTCCGAGCGCACCGTATCCATCACGAGCACGTTGTCTGCGGGAGCCGTGATGTCGGTAGCGTCGGTGAAGACGTTCGAGGGACCCCATCGCTGGTTGCCGGGGCCCGTGCCGGACACGACCATGATTCGGTTTCCGTACGCGAGGTCCTGCCTAACAGGCTGCTGAAAAAGTCATGAGATCACTCTGGCGCGTAGGGGGGAGGTTTCTTACCGTATGCCATCCCCTTCTGACGAGCCCCTGATGCGTGGTCATGACGAGCCCCAGTCGGTGATCTGGAGCTACATCCCGATCGAGGACCGGATCCCCGCCGACCATCCGCTGCGTCCCTTGCGGACGCTGGTGAACCGGGCCTTGGGAGAGCTCTCCCCGCGGTTTGCCCGGCTCTATCCCAAGTGGGGACGGCCCTCGATCCCGCCGGAGCAGCTGTTGCGGGCCCTGCTGCTCCAGGTGCTCTACACCATCCGGAGCGAGCGGCAGTTGATGGAGCAGCTCGACTATAACCTGCTCTACCGCTGGTTCGTGGGGCTCAACCCGGACGACCGGGTGTGGGATGCCACGGTGTTTACCAAGAATCGGGACCGCCTGCTCCGTGGCGAGATCGCCCAGGCGTTCTTCGATGCCGTGCTGGGCCAGGCGCAGGCGGCGGGTCTGATCTCCGCCGAGCACTTTACCGTGGATGGGACGCTGATCCAGGCCTGGGCCGGGCAGAAGAGTTTTCGGCGGAAGGGCTCGAGCGCGTCCCCACCGGACGATCCGGGGAATCCGACGGTGGACTTCCATGGCGAGCGGCGCTCCAACGCGACCCATCAATCGACCACGGATCCGGAGGCGCGCCTGGCCAAGCGCGCGAGAGGCCATGAAGCCAAGCTGGCCTATCACGGCCATGTGTTGATGGAGAACCGGCACGGGTTGGCGGTCCGGACGCTGGTCACCCTGGCGACGGGCCGGGCCGAGCGCGAGACCGCCGTCCCCCTGGTGCGCGGGATGCGTCGGCGCCTGGGCCGACGCGGGCGGCTCACCCTTGGGGCGGACAAGGGGTACGACAGTCGGCAATGTGTGGAGGCGCTGCGGGCCGCGAAGGTGACTCCCCACATCGCCACGGGGCCGACGACCAGCTTGGATGGGCGGACGCTGCGACATCCCGGGTATGCGGTCAGCCAGATCAAGCGGAAGCGGGTCGAAGAGATCTTCGGGTGGTTGAAGACCGTGGGGCTGATGCGGCAGACGCGCCACCGAGGCCGACGACGAGTGGGGTGGATGTTCACCTTCGCCACCGCGGTCTACAACTTGGTCCGCCTGCGGAACCTCGCGGCGGTCCCGGCATGAGCATCGCGAAGAGGCCAGGGCGGGTCCCACAGGCTCCCGCAAACCCCTACCACCGCCACAGTCAGGCGTGAGAAGGCCCTCGGAGCGAGAAGGAGTCATCATGAATCTGACTTTTCTCCGCACCCTGCTAAGCGCGAGAAGCCCGCCCTTCAACAAGTCTGGTGAGGGACTCGTGTTGTAGCTCGACACATTCAAGGTGAGGCCATCGTTGCCGGCAGCCACTATGATCACCATGCCAGGCAGGCTGTCCAGGATGTCCTTCCATTGTAGCCTCATTGCCTCGATCTGGTCCGCCTTTTGAATGGCTGACATGGCGGTATCGAGTCTTCCTTCGATGGAGAGACTCAGGACTCTCGGGGCGCGCTGTCGCACTGCTGTCGCAAACAAGTTCCATCTCAGTGGCAAAAGGGACCGATTCTGGTCTGAGCGCAGTCCGAAGAGTTGAAGGCTCGTGCGCCAGGCGACCCCGGCAGTTCCGCGCCCATCATGTCCACTCGCGGACAGAACGCCTCCAGTTTCGGCCGCGTGTCTCAAGGCGCAGTCTCGCTTTTGGATGCTGACCGGAGTCCCGCTGAGTTGGTTGTCCAGGGGGGACCAGTAGGATGGACCGGAGTCACCCAACTCAGGATGATTGGGGTCATGCGTCCACTCGACGAGGGCGACGGGTGGCACCACTAGCCCGTAGGTATGTCGGCTCTCACGACCTTTCCCCCCCGGTTTCTCACGAGCTATCCCCCCCGGGGTGCCGGGGTCGCGTGACGGGGTTCAAGCTGCCTTGGTGGTCCTCCGCTGTCCAGTCGTCTTCCCGGGTTTG
>Ga0299906_10001105_pt1 | contig 23457 bp, 41 predicted proteins | sample RVTome_14_FD_200259 | JGI IMG/M metagenome (GOLD analysis project Ga0299906, IMG submission 200259) | Soil microbial communities from uranium-contaminated site in the Upper Colorado River Basin, Wyoming, United States - RVT145D125 (version 2) ...
TCCCCAGGAGAATGAAAATGGCGACTGCCCCAGCGAGTCGCCGGCCAACAGCGTCGGCAACTACACCGGCAGCGAAGCGCGTATCGCTCGCTGACGCAATCAAGGGCGGGAAGAAACTCCCGTCACGGCTGATCTTCCACGGCCAGGGAGGCATCGGCAAAACGTCGTTTGCGGCGTATGCCACCAAGCCGTTCTTTCTGTTGTCGCCGAGAGAGACGGGACTGCACACGCTCATCGACAGCGGGCAACTTACGCCGATTCCGAACATCGAAGTGCACGATTGGCTGAGCCTTCTGTCTCTCATCAACGAACTGACAACGACCGACCACGAATACAAGACACTCGTGCTCGACGTGCTGGATGGATTCGAGAAGCTGGCGAACGACTACGTGCTCATGACTAATTACGCAGGCGACCGCGGCGAGAAGGGGTTTATGGGCTACCAGCGCGGATACGAAACCGTGGCGGCTGGGCCGTGGCGAGAGCTTCTAGCCGCACTCGACAAACTCCGCGAAGCGAAGCGCATGGGCATCATCTGTCTCGCGCACACCAGCACCAGCAATTACAAGAATCCCAAAGGCCCCGACTACGACCGCTTCGTGGCGAACATGCACAAGTACGCATGGAATGCGAGCTTTGAGTGGTCAGACATTACGTTGTTCGGATACCACGAAGTCGTCGTATCGAAAGACAAAGGCGACCGCAAAGCCAAGGGTAATACGGGCCAGCGCATCATGCAAACCGATCACGATGCGTCGGCCGACGCCAAGAACCGTCATGGCCTGCCGCCCGAAATCGAAATGGGTAGCAGTGGCAAGGAAGCCTTCGAGAATTTCATCAACGCACTCAAGCACAAGGCAACGAACAATGAGTAACCTCATGCCCGCCGGCCCCTACTGGGGCAAAGTTACACGCCAATCGTTCGGACAGAACGAAAAGAACAACACCGTCTTTACGCTCACGCTGGAACTGATGGGGCGCACCGTACGCGACGCCAACGGCGAGGACACGCTGGAAGATGTCGGCTACGCCGAGCGCACGGTGTACATGTACCTGACAGCCAAAACGATTGGCTTCGTAACGGAGAAGCTGAGGGCTATTGGGTATACCCGCAACAGCCTACGGTTCCTCGATCCCGCGACGGACGGCTACCACAATTTCGAGGGCGCCGAAGTGCCCCTGTGGTGCAAGCACGATTCGTACGACGGGAAGTTGCGGGAGAAGTGGGACATCAGCACGGGCGGCGCCGGCGTCAAGCTCGACCCCGTGGACGCCAAGGCGCTACGCGGTCTGGATGTGCTGTTCGGCAAGGCAGTAAAGGCACTGCCGGCCACAACCAAACCGACGACAGAGGCGAAGCAACCGACGCCAGCGCCTACGCCGGAACCGCCAACCGATGATCCCAACGGCACCTTGCAAGAGGCGGCTGTTGAGGAAGGCGACGAAGTTCCGTTCTAAGTAACCAGCGGCCCAGCCGCACAACAGGAGAATGACGATGGGAAAAGAACGACTGCCCTACGAACCGACGATTACGGTCAAGACGAGTGGCGGTGTGCGCACAGTGAGGATTGCGCGCATCGACGAGCTACGGCTGCTTGACTCCGCCGACATACTCGAAGCTATCGCTGCCGAAATCGGCCAATCCACAGTCGTCGGTACGCTGTGCGATATAGCACAACAGCTTCGGGACTGCGTTGATACGTTCAGTAAGACTCGCCCGATTGCAGCACCAGAGCAAACCGACGCCACAACGTAACCCCCCTTCCCATCGCAACGCAGCGGCGGGGCTGACAGGAGAACGGAACCAATGACCGACCACTTCCGCATTGGGAAGCTTTCTACCGACGGCGAAGCGCGCGACTGGGAAGTGTATAGCGGAGACGGTCGGCTGATCGAAGGTGCGCTGAGTTACGAAAGCGCGAAGCATAGGTGCGCATACCTCAACTTCGGTTTCGCCGCCGGTGTAGAGCACGAGAGACGGGAACAGCGGGAAAGGGCACGAGCATGAACGACGCAGAAAAATGGGCAGCCGCGATTGCGAGAGTGGAGCGCTGGCTGCACTGCGCGAATCGAGACCCGTGCAGCTACCCAAACAAAACAGCGTGCGATGTGGCACTGCAACTATTGAAGTGCATGCGCGATGCGTCGTGCCGGCCGGCGGCGGTTCTATTAGACGGGGCATACGGCAGGATCAACCTGAATTATAAGCGCGCATCCGTCAGGGAAACCTGGATTATTCATGGCGACGGCGAAGTGTCTGAAGTAGTGACAACCCACGGCATGTCCGTCGCCCAAGCCATGACCCGGCTGCGGTGCCGGAAGGCGGGGGTTGGCTCACCATGACAAAAACTCCGACACCGCCGCTCAAGTGGCACGGCGGCAAAGCGTACCTCGCGAAAGACATTATCGCGCTCGCGCCGCCGCGATGTAAGAATCCGAACGCGCCGGCTGCCGACGATCCCGGCTACTGCCACTATGTCGAGCCGTACTTCGGTGGTGGCGCGGTGTTGCTGGCGAACGACCCCGAAGGGATTAGCGAAGTCGTGAACGACGTGGATGTTGAGCTGACAAACTTCTGGCGGGTGATCGGGATTCCGTCTGCGTTCGAGCGATTCCGCAGGCGAATCGAGGGAACGCCGTTCAGCGAAGTGCTCTTTGACGTGTCCTGTCTTGCAACCCAATCGAACTACAAAGGCCACGGCACCCCAGAAGAAAACAGCGTCGATGCGGCGTTCGGTTTCTTTATCCGCTGTCGCCAATCACTCGCCGGTCGCATGAAGAACTTCGCCCCGCTCACGCGCAATCGAACCCGTCGCGGGATGAATGAGCAAGCGTCCGCATGGCTCAACGCTATCGAGGGTTTGCCGGCGGTACACGAAAGGCTGAAACGCGTCGTCATTCTCTGCGACGATGCCCTCAAGGTTATCCGTCAACAAGACGGACCGCGCGCGTGGTTCTACTGCGACCCGCCCTACGTGCCTGACACTCGCACGTCGCCAGACGTATACGCGCACGAAATGACCGCCGCGCAGCACGGCGAACTACTGGCGGTGCTCGGCAGCATCAAGGGGCGATTCACGCTGAGCGGATATCACCACGTCCTATACGACCAAGCCGCCCGGACCTATGGCTGGCGATGCGTGGAATTTGATAAGCCGAACAACGCCGCCGGCGGGAAAGAGAAGCGGCGAATGACCGAGTGTTTGTACATGAACTACTAACCACTTCCTAAAAGGACCCCCCCAACATGCCCACAATCTACACAGAAGCCAACGCCGAAGTCAGCGACCGCATCGCACGAATGATGGCGCAGTTCCACGGCGAGTTGCACACCGCCGGCGTGACTATCGAGGCGTTGTTTGCCACAAGCGAAGAGGGCGCTGCGGTCAAACACCACGGCTACGCTTGCTTGGCGAAGGTCAAAATCAACAGCTACGAACTGCGTGTGCAATCGCACCACGACGCGAAAATCACAATCGACCGCACGGGCTGGGACAACCTCAACCCCAGCGAGCGCGATGCGCTGATCGACCACGAGCTTGAGCACCTGAAGGTACAGACGGACGAACATAAGGTCGTGCAAACTGACGACCTCGGGCGCCCCAAGTTGCGGATTCAGCTTCACGACCAGCAGTTTGGGTGGTTCGATTGCATCGCACGTCGCCACGGTCCCGCGTCGCAAGAGGTGCAACAGTACGAGGCGTTCGCGCGGACGAAAAAACAGCTTTGGTTGTTCGACCAGACGGCGGGCGAATCGAAACCGTTGAAGCTGGAGGAGGCGGTCGCATGAATCTGCGAATCATAGAAGCGCGTTTGCGGCGCGAATACAACCTGCCTGAGAGATTCGTTTTCTACCGGTGGGAGGCGTTCCCACACGATGGCAAGACGCTGGATTACGTGGTGTTCACGGGAGCCGAGTGCCCGCTGTTTGTGCGCGGACCGAAAGCCGGCGAGCCGAATTACAGGCGCCGTACGAACACGAGGATGATTCCAGTTTCGTCGCTCCATGCCGAGCAATGGGAGTCTCAATACGAATTCAACACGGGCTACTGCCGTAAGTGCGAAGGTAAGGGCACTGAAGTGGCGAGCGCAGGTGTGGGCGGAACAACGTACCGATCGTGCTCGCGATGCGGCGGCTCGGGCAAGGCGAAGGAGACAGTAGCGTGACCGCCACCCCGCTCCCCTGGGCAGACGCCCCCGCGCCGTGCCTGACGTGCGAAACGATAGTGTGGTGCCGTGCTGTCGAGACTGCCGACGCCGTGGTGTGGCGGTGTGGTGAATGCGAGACGGTGGTGGATTTGGTGGCGAAGGAGGAATAGGGCGTGTGGCTGATACCCTCTCAATTGCGAGTCTCTGTTCCGGCGTCGGAATGCTCGACGAAGGCGTGCGACTCGGCTGCGCCCACCTCGGAATCAGAACCAGCGTTGCGTGTTACTGTGAGTGGGAAAGTTACGCTGCGAGCGTTCTCTTGGCGCGGATGGAAGACGCGAGCTTGGAGCCAGCTCCTGTTTGGTGCGGCGACATTGCCGACTTCGACGGTCAAGAGTTCGCTGGCAAAGTGGATATCGTCACTGCGGGGTTCCCCTGCCAGCCCTGGAGCTGCGCTGGACAACAGCGCGGAACCAGTGACGAGCGGTGGATATGGGATGACATTGGGGGATTCATTCGCACGGCACGACCAATCATCGTGTTCCTGGAAAACGTGCCCGGACTTGTTTCAGGGGGCGGACTCAACGCCGTACTCGCGGACCTTGCCGATGCAGGGTTCGATGCGGAATGGTGTGCTCTATCGGCGGCCGACTGTGGAGCTTCGCACCGACGCGAGCGGGTGTTCATCCTGGCCTACGATCCGACCGTGCAGCGGGGAGAGAAGCAGTGGGGCAAACCGAACAGAGTTTTACAGGGCATGGGCGACGCCAGCCGCGAGCGACGACGTTCGAGGCACCACGCCGTACAGCCAAGCGGAGATCGACCGTCCGCAGGGCAAGCCGATGACGTTGGCGAAGGACGTGGCCGAGTGGCAAACGCCGTCCAGCCAAATGCACAACTCGCGGCGGCAAGTCGGCGCGACGGAGAGGGAGCCGTTGCTGCCGGCGCAGGCGAACCAATGGGCGACGCCCAAGGCGGACGATCCCCGGGCGGGAGTGTGCGACTCGGAACTGAATCGCAAACAGCCGCGGTTGATTGCGCAAGTCACGAAATGGTCAACGCCCCGAGCATCGGAGCGGATGCAGGAGAACTCGGCGGACGCGAATACATCGCTTTCGCGCCAGGTCCAAGTGATTTCGACGGATGGGATCGAGTTGTCGCCGACTGCTCCTTCGACTTCCGAGCGCCGGCGACTAAACCCGGCATTCGTGTGTTGGTTGATGGGGTGGCCTTGGTGGTGGACGCGAGCCGAACCGACCAGCTTCGGTGCGCAGGAAACGGAGTCGTGGCGCTGTGCGCTGCTGCGGCGTTTGTCGAGCTTATGCGGCGCGCTGGAATAGCCCGCGCCGTGCGGGAAGCGGTGGGGTCAACAGGTCACGTCGACGCCCCGATCGAAAACTAGCGGGTTTTGAGTTGGGCCCGGCGGTTTTCTGCGGGAAAACGGTGTCGACGCCCCGATCGAATGACGTGAGGCAGTTGAGGCAGGGAGGCTGGTAGATGGCGCGGTCTAGAAACATCAAGCCGGGATTTTTTACGAATGAAATTCTTGCTGAGTGTGATTACGCGTCACGAATTCTGTTCGCCGGGCTGTGGACTCTCGCCGATCGGGAGGGCCGCTTAGAAGACCGACCGAGGCGGATTAAGGCTGGGCTCATGCCTTACGATTCAGTCGACGTAGACTCTCTATTATGTCAACTTGCCGAGCGCGATTTCATTCTGAGATACAGCGTCGATGGCTGCGACTATATATGGATTACCGGATTCCACTGCCACCAAAGGCCGCACCACATGGAGGAGCCGAGTAAAATTCCTCCTCCTCACGGGCTAGAAAACCGCTACAACCACAAGCCGATCACAAAGGTTCAGAGGGATAGGATTCTTGATAGAGACGGCCGTAAGTGTGTTGTGTGTGGTGCTTTGCAGAAATTGCAAATCGACCATATCGTTCCTGTTTCTCGCGGCGGAACTTCCGAAGACGACAACTTGAGGGTCTTGTGTAAATCATGCAACGAGTCAAAGGGAAACCGAGAACAATCCGACATCGAACCGACATCGAACCGACATCGAACCGACATCGAACCGTGCGAAACGTCCGTCGACCCTCTGATTCCTGATTCCCTCTTACTGATTCCCTCTTCCGCTTCTGCTAGCGCAGAAGAAGAACCCCCTATATCCCCCTTAGCCAGCAACCGCGACGGCAAACCAAAGACGAAACGATTCAAGCCACCCACGGTCGAAGAGGTAGCTGCGTACTGTCGGGAGCGGAGCAACGGGATCGACCCCCAGGCGTTTATGGACAGCAACGAAGCCAAGGGTTGGCTCGTCGGTACGACCAAGACGCCAATGAAGAACTGGAAGGCGGCGGTTCGGACTTGGGAGAACCAGCGTAAACAATCGGCCCCAGAATCCAGGGTGCCTACGGACGCCGACAACGCACGCTGGAATCCCGTGGACGGCGGACTCGGTTCGGAGTTCAAGGGATGAACCAACGCACTACGAGCGAAGCCGTGGCCCGAGTATTGGCGTGCTTCCCCGACGCCAAGCCAACGAAAGACGGATGGCAGGCGCGGTGCCCGGCGCACGACGATCGGACCCCGAGCTTGTCGATCGGGCAGGGCGACGAAGGACGGGCACTGTTGAAGTGCTTCGCAGGATGCAGCACGCCAGACGTTCTTGCCGCCGTCGGACTTACCGACGCGGACCTGATGCCGCCGAAAACCGAACACTCTCGAATCGTCGCCACCTACGACTACCGCGACGAAACTAAACTGGTCCTGTTTCAGGTCGTGCGATTCGAGCCGAAGGATTTTCGCCAACGCCAGCCGCGACTAACGGGCGGCCACGACTGGAACGTCAAGGGAGTGCGCGTCATCCCCTACCGGCTGCCGCAGCTTACGGCCGACAAGACGCGCATGGTCGTTGTGGTCGAGGGCGAGAAAGACGCCGACAGTTTGGACCGCATCGGCGTGTTGGCGACGTGCAACGCCGGCGGCTCGGGAAAATGGACTGCCGAACATGCGGCGTTTCTGAAAGACCGATGCGTCGCGGTGGTCGCGGACAAGGACGAACCTGGCAGACGGCATGCGCAGGGCGTTGCACATTCTCTGGTAGGCATCAGCCGATGGACTCGTGTGCTTGAACTGCCGGGAGCGGGAAAGGATACGAGCGACTGGATTGCGGCCGGCGGCACCAAGGACGAATTGAAGCGGTTGATTCTTGCCGCTCCGTTGTGGAAGGCAGCGACAGCACCGCCGATAGCGCAAAGCGGTTTGCCGGTTGTGAACACGGTAGGCGAAATTGCGCGGGGCTACATCGACAAGATTCGCGCGGGGAAAGCGGAGCTTATCAGCACCGGGGTTGGCGAACTGGATTACTCCATTGGCGGCGGCATTGAGCCCGGCGAGATCATCGTGTTCGCGTCGCGCCCTTCTCACGGCAAGTCGATGTTGGGCATGCAGTGCGCGCACGTGTGGACAGCGCAGAAACGACCGTGCTTGTTTTTGAGTGAAGAAATGAGCAAGGCGGCCCTCGGTAAACGGGCGATCCTTTACATGAGCGATACACCGCAGGAGCACTGGGATCATTCGCTGGCGTCGCTGGAGCGCGACGTACAGGACTACGAATGCGACCGAGCGCCGTGCTACGTGTCTGAGTATTGCACGACGACCGCCGTCGCGATCAAGCAGATGGAGTTTTACCGAACCAAGCACGACGTTCAGTTTGTCATCGTGGATTACGCACAGCTCTTGTCGGCCGACGGCAAGGACGATTACGCCCAGGTTACTCGCGTGAGCAAGGACTTGGTTGCGGCGGCGAAGTCGTTGCAGGTTACGCTCGTCATGCTTTGCCAGTTGAACCGCAAGATCGAGGAGCGCAAGAAGTTCATCCCGATTATGAGCGACCTGCGCGGCAGCGGACAGATCGAACAGGACGCCGACGTAATTGTGTTTCTGGTTTGGCCGCACTTCATCGACCGCAAACTGCCGGCGAACGAATACTTCATGTACGTGTCGAAGAACCGAAACCGCGAGCGCACCCAGTCGGTGGCGAAGTGTCGGTTTGAGCCGTCGCGGCAACGGATTGTCGAGTACCGCATGCCGACTCGCGAGGTAGCGTGGTCGGACGCGGACGGCGAACGAAAGGATTTATTCTGATGCACGAATTGCAACGGCAGATAGAAGTCGCACGGCAACTCGGGCTGTTTGGTGCGGTGGGGATTCTGATTTACTGGCAGCTTGCGGCAGTCGCAGCAAAAGACCGCAAGCCGTCGAGGGTGGTGTGATGCAACAACACGGACGCTTCCGAGTTCTCTCCCGCGGCCTCAATCGCAAGCGCGGCGAGATGAACCGCACCGAGTCGAAGTACGCTGACGCGCTCGAATCGCAGCGGCTCGCCGGCGAAGTGGCGGCGTGGTGGTTCGAGCCGTTCAGTCTGCGGCTGTCCGCGCCCGAGCATGGTCAGCCTGCGCGATACTCCCCCGACTTCCTCGTGCTGATGCCCGACGGTACGACGTTCGTCGACGACGTGAAAACGACCAGCGGCTTCGACGACAAGGCGGGGGTGGTGAGGATCAAAGTTGCTGCCGAGCTATTCCCGCTGTGGCGCTTCCGCATCGTGCGGCAGCGGCGGGTGCGCGACGGTGGTGGATACGACGTGACAGAGGTTTGACCGGAGGCACGCATGGACGCGACCCCATACAACACGAGAGGCATACAACGAATCTGGCAGCCGTGTGAGGAAGCGTTACTCGGCACGATGACCGACGTCGATGTAGCGAAAACCATCGGGTGCAGTGTTTCGGTCGCGAGGAATCGACGCGCCCAACTGTGCATCCCGCCCTACTCGACGAAACGGCTGATACCAACGGAGTGTGTTGACGAGCGACCAGAACCGAAAGAACCAACGGATGCGAGACCTGGCACGGTGGAGAAACTGATGGTGCTGGCTGCGCGTGCCGAGCGCGGGGAATCGCTGACACACCCGCGAGATGAAAACGTGTTTCGGCGATCGCCAGTGACCTCGAGGCGGTTGGCGGAAATGATTCTGACACCTACACAGGGGGACGAGGACGATGACTGATAAACTGAGCGAACGGTTCATTCGACGAGCCGACCAGTTGCGGATTCAAGGCACCCGGAAAGCGGCGAGAATAGACCTATCGCACATTTACCTCGACCAGTCGCAAGTCGCCCAGCTAGTCGAATCCCTAGTCCCGCGCATCGAGGCGTTGGAGTCGCGCGTGCCGACAACCGTCGTGTCGTGGCACCATCAGACAAGACGTTTCACGCCGCAGCCGGAAGCCGCGCCGAAGTTCTCGGTCGGCGATAACGTGCGATTGAAGGGGGAGCTAGAGGGCGGCAGAACGATCACAGGCATCCTCGAAGGCAACGTGATTTTCTACGAACTGACAGACAGCGACGGCTGCAAGTCGATATGGCCCGAGAGCTGCCTTGAACTAGTGCCAGCCGAGCCACCCTGCCCGTTCAAGGTGGGGGATCGGGTACGGTTGAAGAAATTTCCTGAGGAAGGCTTGCGGACAATCGAATCAATAGAGCGCACATCAGGGGACGATAGGGAATTCGGTCATTACCTGATACGTGTTTTCGATCACAATGGCATCAGAGGATTCGATTACGAATCGAGTTACGAACTCGCCCCCGCGCCCGACGAACCATCCTGCCCATTCAAGCCGCGAGACCGTGTGCGGCACACTGTATCAGGCAGGATTGGCATTGTCGCCGGTCGGCATCAGGACCCGCACCTTCTGGCCGTGCATTGCGGCGACTCTTATGCGCACCATTGGCTGATAGCCGAATGCGAACTTGTTGCTGCGACCGATGAGCCACCCTGTCTATTCAAGGCAGGGGATCGGGTGCGGCAGACGAGACACCCGGACCAAGGCCCGCGAACTGTTACGTCAACCGAATGGTGTAACGGATGTTGGCGGATTCATGGCAAGACGGACAGCGGCGGCATAACGAATGGCTGGGAATCAGACTATGAACTCGACACCATGCTCGTTTGGACCGAGCCGGCGAACACGAAGGGGCTGTGGGTTACGAAGTGCGGGGGGTACATGATCGTCATTCGCCTCATCCTAGACGGCTCCGAAGGAGGGTATGCTCGCTGGACTCGCCACGCAAACGGCATGTGGTCCTACGACTCTACGCCCCCTGACCTCGAAGCCGCCCAACTCGCCTGCCAACAGCACGCCGATGCGAAGGAGCGAACGCCATTATGCGCGTCAGCCTAACTGGGGTCCTGAGCAACTGCCGCGACACAATGGGCAAGAACGATACGCGCGGATACGGCTTCATGCTCCAAGAGCTCGAAAAGCACCTACGCGAACTGCGCGACCGATACCGCAGCGGCGACACGAAGGTAGTCGATGAGTTTTTTTGACCTGTACGTTCTCGACGAAGAAACGGAGCGAACGCCATGAAGTGGTCAAAATACACTATAGAAATGCTCGGCGTGACAATCGACTGCTGGGAGTCGCGCGTCAATGGGCGCGCCTATCGAGTCACGAACGTTAGCAACGGCGTGGCGCACCTCGGTATCTTCGCTACGGTCAAGTGTGGCAGGCGATGGCCTCTGTTCATTGAACCTAAGCGACTCGCCCGATCAGACGGAGCATGTTCACCATTTGAGTTTGACACGATTAGCGCCGCAAAGTCGGCGTGCCGGGAGTGTGAAAAATGACCGACTCAACACTGACGCCGGAAGTGCTGGCCCATTGCAGGTCGCTATGCAACGACGGAGGCATATTTTGCTTCCTGCCCGACGAATTTCTGCCGTTTATCGCCGCCGCCGAAGAACGGGACGAGTTGCGGGACATTGCGGAAGCGCAAGCTGATCCAGAATCGGTCGGCAATCCAGCATGGCTCGCACGCCAAATGGAGGAGCGTGCCCACCGAGCGGAAGCCGAGCGGGATGGCTGGCATCGCGTCGTGACGGGCTGCGAGCGCGTCCTGTCGTTGCAGGGCACCGCTGAAAGCCCACTGCGTTCGGACCTTGAAAACCAAGTGCGCGACGTGAAGGTAGAGCGGGATGCGCTGCGTGCGGAAAACGACTATCTGAAAAAGGCAATTCACGCAGCAAGTGAACTTGGCCCTGGCGATGAGTTGACCAAGCAGTGTGCGAAAATTGAGCGGGACGAACTGAAGCTCGCCCTCGCTAACGCCGGCGAAGTGATTTCGGAGCGGGACCAACTGTTGCGCGAAAGCGCACAGCACTGCGCGTGCCTTCTCGGCGACGGGTTTCCTGTAATGGTCGAGTGGCAGTCGCAGTGCGGTTATCACGCAGAGATTGAAGCCGAGCGGGACGCCCTACGTGCCCACGTGGCGGAACTGGAAGCGAATGTCTCCGATATGACGAACCGTATGGCGGCGAACGTCGAGGAATTGACCTACGGGGAAGTCGTGAGCTTACGTGTCGATAACGTCGACTTGAAAGACAAGGTGGCTGACTTGGAAGAACAGCTTGCCGATGCGAAATCGCAACTCCACACCTGCCCCACGTGCGGCGAAAGCTGCATCGACTGCCAGTGTGTAGGTGAGCGCGTGGCGGGATTGGAATCGGAAGTTGCGCGGCTGAAGGACATCGACCAAAACATGCTGCTGTGCCCTGGCTGCAACTGCTACGTTCATTCGCTGCCGCATGAAGATGGCGAACTATCGTTTTGCCAGGGGTGCTATGACTCCGGCGAACTCGCCCGGCTCCGAACGATGCTGGCGGGGGCAAAGGCTGTTTGCCAGGAGGACTTCTCTATCCATCGGGTGCGCAATCGGTGGCATTTTCTTACCAGGCATAATCGCGTGCCCCGTGGTGTGAATTACGATGACCTCGACACCGCCCTGTTCGCAATCGGGCAGGAGGTGGGGGGGGAGGCAGCGGGATGATACGGCCCACGTACATTTTTATCGCGCTCGGTCGCAGCTCAACACGCTACTGCACTTACCCCGAGTGCAAGGAGCCGCCGGGTGTGCGAGTCGAATTGGCGCCAATCGGTAGCGAGCGACCTAGTTTCAGTTACCTATGCGCAGAACATTACGAGTTGTCTCGCGAGCCGTGGCAGCCGGAGATTGACGAGATTCGCAGCGAAGGACGGATTGAGAGAAGTGTGCCGGAGGGAGCGGAGATCGACGATGCTCGTTGAAATGCTGCTGTTCGTATTCAGCTACGTCGTGGTCTACGCTATCGGCGTTTTCGTCGGCGTGCTGATGGGAAAGTTGGATGCGAGTTACAGCCGGGTGATCGTGTCGGTCGACAGGCTGATTGAGCACTTGAAGAAAACGGAACGGGAGAGCGACGATGACGTCTGAAACAAATTGCAAACGATGCGGCCTGCCGTGCCGAGTCGCGCCGAATCCAGAGTCACAGGCGCAGCTGCTGAAACGTGCGGCGACGGGCGGCCTGTGCGCGACGTGCTGCGCCCATGATTTTCTGCGCCACGCATACCCGGCGAATCTGATTCTCGCCCAGTCGGGACCGCGCGGGCTGCTGTTGCCTCACGTTCAGGAGAAGTTTGCGCGCATCATGGCGGTCGGGCAGTCCGACGCGTCGCCCGACGAAATCGACTGGGAGGCGATGGTAGCGAACTGGGACGTGCCGTTTCCGCATCGGATGAAAAAGACGGCGAGCAACCCGGTGACGGAAGCGGATATCGAACGCGAGAAACTGAAGGGGAGCGACGATGGCAGCTAACACGAAAATCGAGTGGTCTGACGACAGCGTTTCGTTCTGGTGGGGCTGCACGAAAGTTTCGAGCGGCTGCACCTCGTGCTATGCACAGACGATAGCTGAACGGTTCGCCGGTGATTTGTGGGGCGCTACGAAGCCGCGGCTCTACATCCGAAGCGCGCGCGAGCAACTGCGGAATCTGAATCGCAAGGCGAAGCGTGCCGGGCAACGACGGTCTGTGTTCATCAATTCGATGTCCGACTTCTTTGAGGATCACGACGGGCCGGTTATCGACCGAGAGGGCAAGCGCGCCTACCACTTCGAGGGCGGATACAGTTGGCACTCGCCGACTGACCGCATTGGACTGCCGCCGGTCACACTGGCGGACCTTCGCCGCGATGCGTTTCGTTTGTTCGACGAACTCGATTGGCTCGACTTGCTCTTGCTCACCAAACGACCCGAGAATATCCGCTGGATGATGGGGTCGTGGCTGAAAGACCGTTGCGGCAATGAGTCGCCAGCGCGCTCCATGCTCCCGGTTCGCAACGTGTGGCTCGGTACATCCATCGCCACGCAAGACGACACCGACATTATCGAAGCGCTGCTCGACTGCCGCGACCTTTCGCCCGTGCTGTTCCTGTCGTGCGAGCCGCTGTTGGGACCGATCAATCTGCACAAGGCTGGCTGGAACGGTCACAACTTCGATCCCGACTTCGCCGTCGAGATCGACTGGGTTATCGTCGGGTGTGAATCCAACGGCAAGCGAGTCGGTAGGTTGCCAGAAGGCGGCGAAACGGCGTACTGGGAAATTGCCAGCAGTCTTTGCGCCCAGTGCCAAACTGGCGACGTGGCGTTCTTTCACAAGCAGGGTCCCGTCAATGGGCGTGTCAGTCACGATCCTGCTGAGTGGCCCGTGCCGCTGCCGCGTCAGTTCCCCAACAACGTGGAGGCAACCCCGTGACAACAACCACCCACGAACGCCGCCTACTCCTCCCCGCGCCGATGGTTGCCGCCGTGCGCGAGTGTCGCAAGACGCAGCACCGGGCGCCGATCGTGCCAGCGCCTTTGGGGTACGAACCCCAGTTAGAGCCGTCCGGGAAATGGGTTTGGTGGCGGATTGAGAACGGGAAGAATTCGTGGGACGAAAGGCGATGTCCGTTCGGCGCGCCAGGTGACCGGTTGTGGATACCGGAAAGGATCATTATTGAATCGTTTGGCGCAGGCGTGGCGCATATTCGCTACTTCAGTGACGTGATTCTCGGCGTGAGGAGCCGCATGGTTAGCGACCGAGGGTTGCCGAATCGGTGTTGTGTCGTGCCCGCAACGAAAGCACCAAGACATACAGCCCGTACCGTCGTCGAAATCGAGAGCGTGCGGGTGGAGCGGTTAGACGATATCGACCCGTTCGATTGTGTTGCCGAGGGCGCGGATGTTGAAGTTGACCACGCAGGCCCGGCATTCATGGCGCTGTGGGACGCCCGCTACGCCAGTCGCGGCTACCCGTGGGAATCGAGCCCCTGGGTGTGGGCGGTGGCGTGGCATTTAGTGGAGGCAACGACGTGACCACCATCCACATTTTCACCGCCGAGCATCAGCCAGCCACGCGGTACGTCGTTGACGTGTCGCCGGATATCGAGCCGTTCACAATTCGCAACAAACCGCGCTCCCTCATCGTCGCCTCGTGTTGCGGACAACGGCGCTGGGCGAAGAATCTGACGGTTCAGTGCTACTACGACGGACCCGATTTTTATTGCCGCGAAGGAAAGGGGTGCAAGGCATGACCAAATTTCCAAAACGAATCACTCTCGACATCACCGCCAAGGACATCCGCCTCGGGAAGCCAGAGGATTGCCGCCGTTGTGCGGCCGCGCTCGCGGCGAAACGGTTGCGACTTGCACCGGTGGTAGCGGTTCGCGGAGACGGCGTATTGTTTTCAAGAATTCGGCTCGGCACGGTTGCGGTGTATGCCATGAGCAATCAACTAGAAAAGTTTACCCGGCGCTTCGACGAAGGGCGCCCCGTGAAACCGCTGCGCATCGTGCTGACAAAGGCATGGGATGCTGATGATGAATGAACTACCCCTCGACATCAACGGCAACCCCTGCGAGCTGCGCCGCTACTACTGGGTTCAGTCGGCGGGCCGGAACCTCGTCGGTCAGTTCTTTCGCGACCGTCTCGGCACGCTCTGTTTCGGCGTCTACGACTTCGCCAGCGAAACGCTTGTGGTTACTGGCCAGTTGACCGACCGCTACGCGCCGGTGGAGCCGTACGTGTTTCCGGCAAGGGAGGCCACCCCGGACCTAAACAAACCGGCTTGACGTGGCCTATCATTCCGATTACCTTCGCGCATAGAACGACCGTAGCCGCTTGGCGCGGTTTGTTTACGGGATCGTACGGAGGACGACTGCGATACGATCCATCGCCATAGGTGAGGACGGAAAAAGATAGCCCCGGCGGGATTCCAACCCGCAACCTCCCGGTTAGCAGTCGGGCGTTCGTGCGATTGAACTTCGGGGCCACTTTTTCCGAACTCAAGACAAAGAGCCTGGCGGGAACTAGCGCTTCCCGCCAGGCTCGCTTTATTTCACTAGGTCGCGCCACCTGAAAGAACCCGCTTGACAACCCCACAGCGAGTTTCGTAGGCTGGTAGACGGTCGGCAGGATGTCGACCACGGTGTACCACTGATAACTTTCAGGGGTCCGGAGCGCAGACGGCGCGACGGACCCCTTTTTCGTTTGGCACGTCCTCCGCCAGGAGGCGCTCGGGATTGCGAAGACGCAGGCACGATGCCGCCCGAGCGTTTTTACAGAGAGTGAGCAATGATCCTCGACGCCCTACGAACCCGCCGCGGAATCCGCCGCATGGTACGCCGTGTCTGTGACTCTCTCGATTCGCAGTCGGGGGAGTGGACTATTGACGAAGAGAGCGACTGTTTGTCGCGTGGCGACGTTGGCGCGCATCACGGTCGGTTGTTCCTGGAAGGGGCATCGACGTGGCTGCCGCTACTTCAACGCCTCAAGCTGCGCCGCGCCTACGCTCGCTGTCTAACTCGAAAGATCGAAGGCGCGCTGGCGAAGCCGTTAGAGCCGCCAAGGAAACCCAAACGGAGGTAGCGATGCCGGACAACCAGAAGGCCGTGGACCCGGCCACCATTTGGAGCACGTTGCTGTTGATCGCCACGCTCGCGTCGGCCGCCATCAACGGCATGATCGCCACGGGCGCAATCGCCGAAGGCAGCACCATGTTCATTGTGTTGTCGCTCATCGGTTCGGCGCTGGCTGCCATTGGCGCGGCGGCGGTGGGCAGCTCGCAGGTTATTGGCAGCGCGATGAAGCACGGCGCGAATCAGCGCGTGAAGGCGGAAGAGATCAAGCTGGTGCGGGCAAATGTCGAATTGCGAGCCGCACAACTTCGTGCCGGGAAGGCGGCGTAACGTGAGCAACACCACCAACAGCATTGCGGTCGGTTCCACCGGCGCGATTCTGATTATCGTCGCCGTGGTCGCATTCTACGTCGGCCGCGAGAAGAAACCCGGCGCGCCTTCGCTGCCAGCGGTGCCTCGGGATGGTGAACTCTACGCAGCATCATGGCCCACCGAAGTAGAGTCGCCGCAGTGGGTCAACATCGAAACGGGCGACGTGCCGCAACCCCCCGACGATCCCGACGACGATTCATTCGGCGTGGCAGCGAAGATGTCCGGCTGGCTGTCGTTGGTGCCCAACGCCGGTGCGAATGAGCGAGCGGTAGTCAGGGCGACCTACAGCGGCATTGCGGCCGACCTCGACGACAACGCATGGGCGAGCGTGTCAGCGTTCGTCGCAGCCAATCCAGCCGTCAACCGCAACCGGGAAGCGCTTGGCCCGACGTACGATTCGTGGCAACCGTTCTGGGATGCGGTGTCGGCGTTCTTCAACGAGCAGCAATCGCGGCTCAACACGCTTGAAGATTGGCGGCGGATTTTTCGTGAGTTGGCAGACGCAATGGAGTAACGAAATGGCGAAGCGAAAATCGAGCATCAAACAGAGCAAGCTCACCATACAAGAGCAGCGATTCGTTCTGGGATTGCGCTGGCAGATTCGCCGCGCCCGTCACAACCGCGACTGGCAGTTGACCAACGCACTCAAGTTTGTCGAAACGAATCCAGAGTTGTGCGCGATGCGATTCGGGAAGCAGCGGGTGTCGATCCTCTCGATCCTGCAAATCATCCTGTCGATTGCCCTGGACCCGGCGGCGCGCGAAACCATCGTCCAACTAGTTACCTGGATTATCTCGTTCATCACGATGATTAACGACAAGTTCGGCGGCGGGGAAGCCGTCGAGTTGCTCGACACGTCAGAGCAGAAGCCAGCGCAGTTGCGGTTGACGTTGAAAGGCTGAGCGAATGGAAGAACGGATGTTCGCCACACTGCCGGCATGGACGGAGCCGCAACGCACCTTGCGGGAGAAGTTGGGCTATTTGTTTGCGCTGGGGCATTTCTTGGAGTACGAACCGTCGCTTGCCCCCGAAGCGTGGGACAAGGTTTTGCGGGACGTAAACAGCGAGGGTCACTCTGCGTTCATTGAGGCGACCGAATCGCTACAGCAGTTCGGTTTCGACGTGCGCGGAACCCCACTGAAAGTGGACGGCGTGTACGGGTTCTTCACTAAGGGTTCGCACGCCGGTCGATTCTGCGGTTGCCCCGACAGGACTCCGAACTTCGATTGTCTAAGGCAGCAGTTCGGTGGCGGACAGCCAAAGTGGGTTGGTGGTCCGATTGCCGTCGGCGGTTCGCTCAACGTCGGACAAGCCAACGCCCAGTCGCACTTCGCCGCCGCGCAGTGGTGGCAGACGGCGTGCGGCATTCCGTTGGTACACGCCGCAACGAAGGCCGAGGCCGACGTATGGGCGGATTCAGCCCGAATCGACGGCGCGTCAAACACACTGGCGTGGTCCTACACGCCCGACAACAACCAGAAGGTCCGCAGTGCCGGAGGCCGGCGCCAGCTCGCCCAACGATTCGATACGGCAGACGCATCAACCTACCGCGACGCGCAGAGCGCAAAAGAAATCATGGGGCACGAGCTGGGGCACGCGTTCCATTTCGACGGGCACACGAACAACCGCAACGACGTGATGTTCCCCTCGTTTTCAGGACCAAAGTATCGGTTCGGCGAGAACGAGATTCGACTCATCGTGCAAGCGTATGGGCAGCCGGGCGACGTACCGGACGAACCCGACCCCGGCGACCCCGGCCTGCCGCCGACTCCGCCGACCGGCGCGCCGGGTCCGCTCCACCTAACACTAATTCACGGCGGCCGCAACTGGCGTTACAGCGGCGGCACTTGGACACCAATCGGAGGATGAACAGTGAGTACAGTTCAAGGCACAAGCAGGGAAGAACATTTGGCGTGGTGCAAGAAACGCGCCTTGGCGTATTGCGATGCCGGTGATCCGCGGCAAGCGTTTGCCTCAATGGGTAGCGACCTTCGTGGTCATCCCGAAACTCGCGACCACATTGGTATGCAACTTGGCATGGCGATGCTAATGGATGGCAGTCTCGATGACGCAAGCGCAATGCGTCGTTTTATCGAGGGATTCAACTAGCCGCCAAAGGAGCTAATCACATGAACCCGAATCGCAACCCATTCCGCACGATCCAGTATTGGGCGTGCATCGCAGCCGTTGTCGCCGTTCTGATCGTCGTGGCGATTGCTGGCGAAGTGCGCGGCCAGCCCCTTCCCGGCGCGCCGAATCCCAACGAACCGAGCATCGCCAATCTCGCGGCACGCATCGACGCATTGGAGAAGTCGGCGGCAGAACAGAAAGCCCAGCTCGCCACGATTGCGAAGTACCAGGATGCGTTCGCGCAAGACCTGGGCAAGGTGGCTGATACGAATACCGAAGTGCTGGCAGCGGTTCGCGAGCTACAGGAAGGCATCGCCAAGCGGGAAGCCAATGCGACCAAGCTGGCTGAACAGCAGCGGCAGAAGGCTTTGGAGAATCGAGTCGAGGATGAGAACCGACGTATCGCCGCGACAGGCTCTACCACGGGCAAGCTACTCTCATTCAACCAATGGACGGCCGACGCTTCGCAGCGTGCCCATGACAGCGGCAGTATCCGCGCCGTGGCGGTCATTGGGCAGAGCGAAGCGACCAACCGAACGATGTTGGAACACGGGCGGTCTACTGGTAGGCCCACGGTGATTCTGTCGAATGCGATGTCGCTTACGAGTCGCACGACGGGCAACCTACGCTCGTTCGGCGCGGGCATCCACGAGTTCACCGTCGATGCGACCGGCGCGTGGCGCCCGGTGTCGAGTGGTACGTCGATCCAGAGCGCGCCAGCTTCGATATGGCAGGACGTGTCGAGCGTGTCGGCTGTGCCGGCGCAGCAAGTGCGATTCGTGCAAGCCCAGCCGCAAGTGGTCCGAGCTTCGCAGCCTGCCCCGGTGCGCTTCCTGTCCCGTGCATTCGGCGGCGGGTGTGCTGGCGGTTCGTGACGGTAGACGAGGGGCGCCCGTGCGGCGCGACGAAAATGCGAACCCTTGAACCATACGACGGCAGCGACTTTGAGCGGCGCGACAAACGGCGCGTCGCCCTACGCGGCTGCGCGATACTGTCGGTCCCGGCGATACTACTCGGTACGCTGGCCACGTGGGCTATCTGTTGGCAGTTCGACGTACGGGCGCTGTGGTTCGACGTGCTGGCGCTCGTTGTGTTCGCGGTTCTCGTGCTGGGGATGACGGTCGTTATCACGCTGGCGGTGGTGTGGCTCATGGTGGCGTTCTACTGGCCGCGATTCTGCATCGCCCTGATTCTCGCCCTCCTGCCCACGGCGGCATTCGCCCAATCGCCACCCGCGCGCGCACCGCTCGGTATCACCCGTGTGCGGTGGCTGAAAATCAATCCGCTCACGCAAGAGAAGATTGACCTGGGGGCGAAGCTGTTTTTCGACAAGCGGCTGTCTCGCGACGGTACGATTGCGTGTGCGACGTGCCACGATCCAGATAAGGGCTGGGCAGACGGACGCAAGACGGCGCGTGGCATCGACGGGCAGGTCGGCGAGCGCAACGTGCCCACGGTGGTCAATTCCTCGTGGCAACGGTTTCAATTTCACGATGGGCGCGCCTGGAATTTGGAACAGCAAGCACTAGAGCCGATCCAGAACCCGATTGAAATGGACTTGTCGTTGGACGAGTTGGAACGAAGAATTCGCGCATCGGAGTACGCTGATGATTTCCGTAACGTCTTCGGGCGCGACGCCAACACTACTGATATCTCATTCGCACTGGCGGCTTTTGAGCGCACCTTACTCGCTGGTCATTCCCGTTACGACCGATTCGTGGCCGGCAACCGCGACGCCCTCTCACCACAGGAACGCGCCGGGGCAGAGTTGTTCTTCGGAAAGGCCCGCTGCAACGCCTGCCACAGCGGACCCTCGTACAGCGACGGATTGTTCCACGTAGCCGGGGTCGCGTGGCGCGACGAACCCCACGGGCGCGAAGTAGTGACGGGTGACAAGTCACAGCGCGGGGCGTGGAAGACGCCTACATTGCGAGATTTGGCTCGCACCGCACCCTACATGCACGACGGCAGCATGGCGACGTTGGAAGAAGTAATCGAGCACTACGACCGTGGGAGCGTACCGAAAGACGGTGGTCGCGTACCGAACCTTGACGAAGAACTGAAGCCGATGTTTTTGACGCCGACGGAGAAGGCCGACTTGGTTTTCTTCTTGAAGGATGCACTCCTGAGCGGCGTGTACCCCCAACGCCCCAAATGAGGAGCCCCCCCATGCGTACATTCCTACTCGCTCTTGCCCTGATCGTTGCCTGGCTGCTCGTAGCGCCGGGCATGGCCCGCGCCTGCGACCAACTGCAATCGTTCGGCGCTGCACCGGCGGTGCAATACGTCCAACTGCCGAGCGGGCAGATCGTACTGATGCAGTCGCAGCCGATGTTCGTCGCCCAACCCCAAGCGGTCTACGGCTTCGGTGCCGTTCAGGCCCGTGTGCCGCGTACGCCGCTGCGGACGTTCGGTCGTGCCGTACTCACCCGCCCCGCTACCGTGCAGGGATACGGCCCCCAGGGCGTCGTGCTGCGGATTCGTCGTTAGGTCGTTCGCCCCGTTGCAGGCCCCGGTCGTCGCCACGGTGGCGGCCGGGGTTTTTACCCATGACACGTTTACTTAGCATTGCCGCCATTGCAACAGGGGCCGTGTCGGCCTTTGTGGCAATTGTGGTTTTAGGTTGGTGGGGCGGTTCTCGTTTTGGTGCCTGGGCGAATTACCACTCCGACCTAAACATCATTCGCCGAATGGAACGGGACCACTACTTTGAGCACCGCTGTCTGCCAGGCGCTATCCCCTATCCGACAGAAATTGCAGGTCCGAATGAACGATGGCGCTGCGAGTGCTGCAAGGCAGCGGGACCGACGGAAGATAAGATTGCGCACGATCCTGAATGCCACCAAGAGCAATTTCGCCGCATGCGCCAATGGACCAGCATGCAACTGACTACCAAGGCAAAAGAGTAGCCCCATGACCGAATCACTCGGCACGAAAATGGTCCGTCGCCTCCGCCAGTTCGCGAGCGACCTGCGCAGCGGGAAGCCGCTGAAGGTGCGGACCGTTGGCGACATCAGTCCGCAGGAAGCGCAAAGGGCGATGCGCTCTATTTGTCAAGTCGGACGGTACGGCATTGACGACGGCAAACTAGAGCACGAGTACGGCGAACTAATCTGCACCAACGCAGCGGGACAAGAATACATCGTGAGGGAGTTCTGGACGGTTAGTTGGCGGGCAGGCGACGATTCGTACGTAATGAGCGCCCCCAAGGTGCTCGACGTGCTGCTGGCATTCGTTCAGAACGTAAAAAGTGGCGTGTATTCGCAATAGGAACCCCCGCGCATGGACGCGCTCGCCGCACTACTGTTGCTCGTGCCCCACGCCGGTCCCGTCGAGGATCGCGTGGACGTGGTGGAAATCAACCACTTTTACGACGACCAGGGGCGCCTCGTTTTCGACCAGGCGATTTTCTGGGATTGGTGTCCGGCGAACGAGCGGTTTCGCGTCCGCGATTGGCGGCTGTTAAAAACGCCCTCACAGATACCGCAACGCAGCGTGACGGGCGGGTACGTAGCCGTCTGGTTTGACGGGGACGCGTTACGACGTGTGCGCTGCCAGCAAGTGCGGGAGTCGTGGACGCAGTACGATCCCGAGCTGGCGCAAAGGGAGATTTTGCCCAAGGCGAATCGGAGGGAGTTGTCGAGACCATGACGTGGATTGAGGTAATCGCCGAACTGCATCGCTGGCTCGAAGACCCGAGCCAACTGTCGGATGACGGGCTGGATGCGCCCACGAGGAAAGTGATCGTGAAAGCTATCGCGCTGGCACAGCGACTCCAATCCGTCGCAGAGCGATGGCCAGTAAGTGTAGTTCCAGGCGCCAACGGCGGCATAGTTTTCGAGCGGCGTGGCGGTGCCGATGCCACCTCGATTCACCTGTGGGAAGACGGGCATGTAGAGCGGATTGAGTTCGTCGATGGAAAGGTCGCGTTTCGTGCGCCCATCGAAATTGAGTGACCGATGATGTTTCTGATTCAGTTCAGCGGACAGCTTGCGCTCGTCGAAGCGCACGACAGTTGTGATGCCCGCGCATTCTGCCACCGCACCTGGGGGCGGCAACGAGATTATCGGATGGCAATGGCCGGATTGCGAGCGACAGAATGGGCCAAAGGCATGGGCGCCAAGATCAATCAAACGCCATGCGTACAGCGGCGGGAGTCGAGTAAGCCATGAGCTTTATCTGCGACCAGTGCGGAGCAATGATCCCCAGCACGATTGGGGAAGTGCATGTCTGCCAAGGCTCCTTTACCATTCCTGCCTGCCAAGGTCCGACAGCGGACGAAGTGACGTTCCTTGAGGCCGTGAGGATGATTGTCCTTGGCAGCAAACTTTACCCGCACCAAGTTGCAGCCCTGCTGAATTCTCTCGCAATCGAAGCGAGCTTTGAGGCAGCAGGCGACCCCAGCATCGGCGTTTCGATGCCAGTCGCCGATACCGACTGGAGCTGAGCCGACCGTGCCGTTCATTATCGAAACGCGAGGGGGAGGCGACCCCATGAATCCGACGCAGACTGACAACGAGTGGCAACTCCTGCTGGCACGCGCGCGCCGGTTGGCGGACGCTGACCCCGGCCTCATCGAGGAAGGGTATACACCCGTGCCGCCCGAGACGTGTGACCTTGCGATACGTGTAGGCAAGTCGCTGTGGAAGAACGGCTACCCCGCGCCGGCGCGAATTGTGCCCACCGCGCACGGCGGCATGGTTTTGGAGTTTGCGGGGCAGAGAGTGGAAGTGCGAAAGGCGGGGGCGTGAGGATGGTTGACATCCCTGACCGATGCCTGATTGGTTTGCTGGTCGAAAGGCTGGGCGACGGGCAGGTCATCCTCGAGCGCGCACAACTCGACCGGCTGGGGACGTTGGATTACCACCAAGAGGCGGACCAAGAGCACGACCGAGTGATACTGCGGACGAAGTACCTGTCGATGGAAGCGCCGATCGTAAACAACCCCGGCGACGCGGGGGATGAAACCGAGCGACCGTTTATCGAACGCGACTGACACCCACGGAAGGGGAGCTGATGG
>Ga0299906_10001106_pt1 | contig 23444 bp, 18 predicted proteins | sample RVTome_14_FD_200259 | JGI IMG/M metagenome (GOLD analysis project Ga0299906, IMG submission 200259) | Soil microbial communities from uranium-contaminated site in the Upper Colorado River Basin, Wyoming, United States - RVT145D125 (version 2) ...
TTCTGGCCTCGTTGGTTTCGATCACGCTCGCGGGGTGCGACGCCGAGACCCCCCGGGCCGTGTCGCCGCCGCCCGCCGCCTCCGCGGGGCCCGCCGTGGCCGGCGCTGACCGGGCGCCTGTCGTGATGTTCCTGGGCACCAGCCTTACCGCGGGCTATGGTCTCGATCCCGGCGACGCCTTTCCCGCGCGTATTCAAGCCAAGCTCGACTCTGCCGGATGGACCTGGCGCGTGGTGAACGCGGGGGTGAGCGGCGAGACCTCCGCCGGCGCGTTGCGGCGGCTGGACTGGTTGCTCGCGCGGGAGCACCCGGCCGTGCTGGTGATCGAGACCGGCGCGAACGATGGCCTCCGGGGGCTGCCACCGGATACCCTGGAGGCCAACCTGCTCGCCATCGCGCGTCGGGCACGCGCGCTGGAGCCGGCGCCGCGGCTGGTCTTTCTGGAGATGGAGGCCCCGCCCGAGCTCGGCGACCGGTACACGCGACGGTTCCGCGAGGTCTACACCGCCGTCGCGCAGCGCACCAACTCCGCGCTGGTGCCGTTCTTTCTCGAAGGGGTCGCGGGGATCGATTCCCTCAATCAACCGGACCGTATCCACCCCACGCCACAGGGGCATGCGGTCGCGGCCGACAATCTGTGGCAGACGCTGCGGGAGGTGTTGCGCCCCCGCTGATATCCCGGCCGTCCGTCAGCGGCCAGGCACCGTTCTCGCAGGGACCCGGGACAGTGTCGGGATTCGAATCCGTGGACGCTGTGGATGCAAGGTGTGCTACGGCGTGAGTATCGCGCTGAAGTCGATCGAACCTCCGCCGGCAATACTCGCGCGCACGGTAATCGGACCGGGAGCAACGCCGAGGGTCAGGGTGATTTCTGCGCGCCCGGTCCCGTCGGCCGTCGAGGTCGGCGCGGAGAGGGTCGCATCTCCTTCGGTCACGCTCCAGCCTACCGTCGTCCCGGGCACCGGGTTGCCGAACCGGTCCGTCACCGTCACCTGAAACGGTGCCAGCACGGTCGCCGCGGGCCCGCTCTGTCCATCCCCCGAGGCGATTGCGACATCGAAGGGGGCCGCAGGCCGCACGGTCGCCTCGAGGACCGTACTGATCGGGAACCCCAGGACCTCGGCGACGACGTGCACGGTGCCGGCAACGGTCGGCAGTTGATACGTCGCGTTGGCCAAACCATCGCTACCGGTCCGGGACACGGCCGACGAAAGCAGGCCACCGCCCTCCAGCTCGAGCCAGCGGATGTCCTTCCCGGCCAGGGCGTTGCCCAACTGATCGCGCAGCAGCACCACAAACGGTGCCAGGGTCGCCGCCGCCGTGTCGCCCTGGTTGTTCCCCGCGAAGGCGATCAGGGTGCTCGGCGCGCCGGCGACCGCCGTGGCCGTGAAGTCCACGGCGTCGGGCGGAGTGGTGATCGAAGCCCGCACCACGTGGGTTCCCGGAAAGCTGCCCAGCGTGAGATCGACGCTGGCCAGGCCGCTCAGCCCGGTGGTGGTCGACGTGCGGTTGAGCGAGCCCCCACCGGCCACGACCTGCCAGTTCACCTCCACGCCGTTCACCGCGTTGCCGACCGCGTCCGTGACCCGCGCGATCAGGGGCGTTTGCAACGTGTGACCCACCGTGTCGGTCTGCTGGTTCCCGGCGAGGATCTCGAGTCGCGCCGGAGGCCCAATCCCCGCGGTGGCGGCGAAGGAAAGCGGGTTGACGCCCGCCGCGGTGACCTGAAAGCTTTGCGGCCCCGCACCCGGCCCGAGCGCAACCGGGCTGCTCGCGTACCCCTCCAGGTCCGTCACCACCACCGTGTCGGCCGGAGTGCCGTTGGACAGACTCTGGAACCGGACACGGACCCCGTGGACACCAAGCTGGTCGGCCGCGATGGCGCGCACCACCAGGGGGTCGGCCAGCGCCTGTCCGGCCAGCCCGTTCTGTCCGCCGCCAGAGATCGCCAGCAGGGTCTGGGCGGGCGGAGAGAACGAAATCAGCGTGGAGTCGCGCACTCCGTTCGGCGAGACCACACGGACCAGAATACTGGCCCTGCCCTGCGGCGCCGTGACCGTGCCCCCTGGATCGATCGGCGCGACGCTCGGCGCGCTGCTGGACCAGGAGACGTAGAACTGCTCGACCGGGTCCTCGCCCGCGGCGGCAGCGACCAGGAAGGTGTATCGATCCCTCAGCCGCAAGGAGGTATCGCGCGGGGCAATCCGGAGCGCGGTCAGCGCGGCGCCCGGACCGACGTATTGCAGCGCAACCGACGGCGCCGTCGAGGTGCCTTCGGTGACCTCGAGGCTGCGGGTGCCGTGGAACAGAAGCGTCTCCCCGGCCCGCAGTTCCAGCGCGACATTGAACGTCTCACGCCGGGCAGCGAGTGGGACGCGCACGCGGACGGCGAGCTCCGACTCATCCACGGGGAAAAAGACGAGGGTGTCGAGCACCAGATCACCGGGTGGGCGGAAGAAGCGGATCACCACTCTGTCGACCGCCAGGTCGAACAACCCCGGCACAAAACCCGCCGGGAGCACCGGCTGGAGGGCGACGGAGGCGGACGGGCTGCCGCCCTCGCCGGTGGCATCCCCACAGGCGGCAAACAACCCAAGGGCGACCACCAGGGGAAAGCGCGCCCCTGGCGCCGCGGCTCCGCGATCCATCCGCTTCATGCGCACCCGTGAAAGGTAGGCCCCGTCTCCAAGCTCTGGCAGGGGACGCGCAAGGATGTGATCCGGATCACATTCCGCTCCTCTGACCGACTGGCGGTCATTCGGCCGCCGGGCTAGCCTTCCGCCATGCTTGCGTCACCATTGCGACGCACGGTCGCCGGCGCGGTGGTCGCGGGGCTCGGCGTCGTCCTGCTGCTCGCCCTGTTCCCCTACGTAGGCGGGTTGCTGGGCGCGCCCATGCTCTACGTGTTCTGGGAACCGGTTCAGCAACGGCTGGTGCGGCGACTCCCCCCTCCCGTCGCCGCCAGTCTCATCATCGCACTGACCATCCTGCTGATCGTCCTGCCGGGGGTTTGGCTGGTGACCATGCTCGTCAACCAGGCGCAGAGTGCGGCGGCCGCGCTGCTGGCAAGTCCCATTCTGGAGCGGCTCCAAGGCCTGGTAGTCGGACCGATCGAGGTCGGTCCGCTGGTGACCTCGACCGGGCGCAGCCTGGTGACCTGGATCGGTGGGAACGCGCTCTCGCTCATCGGGACGGCCGCCCGGGTGATTCTGAATCTGGTCTTCGCGTTCTTCGGCCTCTATTTCCTGCTGATCCGGCCGGGCCGGGCCTGGGCGGCCATCGAGCCCTATGTCCCCTTCTCCCCGTCGGCCTCCGCGGCGCTCCGCGAGCGCTTCACGGCGGTGACGATCTCCACGCTGATCGGCACCGGCTTTATCGCCCTGGTGCAGGGCGCCCTGGTGGGGAGCGCCTTCTGGGTCGTGGGGATCCCCAACGCCGTCTTCTGGGGAGCCGTCACTGCGGTCTTCTCGATACTTCCGATACTGGGCAGCGGCCTGGTATGGCTCCCAGGGGCCATTGGATTGCTGGTGCAGGGGGAAACGGGGCGGGCCCTGGGTCTGGTGCTGTGGGGAGCGCTCGTCGTGGGGAACGTGGACAATTTCATCCGCCCCCTGATCTACAACCGGTTCGCCCTGATCCACCCGATGATCACCCTGGTCGGCGCCATCATCGGCGTGCAGCAGATGGGATTCATCGGGCTGATCCTGGGACCGCTGGCCATCTCCTACTTCTTCGAACTGACCCGGATCTACTGCGAGGAGTACGCGCTGGTCCCCTCAGGGGTGACCGCCGGCACCGGCGCGGCCGCGACGGTTTCGCCGCCCTCTCCGCCCCAGCCGCAGGTGCAACCCGCCGAGGGGGGGGGCGACCCGGATTAGCGGCCTCCTGGAGGTGGCCAGAGGTCACGCCAACGAAAACGGCGCCGGAGACCGGCGCCGTTGTCGTTGCATCCCGCACCCCCGAATCCGCACGCTCCGGGGCCGGTCAGCCGAGCAGGCTAGCGGCGCGGGCCGCAGGCCTTGGCCGCGTCGTACTGTTTCGCGGATCCGCTGTCGAACACCTCGACCCGGCGGTTGAGCCGGCGGTTGTCCGGAGTATCGTTCTCGGCCACCGGCTCGCGCTCGCCGAAGCTGTTCTTCACGGCGGCGGTCAGTTTCTCGGGCGGCGCCCCGAAGGAGCGCAGCGTATCGACCACGGCCTGGATCCGGCGCCAGCCGAGGTTGCAGTTGTAGGCGTCGCTGCCAATGGCGTCGGTGTGCCCGAAGAGCGTCAGCTGGAGCGTGGGATGATCCCGCAGCTGCTGGGCCACCATCCGGAGCGAATCCAGCTCGGCCCGCACGTGGACATTGGTCCGATCGAACTCGAACAGCGCCTGCACCGTGATGTTGATGCCCCTGACCGTCACGGTCGATCGGTCGCTGACGCCCGCCTCGCAGGTCGCCGTGACGGTGTAGTTGCCCGCCCGCGTCGAGGAGAACGAGCCGTTGCTGATCGCGCCGCCGTCCGGGGTGAGCTGGCAGTCGGTCAGTTCCCTGGAGGTGCCGTCACTGTAGTGCCCGGTGACCCGGAACGCGACCGCCTCTCCGACGAAGACCGACGCATTGTCGGGTTGCAGGTCGACCCGGGCGAGCGTGACGCGCACCACCGGCGGGGCGTTGACCGTGACCGTCGCCACGTCGGTCGTGCGCCGGCGCGCGGTGGGATTCTCGAAGCGGACCTGGTACGTACCGGCCGTATTGCTGGTGAACGTCATCCCCGCGACGCTGGCTTGACCTCCGGCCAGCCTTGCCGTGGTGCCGGGGCTGGCATCGGTCGTCCCGCCGTCGCAGGTGAATCCGGTCACCCGGAAGGTCACCTGCTCGCCCACCATGATGGTGGAGTTGCGGGGCTCGACGCGGATCGAGTCGAGCCGGTCCCGGCAGCGGCCCCCAGTGAGAAGACTCAGACCGACCTGAAGGCCGTACTGCGTGTTGGTGCCGGTATCGTTCTTGGGCGAAGGGATCACGTCGGCGGTGACGTCGACCCGCGCGGCAACCTGCTCGGTGAACTTGTAGCGGAAGCCCCCCAGGAAACCCACACCCCAGTCACTTCCCTCGAAGCGCTCTTCCAGCACGGCGCCCGCGCCCTCCGCCAGCTCGTAGCGGTTGTAGTTCGGACCGAGGCCGAGCAGCCAGGAGAACCGCTCGCTCATCGGGATATTGTAGATCGCCCGCAGGTGGAAGGGCCAATAGCGCAGCCCGACGCTGGTGGCGCCACCCTCGACCAGGTCGAGATCCGTGGCATTGAACGACCCGTCGAGCTCGAGGGCCCAGCGGTCGGCAATGAAGTATCCCAGCCGCCCGCCAACGCCGAAGCTGTTCAGGCGCTTGGTGGAGTCGACCACGTCGAAAGCGTTGTCATAAAGGTTATAGCGCGCGAAGGCGCCGATCTCCCAGGTGCCCTTCTGCTGAGACGCCACGGGCGCGGCCACGAGGCCGCACAGGCCGAGCGTGAATAACGTCTTGCGCATGACGCACTCCCCTATCTGAAAAGAAGCCAGTCACCGGGGCCACCTGCCGCCGGTGTGGATCGTCAATCGGTGGAACTGACGCAAAAGTAAACAGTAGCGCGAGTTAGGCAAGCAGGGCCGGCCGCGATGGTTACCGCAGCCCCCGACAGCCGTTCCGGGGGCGGGCCTGGCCTTGCGGGGCATGCCTCGCTACTGCATATTCATGCAAGTATGCAAGAACATCGCGTCGCCCTCGCCTTCTCCGGAGGGCTCGATACTTCCTACTGCGTGCCTCGACTGGCGGAACGGGGGCTCGCCGTCCACACAGTGTACGTGCATACCGGCGGGGCCAGCGCGGCCGATCGAGAGGCGATCCGGCGGCAAGCGCTCGCCGTCGGGGCGGTGGAGCACCATGAGGTTGACGCCCGGGCGGCCGTGTTCGAACGCTTCGTGCGCTTCCTGATTCAGGGCAACGTGCTCCGGGGCGAGGTCTACCCCCTGAGCGTGGCCGCGGAGCGAACCCAACAGGCCATCGGGGTGGTCGAGGCGGCCAGGAAGCTCGGCGCGGTGGCGGTGGCGCACGGCGCGACCGGCGCCGGAAACGACCAGGTCCGCTTCGACATCGCTTTCCGGGTCCTGGCGCCGGAGCTGGAGGTGCTCACCCCCATTCGTGAAGAGGCGCTTACCCGGGATGGCGCAATTGCGTACCTGGAATCGAGAGATTTGCCGGTGCCACCTCGCGCCGGTGAGTACTCCGTCAATCGAGGGCTGTGGGGAACCACCTGGGGCGGAGGCTGGACCCACGATCCCTGGGCCGGTCCGCCGAGCGAGCTGCTGGAGACTCCGGAGAATACCCCCGCCTCCGCCGAGCACGTCCTCGCGTGGGAGACCGGCATCCCGGTCGCGCTCGATGGAGAGCGCCGCGACGGGCCGGCGCTGGTCGCCGCGCTGGGCGACCTTACCGGGTCCTTCGGCATCGGCCGCAACATCCACCTCGGAGAGACCGTCCTCGGTATCAAGGGCCGGATCGGGTTCGAAGCCGGTCCCGCTCTGCTGCTGATCGCCGCGCATCGCGAGCTGGAAAAGCTGGTGCTCACCAAGTGGCAGATGTTCTGGAAAGACCAGCTCGGACGCTTCTATGGGGACCGGCTGCACGAGGGTCAGTATTTCGATCCGGTGTGCCGGGACATCGAAGCGCTGCTTGCCAGTTCGCAGGATCGGGTCAGCGGCGAGACCAGGGTGCGCCTGGCTCCGGGCCGCTTCCACATCGTGGGGTGCCGGAGCCCCTATTCCATGATGGATCCCGCGATTGCGACCTACGGCGAGGAGCACCCGCTCTGGACCGGTGAGGAAGCCAGGGCGTTCGGTCGGGTGGCGTCCATTCCGTCCTCCCTCGCCGCCCGCGCCCGGTCGGGAGCCTGATAATGCTGACCTCCCGAGTGCGGCTCGATCGCATTGCGTCCTCCACCCGCAATCTCCGCCTCGATCCAGAGGTAATCGTGGGGGACGAGATCGTGGCCCAGGAGGGGTACGTCCTGGCGGTCCGCATCCTCCGCGACAAGCCGACCTACAACACCGTCGAGAGTCTCGGCGGCCGCATGGTCGCCCTGCGCTGCGGCGATGTGCTTGCGGGGACCCTGGGCAGTCGCCGGGCCTTGCGCGGCTACGCCGGCGACGTGCCCGCCGGCCTCGCCGCCGGCGACACGATAGAGGTGCTCAACCTGGGTGGGATTCTGGGCCGCTGCACCTCGCAGAATCCCGAGATCGGGCCACCCTTCAGCGCGGAGATCCTGGGGGCGGTGCTGTCTTTTCCCGACCTGGGCGACCGGATCGGCCGTCCCGCGAGTATCCGGGAGAACGCGATCCCCGCGGCCGAGGCGCTCGAATGCGAGCTCCCCGTCGTCTTCGTCGCCGGCACCTGCATGAACTCCGGCAAGACCGTCGCGGCGACCGAGCTGGTGCGAGGCCTGGCCCGCAGCGGACGACGCGTGGCCGCCGTCAAGCTCACCGGGGTCTCGCTGATGCGGGACACCCTTTCCATGCGGGACGCGGGAGCGCTTGCCGCCTTCACCTTCAACGATGCGGGGCTGGCGAGCACACATCCGGGGCAGACCGTCGCAGTGGCCCGTGGCCTCCTCAACCGTCTGGCGGGTGACCGCACCGCCCGGCCCGACGTCATCGTGGCGGAACTGGGGGACGGGATCCTCGGCGAGTACGGCGTGCAGGACATCCTGTCCGCGCCTGACCTGATGGCGCTGGCCGCGGCACACGTCATGGCGGCGCCGGACCCGGTCGGCTGCTGGGGCGCGCTACGGCTCTATCAGGAACGCTTCCGCCGCCCGATCACCGTGTTCACCGGCCCGGCCACCGACAACGATGTCGGCCGCGACTACATCCTGGCCGAGCTCGGACTCGCCGCCCACAACGCGCGGAAAGATGCCGAGCCGCTGATCCAGGTGGTCCGTTCGGCGGTCGAGTCGTGGGAGGCCGAGCGCCCGCGGAGGTCCGCGTGAAGGTCGCGGTGATCGGGGCCGCCGGGTACGTGGGTGGCGAGTTGCTCCGGGTGCTGGTCCGGCATCCGGAAGTCGCCGAGTGGGTTGCGACCAGCCGGAGTCAGGCTGGGAAGCGGATCGCCGAGGCCCACCCTCAGCTGGCGTTCGTGACCGACGCGTGCTTTTCCGGAGCAGGCCCCGCGGACGTCGCCCGTGGCCGCGACGTGGTGTTTCTGTCCCTGGAGCATGGCGAGTCGTCACGGCTCGCGGACGAGGTGCTGGCCGCCGCGCCCGGCCTGGTGGTGGACCTGGCCGCGGACTTCCGGATCCGCGACCCGGTGTTGCACCAGCGGTACTACGGGTCGCACTCCGCCCCGCAACTGGCGGATCGATTCGCCTACGCGCTCGCCGATGTGCTGGGGGAGCGGTTGCGGGGCGCGACGGCGCTGGCCGCGCCCGGATGTTTCGCCACCGCGGCGCAGCTGGCCCTGTTCCCCCTGCGAGAGCTGCGCTTCGCGGCGCCACCCGTCCTGTTCGCCGTGACCGGATCGAGCGGCGCCGGCGCGCGCCTGCGGGACACCACCCATCATCCGGCGCGCGCACACAACCTGTTCGCGTATGCGGTCTTCGCGCACCGCCACGAGGGCGAGATTCTCGAACAGTGGCGGGCCTGGACCGGGCGCGCGGACGCCCAGGCCCGCATCCTGACCCACTCCGGGCCGTTCGTACGCGGCATTCACCTCTCGCTGCATGCCACCCTGGCCGAGGGAGTCGCGCTGCCGGCGGATGGCCCCCTCGGGCTGCTGCGCCGCGCGTACGCCGGGCGTCCCTTCGTCCGGGTGGTGGACGCGCCCCCCCAACTAACCCATGTGGTCGGCACCAACTACGCGTTGCTCCACGCCGCGGCCAGCGACGACCGTCGTGAAGTCCAGGTGCTCGCGGTGATCGACAACCTGGTCAAGGGCGCGGGCGGGCAGGCTGTCCAGGCCGCGAACTTGGCGCTCGGCCTGCCGGAAACGGCCGGGCTGGGGCTGCTTCCGGTCTTCCCGGGCTGAGAGCGGAGGCCCTCGTGAGTGCGTCCACCCAGCCCGGCGCCCTGCTTCCCGTCTACGCACTCATGCCGGTGCGTCCCGTACGCGGGCACGGGTCGTGGCTGGTCGACGACCAGGGGCGCGAGTGGTTGGACGCGTACGGCGGCCACGCGGTCGCCTCGACCGGACATTCGCATCCGGAGGTGGTGCGGGCGATCTCCGATCAGGCCGGCAAGCTGCTGTTCTATTCGGCCGCCGTCGCCCTCCCGCTCCGGGAACAGCTCGCGGACCGGCTGGCCGCGTTGTGCCCCGATCCGCTGGAGAAGGTCTTTCTCTGTAATTCGGGCGCGGAGGCCAACGAGAACGCGCTGGCGCTGGCCCGGAAACGGACGGGACGTCGCAACATCGTCTCGGTCCGGGGCGGCTGGCACGGGCGGACGCCGGGCGCACTGGCCTGTACCGACGGCGCCCGGTACGAGGAGATGGCGCGCCGTTCCGGGATTCCGCTCTCGACCAAGGTGGATTTCGACGACGTCGCCGGGCTGGAGAGCGTGATCGACGCCAGCGTCGCGGCGCTGATCGTCGAGCCCGTCCAGGGTATCCAGGGCGCGCGGGACTGCGCGCTCGGGTTTCTGGTCGCCGCGCGGCAGATCTGCACCCGCGCCGGGGCCGCGCTGATCTTCGATGAGATCCAGTGCGGTGCTGGTCGCTGCGGCGGGTTTACGGCCGCCGCGTCCTATGGGGTGACCCCCGACGCGGTGACTCTCGCCAAGGGTCTGGCGGCCGGCCTGCCGATCGGCGCCGTGGTGCTTTCCCTCTGGCTTGCCGAAGGCCTGGCCATCGGGGACCTGGGCTCGACGTTCGGCGGTGGCCCGGTGGTCTGCGCCGCCGCCCTGGCCAATCTCGACGTGATCGAGCGCGAAGGTCTGGTGGCGAACGCGGTCCGGGTCGGGCGCCATCTCAAAGAGGGCGTCGAGGCGCTGGGCGGGACGGTGCAGGGCAGGGGCTTGCTGCTCGGCCTCCGGCTGGGGCGGCCGGCCGCCGAGATTCAGCGGGCGCTCTTCGAGGAGCGGATCCTCACCGGGACCAGCGGCGACCCGGAGGTGCTCCGGCTCATGCCGCCGCTCAGCTTCAGCATCGACGAGGCGGATCGGGTCCTGACCGCGCTCCGGCGGGTGGTGGGATGAGCAAGCGCGATTTCATCGCCATGGAGGAGTGGAGCCCGGCGGAGGTCGACGGGCTGCTCGAGCTGGCCGCTCGGGTCAAGCGTGGCGAAATCCGGGGCGGGCTCGAGGGCAAGGTCCTCGCCGCCGTCTTCATGGACCCGAGCCTCCGCACCCGGACCAGTTTCGAGATTGCGATGTTCCTTCATGGCGGGCACGCGGTGCTGCTGGAGCCGGGCAAGGGCAGCTGGTCGCTGGAGACCGAGCCGGGTGCGGTGATGGACGGCGCCACTGTCGAGCACATCGTGGAAGCCGCGCGCGTGCTGGGCCGCTACGCCGATGCGCTGTCGGTCCGTACCTTCCCCAAGGGGACCGACTGGGCGTCGGAGCGCGCCGATCCGGTGATCCGCAACTTCGCCCGCTTCTGCCAGAAGCCCGTGATCAACATGGAATCGGTGCGGCGGCATCCCTGCCAGGGCCTCGCGGACGCCCTGACCCTTAGGGAGCGCCTGGGCGAGCCCCGCGGCCGCAAGTTCGTGCTCCAATGGGCCTGGCATCCCAAGCCCCTCCCGACGGCGGTTCCGGCCAGCGGGGCGATCGCCGCGGCGCAGCTGGGCATGGAGATCGTGGTCGCCCGCCCCCCGGGGTACGACCTCGACCCCGAGGACCTGGCGACGATCCAGGCCCTCGCCGCGCGACAGGGCGGATCGCTGCGGGTGACCGACGGGCTGGCCGAGGCGATGGCCGATGCCGACGCGGTGTATGTGAAGTCGTGGGGCTCGCTCGAGTACTTCGGCCGGCCCGAGGAAGAGAAGGCGTGCCGGGCCGGGCTTCGCGACTGGAGGATGACCGCCGAGCTGGCCGCCACGACCCGGGACGGCAAGGGGATCGTGCTGCATTGCCTGCCGGTTCGCCGCAACGTCGAAATCGATGACGCCGTGCTGGACGGCCCCAATTCGGCGGTGATCGACGAGGCGGAGAACCGGCTGCATGTCCAGCGCGCGTTGCTGCTCGAGCTGCTCGGGTAATCCTCTATCCTCAATCCCCAATCCCATGTCTATCGAACCATACCGCGGCATCGCCGGACTCAAGGGAGCCCTTCGCTACGTGCGGGCGTACCGTGATCAGGTCTTCGTCGTCAAGCTTGGCGGGGAGATGCTGCGGGAGCAGCACGCCATGGACGGCCTCGCGGCGCAGGTTTCCCTGCTGCACTCGCTGGGGATCCGGATCGTCGTCGTGCACGGAGGCGGACCGCAGGCCAGCGAGCTGAGCCGTCGCCTGGGCCAGGAGCCGCGCATCGTCGCCGGCCGCCGCGTCACGGACGATGCCGCGCTCGAAGTGGCGAAGATGGTCTACGCCGGGACACTCAACATCGAGGTGCTCGGCGCGCTCCGGAGCCATCAAGTCCAGGCGGTTGGCCTGAGCGGGGTGGACGCGGAGCTGGTGACCGCGCGCCGCCGCCCACCCGTGACCGTCGTGGACGACGCGGGCGTGTCCGGCGAAGTCGACTACGGCCACGTTGGCGACATCGAGCGCATCGATCCCCGGGTGCTCACCACGCTGATGGAGGCCCGTTTCGTCCCGGTGGTGGCCAGCCTCGCGGGGGACGAGCACGGGGCCGTGTACAACGTCAACGCGGACACCGTGGCCGAGTCGATTGCGATCGCCCTCAGGGCGCAGAAGCTGATCTTCCTCACCGGCGTCCCCGGCGTGCTGCGCGATCCGGCCGATCCCTCCACCCTGGTGACCTTCGCCGACCCCGACGATCTGGCCGAGCTGGTGGCCAACGGGTCCATCTCCGGAGGGATGCGGCCCAAGATCGAGGCCTGCATCCGGGCGGCGACCGGCGGCGTCGAGCGCACCCATATCATCGACGGCCGCGCACCCGACTCCCTCCTGCTCGAAGTGTTTACCGGGTCGGGGTATGGCACCATGATCGTCGGTCGCAAGGAAAAGGCGACCTACCTTGGCGTTGACCTGGCCGACTGAAGTCGAGCTGCTTCGCGAGCTGGTCGCCGTTCCCTCGATCAGCGGCAGCGAGGAGGCGATTGGCCGGTTCGTGGAGGCCGCTGTCCGGGCCTGGGGCCTCGAGGTCTCGGCCGGGGCGGACGGCGTGTTGGTGACCGTGGGCGGCACCACGGCCGGCCCCACCCTCGCGCTGGTCTCGCACCTGGACACTGTGCCCGTCGGCGAAGGCTGGACCCGGCCGCCGTTTCAGCCCGTGATCGAGGGCACCCTGCTCTATGGCCGGGGCTCGGGCGATGCCAAGGCGTCGGTGGCCGCCATGCTCCTCGCGGCGCGCGACCTGGCCGCCCGGCATGCCGAGTTGAAAGGCAGGCTGCTCGTGCTGCTGGGATACGGCGAGGAAACGCGCAACACCACCATGGCACGGCTGGCCGAGCGCGCCGGGCCGATTGACGCCGCCGTCGTGGGAGAGCCCACCAATCTGCGGGCCGCGGTGGCCCAACGAGGCCTCATGATGGCGGAACTGGTCGCGCATGGAGACCAGCGTCACGCCGGCTACGCCGGGGAGCGCGGGTTCGACAACGCGGTGACCCGGCTGGCTCGCGATCTGGTCCGGCTGGAAGGGCTCCTGGATGACCGCGAGCACCCTGTGCTGGGAACGGCCACGGTGACGGCCACGATGCTCGAAGCCGGGGTGAGCCGAAACGTCACCCCGCCCGTTGCCCGGGCCGTGCTGGACATCCGCAGCACGCCGGCCTGGAACCATGGCGACCTGGCCCAGGCCCTCAAGGAGCGCCTCTCCAGTGAGGTCGTGGTGACGTCCGACCGGCTGGTGCCCTGCGAAACACCCGGGGGGTCCCGCATCCTCGCCGCCGCGCGCGCGGTACGCCCCGCGCTAGAGACTTTCGGCAGCCCCACCTGCTCCGATTGGGTCTTTGTCCGCCACACGGACGCCGTCAAGTGCGGCCCCGGCACCAGCAGCCGCTCGCATACCCCCGACGAGCACGTCGACCTGGCGGAGGTGAGCGCCGCCCGTGAGTTCTACACCACCCTAGCCCTGGAATACCTCCGGTGAGCCCGCGCCCCCCGCGCCCCCCGCGCCCCCCGCGCCCCGCGCGCCGCTCGCGCCGCTCGAACGCCACCCTCTGGTCGCCGGCCGCCCCCGCCGACGCGCTGATGATGCGCTACACGGTGGGTGACGATCCCCACTGGGATGCACGGCTGCTTCGCTGGGATATTCTCGGCAGCCTGGGGCACGTTGAGGGGCTGCGGCGCTCCAGGCTGCTTTCCCCGACGGCGGCAGGACAGCTCACCGCGGCCCTCCGCGCGGCCCTCAAGGCGCACGCGAGCGGCCGGCTCCGCATTGCGCCGAGGCAGGAGGACGCGCACACCGCCGTCGAAGTATGGCTGACGCGGCGGATCGGCAACGCGGGAGCGCGGGTCCATACCGGCCGCTCGCGCAACGATCAGGTGGCATGCGATCTCCGGCTCTATCTGAAGGATGCGCTGCTCGATCTGCATACGGGCGCGCTCGAGCTGGGAAAGGTGCTGCTCGACTTTGCGCACAGCCATCGCGCGGCCCTCTGGCCCGGCTACACCCACCAGCGGCGGGCCATGCCCTCGTCGGCGGGGCTCTGGGCAGGCGGGCTGGCCGAGGGGATCCTGACCTCGGCCCAAGCGCTGCCCGGCCTCTTCCAGCGGGTCGATCGCTCTCCCCTGGGCTCGGCCGCCGGGTACGGCGTCCCGCTCCCGCTCCGCCGCGAGGCGGCGATGCGCGCGCTGGGGTTCGCCGCGCTCGACCACGTGGTGACCTCGGTCCAGCTCTCCCGGGGCAAGCTCGAGGCCGCGGTGCTGTCCTGGTGCGCCGACCTGGCCCACGATCTCTCCAGGCTGGCGGCGGACGTGATCCAGTTTAGCGGCGAGGAATACGGCTTCCTGGTGCTTCCGCCGGACCTGGTCACCGGCTCGAGCATCATGCCGCACAAGCGCAATCCGGATCTGTTCGAGCTGACCCGCGGCCGCGCGGCCGCCCTCGAGGGCGACCTCGATACCGTGCGCGCCATCAAGGGCGGCCTGACGGGCGGCTACCATCGGGATTTCCAGCTGCTCAAGGAGCCGCTCTTCCGTGGGCTCGACCGGACCGGCGAGATGCTGGCGATGCTGGCCCATGCCATGCCGCGGCTGGGGGTCGATCCGGCCCGCGGCCTGGCGGCGGTTGCCGGAGAGGCCCTGGTCACGGACGAAGTCATGCGGCGGGTGGAGGCGGGGCGGCCCTTCCGCCTCGCCTACCGCGAGGTCGCCGCCGAGCACAGGGCGGGGCGCCGCTTTCCGGAGCCCGCCAGGCGCGATCTGATCCGGCGAAGGAACTCGACCGGCGCCCTGGGCAACCTCGCTCTCCCCGCGTTGCGCGCCCGGATTCGAACGCAACTGACCTGGAACCGGACGACGCGCCGCCGCTTCGACCGCGCGATGGCCGGGCTCGCGGGTCGCGGGAACCTGAGCTGGTGAGTCCCACGCGCAAGCAACGGCTGATGCGGGTGCTCGAGATCATCTCGACCCGCCCGGTGCGCACCCAGGACGAGCTGGTCGAAGCGCTGGCGGGGGAGGGTCACCGGGTGACTCAGTCCTCGGTGAGCCGGGACATCGCGCGGCTCGGACTGGTCAAGGTCGACGGCGTGTATCACCGCCCGCCGCCCGATGAGTTGCGCGCCATCGACCCCGACGAGCTACGCATCCGGGAAGGGCTGCTGACCGTGGTCTCCGCCGGCGACGTGCTGGTGGTGGTGCGCACCCCACCGGGGGAGGCCAATCGGGTCGGGGTGGCGATCGACCGCCTGGCCTGGCCCGAGGTCGTGGGCACGCTGGCCGGAGACGATACGATCTTCGTCGCCTCGAAGGACCGTCCCGGTCAGCGCCAGGTGATGGAGCGCCTGCGAGAACTCGCCGCCTTTACCGGGTGATCGGTCCCCGCCCGCTCACCCGGCGTGGGCGCCGATCCCGCGCCCGGCCGGGGCCGCTCCATGGCGCACCGCCGTCAGTTCGGCCAGGATCGCGAGCGCGATTTCCGCGGGTTCCCGGCCGCCCAGCTCCAGCCCGATCGGCCCCCGGACCCTGGCGAGCTGTTCTTCGTCGATCCCCGCGGCGCGCAACCGCTCCCGCCGGTCCTTCTGGGTTTTCCGCGAACCGATCACGCCGATGTACGGCGCGGGGGATGCCAGGGCGAGCCGGACGGCCGGATCGTCGAACTTCGGGTCGTGCGTGAGCACGCACACGAACGTGGCCTCGTCTACGCTGACCCGCGCAAACGCCTCGTCGGGCCAGCCGGGAATCAACTCGGCATCCGGGAATCGCTCCCGGGTGAGCAACGGGACCCTGGCATCGGCCACCACCACGCGGTAACCCAGCGGGCGGGCCAGCCGCGCGAGGGTCTCGGCGATGTGGACGGCGCCGATGATCAGCAGCGTCGGCTGTTTGGGGAACACCTCCACCAGCACCAGCGCCTCCCCGCCTTCCGGCAGAGGAATGCGCGCAACCCGGCTCGCGTGCCCGGCCAGGGCCGCACGCACTTCGGGCTCGGCGGCCTGGTGGAGCAGGGGTGGCGCGGGGCCGAGGGGAAGCGGGCCTTCGATGACCGAGAGCACGGCCTCTTCCCGGCCGCTCCTCGCCGCCGCCGCCACCTCCGGACGGATCCCGGGCTCGACGAAGATCTCGATCGCCCCGCCACATGACAGTCCGACTTCCCAGGCCTTGTTGTCGGAGACGCTGAAGCGAAGCAGCCGCGGGGCTCCCGCGTCCATTGCCTGGCGGATCGCCTCGACCGTCGCCGCCTCGACACAGCCGCCGCTCACCGAGCCCGCCATGCGGCCCTCGCGGGTGGCGATCAGCGTGGCGCCGGGCGGCCGCGGCGCCGACCCCCAGACGCTGGTCACCACGGCGCGGCCCACGGGGCCACTCAACGCCAGCCGGTCCAGATCCTCCAACAGATCGCGCATCCGGGCTGACCTGGTCTACCGGTCGCGCGAAGGCGACGCGGGATGCCGTCCGCGCTGGTAGAGCATGTCGAACTCCGAGGGCGTGTCGACGTCCGGGTTGGCGCCGGGCAGGAGGACGGTCCGGGTTTCCGCCCCCTGCGCCGACAGGTGCGCGAAAACCGCGTCACCTCGGAGCTGCGGGATCGAGGCCCAGAGGTCGCGGCGCAGCAGCACGGGGTGCCCGGGGACGTCCGGTTCTTCGTCGTAGCGGGGCCGGACTATCGCCGCGGGAATCCCGCGGGCGGCCCGGCAGACGGCCGCGATCGCCTCGACCCCGACCAGCGGTTGGTCGCCGAGCAGCACCAGCGCCGCCGCCGGGTCGGCGTCCTCCAGCGCGGCGAGGCCGGCGGAAAGGGACTGCGCCAGGCCCAGGCAGGCGTCGGGTGCGATGACCGCGCGAAGCCCCTGGGCGGCCACAAGCCCCTGGCCACACGCGTCGCCCGGGCGAAGGACGACCACCCCGGTCGCCAGCACGCCGTCCGCGACCGCCTGTGAAACCGCCTCGGTCGCGTGCTGGAGCATCGGCTTGCCCCGGAACCATGCGTAGAGCTTGTCCCCGCCGAATCGCCGGGATGCGCCGGCCGCGAGCACCACCGCGCCGACCCGCATCGCTACAGCCCCAGGACCCGGAGCAGATCGTCGGGCCGCTCCAGCCAGTGGTCGGGAGCCGTCGGCTCCAGATGGGCGCGGTCAAACGGTCCCCAGAGCACCCCGCCGGTGGCGGTGCCGGCCGCCCGCCCGGCAAGCATGTCGTGCCTGCTGTCGCCGACGAAGATCGACTCGCGGACCGGTACGCCGAGCGCCTCGGCGGCATGGAGTACCGGTGCCGGGTCGGGCTTGTGCCGCTGCACGTCATCCGCGCCCACCACGACCGCCATGTCGGCGTCCAGTCCGACCAGCCGGAGTCCGCGCTGGGCGCCGACGCGGGTCTTGCTGGTGACGAGCCCCATGGTGATTCCCGCCCGCCGGATTGCGCCGATCATGTCCAGCACCCCCGGATACACGGTGACCCGCGTGTCGTGATGGGCGATGTTGTATTCGCGATAGGTCAGCACCATCGCGTCCATCAGCTCGGGGGTATCGACGTAGGCCGCGAACTGGGCCCAGAGCGGGGTCCCGAGGCCCGCGAGCCAATGATCGTCGGTCTCCGCGGGCAGGCCATGCACCGCGAGGGTGTGATGATAGCTGTCGAGAATCAGGCGGATCGAGTCGATGAGGGTGCCGTCCAGGTCGAAGAGGACGGCGCGGTAGCGTGGCATCCCGAAAGCTATCGTTTCTGGCCTCTCGTGGTAGGCGGGCGCGATTCCCGGCGGAACAGGACCAGCCCGGTGAGCCGGGCCACGAGCGGCGTGGCCACGGGAGACTCCGGCGGCAGGGTCCGGAGCGCGGCCAGCACCGCGCAGTCGGGGAGCTCGGCGAGTCCCGCCAGAAGCGCCTGCTCCCCAAGGGTATGACCACGAACCAGAAACGCGAGGCCACTCCCGATTGTGCGCAGCGCATCGGATTCCCGCCGCCGGGCCGCGAGGGCGGCCATGCGGCGGAGTCGTTTTGCCGCCTGGCCCTCGGTCCGGCCCGATGGCGCCAAGCCCCACAGCATGCCCGCCGCGTGTCGCAGCAGGGGTCGCAACCCCGCGGCGACGAGTCGTCCCAGTCGAAGCGCTTCCGCCGGGGACGGACGCCACGGGATGGCGGCAACCCCGGCCCGCATGGCCGAGCGCAGGGACCCCGTCTCGTCGATCCAGCGCCCTTTGCGGGTCAGGACCAGCGCAACGCGCGCCAGTGACCGTGGGCCTGCGAGCAGCTCGGCTCCGACCAGGATCCGGAGGGTACCATGGGCGCCGACCGCGAGCCCGGCCGCTGGCTCGACCCCGCCGAAGCAACGGGCCGCGTCGCGGGGCCAGGTCCAGGCCGCATCCGCGCCGTCGCCGATCCCAACAAGGCGCGGCAGGCCGGCTTTCCGGGCGAGGGCGCCGTGGACTCCGAGCCGGCGCTCGATGCACGCGGGATGGCTGAACCGGATGAGTTGCACGGAGGTATGGACCGAACCGAGCCGGAGCGCGCGGCCCTCGCGCTGCGCCAGCCGGGCGGGTGTCCACGGAATGTCGTAATGGATCACCCTGCCCGCGTGCTGCAGGTCCAGGCCTTCGGCCGCGACGTCCGTGGTCACCAGGACGAACGGAGCGAAGGGGGAGTCCGGCGGCCGGTTGGGGCCGAACCAGCGCAGCACCCTGTGCCGGCTCAGCCGGCCGCGACCGATGCCGGCTTCGGCGCCGGTACACCACGCCACCCGGCTGAGGGGGCGCAACTCGCGGCGGAGCTGGTGTACGGTTGCGGTGGCCCCAACGAAGACGATGGCAGGCGGCCCGCCCTGAAGCAGATCACGGAGCCTGTCAACCTTGGGATCCGTGGTCCCCTCCTCGGTTCGCCGGCGGGCCGCCAACCGATCCAGCTCCTGGAGGTCCTCACAGGCCAGATCCCCCGTCCCGCCTTCGCCGTCGAACAGGGACCACATGATCAGTTGGTCGGGATCGTCCGTCATGAAGCGACGCAACTCGGCCCGGGTGAGCGCGCGGCCGGCCGCCTGGGCGTCACGGTGGTGCTGCAGCAAGGCGCGGTAGCGATCGAGCGCGGCGCGGAACGCGTCACGGCCAGAAGCGGCCGCGAGGGTCAGCACACCGCGCAACAGCCCGCGTACGCCAGGATCCGGGCTCAGGCAAAGCCGGTCGATCTGGCGGAGGCGTCGCCGGGCGCACGCGTCCATGCAGCGGTCCGACCGAAGGTCCATCGCCGCTCCGCGCGGCCGGACCAGGTCTCCCAGGCTCCCCGAGACGATCAGCTCCGCAAGGGCGGGAGGCGCGGTGCCGCCCCGCAGCGCCGTGGCAAGCGATCGAATCCCGTGGGCGGCGAGGGCGTCGTCGCGCACCAGAAGCAGGAGTGGGTGGATCAGATCGGCGAGCCGGTTGACCACTGGGGTGGCGCTGAGCAGGACACCACGCCGTCCGACAAGCTGCGGAGCCAGATGGGCAACGCGACGAAGCCGCTCGCCCCGCAGGCGATGCGATTCGTCGATAACCACCAGCCCCTCACCGAGCCGCCTTGCGGCGCGGCTCCATTGCTCGTGCGTCGTCAGTGTCACCTGCACCCGGGCCTTCGCGGCAACCCGCAGCCACTGGTCGCGGACCGCCGCGGGGACGACGCAGGCGGCCCGGCCCTCGAGCAGCTCGGCGGCGGCGAGCGCGATCCAGGTCTTGCCGCTGCCGACCGGCTCGGCGACCAGCGCGCCGCGATGCCGCTCGATCGCGGCCGCCACTCTGCGAAAGCACTCCGCCTGAGCCGGACGGATCCAGCTCGGCGGCCTCGCGCAGGCGAGCGGAGGCGCGAGCGCCGTCGCGATCGATGCCACCACCCGGTCGCCCGACCTGGGAGGAAGCTCGCCGAACGGCCCGGTCATGCCCTCCGCGACAGGATCCCTCAGGGCGCACCCGCTCCACCCCCGGCTTCGGATGCCAGCGTCGCCCGCTCGGCCCGGCTCAAGCCCAGCAATTCGGCGCAGTGGCGATCCAGCTCGGCCTGCCGCTCCTGCGCGGCGGCGCGTTCTTCGCCGAGTCGTTCCAACCGGGGATCGCTCAGGACCTCGGGAGGCAGTGGCAGGCCGCCAACGATCCGAGCGTTGAAACGCTTGTAGCCGCCGGAGGCGGGGTCAGCGCCCGCAGACGCGAGAATGCGAACCCAGGTCGAGTTGAGCCAGGCCGCCAGGCGGTGCGCCACGCGGCCGTCCGTGGCCGGGATGACATAGCAGGAGTTGAGCGGGATGAGACGCTCCGCCGCCGCGCCGCTCAATACCGCGACCTCAAGCCTGGCCGCCAGATCGGCCCAGACGACGCGGTGGGGCGCCAGAGCGGCTTCGGTCCGGAAGAGCGTCCAGAGCGGTCCGCCCCGATAGTCGCGCCGTCGCTCCAGCTCGATGCGGTGGCGGTCGATCCACGCGCGCGCCCGTGGGGGAAGGCTGCTGAGCGCGCGGCCCGAGGCGTCATGGGTCCACAGGAGTCGACACGTCGGCGTCGCGCGGAAGGCCCGGACATCGCGCCCCCGAATCGCCCAGCAGAGCAACTCCGGCTCCAGAGGGAGGGGTGGGTCGAGAAAGACGTGATTCGCCCCGGTCTTGACCCCCAGACGGCAGCGCAGCCGCTGGTCGAGCCGGGGGTGCCCCTCGCGCACCCGTCGCAGCAGCTCGGCGACCTGCCCCGACACCAGCGCCCACGGAGTGTCGCGTAGCGCGGCCTGCGGCAGGTCGGCCGTTCCGGAGTCCAGCGTCCGGCGGACCTGATGACCTTCCGTGGCCGGCCGCCTGGTGGTGATCAACGCCAGGGGGTAGGCGGTTGCGTCGAAGCCGGCTCGCGGATCGCCGGTGAGATCGGCCGCCACCTGGACGGTGCAATGTTCGGTAAGACCGGCCCGGGCCGCCCGCGCGTATCCGGCGGTGGCCAGCTTGGCAGGCAGAAGCAGTCCGACGGTCCCGGCTTCCCGGACCAGCTCGTGGGACCGTTCGAGGAAGGCGATCGAGAAGTCAGGCTGATGCGAATAGCCGGGTCCGTGACCCCGCGCGCGCCACCAGCGATAGCGGCCCGCCAGCTGCCGCCTGAGCGTCCCGGGCAGCGCTTCGGCGCGCACCCAGGGAGGGTTGCCGACCACGAGATCGAATCCACCCCGCTCGGCGAACACCTCCGCGAACTGGCTCTGAAAGTGAAACCAGGGCAGCGTTCCGTCGCGGGTGAGTTGCCGGCGCAGGCGCCAGAGCTGGCGTCGTTCCGCCCGGAGCCGCGTCAGCGCGGCTTTCTCCCGTCGCAGCAGCCCGCGCTGTTCGCCGAACAGGGTCGCCGAGCGGCCCTGCGTCACCAGCTCGGAGACCTGGGCGGCCACCGTGTCCTCCGCCGAGCGCAGCGCGTCGTCGAGCAGCGCGCGCTCGGATAGTCGCAGCTGGCGGAGCACGGTGTGCTTTTGGCTCCCGCGTGCCTCGTGGACCCTGCGACGAAGATCGCGTATGCGATCCGCATCCCGCTCGCTTACCCTCCAGCCTCCGTGAAGCGGGGTCGGCTCGATGAGGCTGTCTCCCTGACGCACGATACTGTCCAGGTTGGGAAGTGGTTCCACCCGCGAGGACGACTCGGCCGGGTCCGCGTCGATCAGGGCCAGCCAGAGCCGAAGCTCGGTGAGCCGGACTGCGGTGGGATTGAGATCAACGCCGTACAGGTTGCGCGAGAGAATCCGCCGCCGTACCAGGTGGGGATGCCCGGTGGCCGCGCGACCGAGCACCTGGAGGGCGCCGAGCAGAAAGGCGCCCGACCCCACCGCTGGATCCAGGACGGTGACCGCGTCGAGCGCATCGCGGACGGCCGCCGTCGGCCGGGCCAGCAGCGATTCGCCCTCGGCGAGGTCGACCGCGAATCGCTCGGCCAGGAAGGCCGCGAGCGAGGTCGACACCAGGCCCGTCACCAGCAACGCGGGCGTATAGTAGGTCCCAGTGCCGCTTCGCTCCTCGGGCGCCATGACTCCCTCGAACACCCGGCCCAGCATGTCGGGGGCGATCCGGTCGGGGTGCCCGTCGTCCGGGGTGAAATGGAACCGCTCGAAGAGCGAGTCGAACGCCTCGCGCCAGCATTCGTCCGGGAAGTCCGCCCGCCAACGCTTCTCCAGGCCGTGGGCCTCGAAGAGCCCGCCGTTCAGGAAGGGAATGTCGCCAAAGCGACTTGCACTGCGCCCCCGCGCCTTGAGCGGCTGATTGAGGGTGCCGAAGAAGAGGGGACGGAACAGGCCCTGGTGCACCGGTACCCGACGGCCCAGGGCCAGATCCAGCTGTTCGCGGAGAAACGCCGGGCGCCCCGCCAGCCAGCCTTTGGCCTGGACGAAGTAGAGAAAGAGCAGGCGGGTCAACTGGAGCAGGGCGATGGAGTGGCGGTCGTCGAGCGGCACTCGTCGTGGCAGGCTGTCGCGGAACGCGCCCAGCGTGCGGCCGAACTCCTCGAAGAAGCGGCGACCGACCGCGTCGGCGTCGAGCGCGTGTGCCAGGTGGAGGGCCGCGCCGAGCCCGCCGTCGGCCGCCGCCCCCGGCAGCCGGGCCAGACAATGAAGCGCCAGCCGGGACGGGGCCTTCAGATCGAGGACGAGCAACGGCCGCGGCGCCTGACTGACGGAGAACACCAACTGTCCCAGCCGCACATTGAGCGCAAGGACCGCGGCGAGCCGGCCGGCGCGCTCCAGCCCGCGCGTCAGGCGACCGGCGAGCAGGGCGGGGGGGTCGGACGTTTCGAAGCCAAGCCACTCGAACCCGGCGTGGCTGCCAAGCAGAGCGGCGCGCTCGGGGGCCGCACCGGACCAGCGATCGGTGGGGAGTTCCTGAAAGAACGGCAGGTGCCCGGCGGCCCGCACCAGGGGAGCCAGGTCTTCAAGACGCTGAACCGCGGCAAGCAGGGCCCGCAAGGCAACTCTCCGGCTGGTCGTAACGCACCAACCGTGTCAGCCGAGGAGCCCGGCGCGATAACCGAATTGCCGCTGAACGGAGCGAAACCGGGGCGGGCTATTCCGCCTTCCGGGCCACCGAACCGGCACGCCGCACCCAGGTTCGCAGCAGCTCGAATGCCGTGAGCGGGATCGCGATCCAGAGCAGGAAGAGCAGGGCGCCGAGCACCCCCCGTCGCTCCCCGATCAGCCACAGCACGAGCATCAGCCCGAGCCCGGGTCACCACGAGTGCTATAGTACTCGGGTCCGCAGGCCCGCCTTCCGGGGTGCCAGCCATGGCAGTGCCCTTACCGCGACCCCGCCGACGGCCAGGACGCTGGCCAGGAGCCAGATCGTATTCGGGCTGGGTTGGGGTTGGGTAATGAGGGCATAGTTAACACCTGCGTGAATTGAACATGCGGACCACAAGCCCAGGGCGCGGGCCAGCTGATAAAGGACAAGACCCGCAACGAACAATCTCATCAAGACAACCGGCGCCGTGGGGGCGACCGCAGCGTGAGAAATGGCAAACGAGAGCTGAACCGTGAGGCCGCCAAGAACTGACGCTTGCCAAGCCCGCATGCCTTGTTGGCGTAACTGCGAGACAAGAAAGCCTGGAAGTAAGGCGCGGAACACAAGCTCCTCGCTCGCACCCGCTAACAGGTTGCGGAAAAACCGACCACTTCGACGAAAGTCAGCTTGGGGAACGAGGTTGATGCTTCTATCACCGTCGCGGACGTACTGCCGAGCCCCGGGGCTGGAGCCCGTCGCGGGCGGT
>Ga0299906_10001107_pt1 | contig 23430 bp, 22 predicted proteins | sample RVTome_14_FD_200259 | JGI IMG/M metagenome (GOLD analysis project Ga0299906, IMG submission 200259) | Soil microbial communities from uranium-contaminated site in the Upper Colorado River Basin, Wyoming, United States - RVT145D125 (version 2) ...
GGGGAGCGCGACGGTGGCGTTCACCGTGGACGCCAACGCGGGCGGCGCGCGCGCGGGCACGCTCACCATCGGCGGCGAGACGTTCACGGTGAACCAGGACGCGGCCGCGCCGACGTGCACGTACATGCTGAGTGCCACGAGCTTCGCGGCCGCGGCGGGCGGCGAGGCCGGCACGGTGGACCTGACGACCGACCCCGCGTGCGCCTGGACGGCGGTGAGCAACGACGCGTTCCTCACGGTGACGAGCGCGGCGAGCGGCACGGGGAGCACGACGGTGGCGTTCACCGTGGACGCCAACGCGGGCGGCGCGCGCGCGGGCACGCTCACCATCGGCGGCGAGACGTTCACGGTGAACCAGGACGCGGCCGCGCCGACCTGCACCTTCACGCTCATGCCGGAGGATACGACGATCGTCGGCGGCGGCACGCGATCGTTCGACGTCGTCACCGAGAGCTCCTGCGGCTGGACAGCCGTGAGCGACGACCCCTGGATCCACGTGACGTCCGGCGACAGCGGCACGGGCGATGGCACGGTGGAGCTCACGATCGACGGAGGGGGCATCATCCGGAGCGGAACGGTGACGGTCGGCGACGGGACCACGACGGCGACCTTCACGGTCGATCAGCTACTGTGAGGTGATGCCCTCGGCCGGGTTGTGGGTAACCGCCTCGACCGCCGCAAAGTCGAGACGCTCATCCGGATCGCACTGGAGTCCCGCGAGGCGTCTGCACCGGCTGGTGTCATCGACTCGCCGTCGGCGAGTCGATGAAGACGGGGGCCACATGCGCGGTGTCGCCCGGCCCTTGCGGGAACACGAGGACCTTCCCGTTCTGGACGAACATCACGGCCCCCGTGGACACGACCGGGCGGCGGTCGAGCGCTGCCCGTAGATTGGCACGCTCCTCGTCGTCGAGCACGCCCTCGAGCTCCCGCACGAGCGCCAGCCGCTCCGCCTCGCCGACACCCAGGCTGGCCGCGTACTCCGCGATCGCCTCCGTCATGGCGTCGTGATGCAGGGGCGGCAGCTTGAACTGGTTGAGGAGACTCCGGGCAGACGACACGGTGCCTGCAGCCCCGGGGGCCTGCCGATCGGCGAAGACCATGCGGGTGGCATCCGCGCGGGTGACCGCCGCAGCCAGCGTGTCGAGCTGCTCGGGCATCACCCACGGTTCCGCCGACGCGAGGAAGGCCGAGGACCGGTCGGTTTCCAAGGCGTCGACGAACGCGTTGGCGACGCTCAGCGCCCGATCCCTGGTCGGCGTGTCGAGACGCAGGTCCTGAATCGCACCTTCGATGTGCGCGCGGGACGAGAACCCGATCTGATCGCCGAAGCCGTAGTGGCCTGCAACGCTGCTCGACAGGGACGGCGGCGGCGCGCTCGCGAGCGCGCGGACCTCGGCACGGTCGAGCGCCCCGTTGCCGTCGCGGTCCCCGCGGTCCATCAGCGGCCGCATCCGGTCGTTCAACTCACCACGCCCGACCACGCCGTCGCCGTCATGGTCGAACGACATCACGCGCGCCACCATCTCCTCCACGGTGGCCGAGGCCGTCGCACCCGACGACACCCCGAAGCCCACGCCGCGAATCACCTGAGCCGAGGCGGCGGTCGCGGCGAACGGCACGAGCGCCAGAAACACGAACAGACGGCGTCTCATGACAAGTCTCCTCCCGGGAAGCCTGGCCCCGGATTAGCGCTCCTGCTGCGTGACGACTGCCGGCCCCTCGCCGGACGCGACGTTGGCGACGCTTCGGATCCTGAAGCCCGTCCTGTCGAGGTTGACCGGCTCGGGCACGGGTGGGGGCGGTGGGACCACGAAGGGCAGGCCGGTCGACACGACCGGCCGCCGCTCGAGCGCCGCCCTGAAGTTCTCGCGCTGTTCGTTGTCGAGGATGCCCTCGAGCGCCGCGAGCAGTACCGGCCGCTCGGCGTCGCCAGGACGGGTCGTCTCGCGGTACCGCTCCACGGCGGCAAGGGCGGTCTCCTGCGCCGCGGGCGCGAGTCGGAACTGCTCGATGCGTCGCTCGATCGGGATGGGCGGCCCGCGGAAGACCACCACCGGATTCCCGCCCTCCGCCTGGCTCCGGAAGGTCAGCACCGGGGCGGGTTGCGGCCGCTCGAGGGCGTCCCTGAAATTGGACAGCTGCCCGCGCGTCAGCAACGGCTCGACCGCCTCGAGCAGCTCGGAGGACGCCCGGGCTTCCAGCGCGTCCATGAAGTCGCTGACGACGAGGAGCGCCCGCTCCAGGGTCGCGCCGTCGAGCCTCAGGTCGCCGAGCGCGCCGCCGACATGCGAGCGGGACGAGAACCCGATCTCGTCGCCGAAGCCGTAGCTGCCCGAGAACGGGAACCCGACCCCGTTCTTGGACCGCGGCGGCGCGCTGGCCAGGGCCCGGACCTCTGCGCGGTCGAGCCTTCCGTTGCCGTCGCGATCGCCGCGATCCATCAGCGGCTGCATGCGGTCGAGCAGCTCGTCGGCGCCGACCGCGCCGTCGCCGTCGTGGTCGAACGACATGACGCGGCCGATGACCTCCTCGACCGAGGCCGTCGTCTCCTTCGACGGCTCGATCGTGGCGGACCCGAAGAAGCCGACCTGGGCCGACGCGGTTCGGCCGAGGGGGGCGAGGGCGCTGGCGCCGAAGAGCACGAGCATGGCTGCCACGAACAGGCTACGTCGCATGGCGTCTACTCCGCGGAGCGCAAGGCTCCATCCTCGAATGGATCGGAGAACCGGGGATCGGCCAGAAACGTGGGGTCGGTCAGCGTCCGGAGGAAGGCCACGAGCGCGGCCTTTTCCGAGTCCGTCAGATTGAGCGGCTGCACGCGCACGTCTTTGTTCGGGTGGTCCTTGCCGCCGCTGCTGTAGTGCTCGAGCACCTCGTCGAGCGTCGCGAACCGTCCATCGTGCATGTAGGGGGCCGTCACCTCGACGTTGCGCAGCCCGGGCGACTTGAAATGCCCCAGCTCGGCCGGATTGAGCAGGATGTCGCCCACGCCACCATCCGTGTTCGCCGTGTCGTCGTCCAGCCCGGTGTTGGCGGCGGCCGTCATGATGAAGTGGGCGTCCTGGCTCGGCAGATGGCAGAGCGCGCAGTTGCGCAGAAAGAGCGCCTTTCCGAAGTTCTCGTCGTGTGTGAAGCTCGGAAAGTCGTCGGCGCGCGAGTCCACGAGCGCCCGTCCCTCGTCGTAGCGCGATTGGTACGACACGATCGAACGGAGGAACTGCGCGAGCGCACGCCCGATGCGGTCCGGCGTGATCGCCTCGTCGCCGAAGGCCTGCTCGAAGAGCGCCGGATAGCGCGAGTCGCGCGCCAGGACCTCTGGCAGCCGCTCGAGGCTCTGTCCCATTTCGAGCCGGTTCTCGATCGGCAGGAGCGTCATCTGCTCGAGGTTGCCGGCGCGCTCGTCCCAGAAGAAGCGTGCCCGGGGGTGGTAGCGCAGGTTCACCAGGTTCATCGCGTGCCTGTCGGTCCGTCCGTCCTCGAACCCGCGGCTGAACCGCTCGGGATCGGAGAACGCGCGCGCCTGCACATGGCAGGAGCCGCAGGACACGGTGTCGCTTGCCGAGAGTCGTGTGTCGTAGAAGAGCACGCGGCCGAGCCGCGCCCCGGCATCGGTCACGGGATTGTCGGGCGGCGTGTTGTCGAAGCGCTCGGCCAGCGCCTCCAGGAAGTGGGGAGGCAGCGCGGGCTCGACGTACCGGTACGGCACGTCGGGCAGCCGCAACGCGCGCTCGGCCGGCGCCCCGGTGGTGTCAACGGCAGGCGCGAGCGCACCCGCCACATGGTCGCCCGCCAGAGCGGCACCCAGGATTCCGCACGCGACCTGCAGCACGAGCCTGCCGGTGGAGCGACGGGACATGCGTTTCGGCTCGGTTCATTAGACACCCGTGGGGTCGTTTTGGACGTGCGAATTCGACGAAAGCTGGGCCGGAAGCCCACGGCTCAGCTTTCCCCCTTGCCCTGAGCCAGTCCGAAGGGGGTGTCGCCCGACGAGCGGTAGAATCGGCGGGACGCGGAACCTCAACGGTTCACGGCTCGTCAGAGGAAGGTGCAGCCATGAGACACCGCAGCGTCCTGCACTCGCTCCGGTTCCTGTTCGTCGCCCCGATGATTCTGGGGGTGCTGTTCCTGATCAACATGATGACGACGCCCGGCATCTGGTGGGTCAAGTGGGCGGCGCTCGGCCTGGGCATCGCGTGGGTCATCAACCTGATGAAGGTCCTGCGCGCCGTCGTCCTCGTGGGCGGACTCGCCGGGCTCGTGGCCATCCTGAGCCGCCGGCAGTACTGAGGCGTCCCTGACGCGAACCCCAGGGGTCAGAACGCGCGACTCTGGCAGCCGTCCACGACGACGGACGTACCGCTGATCCAGGCAGCGCGTGGCGAGGCCAGGAACGCCACGACGTCGCCGACCTCCTCCGGCCGGCCAAAGCGCCCGAACGGCAGCTCGCGCTTCACGAACTCGGCCATCGCCGCCGGGTCGGCCTGCTGGCGCTTCCACCACGACCCCCCCTCGAAGAGGATCGATCCCGGCGACACGCTGTTCACGCGGATGTTCTGCGGCGCGAGCTGCTGGGCCAGCGACTTGGCCAGGCTGATCTCGGCCGACTTCACGGCGTTGTAGGTCATGCGCCCACCGGCCTCGCGCCCGAAGATCGAGGCGATGATGACGATGGCCCCGCCGCCCTGCCGCTGCATGTGCGGCACCGCCAGACGCGACGCGCGAACGGCCGGGAAGAGCGTCTGGTCGAACGCCTCCTGCCATTCCGCGTCGGTCGTCTCGAGCAGGCCGCCGCCACGGGCCAGCCCGACGTTGTTGACCAGCACGTCCACGCCACCGAACGTGGCCGCGCTCCGCTCGACGACCTGCTGCAGATCCTCCGGGTGCGTCACGTCGGCCGTCACGGCCAGCACGCGGTCCGGCGAACCGGCCGCGGTGATCACCTCGCGGGCCGCCTCGACCAGCCCTGCCTCGCCGCGCGCACACAGCGTGACGCGGCACCCCTCCAGGGCCAGCGCCCTCGCGCTGGCCAGGCCGAGCCCGCGGCTCGACCCCGTGACGATCGCCACCTTGTCACGCAGTCCGAGATCCATCGTCCTGCATCATATAGAATCGACGGGTTCAGGGACCTGAGCTCGACGCCGGGGACCACCAACCCGCGCCGACAGGGAGTTGAATCCAGGCGCGAACCACCGAGGTTCAACTCGATGCGCATCGGCGTACCAGCCGAACGATATCCGGGAGAATCACGCGTCGCCGCCACACCCGAGACGGTGAAGAAGCTCGCCGCCGGGGGGCGTCACGAGGTGATCGTCGAGGAAGGCGCCGGGGCCGGAGCGGCCGTGCCCGACGCGGCCTTTGCTGCCGCAGGCGCGGCGCTCGTCCGCATCGCGGATCTCTACGGGGCCGCCGACATCGTCCTGAAGGTGCGCAGGCCCGGCGAGACCGAGCTCGGCCGGCTGCGCCCGGGCAGCGTGCTCGTGGGGCTGCTCTCGCCACACGAGGGCATGGAGGGGCTGGCGAAAACGGGCTGCACGGCGTTCGCGCTGGAGCTTCTGCCCCGAATCACCCGGGCGCAGAGCATGGACGTGCTCTCCTCCCAGGCCAACATCGCCGGCTACAAGGCGGTGCTCGTGGCCGCCAACGAGTACGGGCGCTTCATGCCGATGCTGATGACGGCGGCCGGCACCGTGAAGGCGGCCCGGGTGCTGGTGCTCGGCGCCGGCGTGGCGGGACTCCAGGCCATCGCCACGGCCAAGCGGCTCGGCGCGGTCATCGAGGCCTTCGACGTGCGCCCGGCCGTGAAGGAGCAGGTCGAATCCCTCGGTGCGAAGTTCGTCGAGGTGGAGCTCTCGGCGGCGGAGCTGGCGGCGCAGGACGCGGCCGGCGGCTACGCCACGGAGATGAGCGAGGACTACCGGCGGCGCCAGACGGCGCTCATCGCCGAACGGGCCAAGGCGGCCGACATCGTCATCACCACGGCCCTCGTTCCGGGACGCCCCGCGCCGGTCCTCGTGACCGAGGAGACGGTGGCCGGCATGAAGCCTGGCTCGGTCATCGTGGATCTGGCCGTGACGCAGGGCGGCAACTGTCCGCTGAGCTCCGCGGACGAGGTGACCGTGGCGCACGGCGTCCGGATCTGCGCACCCTCGAACCTCCCCTCGGCGCTCGCCGCCGACGCAAGCGCCCTCTACGCCCGCAACGTCCTGAACTTCCTGCAACTGCTGCTGGACAAGGACACGGGCGCGCTCGCCATCGACCGATCGGATGAGATCATCGCGGCCACGCTCGTCTGCAGCGAGGGCGCCACGACCAGGAGCTGACCGTGCACGGTGTGACCGCAGACCCCATCATCACGAACCTGCTGGTGTTCGTGCTCGCCGTCTTCGTGGGCTACCACGTCGTCTGGAACGTGACGCCGGCGCTGCACACGCCGCTCATGAGCGTCACCAACGCGATCAGCAGCGTGATCGTCGTGGGCGCCATCCTGGCCGCCGGCTCCGGCGGCATGGACGTGGGCACCATTCTCGGCGCCATCGCCGTGGCGCTGGTCGCCATCAACACGTTCGGCGGATTTCTCGTGACCGAACGGATGCTGGAGATGTTCAAGAAGAAGGAGCCCGGCGGGCCGAAGGAGCGCCGGTGACGGACCTGCTGTCGCCCAACCAGGTCGCGCTGACGTACCTGGTCGCGAGCGTGCTGTTCATCCTCGCGCTGAAGGGGCTCTCCCACCCCACCTCGGCGCGGCGCGGCAACCGCTTCGGCATCGCGGGCATGACGATCGCGGTGCTGACCACGTTTGCCATCACCGGGCGGATCGACGTGACGATCGGCGCCCTGGCGGTCGGTGGGGCGATCGGCTGGGTCGTCGCACGGCGCGTCCAGATGACGCAGATGCCGGAACTGGTGGCGCTGATGCACTCGCTCGTCGGTCTCGCCGCGGTTCTCATCGCGATCGCGGTGGTCTACAACCCGACGGCGTTCGGCCTGGAGAGCCCGATCCCGGCCGGCAATCGCGTGGAGCTGTTCATCGGCACCTTCGTCGGCGCGATGACCTTCTCGGGCTCGGTGATCGCGTTCGGCAAGCTCGCCGGTCTGGGCAGGATGCTGCGCCTCTTCTCGAGCGCGCCGGTCGTCTTTCCGGGCCAGCACCTGGTCAACCTGCTCCTGGCCCTGACGATGGTCGGCGTGGGGATCGCCTTCGTCGCGGCCGCGCCGGGCGCGCACTGGACGCCGTTCGGCGCCATGACGGCCATCGCGTTCGTGCTGGGCGTGCTGGTGATCATTCCGATCGGCGGCGCGGACATGCCGGTCGTGATCTCCATGCTCAACAGCTATTCGGGCTGGGCGGCCTCGGGCATCGGCTTCTCGCTGAACAACCCGCTGCTCATCGTCGCCGGATCGCTCGTGGGCTCGTCGGGCGCGATTCTCTCCTACATCATGTGCCGCGCCATGAATCGCTCCTTCGTGAGCGTCATCCTCGGGGGCTTCGGCACCGCCGAGGGAGCCGCCACCAGCACGACGGAGCAGAAGTCGGTCCGCTCGGGCTCGCCGGAGGACGTGGCGTTCCTGCTGGGCAACGCCGAGAGCGTCATCATCGTCCCGGGCTACGGCCTGGCGGTGGCGCGTGCCCAGCACGCGGTGCACGAGATGGCCGCCAAGCTCACCGCCAAGGGCATCCAGGTGCGCTACGCCATCCACCCGGTGGCGGGGCGCATGCCGGGCCACATGAACGTGCTGCTGGCCGAGGCGGAGGTCCCCTACGACCAGGTGCTCGAGATGGACGAGATCAACAGCGATTTCGGCTCGACGGACGTGGCCTTCGTCCTCGGCGCCAACGACGTGGTCAATCCGCTCGCCGAGGAGAAGGGCAGCCCGATCTACGGCATGCCGATCCTGGAGGCGCACAAGGCGGGCACGGTCATCGTCAACAAGCGCTCGATGGCCTCGGGCTACGCCGGCATCGACAACCCGCTCTTCTACATGAACAAGACGATGATGGTCTTCGGCGACGCCAAGAAGGTGGTCGAGGCGATCGTCAAGGCGATCGACTGACGCCTGCCGTTCCGCCGGGAACGTGCGGCCATCCGCCTCCCGGCTCCGCCTGCCGGAAGTCGGTCTCGGCTCGTACCCTCGCTGCGCTCGCACTCACCGCGAGTAGTCGCTGATCCGAGCGCCTGCCATCGCGGCAACCGCCGCCTGTGCTGATTCCAACGTCGCTGATCGTCGAGATCACGCGGAATGAACTCGCGGTGGTGAATCGCCTCGCCCGACGTTCAGGCGATCCGTGTCGGCAGGCTACGCAGGTCGGCTGGATGGCCGCACGTCCCCGGCGGAACGGGACGGGTCGCGACAGATCTGTAATGGGGTCGGGCGTCGTTCTACCGGTACAGCCCCAGGATGTCGGCATACCTCCTGATACGCCCGTCAGCGACGGCCTCCAGGGTCTCGTCAATCGGGGACACGAACTGATTCACCGCACCCGACCCGGACCGCACGAAGACGGCGGCGGGATACCTGGGCAGAGCGCCAACGTTCTCGTAGAACGCCGCCGCGCCGCCATTGGGGTTCTGGTCGCCCCCTATCCACAGGTACTGCTCGACGTTCGACGCGTAGAACATGCCGACGGCTGCCTCCCGGGCGCCCAAGTAGGCCGCGACGGCCCGGAGCGTGACGGCGCCTCCGAAGTCGCCGGTGAGCGGCACGATCAGGTTCCGGATCTGGAGATCACGCACGAACTGGTATCGCTCCTCCGCCGCCAGATAGCTCCATGGCATGCCGTCGTCATCGGTAACCGTCATGAAATCGGCATAGGTCGCCTGGAGACCTTCACGGTAGAAGGGAGCGCGCACACGAATGGCGTCGCACGGGCTGCCGACGTCCCGAGGGGGGACCTCCTCGACGTCGGTGACGGTGGGACGAGACCCGTAGGTCGTCTGCGTCCCGAAATCGCGGAACACCGAGTACGCCTGTTCGATGTAAGCGGCATCCGCAGCGGCGAGGTCGAACCCGTGCTGCTGCAAGAGCAGCTCGAGGACGTCGCTGAGGTTCCTCTCGAACAATGCCCCGTCGCGCGGAACCGCACAATACGCCCTGAACAGGTCGACGGCAGACGTCTCTGCGTCGAGACCAGGAGGGCGCGCGCGCGAAACCAGGCGCGAGACAAAATCCGCGCGCGTGTCCGACATCTCGAACAGCGCCTTGTACAGCAGATGCAGCAGCGCGTTCTCGCGCCGGATGTCGACGATGAAGGCGATCGCGGGACGGGTGGCCGACCGCGAACGTGACGAGCGCCGTCAGGAACCGGCGACCGACTGCCTTCATCGCGCCTCAGCCTCTGGATCGACCACCTTGGGCACCTTGAACAGCGCCACACTGAAGCGCACGGGCCCACGGACGACGACGCGGTGCGGCACTTCAGGAGCGATTACGCCGGGAGCGATCGGTGTGAGCTCGACGTGCACGTCGAGAGCGGGCACCTCATAGCCCAGGGCTCCCTCGGTCAGTACGATCTGGCCCCAGACGCCGGCGGCTGTCGTGTGTGCGCGCAGCAGGCCTTGCGGAATCGAGTCTCCGTGAACACGGGCGTCTGCGAGACGGGCGCCAGCCCCTCGGGAAGCTCCAGCCGGTCACAACGGACGCAGTCGAGCTCGGCGCCGAGACGGCTGCGCCTCCCCTCCTCGCTCGTCACCCACGGCCGGCTGACGAACGGCGGGTCGTGCCGCACGTGCTGCCCATGCCCGCAGCTCAGCCGTGCCGTCCAGTCGCCCTGGTCGTCACGCGCGAAGCCGGTGATGGGTCGATGCACGGATCTGTAATGGGGTCGGGCGTTCGAGCGTGCGGAGGAGTCGCATAATAGGCTGCCGTCAGTTTCCCATGGAAGCAGACCGGACTCGCGCGTCCGGCGTCCAACGGTCCGGATCGTGTCCGTGTCCCGGGAGGAACGTATGAAGTCGGCGATGACGTCGGCGGCGTGCTGTGTGAGTCTGCTCCTGGCCATCGGCCCCGTGCAGGCGCAGGAGAATCACGTCACGGCCGTCACCGGCGCGACGCTGATCGACGGCACGGCACGCCCACACATCGAGGACGCCGTCATCCTCATCGACGGGGCTCGCATCTCGCAGGTGGGGCCGGGCGACGCCGTCGTCGTCCCGCCAGGGGCGACCGTCATCGACGCGCGGGGCCGGTACGTCATTCCGGGCCTCGCCGACATGCACAACCACCTCCAGAGCGGGAGCATGCGCGCCCAGCAGAACCTCCGGCTCGGTCTGTCCCGGTTGCTCGCCGTCGGTGTCACCACCGTCTTCAACCCCTCGATCGGCCTCGAGGACTTCGCCACGCTGAAGGCCGCGGCGGCCGACGAGGCCGCGCCCGTCGCGCGATTCTTCGGGACCGGTCCGATCGTGACCGTGGAGGGAGACGTGCTCGGTCAGCTCGTCGGCGCGCCGACGCCACGAACGGCGTCCGAGGCCCGGTCGGTCGTCCGCGAGCTCCGAGCAGCCGGCGTCGACGCGATCAAGGTCCAGCGCGACGACGCGAGCTGGAGCATCCGCGGCCGGTTTCCGCTGATGCGGCCCGAGGTCCTCTCGGCGCTCGTGGACGAGGCGCACGGGGCCGGATTGAAAGTGTTCGCGCACGCGCCAATGCTCGCACAGGCCAAGGAGGCGCTGCGCGCCGGTGTGGACGGGTTGATGCACGGCATCATCGACGCGCCCGTCGACCAGGAATTCATCGATCTGATGACGCGCAACCGCGCGAGCTACGTGTCCACGATGGCGCTCTATCACGACGTCGCCAACGTCGCTGCATGGGCCAGGCGGCAGGCGCCGAACTGGGACCGCGCGGCGCTGCAGCCGCCCCGCCTGTACGAGTCCTTCACGACGCCGGCCGGCATCGAGCGCTTCGAGTCGATCTTCACCAACAGCGACGGAGCCCGCCGCGGCCTTCCGGTCCAGCGCTCGAACCTGAAGCGCGTGTTCGACGCGGACATTCCCGTCGTCCTGGGCACCGACAGCGGATTCTTCGGCATCCTCATCGGCGTCTCGACGCAGATCGAGCTCGAGCTGCTCGTCGAGGCCGGTCTCTCCCCCGCCGACGCGCTCCGCACAGCCACCGTCAACGCGGCGCGGATGATCGGTCGCGAGGCCGACTTCGGCACGATCGAGCCCGGCAAGCTCGCCGACCTGGTCATCCTGGAGGCCGACCCCGCGACCGACATCCGCGACGTCACGCGGGTCGTCCGGACGCTGAAGGGCGGCGTGGCATACGAGCCGGTCGACCCGGCCAGGCCGCTCCAGTAGGGCGCCACGATCTCCGGTCGTTGCGCCTCGTCACCGCCACCGTCGACGCGAGCGCTACCGCGCGCGGGTGATGCGGTACAGCTTCGACGCCGTGCGGATGAAGAGGCTCCCTCGCGACACGGCAGGCGTGGCCAGCACCATCTCGCCGAGGGAGTTGCGTCCGACGACCTCGAACTCTGGTCCGGCCTGGATGACGTAGGTGTCGCCGTCCTCGCTCATGGCGAAGATCTTCCCGTTGTACGCCCACGGCGAGGCGGTGAAGCCGCTCGCGTCGCCCGTGACCCGCTGGCGCCCGTAGATCTCCTCACCGGTCCTGGCGTCGTGGCTGGTGAAGAACCCGCGATCGAAGAGCGTGTAGTAGGTGTCGCCGTACACGATCGGCGTCGGATTGTAGGGCGCGCCTGTCGGCCACGACCACGCGATGTGCTCGCTGGACGTCTCGCCGTCCGGGAGCGTGATGTCGCCGGAAGCGCCGGGACGGATGGCGTAGGCCGGGCGCAGCGCATCGGCCACGTAGCCGGAGCTCAGATAGAGCAACCCGAACCGCTCGAACGGCGTGGGAATCGAGATGGTCGACATGCCAGTCAGCTCCCACAGCAGCGTGCCGGACAGGTCGTACGAGCGCACGCGGTCGGACCCGGAGGTGACGATCTCGGTCCGCAGGTCGTTCTCCCAGACGAACGGCGTCGTCCAGTTGGTCCCCTCGTCGCGGTCCACGCGCCAGAGCTCGTCGCCGGTCCGCGCGTCGAACGCCGCCAGGAACGACTGCCCGTCGTTGTCGTTGACGACGTAGATCCGCCCGTCGTGGAGCACCGGCGAGGCACCCGTGCCCCAGTTGTTGCGCGTCGGGAACGGCCCGATCTCCCGTGACCAGACGACAGTGCCCTCGAAGTCCAGCGCGAACAGCCCCTTGTTGCCGAAGTACGCGTACACGCGCTCACCGTCGGTCACCGGCGTCTCCGACGCGTAGCTGTTCTTGAGATGCTTGGCGCGTCCGGGCGGGTCGTTGCTGACCTCCCGGGCCCACCGGACCTCGCCACTCTCCACGTCGATGTCGTACACCACCCAGCGGTGCGGCGCCCTCGAGGCGGCCCAGTCGCCCAGGTAGAAGCCCGGCCGGGGCGCCTCCTGGTCCTCCGAGTTGACCACGGTGGTGAAGAAGAGATGATCGCCCCAGATGACCGGGGAGCTCCAGCCGATCCCGGGGACGTCCACCACCCAGGCGACGTTCTCCGTCGTGCTCCAGCGCTCCGGCAGATCCGGATGATCCTCGCCGACCCCGGCCATCGGTCCCCGGAACTGGGGCCACTCCTGCGCGTGGGTCATCGCCCCGACAGCCGCCACCAGACTCGCCGCGACGAACGCTCGCTTCATCCTGCCTCCTCCGACGGACCGGCCCCGACCTTCGATGTGACGCTCGCCATTGTAGATCTCGATGGCATGCACGCCATCCCATACAATGGGCCGCGACTCGGACACACGTCATCCCCGGAGAACCCATGGCGAGCATCCAGGACCGCGTGATTGGCGCGATGCGACTCGACGTGAACACGTTCGAAGAGGTGGAGCGCGATCAGACCGCCACCGGCCAGGCGGCCCTGGTCGTGCTGGCCGGCTCGATCAGTGGCGGTCTCGGGACCGGCCGACTGACCGGCATCCTCCTGGGTGCCATCCTCGGCCTGGCCGCCTGGGCGCTTGCGGCGTGGGTCGTGATGTTCGTCGGCACGCGCCTGCTGCCCGGCAGGAACACCGAGGCCGACTTCGGTCAGGTGGCCCGGGCCATCGGGTTCGCCCAGGCCCCCTATCTGCTGGGGATCCTTGCGATCATTCCGATCCTGGGATACCTGATCCGGTTCGCCCTGTGGATCTGGGTCCTCGTCGCGATGATCGTCGCCGTCCGGCACGCGCTCGACTACGACGATACGGTGCGGGCCGTGTTCGTCTGCCTGATCGCCTGGGCGATCATGTTCGTCATGGCCATGATCGTCGCGACGATCGGCGCCGGCGCCACCCTGGTCGGCGCCGGCCTCTGACTCGCCCGCGATCGACCGTGTCCCCCACGTGATCGCTTGGCGGCCGGGCCGCCGTGCGATATCGTTCGCGACATGCAGAGACGCGAATTCCTGGCAGGCATGGCAGCGGCGCCGCTGGCGGTCGCCTCCTCCTCCGGGGCTGGCGCGGCCCCCGGCGCGGCGGCGGTGCCCAGCGCCCAGGCGCCCACGGCCACGCGGGCCCGAATCAGACAGAGCGTGATGGGGTCGGTCTGGGGCGACTCGGACCTGTCGTTCGAGGAGCGCTGCCGCGTGCTCCAGCGGATCGGCTTCGCGGGCATGGACCTGCCACGCCCCCAGCAGATCCCCATCCTGCGCGACCACGGCCTGGCGCCCACGTTGATGACCGGCACCGGGACGAGCTTCCAGGACGGGCTGATTCGCCGGGAGCTGCACGACACGTTCGAGGCGGCGTTCCACGAGGGGATCGATACGTGCGCGGAGGTCGGTTGTCCGAACCTGATCGCGCTGCCGGGCGAGCGTCGCGGGATGTCGTACGAGGAGGGAATGGCCAACGCCATCGCCATCCTGAGCCGCGTGGCGCCCTACGCGGAGGAGAAGGGCGTCGTGCTGTGCATGGAGATCACCAACGCCAAGGTGGAAGCCGACGGGCGAACCGACCAGATCTTCAACCACCTCGACTGGGGCCTGAACGTCTGCCGCGGCACCGGCTCACCGAACGTCAAGATCGTCTACGACATCTACCACGTGCAGATCACCGACGGTGATGTGACCCGCAACCTGCGCGACCACCTCGACCTGATCTGCCACATCCACACGGCCGGCGTGCCGAGCCGCCAGGAGATCGACGACACCAACGAGCTCAACTACCGCTTCATCGCCAACGCGATCGCCGAGTCCGGGTACACGGGATTCGTCGCGCACGAGCACCGCCCGGCGCCCGGGCGCGATCCGATCCGCAGCCTCGAGGAGTGCTTCGCCATCCTCGACGTGTGAGCGGTGATGACGCCCGGCGCCGCAAACAGGCTCAGGTCAACGGCACGACGTCGACGGCCTGTTTGGTCTTCTGCGTCCCCGACGTCCGCAGCACTCCCCTGATGGGGGCGATGTCCCCGTAGTCCCGTCCCCGGGCCACGACGATGTGCGCCCGGTGCACGGGCATCGCGTTGGTCGGGTCGTACTCCATCCAGCCGCGTGCGGGCCCGCACCAGGCCCTGACCCACGCGTGCATCGCGTCGGCGCCTTCGAGCCGCGGCCTTCCCTCCGGTGGAATCGTCCGGAGATAGCCGCTGACGTACGCGGCCGGAACGCCCACGTCCCGCAGGCCCGCGATCATCACGTGCGTGAAGTCCTGGCAGACGCCATGGCGCCGGCCGAAGGCCTCCTCCACCGGCGTGTCCACCTTTGTGGCCTCCGGATCGAAGGTCATGTCGCGGTGCAGGCTCGTGCCGACCGCCTCGACGGCGTCGGCCACCGTCATGCCGGCGGCAACCAGGCCTCGCGCGTACGCCGCGATCTCCGGAACGGCCGGCACCCTGGGCGACGGTCCGCGAAAGTGGTGGGGCGAGTCCGACCCGAGGCTGCGATGGGTCTCGATGGCGTCGGGCAGCGCGTCGAGCGCGACCGGGTCACCGGGCGCGCCTGCCGGCGCCAGGCGCTCGACACGCGCCCGCACCTCGTACTCCAGGCGGGTCTGCGGCGATCGGTGCACGACGCTCACCGTCGCGTTGCCCCAGAAGTCCTGCCCCATCCGGCGGTCCTCCGGCAACGGCCTGATGGACAGCGAGCCGGACAGCACCTGCTGCTCCCGGGGCAGATCCGCGGGCATCAGCCGCAGGATCTGGCGGCCGGAGGTCACCGGCTCGTCGTACTCGTAGGTGATGCGCAGCGTGACGTCGTACCGCATGGAACGGCAGGCTACTGGAAGTACGTTTCGCTGATCAGATCCGAGATCCGCCAGACGTTGGCACGCGTCTCGCCCAGCGCCCGGCCGTCGAGCGTGTCGGGCGTCTGCACGGCCAGGGCGGTGTGGGCCTGCAGAATCGCGCGCGAGAGCGGCGACATGGCGCCTGCGTCGAGCGCACCCGGCAGATAGCCCGCGTGAGTCCGGATCTCCGTGAGGTGATTGAGCACCGACCGCGGGTTGCTGGCGTCGAGCGCGAGCAGATCGACGACGGTCGTCCGGTCGGTCTCGACGGCGAACCGGCGCCGGTGCGACATCACGCTGTCGGCGACCTCGACGGCCAGATCGAGCGCGCCGTCTGGCGCCGCGCGATCGGCGAAATCGCGCAGCATCGACGCCGTCGCCGCCGCATACTCCACCGATCGCCCGATCGTGAGGAAGCGCCAGCCCGTGAAGCGGTACATGTTCTCGTGCACGAGCCCGGAAAAGCCGGCCACCTTGCGCAGCAGCACGCCCATCGCGCGGGCGGCGTCGTCGCCGGGCCTGACCGTCTGCGAGAATCGCCGCGTGGTCTTCTCCAGGTCGGTGATGGCGGCCCAGCCGTCGATCGAGAACCGGTCGCGCACCTCGCCGGCGCACCCCATGGCGCTGCCGAGCGACCGCAGGAGCGCCTCGGGAATCGCCTCCTCGATCGCGACGTCGATGCCTTCCAGGTACGCCTTCAGGTGCCGCAGGAGAGGCGCCTCGGGGTTGCTGCTCTCCGCCAGCCGCAGGTGATAGGCACGCGCCAGCCGGACAATCGACTCGGCACGCTCGCTGTACCGGCCCAGCCAGAACAGGTTCTCGGCGGCGCGGCTCGGCAGCACGGCGGGCTGCTCGCGCCGATACGCAGCCGTGGCGGGCGGCCGCATGGTGGTGGGCGCGATCGGCCTGTCGCCGATCACCCACACGTCGGCCACCGACCCCCCGCGCTGCATGGCGATGGCGGTGGGGTCCGCGGACTGCCCGATGCGGGCGTAGCCTCCCGGCATCACTCGCCACCCCGCCGGCGTCCGCGCCAGGAACACGCGGATGATCATCGGGCGCGGCACGAGCTGCCCGTCGACGTACGCCGGGGTGGTCGACAGCGTGACGGCCTCCTGGCCGACCAGCTGCGCCCCTTCCTGCTCGATCCAGGCACGGGGGGACGCAATCGCCGACGTCGCGCTCTTCCCGCCCAGGACGGTCATCTCGTCCATGTCGAATGGCAGCCGCGTCGAGAGTGCCGGCCCCACCATCATGCTGTCGAGCTTGCTCAGAACGCAGTCGCGCTCGTAGGGCTGGCCGCACCACCAGGTGGCGATGTTCGGGATGATCAGCGACTCCTTGAACAGCTCCTGGCAGATGCGCGGCAGGAAGGCCATGAGCACCCGGGTCTCGAGAATGCCGGACCCGGGCATGTTGACCATCGCCACCGCCTGGTCGCGGATCGCGTCGGCCAGACCGGGGGTCCCGAGCTCGGATCGCTCGGCGAACACGAGCGGGTCGATGAACGACGCGTCGATCCGGCGCCACAGCACGTCGATCGGCTGCAGCCCGGCGACGGTGCGCACCATGACGCGCCCCTCGCTGATGGCGAGGTCCTTGCCGCGGAGCAGGGAGAAGCCCAGATAACGGGCGAGGTACGCGTGCTCGTAGTAGGTGTCGTTGAGCGGTCCCAGCGTCAGGACACCGACGCGGCTGCCGCCGCCGTTCCGCAGCACGAACAGCGCGTCCCGAAAGTCGCGGAAGAACCCGGCCAGTCGGTGGACGTTGGCTGCCGGAAACAGGTCGGCGAACACGCGGGAGGTCGCGACCCGGTTCTCGAGCGCAAAAGCCGCGCCGGACGGCGCCTGCGTGCGGTCGCCGAGCACCCACCATTCGCCGCCCGGCCCGCGGCCGATCTCCAGGGCGATGAAGTGAAGGAAGTGTCCCGAACGCGGCGCGACGCCCACCATCGGCCGGAGCCACTCGGGGTTGCTGGCGACGAGCTCCGCGGGCAGATGGCCGTCGGCGACCAGGCGGTTGCTGCCGTAGAGATCGGCGAGGACTGTCTCGAGCAGCTCCGCGCGCTGGACGAGGCCGCGCGAGATGTCCCGCCATTCCCCGTCGTCGATCAGGACGGGAATGTGGCTCAACCGCCAGTCGCGCTCGACCGAGCCGTGCGCCTCGTACTGGCGGTAGAAGACGCCGGCGTCCCGCAGGTACTGGTCCCCGCGATGGATCCGCTGTTCGATCTCCTCGGGCGTCAGGCGGCCGAAGTAATTGGCGAACTGCCGCCAGACGGGCCGGATGTCGCCGGCCTGCACGAACTCGTCCGGGACGCCCTCGAGCGGCCGGTAGCGTGCCAGGAGCGCGGAAGCAGGATCCAGGGATGGGCGGGAGCTCACGAGCCGCTCACATGCCGGGCGAACGGCGCAGGTCGAGCGTCAACGGGAACTCGTCGTGCGGCCGCTCCCGCGGCGGCTCGTACTGGCCTGGCGTGTGTCCGTGCGCGTCGAACCGCGCGAGCCGACGGGCCTGCGCCTCGCGGCGGTGAGCTTCGCCTGCATCCGCTCGACCGAGCTGTCGGCATATCGGACCGTTCCCCCGATGGCGCCCGTCTCGCCAAGCACGTGCCAGGGCTCGAGCGCCTGCCGCAACTCGAGCAGGACGCCCTCGTACTCCGCCTGCCCGCAGAACGGGAACCGGAACTCGGCCTGGGCCTCGTACCGCTCCGGCTGCATGTCGAAGCCCCGGTCCCGCAGATCCCCGAGCACGTCGAGGAAGTCCCGCCAGACGAAGAACGGAAGCATGAAGCGGTCGTGGAGCGTCGTCCCCCAGCGCACCGGCCGTGCCTCCAGCGGCTCGTGCCACAGACGCGCGATTATCGCCCGAATCAGGACCTGCTGCGCGAGGCTCATCCGGGCGTCCGGCGGCATCTCGAAGCCGCGGAACTCCACCAGCCCCAGGCGCCCGGTCGGCCCGTTCGGCGAGTACAGCTTGTCGATGCAGATCTCGGTCCGGTGGGTGTTGCCGGTCACGTCGATCAGCAGGTTGCGGAGCAGCCTGTCGACGAGCCACGGGACGGGGGCCGCCCCCTCGCCCGGGCGCGGGAGCTGGGCCAGGGCGATCTCGAGCTCGTAGAGCCCGTCGTGCCGCGCCTCGTCCACCCGGGGCGCCTGGCTGGTCGGCCCGATGAAGAGACTGGAGAACAGGTACGACAGGCTCGGGTGACGCTGCCAGTACAGCACGAGGCTTCCGAGCAGGTCCGGCCGCCGCAGAAACGGGCTGTCGAGCGTCGTGGGGCCGCCGACCACCACGTGGTTCCCGCCGCCGGTGCCGGCATGACGGCCGTCGAGCATGAACTTCTCGGTGCCGAGCCGCGACAGGCGGGCCTCCTCGTAGAGCGCCTCCGTCGTCGCCACGCACGCCTCCCAGTCCGCGGCGGGGTGGATGTTCACCTCGAGGACGCCGGGGTCCGGCGCCACGCGTATCACGTGGATGCGCGGGTCCGGCGGGGGGGCGTACCCCTCGACGCGCACCGCGATACCGAGCGTTCGGGCCGACGTCTCCACGGCGGCGAGCAGCTCCAGGTAGTCCTCGACGCGCCTCACCGGCGGCATGAACACGCAGAGCTGTCCGTCCCGCCGCTCCACGGTCATCGCCGTGCGCACGACCCCCTCGACGTCGCCGAGTTGCTCGACGCGTGCCTGCCCTGACCGTAGTGCAGCATGCCGCCCGGCGCGAACCGATCCCGCAGCCGGCGGATCAGCGTCTCGGCGAGCTCCTGCTTGCGCGGGCCGACGGCTTCCGCGCTCCACTCCGGCGACTCGAAATCGTCGATCGACACGAAGGTCGGCTCGCCGCCCATCGTGAGCCGGACATCGCCCCTCTCGAGCGCCGCGTCCACGGTGTGCCCGAGTGCGTTCAGCGCGCGCCATGCCTCGTCGGAGAACGGCTTCGTGATGCGCGGGTGCTCCGCGACCCGCCGCACCGTCATGTCGAACCGGAAGTCGACGTCGGCGCCGCTCGCCGTGCCGGCAATCGGCGCCGCCGAGCGGTAGTGCGGCGTCGCCGCCAGCGGGATGTGGCTCTCCCCCGCCAGCACCCCGAGGTCGGATCCAGGCCGACCCAGCCGGCACCGGGGAGGCACACCTCCGTCCACGCGTGCAGGTCGGTGAAGTCGTGATCCGTGCCCGGCGGACCGTCGAGCGACACGACGTCCGGCTTCAACTGGATCAGGTAGCCCGATACGAACCGTGCGGCCAGGCCGAGATGACGCAGCGTCTGCACCAGGAGCCACCCGGTGTCGCGGCAGGATCCCTCGCCCCGCGTCAGTGTCTCGGCGGGTGTCTGCACGCCGGACTCCATGCGCACGATGTAGCGAACCGCCCTGGCCAGACGCGCGTTCAGATCGACGACGAGCGTCACCGTGTGCTGTCGTTGACGATCGAGTCCGGAAACGCCCGGAACGGCGGCTCGACCGGCTCGGTCCGGAGATAGATCTGCAGGTCGTCGCGCAGGCCCTCGGCGTAGGCAAACGGCCAGTGCTCGGCGCCGGGCTCGACGAAGAAGTCGAACGGGTTGTAGACGGTCATGTCCGCCACCAGGTCCACGTCGATCCGCAGCTCGCGCACCGGCTCGGGAAACACGTAGCGCGCGAGCCAGTTGCCGAACGGGTCCTGCTGGTGGTTGACGAAATGCGTCGCGGGTGCCACCTTGAGCGAGTGCGAGATCACGCGCGTCCTCGAGTGCGGCGCCGGCCGCAGGCGGATGATCTGTGGCCCCAGCGTCACCGGCCGGTCGTAGCGGTAGTGCGTGAAGTGGTGGATACTCGCGGTGATGGACATGGTCGCCGCGGGGTGTCACCGGCGGGCGGCGCTTCAATCATAGATCCGGCGGCGGGCCGGCTGGCCCCGGCCCGCGCGTGGTCTTCCCCGGAGGAGCGATGAGGCGGAGAATCGTTGTCGGCCTGGCGGTACTGATCGCCACCAGCACGGTACGGGGACAGATCACCGGCAATCCCATCCCGGCGCCGATCGAGACGCAGGGGATCGCGGTCGAGGTGCGCGATCTCGTCCGCCTGCCGGACACGCGAGGTCTGCGGCCGCTCAGCGAGGACGTGAACCCGGCCGGGTGGGCACGCGTCAGCTTCGTACGAGACGCCCCGGACGGACGTCGGTTCGCCAACGACTCCCGTGGGCGGCTCTACCTCCTCGACGCGACGACCAGCGAGCCGTCGCTCTACGCCGACGTGGCCGCGACGTTCCCGTTCGCGGCCTACAACCGGCTCGAGAGCGGCTTCATCGGCTTCGACTTCCATCCCGAGTTCGCGAGCAACGGCCGCTTCTACACGATTCACGGCGAGCGCGCCGGCGGCAACCCCGCCAGGCCCGATTTCATCCCGCCTGGCTTCACCGCCGCCGACGTCACCTTCCACAACGTCATCACGGAGTGGCGCGCGCGGAATCCCGCCGAGAGCACGTTTACGGGCACGCGGCGCGAGCTGCTGCGCATCGCGCACGTCGTCGACACCCTCACCCATCCGATGGGCAACGTGGAGTTCAATCCCACGGCCGGGCCTGGCTCGCCCGACTACGGCCTGCTCTACACGAGCGGCAGCGACTTCGGTTTCAGCAACGGCGCCGGCCCGAACGGGCGGAACCCGTCCCAGACACAGCGGCTGGATTCGGTCGTCACGGCGATTCTGCGCATCGATCCCAGGAGCCCGTCGGAGTCGAAGGGCACGAAGGGCACGAAGGGGCTGGGCGATTACACGATCCCGCCCTCCAACATGTTCGCCGCCGACGGTGACCCCGACACCCTCGGCGAGATCTACGCCTACGGCTTCCGCAACGCGCACCGGCTATCCTGGGATCCGGCCGACGGCACGATGTTCGCCTTCGACATCGGCATGAACAACGTGGAGGAAGTGAACATCGTCCGCAACGGCGGCAACTACGGCTGGATGGCGCGTGAGGGGCACTGGGAGAACGGCATGATCCGCCCCGGTGGCTCGCTCGACCAGCTCTACCCGCTGGCGCCGGACGTGCTCGACGGCCGGCAGGCGGACGAGTTCATCTACCCCGTGGCCATGTACGACCACGACGAGGGGGTCGCCATCAGCGGCGGCTTCGCGTATTCCGGCTCCATCACGGCGCTGCAAGGGAAGGTGGTCTTCGGCGACGTCAACAGAGGGCGTATCTTCGCAGCCGATACGGCGGCCATGAAGGCGGCCGACGACGGGATCCCGCGGACCGTCGCGCCAATCCAGGAGGTGCAGCTCTACACGCGTGATACCAGCGGCGCCCGCGTCGACGTGACGTTCAAGGAGCTCGTGGAGCGGGCCATGGGGACGACGCTGCCCAGGAGCGACCTGCACATCAGCCGCAGCCGGGACGGCGAGCTCTTCCTCACCTCGCGCCAGGACGGCTGGATCCGGATGCTGGTGCCGTAGGGTGTTCGCCGTCTCGGTAGCGGTCGTCGGGTAGGCCTGTTCCCCCTCGCGCAGCGACGGCGGGGTGGCTGGAACTTCGCTCCGGTTCTCACCCCAACGCGCGTCGGGGGCCCCGAGGTTCGACGCCGCGCAAAAACTGCAGGAACCAGGTATCCGTCTTCCCTGACCTGCTGACCACTATCGCGATGTGTCTCGTGGTGGTGCTGGCGGTTCGCAGCGCCGCTGTGCAAGACCCGGCGAGCACTCGCGCCGGCTGGCGTGCGAGTATCGCTGCCGCCTCCGCCTTCGCGCCGGGCATGGGCTTGTTCACGATCTTGTATCTGCCGAGCCACTCCCTCCCGTTGGCGGGCATGGCGGCCGCCGTGGGATTCCTTGCGATCTTCGCCGTCGGATTCCTCGTGAGTCGCTTCGTCCCGCGATACGCGGTCTAACCAGCCGCTGCACCTGACGGCACCAGGCCGCGCTCACGCGCGTCCTTCGCGCGCGGTGGTATGGTAAACGCGCGCGTGCCGCAGGTGAGCGGCAAGGCGTCAGGCCGCGCACGTGAGACCCGCGGGAACCCCGGTTGACGTGGAGATCGGTTCCGTCGATAGATGACTCGCCCCTCTATCGACGGATCATTGTCAGGGGCGAGACCCCAACGAGGAGGAATCGACATGGCGCACCAGGGGAAGATTCAGCTCACCTACGTGATCGTTGCCCCTCCAGAGGAAGTGGCGGAAGGCGACCGCATTTTTCAAAGCCACGGTCCCTGGATGGAAGCGACGCATCACCGCAGTGGAGAGAAAGCTCTGTTAAGCTACAATTTGTCAAAGGCTCCGGAGCTCTCCAACCCTTTCGATCCGAGCTCAGCCCCGACGGGCAACACCTGCTTCATCCTGAGCGAGGTCTACGAGAGCGACGCTGGTGTAAGCGACCACTTCGCACAGGCAATGCAAGGTTGGAAGGACTTTCCGGCGCTGGGCAAGTGGCTCGCGAAGTGCACGGTCACAGGCCTGCCTGCAGCTCGAATCGTCAATTCGCTGTGGTGAAACCGGAGACACGGCCTAACAGGCCGCTGCAGCCGACGAGCGGCGCGAGACCGCTCAGCCAACCCGAAAGGGAGCAGAGCGCCGCTCGCGGCTGAGCGGCATGGCGTTAGGCTTCTGATCGAAATCAGAGATGAAGAAAGAACAGGCCCGTGCCCGAAAGCCGCAGGTCGGGGTGGTTCGCAAGGCTCCAAAAGGCACGGCCCGAGCACGCGAGCATCGTCGAGGTCGGCCTGGGGCGGACGCTGAACGCGATGAACGGATCACGATGGAAGTGGTGGTCGACGCGTACGACGCCACCGAACGCGCGATGGGCTGGTACGCGTACCTCCAGGATCAGTTGGAGTGCCCTTTCATTGCACGGTGTATTGAGCGGCGGGCGATCTCGCCGCTGCTGGTTGGTGACGAAGTCGAGGTCGTCTCGTTGGCCCCAGCGGACGAGTGTGCGCACGAGATCTTCGTCATGATCCGTTGGGAACACGGCGGCCTGGGCGTACCGTTGTCGCAACTCGCGGCGCCTCATGCCGACGCCGATACCGAGGTCGCGGTAAGCGACTGGCAGTACTGGGTGCGCCGTGGCTATCAATTCTGACAGACACGAAGCCTAACAGCCTGTGGTGAAAGTCTGAGTTAGGGATCGACACGATCGATCCGTCGTACTACACTGCTGCGCATGGCAATGGGTACCCGAGAGACCGAGCAATCGTCGTTGTGGATCGCGACCGCGGAG